>CESO01019028.1_pt1 | contig 39514 bp, 35 predicted proteins | sample 356341 | NCBI WGS metagenome assembly CESO01 (sample SAMEA2621812, study PRJEB7988) | marine metagenome | biome: marine biome (ENVO:00000447); feature: deep chlorophyll maximum layer (ENVO:xxxxxxxx); material: "saline water (ENVO:00002010), including plankton (ENVO:xxxxxxxx)" | depth 35 m | reverse complement strand
TGGCTCCCAGAGCAACATGGCAGTCAGTGCCAGTAGCAGGGATCGCCTGTTTTCGCCCGACCAGCCCAATAAGTGGGGCGTCTTGACAGCAACCAGCATAAAAAATGCTCTCTGTGCCGGCAAAGGTGCTCCGATAAGAAGGACATAAAGCCCTGAGACAATCAGGGTGGCAAGCGTTGTCAGGGCGTCTGTGCCGCGGTCTCGCGGTATTTTCCATAATCGCCTTGGCAGCTTTGCCAAGTGAGCCGTCAGCCCTGCCAATAGCGCGATGTGCAAGCCGCTGATCACGACCAAATGCACGATGCCGAGTTGCTTTAACTCAGACCACAGTGACGACGAAAGCCCCCGAGCATCTCCCAAGAGCAAAGCTCGAAGCACGATCCAACCCTGACCGTCGTTGAGTACCCATTCACTGAGTAGCTTCCCTCGGAAATCGGCAAGCCAATTTCCGTGGCTTGACTGGGTCACTGGGCCAACCACTACAGCGGCTGCATCCACACCTCGACTCGCCCAACGACCTTGATCAGGTAGTACTCCTGGGTTCCATTGACTGGTCAGGGGCTTGAGTCTCACAGATGCTGAGAACAGCGCGCCATATCGCATCGACTCATCCAATTGCTGCGTATCAAGATGCTGGCTGACTAACAGCCGCTGCGGGCCACTGCAGCGGTCGTCTGAGATGTTCAATACCTGTAGCTCTGAGGTGACTCGCCAACCACCCCACTCTGCAGGCTCGGCTCTGGGCAAGGTGTCGACCTGTCCCGTCATCATTACAACCTCACCAAAACACGCTTCAGGCAGCGATGTATCCAGCCACATCACGCCGTTAAGCGATGCCACAAAAAATCCAAGAGAACCCCACGCGATAGCAACCTGACGCCGACACCATAACGGCGGCAACAGCAACAGAACCAACAACCCCCACGAGGGGTCCGGCTGCCCAAGACTGAGGACAGTGCCCATTGCGATGGCTATCAGATCTCGGGCTCTCAGGTGGGAAAACACACTGCAGTGGCTCGTAATGGCTAGTCACCAGTGAAGCTAGGAGCCACTGCCAGTCCAACATCACTGGTCAAATTAGAGCCACAAAAGACTATGATAGGGACTTTGACTCTTTTACCGATCCCAGACTGCGCAAATGCTCAAGAAACGACTCAGCAAATGGATCCCAACACCGGGTAGATTGCGACAACACCGGTCGCTCAGGATATTTGGTAGCTGGACCGAGGAGACCCGGCTATGGCATCTCAGCCGTCACGGCGCCGCAAAAGCCTTCGCCATTGGTCTCTACTGCGCCATGTTGCCGATTCCCGGGCAAATGTTTATCGCCGTTGCGATGGCCATTATCTTCACCGCCAACCTGCCCTTGAGCTTTGCATTGATCTTCGTTACAAATCCGCTGACTATGCCCGCCATTTTCTACGGCGCCTACAAGCTGGGAGCTTGGCTCATCGGAACACAGCCGATAGAAGTTAAATTCGAGGCCTCGTGGACCTGGTTCACGCAGAGCTTGGATGAGATATGGGTGCCACTGGTCATCGGATCTCAGGTCTTGGGCGTCATTTGCGCCGTGCTGGGCTATCTGCTAGTCGATACCCTCTGGCGGGAAGCAATCCGCCGGCAATGGCGAGCACGACAACGACGTCGTCATCAGTGATTTAAGGTGCTGGCAAGGGGCAACCTAGCCGCGCGCACCGCGGGTATTAATGCTGCCAGCACCGATAACATCATCGCGACAGCGCCGGTGGACAGAAAATCCTGCCACCTCATATCCACAGGAATAAACGATAAGGGATACACATCTGTCTGCAACAGCGGAATCTCTAGCAGGCGCTCCAATAGCAGTGCAGCTGCTGGTGTGTTCGCCGCAAGCACCCACCCTAGGCCAGCACCCATCACGGCGCCCACTGCACCGATCACGGCGCCCTGCAGGAAAAATATAGCCACAATATCGCGCCTCACGGCACCCATCGTCACCAACATGGCGATGACTTTTCGTCGATCTGTGACCACCAACATCAGTGATGACACCACATTGAAAGCGGCGACAAAAATCACGGTGAACAAGATCAGACCTATCAGATCACGAGATAACTGGATGGCAGAATACAAGTTGCCGTGCGTTGCTCGCCAATCATTCACGCGAAAAGTTGATGGCACCATTTGCATCACTTCCCACCGCCACTGAGACGCGGCGAATACGTCATTTAATTCAATCGCCAGACTCTCCACTCCCCCTGACAATGATTTAGATGTAGGCAGGGAGCGCCCATTTATCATCGCCAAATTCTCATCTAGCTCGGTACCAGAATGGAGAAGGCCTCGAAGGGTCACATTCATAGATATATATTGTTTGTCAGCTTGTGCAGGAATGATAAAAGTTACGTTGTTTCCAATTCGCAGCCCAAGACGCGAGGCTAACGATTTACCGAGGATCAAATCCTGCTCGCCAATCGAGGTCAGAGCAGGTTCCAGCAAATGCGCATAATGATCTAAGGCATCATCATTCATCACCATCAACTTCGAAGCGACAACCGCGCGCCCGCGCATCAACAAACCATCCACCGTCTTAAACCGCCTGACGCTCGCTACCCCAGGCTGTTGCGATATGGCATCGAGCAGCGCGGACCACTGCTCTTCCTCAGCCGACCCGGTAACAAGAATATGGGGCACCAAGGAGAGAATCCGTTCGCGCATCTCCTGATCAAAACCGTTCATGACCGATTGCACTGTCAAGAGCAGTGCGATCGCTAAGGCCATCCCAGCAATGGATACTCTGGATAAAAAAGCAGACAACCCCCTCCCTGGATCCAGGGCTTGCCTGAGTGCGATCATCAAGCGTAATCGCCAGGGCATTACTGACCCTCTAGACGACCGGAAGCCAGCGTCAACTTTCGATCCATACGATTGGCAATATCGGGATCATGGGTTACCACGACAAAGGCCGTTTCATAGCGGCGAAAGGCCTGCATTGCCACTAAAACTTGCTCAGCTGTCGCAGGATCCAAGTTGCCGGTGGGCTCATCCATAAGGACACAAGAAGGTTCATTTACCAGCGCTCGCGCAATAGCGACTCGCTGACGCTCTCCGCCAGACAGCGCTGCAGGTCGATGAGTGGCTCGCGCCGACAAGCTCAATTGGCCCAGTAGATGTTGAGCTCTTTCTTCTGCATCGGCCTTTGCTAACCCACCTATCCGAGCTGGCATCGCAACGTTCTCCAATGCGGAAAACTCTGGCAACAGATGATGCATCTGAAAAACAAAGCCCAAATTTCGATTACGCCATAGGCTGCGCTCGCGTTCGCTCATATCGGCAAGAAGGCGGCCCGACACGACCACCTCACCGGCATCGGGAGCGTCCAACCCGCCCAGTAAATTCAAAAGAGTAGATTTACCAGAACCCGAGGCACCCACAATTGCAAGCCAGTCGCCCGACATTACCGTCAAATTCAGCCTGGACAGCACCTCAATAGGGTGTCGTCCATCGCTATAGCACTTGACAACGCCGCGCGCTGAAAGCACGGGAGTTTCAACCATAGTTGAGGGCCTCCGCCGCAGGGATGCGGGATGCTCGCCATGCCGGATATACGCTTGCTGCACCACTCAATAACAATGCAGTCACCATCACGGCCAACACATCGCTCCATATGAGTTGCGATGGCAATCCACCAATGTAGTACACCGCCGGGTCAAACAGGACCCAACCCAGCGTCTGTTCGATCCACATTGATAGCTCAGATACTGAGAGGGCTAGCCAGATACCCAGCGCGGCGCCCAACGAGATACCGACCATTGCGAGTATCAATCCATGCCCCAAAAATACCCCCAGCACGCTTCGCTGTGACAATCCCAACACCTGCAAAATCGCAATGTCAGCTCTCTTCTCGGTTACCGACATCGTTAGCATGGAAATCAAATTAAACGCGGCCACAAGAATCACCGAGGCCAGCAGTACGCCAACCGTCATTTTTTCCATCTTAATCGCGGTGAAGAGAGAGCCTTGTGAGGCTCTCCAATCGGTTACGCTATCGTGCATCGGACTCATTGATGCTAGAAACGTTTTGGCCTCCACAATATGTTCTCTGTCTTCCAAGCGGGCTTGCACGCCACGCTGTACGGCATCAGCAAATAGCCGCTCTGCCGTATCGAAAGACACAAAGCCCTCAAATGCATCCGGCTGAGCACCCACCTCAAAAATCCCCGCAACACGCAGCGTTCGTGCGGCGGGAAAAACACCCAAAGGAGTCATGGTCAGCCTTGGCAATACAACTTCCACCTCGTCGTTAATCCCTACGCCAAGCAAACGCGCCGCATCTGCGCCTAGGATCACGGAAAATTGCTGCTGGAAAATGGCTTCAACGCTACCCGCAACCAAGTGCTCATTTAAGGTTATGACATGCTTAAGGCCTGACTCGGAAGCGCCAGTGAGTTTGATTCCCCTATTACGCTCACCGCGGCGCATGAGTACCGTGCCCCGCTGCATGACGCTTGCCGCCACAATATCAGGGTGCACTACCGCTTGCTCAGAAAGCGCAAGTAAAGACGAATAAGATATCGACCCCGTCTCCAATACGAGATCTGGTGCAATAGACAGCAAACGCTGCCGCAGCTCCGACGCAAAGCCATTCATTACCGAGAGCACGACAACCAACGCTGCGACTCCCAGCATCATGCCCAACAGCGATGCCAACGCTACAACCCGAGTGAACCGGCGCTGCCCGCCCCCCAGGGTGAAGCGAAGCATAAGTTCCCAAGAGAGAGACACAGCAGTTACCGCAAGAATTGCCGAACGCTACCCCGCAATAGCAGCTGCGGCATCAACGTTTTGAGGCCTTAGGATCATATTCATTAACCACCACACGCCCAGAAACACTCTCACAACGCTGCGGGTTGCCGCCACAAATCTTGCATTCTTGATCGATACCGACCGCGCCTAATCCACCGCAAGAGCCAGTGATCGGTGACCGGCCAAAAATCACACCAACAGACATTGCCGCGACGGTCATCACAAAAACAATCAGAGTAACTAAAAATGTCATTGCTTTCCTCGCTCTCGGTTAACAGTCATTAGGGATTGTCGAGCAAATATCGCTGCATTCCCTGACTGGCAATAGCCTGAGTGCTGTCGCCCGACTGAGTAATGAGATAGACAGCCAAGTCTCGCGCCTCTGCCATAGCCAACGCCTCGGTCGACCCCATCACCGTCAATGCCGTAGCCCACGCGTCCGCCATCATCGCAGAGCCATGCACAACTGTCACGGAAACCACATCATGCTGAACAGGATAACCGAGACGCGGATCAATCAGGTGCGAGTAACGGAGCCCCTCGTATTCGAAAAAGTTGCGATAATCTCCCGAGGTGGCAACGCCAGTATCAACCACGGACAGCGCGGCATGAACGCCACCGCGAATCCCAGGCTCCGGACGCTCGATGGCTATTCGCCATGCATCACCCCTCGGGCTGCTGCCGCGAACACGCACTTCTCCGCCGATCTCTAGCATGTAGCGGGCAATCCCCAAGCCATCAAGGGCATCTGCCGCAAGATCAACTGCATAGCCCTTTGCCAGAGACGAGAAATCCAGCTCGACACCGGGCGTCAATTTACTTAAGCGCCTGATATCGGATTGCCACTCAAGATGTTCGGAACCCACGCTCGCCAATGCCGCCCTAATGTCATCATCGCTGGGAAATTGCGTCGGGCCAGCCGGCCCGAAACCCCACAGATCGGACAGTGGGTTTACGGTAACGTCGTAGGCACCTTGAGTGACCTCGGCCAAATCCAAAGCAGCTGAGAGAACATAGGCAAAATCCCAGTCCACCTCCATGGGCGTCCTCACGGAAAGCTCGTTAAAAAGGCTAATCAGGCTGTTTGGATCATAGTGGTTCATGCTCTCGTTGACGATTGCAAACGAGGCTTCCACTGCCGAATGTACGTCGGCGTCTGTCACATGATCGGGAGCGTTAAGATAGGTAAGCGACCAACTTGTACCAAAAACACTGCCGCCCGCTTGAACAGGGCGGTCACCGTCGCCGCAAGCAGCCATACAGCAAAAGGCCAGCACAAGTGCTGGCCTCATCATGGCTCTATGCCAAGTCGGTGTCATCCTCCGAAGTCGTCCAGGAAAATGTTTTCCCGCTCGACGCCAAGGTCCAACAACATATTGATGACCGCGGTATTCATCATGGGCGGACCACACATGTAGTATTCGCAGTCCTCCGGCGCGGGATGGTCCTTGAGGTACTGCTCATAAAGCACATTGTGGATGAATCCCGTGAGCCCATCCCAATTGTCCTCAGGCTGCGGGTCTGACAAAGCCACATGCCACTCAAAGTTTTCGTTCTCTGCGTCCAAGCTGTCGTAGTCTTCTACGTAGAACATCTCACGGAGCGATCTCGCCCCATACCAAAAGCTGATTTTGCGCTTGGACTCGAGCCTTTTGAGCTGATCAAACAGGTGGGAGCGCATGGGTGCCATCCCGGCACCGCCACCAATAAACACCATTTCGTTCTCGGTCTCCTTGGCAAAGAATTCACCGAAGGGGCCGTATACCTTTACTTTGTCTCCGGGTTTGAGATTGAACGTCCAACTCGACATGATGCCAGCAGGAATACCCTCACTGCCCGGCGGCGGGGATGCAATCCGGATATTAAACTTAACGACCCCTTTTTCCTCAGGGTAGTTGGCCATCGAGTAGGCTCTAATGGTGGTGTCAGTGCAAGAAGATTCGATATTAAAGAACCCAAATCGATCCCAGTCGCCGAGATACTCCTCCTCCACATGGAAGTCACTGTACTTCACTGAGTGCGGCGGGCATTCCAACTGCACATAGCCACCCGCTCGAAAATCAACGCTCTCTCCCTCGGGTAACTTCAGCACCAATTCCTTGATAAAGGTCGCAACATTCTCATTTGATACAACAGTGCACTCCCACTGCTTGACGCCAAAGACCTCGTCAGGCACCTGAATTTTAAGATCTTGCTTGACTGGCGTCTGGCAAGACAACCGCCACCCTTCACCCGCTTCGCGGCGAGTAAAGTGCGACTCTTCTGTGGGCAACATGGCGCCGCCACCCTCCTGAACCACGCATTTACATTGTGCGCAGGTACCGCCACCGCCGCATGCGCTCGCCAAAAACAGGTTAGCGTCGGCAAGCGTTTGCAAAAGTTTACCGCCAGCAGGCACTTCAATCGTGCGCTCGCCGTTGATTTCGATACTGATATTGCCACTTGAAACCAAACGGCTACGGGCAGCAATAATGATCATTACGAGGGCGAGGATAATCACCGTAAACATGCCAGTGCCATAAAAGATCGTCATATCCATTCGGGCTACTCTCTCAATCTCATTCCGGTCTAGATATCAATGCCGCCAAAGGACATGAAGCCCAGCGACATCAAACCAACAGTAATAAACGTGATCCCCAGACCCTGCAGTCCATCTGGCACGTCACTGTACTTCAACTTTTCACGAATTCCGGCCAACGCCACTATAGCCAATGCCCAACCAACACCTGACCCTGCGCCGAACACCGCACTCTCAGCAAAAGTCAAACTCCGCTCAACCATTAACAGCGAGGCCCCCAATATCGCGCAATTGACGGTAATCAAGGGCAAGAATACTCCCAAGGTGGCATATAGCGCGGGCACGTACTTATCGAGGAACATTTCAAGAATCTGAACAAGGGCTGCAATCACCGCTATATAGCTCAACAATCCGAGGAAGCTCAGATCCACCTCGGGCAGACCAGCCCAGGTCAGGGCACCATCGGATAGCAAGTTTTGATAGATCAGATTGTTAACCGGTACCGTTATCGACAGCACGACTATGACGGCAACACCCAAACCAGCGGCGGTCTGGATTTTTTTGGAAACGGCCAAGAAGGTACACATTCCCAAGAAAAATGAGAGCGCCATATTTTCAATGAAAATCGCTCTGACAAAAAGACTGAGATAGTGCTCCATCAGGCGCGCTCCTCGGCAGGGTTATGGTGGGCGATGTTGAACTCGGGTGCCTCTACCTGCTCGGTGTTGAAAGACCTGATAGCCCAAATCAGCAGTCCAATCAAAAAGAACGCGCTGGGTGGCAAGAGCAACAGGCCATTGGCTTGATACCAGCCACCCTCAGTTACTAGGGGTAAAATTTCGATGCCAAATAATTTGCCCGTGCCAAACAGCTCGCGCACGCTAGCGACCGCCAGCAGGACAAATGAGTAGCCCAAACCATTGCCGATGCCGTCGATAAAACTGGGGACGGGAGGATTCTTCATCGCATAGGCTTCCGCACGCCCCATCACGATGCAATTGGTAATGATTAACCCAACAAATACAGACAGCTGCTTGGAGATGTCATAAGCGACCGCCTTAAGCACCTGATCAACCACAATCACAAGCGAGGCAATAATCGTCATTTGAACAATAATTCTGATACTCGAGGGGATAAATTGCCGAATACTTGAAATGAAGAAGCTTGAGAACGCGGTCACCAAGGTCAGTGCAACGCACATCACCACGGTGACTCTGAGAGACGTGGTCACTGCCAATGCAGAGCAGATACCCAAGATCTGCAAAGCGATGGGGTTATTTTTGAAAATGGGATCTGCGAGAGTGTCGCGCATGCTCATTAGACTTCTCCCTGCCGCAAGTTATCCAAGAGTGGTTTAAACCCCTGGTCCCCCAGCCAGTAACGCACGAGATTATTCACACCCTTCGTTGTCAGGGTAGCGCCGGAGAGCCCATCCACCTGCCACTGCTCCTGATCGGACCCCGCAGATACGGAACCCTTTAGAACCTGAATCGCGACCTGATCAGCGCGGTAGACCTGCTTACCCGGCCAAATAGCTTTCCACTTTGGATTGTCCACTTCACCCCCCAATCCCGGCGTCTCTAAATGCTCGTAAAAGCCAAGCCCCGCAATGGTGTTGCCGTCGGCTTCCAGCGCCATAAATCCATACAACGTTGACCATAGCCCATAGCCGCGGATGGGTAAGATGATTTTATCGAGATCACCTGCCTCGCCGCGAACGAGATAAACCAACGCCTGATGCTCCCTTCGCACCAGCTTTGCCGGGTCGTCCTCGCCGGGGATGGCACGCGAAAGCTGGGGGTCTTTCGCCGCTTTTCGCTGATCAAATGCTGCCGGGTCAATCTCATCGACGAATGCTCCGGCGTCCAGATCCACTACTCTCGCCTCGACCTGCTCAAACTGCTCTTCCACCGAGAGAGAGGGATCAAGGAGGCCTGCCGCGAGTAATATGTTGCGCTTCAAATCCCGAGTTTTATTGGCTTCCTGTGCCGGCTTGAGCACCACCGCCGCCGCAGAGACGAAAACCGAACACACCAAACACAACCCAAGGGCAACGGTCAGGACCCGCCCAAGCCCCTCTCCATTAGCTGACACGTGTTAGCCTCCTCTTAATGTTAGCGCTAATCGCAAAGTGATCGAAAAGCGGGGCAAACAGGTTGGCAAATAGAATTGCCAACATCATGCCCTCGGGGAACGCGGGATTCACTACTCTGATCAACACACACATGACACCGATTAAAATACCGTATGCCCAACGACCGGAATGAGTCATCGCTGACGACACCGGGTCGGTCGCCATAAAAAATGCACCAAATGCAAAACCACCCACCACCATGTGCCAGTGCCATGGCATTGCAAACGCCGGATTAGAATCAGAGCCAACGCCATTGAGCACCAAGCTGAAGGCGATCATGCCAACGAAGCAGCCCGCCACTACCCGCCAAGACGCAATGCCCTGAACAAGAAGGAAAACACCGCCGATCATAATCATCAGTGTTGAGGTCTCGCCAATGGATCCTGGGATCGCACCGACAAACGCTTCCCACCAGGTGTAGGCCTCGGTGAGGCCAGACATACCCTCCGCAGCCACCATGCCAAGAGGGGTTGCGCCTGAGTAGCCATCGACAGCAGTCCATACCGCATCACCCGATATCTGTGCGGGATAGGCAAAGTAGAGAAAAGCGCGCCCTGTCAAAGCTGGATTCAGGAAGTTTTTACCGGTGCCACCGAAAACTTCCTTGCCAATTACAACACCGAAACTGATGCCTAATGCCGCCTGCCACAAGGGTAGATCCGGAGGCAGGGTAAGCGTGAATAGAATTGAAGTAACAAAAAAGCCTTCGTTCACTTCATGCCCTCGCCGCATGGCAAACAGTACTTCCCAGAATCCACCTGCAACGAAGGTCACAAGGTACAAAGGTAAAAAATGTACCAAGCCATACAGTAAGTTGTGCCAGTTATTATTGGCATCGTGGCCCCCTAAAGCAGCAACGACACCGCCACGCCAGCCCTCCAGTGAGCCGTCTGAAAGCGCCAGCAATTCGTTGGCTTGGAATCCGATGTTGTACATGCCGTAAAACATGGCAGGGAACGTCGCGAACCAGACGGTGATCATGATGCGCTTTAGATCCACGCCATCGCGCACATGCGTATTCTCTCGTGTCACGCTAGAAGGGGAATAAAAAATCGTGTCAACTGCCTCGTACAGCGCGTACCACTTCTCAAAGCGACCGCCGGGCTTAAACTGCGGTTCCATGGCGTCTAGCTGTTGTCGCAATCCCATGTCTCAGCCTTCCTTCTCAATGCGAGTGAGGTTATCCCTCAAAATGTCGCCGTACTCATATTTGCCGGGACAAACATAAGTGCACAGCGCCAGATCTTCCTCGTCCAGCTCTAAACAGCCCAATGCCTGTGCGGTCTCCGTATCGCCCACCAGCAACGCACGCAATAATTGCGTCGGCAAAATATCCAGAGGCATCACTTTTTCATAAGCGCCTATCGGCACCATTGCCCGCTCGGATCCATTCGTAGTGGTAGTCATGGCCAGCGGCTTGAGTCCGAACCATTTGGAAAGGTAAATCCCCATTACGGAGTGCTTGCTCATTCCCGGAGAGAGCCAGCCGAAAAGGGCTCGCTGTCGACCCTCTGGCAACACGGATACCTGCTGGTGGTATCTCCCCAAATACGCTGTGTCTGTCTGAACGCCTCTGCCTCCCAGAACCGAACCGGATATCAATCTAGTCTCGCCAGCATCGTGTTCACCCGCCACCAATGCCTGAAGATCAGCACCCAAACGGCTCATTACCAACCTAGGGCGCGTTATTGACGGTCCCGCGAGGGCCACAATCCGATCGGTGAACAGCGCGCCATCGAGAAACAAGCGACCTACGGCAATCACATCTTGATAACCAATGGTCCAGGCGATGCGCGCGAGCGAGGCTCCCATAAGGAAATGCACGTGTGTTCCTGCCAAACCAGCAGGATGTGGGCCTGCGAAATCATGGCGAGTGATACGCTCGTGGCCGCTCTGAGGAATATCGGCGTCAGGCGCCGCACATAAATAGACCGGGCAAGCCACTATCTTAGCCAGCAACTCTTGCCCCAGTAAAAATGCCTCGGCCTCCCGGGCAATCACTTGCGTGGGGTCCGGCGCATGGGGATGCGTATCGATAGCGGTGATAAATATTCCAGCGGGGGCAGTTGCCGGGTCCGCAACGCGGCTGAAAGGCCTTGCTCGCAGGGCAGTCCATTGGCCAGAAAGCAATAGCTGCTCCCTGATTGCTTCCCCCGACAAGGCTTTTGCTTGGTCGGCTGTATGCCGCTGGAACGCCGCCGCCTCATCGTCTTCGATATCTATGACAAGCGACTGAAACGCTCGCTTGGCACCTCTGTTTATGGCTGTTACCCGACCACCTGCCGGGGCGGTATGACGGACGCCCTCACACTTTTTGTCAGTAAACAGCAGGTCGCCGCGCTTTACGCTGTCCCCCACCTGAACGGCCATTGTGGGCTTCATGCCATGATAGTCCGGGCCGATCAATGCAACCGCGCGACAGTTTGAGGACGTGTCGATCGCTGCCGCGGGCGTTCCCGCCAGCGGCAACGTCATACCGCGTTTGATTTTTATCATCTCAATGCTCATCTGCCTTACCGAACTGTGTGCCAGAACCTGCCACAAGCCCATGGGCCGCCATAGCAAGGGCGACTCCCACCTATGTCATTACGGGGTAAGCCCCCCCAGACGATGGTACGTCTAGTACAGGACCGGGGGCTTCTAATGGCCGGGCCCATCGGGCTCTCATCGGTCGCGCGTATTCTATTCGACTTGGTCGACCAAGGCCAACCCGTACTGCATAAGGTTTCTACTAGGTAGAAAATGCCCCATTGGCAGGGTAGGTTCGATAGCAGATACCGGCCATACGCTCCAAAACGCGATAGACCTGACAGCTATATCCGTATTCATTGTCGTACCAGAGGTAAAGCACTGCTTGATTGCCATTGACTATGGTGGCTTTTGCATCAAAGACACAGGCGGACCGCGAGCCGACAAAATCGCTAGAGACGACTTCTGGCGAATTGGAGTAATCGATCTGCTTTTTCATTTTCGAATGGAGTGCTGTCTCTCGCATATATTCATTAAGCGCTTCCCGGGTCGTCTGCTGGGAAAGCGTCAGGTTAAGGATTGCCATCGAGACATTAGGTGTGGGAACCCGGATGGCATTACCGGTTAGCTTACCCTCCAACCCGGGCAAAACCTTGGAAACAGCCTTGGCCGCTCCTGTCTCGGTCAGCACCATATTTAACGGCGCACTGCGGCCCCGTCGCTCGGCCTTGTGATAATTGTCGATCAGATTCTGGTCATTGGTATAAGCGTGAACGGTCTCTACGTGCCCCGCGACGATCCCATAATGATCATCGGCGGCCTTGAGCACCGGCACGATCGCATTGGTCGTGCACGACGCCGCCGAGAGAATCTGATCGGTATCGGCTATTTCGTGATCGTTGATACCCGCCACGATATTTTTGATTTCCCCTTTGCCCGGCGCGGTCAGAATCACTTTCGCAACGCCCTTGGCCTGCAGGTGTCTCGCCAACCCTTTCTTATCTCGCCAAACCCCGGTGTTATCGACCACGATGCACCGGTCAATGCCGTAGTCTGTGTAATCGATATCCTCAGGCGAATCGGCATAAATGACCTTCACCTCGTTGCCGTTGGCAACAAAAGACTTTCGCTCCTTATCCACCCGAATCGTTCCCTGAAACACCCCGTGAACGGAGTCTCGGCGCAGAAGACTCGCGCGCTTCAGTAAGTCATCCTCCGCATTGCCCCGGCGCACCACCACCGCTCTCAGACGCAGGCTATCCCCACCGTCAGTTTTAGCGATGAGGATTCGGGCCATGAGGCGTCCAATACGTCCAAAACCGTACAACACCACGTCAACCGGCGCATCTACAGGCTTATGAGTCGAACCGATAAGATAATCAAGCTCCTGAGCCACGTACTCCTCGACCGAGAGGCCCGCGCCCGCTCCTTTGTCAAAATAGGCGACAGCCAAGCGTCCGATATCCAAATGACAGGGCCCAAGATCAAGCGAATGCACCGCATTGAGAACAGGTGTCGTTTCGAACTCCGATAACTCGTTGTCCTCCATTTGTCTGACCCAGCGGTGGCTTTTCATAATATCCAGCACCGACTGGTTCACGAGAGAACGACCGTATATGTAGCTCTTGACGTTGCGTTCGCGAGACAAACGACCCACCACCGGTATCATGGACTCCGAAAGCGCCTCACGTTCTTTCCAATCGGCGAAGTAGTCATCGGGTCTGGATCGTTTGCGTTCTTCAGTCACTGGAGCTCCTTGGCATGATCGGACAACGAGAAATCACCCTCTGGTACCCTAAAAGCACTCGGCGTAATAGCGAGAGGAGAGCGCGGCCACGCGCTATTATCGATTCGCACCCGCCACTAGGCAACCTTAAAAGCACTATTGCCATAGCTGTCGTGCGCCGCGACGCCTACAATGGGCGCCAAATGCTAGACCTCCACGATGCTTAAAGATCGCCTTGCCGACACGCCCTGGCCCAATTCAGTGGGATCGCGAACAGCGATCGGCCCATTGCTGGGCTCCGCAAGCTCAGCGGCGATCGCAGAACTTGCAGCGGCAGATAAACCACTCATAGTGCTGGTCCCGAGTTCCACCGACGCGCTGGTCCTCGCGCGTGAACTGCCGTTGTTCCTGCAATCCGATATTCCGGTGCTCACACTGCCAGACTGGGAAACGCTGCCCTACGACCATTTTTCTCCTCATCAAGACATCGTGTCACAACGCTTGAGGACATTTTACGAACTACCCAATCTCGCTCGGGGGCTCGTCATACTTCCGATCACCACAGCGATGTTGCGTACACCACCAAAATATTTCATTGAGGGCAACACGCTGGACTTGAGCGCTGGTGACAAGTTCGATCTGGAGCGCTTCACAACCGGGCTAACACTGAATGGATACCATGCGGTCGAGACCGTAATGGAGCATGGAGAATTCGCAGTGCGGGGCGCCCTCCTCGACGTCTTTCCAATGGGAAGCGAGTCACCCTATCGCATTGATCTATTCGACAACGAGGTCGAGACACTTCGTACCTTTGACCCTGAAACACAACGGACTGTTAACCAGGTCTCGCACATTAAACTGATGCCCGCGAGGGAGTTTCCCGTCAACTCGGATGCAATTCGCCGTTTCCAGATGGCATGGTATGAGACATTTGATGGCGACGCAGACCTCTGCCCCACCTTTAACGAAGTGACTGCCGGCCGAATTCCCGGTGGTGCCGAGTACTACCTGCCGTTGTTTTTTGATCAATGTGGCTCGGTTTTTGACTACTTGCCCGCGCACGCAGCCATCGCTGTGATGGGCGAACATTACTCAGCAGCCCAGCGTTACTGGGGTGAAGTCACGGGACGTTTCGAGGAATACGGCATAGACCCCAGGCGTCCTCTGCTACCGCCCAAGCGAAGTTTCCTGCCGGTAGAAGAGTTGTATGAAAAACTGGCCGAACATGCAGTGCTCGAACTCAAGACGTCCGGGGAAGCGCCTGTTCACGTGACTACGCCCTTCAGGCCACCTCCCATGCTCACCGGGCCCTCAGGAGAAAACGGCTATCAGGATCTGTTACGCAGGTTCGTTGTAGACCATGACGGCCCGGTTTTGTTGTGCGCTGAGAGTGCAGGTCGCAGAGAAATTTTGCTGGAAACACTGGCAAAAGTGGATCTCAATCCGGAGCCCGTGTCGGATTGGCCTGACTTCATAGCAAGGCAAATACTTTTTGGCATTACCGTCGCACCCGTCGATCGCGGATTCTACGCCGGCCCGGGTGCGCCAACACTCGTCTGTGAGTCGCAATTATTTGGCCAACGGGTAGCGCAACGCCGAAGGCGGACAACACGTGACGAGACTGACACTGACGCGATTATCCGGGACCTTACCGAACTCCGCGTGGGTTTACCTGTCGTCCACATAGAACACGGTGTAGGCAGATATCTTGGGCTGCAGGTGCTAAAGATAGAGGCAGATGACGCCGAGTTTCTGCTGCTGGAGTACGCTGAAAATAACAAACTGTATGTGCCAGTAGGCTCACTACACCTGATTAGTCGCTATACAGCCGGAGACCCAGACACTGCCCCGCTCCATCGTTTGGGCAGCGATCAGTGGGAGAAGGCGCGAAAAAAAGCACAGGAGCGGGCCGCGGATGTCGCAGCGCAGCTCCTTGAGGTCTACGCCAGAAGAGAGTCGCGGCAGGGACACGCGCACACTCTCGATGCGCAAAAATGGCTGCACTTTTGCGAGGACTTCCCCTTCGAGGAGACGCCCGATCAAGCCGCCGCTATTGAAGCGGTGCAGGCAGACATGTGCGCACCCAAAGTGATGGACCGGCTGATATGTGGCGATGTCGGTTTTGGTAAAACCGAAGTCGCCATGCGAGCAGCCTTTATCGCTGCCCAGAATGGACGGCAAACGGCAGTACTGGTGCCGACGACATTACTCGCCAATCAGCATCACGCCAACTTCCGCGATCGGTTTGCCGACTGGCCCTACACGGTGGAGGTGGTCTCCCGCTTCAAATCGGCCAAAGACTTGCAGAACATTATCGAACGAGTGCGATCTGGAGATATCGATATTCTGGTGGGCACCCACAAACTCCTTCAAAGTGATTTCGGCTTTAAAGACCTGGGCCTTTTGATCATTGACGAAGAACATCGCTTTGGGGTCAAGCAAAAGGAAGCGATCAAGGCATTACGCGCCGAAGTAGACATCCTGACCATGACTGCTACACCGATTCCACGAACGCTGAACATGGCGCTGGGCGGCCTCCGCGACCTCTCTATCATCGCCACTCCTCCGGCACGTCGCTTGTCCATCAAAACCTTTGTGCGGGAGCACAGTATTGCGCTGGTAAAGGAGGCCGTTCTACGAGAGACGTTGCGGGGCGGACAGGTTTTCTACCTGCACAACGAAGTAAGAACCATAGAGGAGAGCGCGCGTAAGCTAAGCGATTTGCTCCCCGAGCTGTCAATAGGCGTGGCTCACGGCCAATTGCGTGAGCAGGCTCTCGAACGCGTAATGAGGGAGTTCTATCACCAGCAGCATCATATACTGGTGTGCTCTACCATCATTGAGACGGGGATCGACATCCCCAATGCCAACACCATTATCATAGAGCGCGCTGACCGATTCGGATTAGCACAATTGCATCAGCTACGGGGGCGCGTTGGCAGATCACATCATCAGGCTTACGCCTACCTGCTCAGCCCGCCCCGGAGCGTCATCACTTCAGATGCCCAGAAAAGACTCGATGCTATTGAAGCCGCAGGGGATCTTGGCGCAGGTTATCAACTGGCCTCGCATGACATGGAAATTCGCGGCGCGGGTGAACTGCTGGGTGCTGAGCAATCCGGGCAAATACATCAGGTTGGTTTTTCCCTCTATCTCGAAATGCTGGACAGCGCGGTGTCTGCTTTGCGACGGGGAGACATACCCGATATTGATCAACCTCTCGACAGTGGCACGGAAGTCAAGCTGCATGTTCCTGCATTGATCCCTGAGTCATACCTGCCAGACATCACAACCCGACTGGTACTCTATAAAAGGATCGCACAAGCCCATAGCGGCAGCGCGCTTCGAGAAATTCAGGTGGAGATGATCGATCGCTTTGGCTTGCTGCCCGACCCCGTCAAAAATTTATTTACCTGTGCGCAACTGCGAGTGACGGCGCAAAAATTGGGTATCAGCGAGATCGATATGACTGACGAAGGTGGAAGCATCGAATTTAAGGCCTCCACAGCAGTCGAACCCGCCGCGATCGTAAAACTGATTCAAACCGAACCGCTCTGCTATAGCCTTAGCGCAAAAGGCAAGCTGCGGGTAAAAAAAACACTACCCACTCTGCTCTCAAGAGCCGAATTTGTAGAAAACCTGATAAACCCTTGGCTCGAAGCAGCATGATGCGCCACACCGCCATTTTATTTTTATCTGCAATACTGACCGCCAGCCTATCCGCTGCCCCACTGCCAGGCGGATTTGATCACTCTGGCTGGTATGAATTTGAAGTCATCATTCTGATCAATTCCGAGGCAGAGGTATTGGATAGTCAGACTTGGCCACTACTGCCCCAGCCCGGTTATCCGAGCCGGTGGCGATGGCTCATCGATAAAACCGCACTCTCTCAAGAATCTGACATGGCTAGGGGTACTCGCATCCATCATAGCCTGTCAGGCCATACTATGGTTTTTGAACCGGAAGTCGCACCGGCACCCTGGCTGCCAACCAATGCCGTAATGACCGAGGGCGATCTTGCCTTGATCGACGAGCTGATTGACTTGGGAATGGGGTCGTCCCGAGAAGATCGCGAAGCATCAATAACCCATACCGAGTCAGCGTCTTTTGAGCAGATAGAGGCGCCCAACAGCGATCCAATCCTCCCATTTGAGGCATATGAGCCGGAGGCCGGCCCCGTTCCACTGCTCTCGCTGGAATCCCTGGTGTTGGAGAGCGCGTCCGAAAATTTGTCGCAAGAAGTCAGTGTGCCTTTTGCGCGCCCGGAACAGCGAGCAGAGCTCCTCCCAATCGAAGTAGCGGCAAAATCTATTCCCCTGCCTGCGACATTCGAGCGACTCCCATTGTCCACGCTAGCGCCGGGGCTTCAGCGTTACCGTCGCAGCAACAACGACGAGATTATCGCAGCCACCTCATGGCTTCAGGGGCCGGGGAGCGAAAATCTCCCGATTGTGATTGAACCTGCAAGCAGTGACCGATACCCCCTTGCACAAGGATTTATTCAACTTGTGCCAAGCGCAAATAGCTGGCGTCTTGGGCTGAATATTTGGGCTAATACACAAGGCCAATATCTACCTGATGTCTTCACAATGGATCCACCGCCACCCTCACCACCGCGCACGACGATAGTGCCAGGGCACGTCACGGTATCTCCTCAAATGCCCGGGATAATCAGCGCTACTTCAACGACACGACTGAATGACGAGACCATCATCGACAAGGGGCATACGCAAGGTGGAGGCGTGAATCAGCGTCTCGAGAGCACTCAGCAAATTGATGAGGGCGACCTTGAGTCCGGCGTGGCTGCGGTAGACGGCTCCCCGCCTCCTCTCGATTGGAATTGGCGTCACCTTATTCACGTTGCGGACACCGTACCCTTGACCGAGAATCGGTTGCGTTACTACGACCACCCAGTCATTAAGGTTTTAGCGATTTGGCGAGAGCTCAGTTGGTATGAATTATATCTGCGAGGCGCCATGCTAAGAGAGCCTGAGCACGCCCAGCCGGCTGATTAGGCACTGTCGCTTACACGCTTTACGCTACGGCATCTCGGTCGTCCGCACCTAACGGAGGACCACCCGGATCCAGCAACACAGTGCGGGTAGGGAAGGCAATATCGGCACCCATGCGTTCGATGATTTCCAGAATATTGAGCAGAATCTCCTGCTTCACGCCGTGGTATGTCACCCAATCTGTAGTCCGGGTAAAAGTGTAGATAAAGAAATCCAAGGAAGACGAACCGAAAGAGACAAAATTAACAATGAGGGTGCGCGATTGATCGATTTCCCCGTGTCCTCGCAGCATGGCCTCCACCTCCGCAACAATCTCTGCCATCACCGCCGAATCACTATAGCGGACACCGATGGTTTCGTAGATTCGCCGATTCCGCATCCGCGACGGATTTTCAATTGCCACAGTAGAAAAGACAGAGTTAGGAACGTAAAGCGGCCGCTGATCGAAGGTTCTGATGCGGGTGATGCGCCAGCCAACATTCTCTACGGTTCCCTCGACCTCTCGGTCAGGTGATCTAATCCAATCGCCTACCGCGAATGGACGGTCGAGGAAAATACTGAGTCCACCCAAAAAATTGGCGAGTAAATCTTTGGCGGCAAAACCCACTGCAATGCCGCCCACCCCTCCAAATGCGAGCAAGCCCGATACCGAAACACCCAAGGACTGAAGAATCATAATGCCTGCGATCGCCCAAATCACAATGCGGCTAAGGCGCGCCACTGCATTAATCGTGGCCCGCTCTCCCGACTCTAGCGCCCCTCGGTGCTCACTCAGCAACTCCTCTTCAATTCCTCGACTCAAGCGATGCGCCAGCCACCCCACCAGCGACAGTATCGCCGTGTCTGAGAGTCTCATTAAGGCCTCACGAATCCCATCGAGCACATTGAAAAGCGACAGGGACAACAGTCCCAGAACGACCCACATGACCCATTGAATGGGTGGGAAGACCGCATATAGAAAAACATCATCCCAACGCGTGTCGGTGCGATCAGCCGCGACAGTCAGCCCTTTGACCATTCGATATATCGCGTAGTGCCCGATTATTCCAGCCAGTAGCAAAGCCGTGAACACCACGCTGTCTGTTGGCACGTGCAAAGCCCCAGCAACGGGCTCCAGCAGATCTCTTAAAAACAACATCAACGACACCGCTCCGTGAATTGAGGACCCATCGTAACCCAGCTACGGCGGCCCGGCATCCGAGGTTGCTGTACAAAAACACAGACTGTATATATCATCAGCCTGTAAATTGGAGGCAACACTATGAAGCTGACCGCCAGACAACAGCAAGTACTTGAGGTTATCCGCCAATATGTTGCAGATACGGGCTACCCCCCGACTCGGGCTGATATCGCCCATGAGTTAGGGTTTAAGTCAGCTAATGCAGCAGAGGAACATCTCCGAGCGCTCGCGAGAAAAGGGGCAATAGAAATGATAGCCGGCACCTCTCGTGGCATTCGCTTAACTGAAAGCAGCGGACTCCCGATTATTGGACGGGTTGCTGCAGGTTCTCCGGTGTTGGCAACAGAGCACATAGAAGACTACTGCGAACTGGCGTCGGGATTTTTCTCGCCCAGCGCTGACTACCTTCTCAGGGTAACCGGTGACAGTATGAAAGATGCGGGCATCTTTGATGGTGATCTGCTAGCAGTGCACAACACACAAACAGCCAAAGATGGTCAGATCGTCGTAGCGCGTATCGAGGATGAAGTGACTGTAAAGCGGCTCAAGCGATCGGGGCAGCATATGTTGAAATTATTGCCCGAGAACCCCGACTATGAACCAATTGTGGTGGACCTTCGCCACACAGAAGTGGCGATAGAGGGCATCAGTGTGGGTATCATTCGTCAGCAAATGTGACTCACTGAGTCCTGAGGACTCAGCGCGCATCCACCGTGCAGAAGAGGGCGAGTAATGGCCCCGTTGGAGCACCCTCTTGGTGGCATGGATCGGAAAACTCTCTGCACGCAGGATCGATTTTTTGGGGGAGCAATACCTGAAGCTTTCATTTGCAGCTCCCGGGGAAGATAACGAAGCGTATTGCCCCGCTGTAACGTAACGCTAGCGCGGAATCAGTGCAGCGTTCGTAACTCTGACATATCAGCACTATCGACTTCGAGGTTGTTAACCTCAGACAATCTCGCCGCCGCCTCTATGCCAGCCTGAATCATAACTCGGGCGATTTCCAAATTATTTCCCATCAGGTAAGCGTTTGCCTCATCGGAAAACTGGATACTGAGCAGTGGCTCTGAGTCGTCTTCGACGCGCTGCAACACCACTTCCCCATCACCTAGATCCACAATTTCAAGCAAGGATGTAGACACTCAATGTCCTCTCTTTTATTGATCCCTCGGTAGCACAACCAAGGGATACCCCACGTTAACACTCTCATCACACATCTGCCACTGAGGTACCAACCTAGAAAACAAGATTCTAGGATTCGTCGATGGCGCCAGCAATCAGATCCGCTAAATCCACCAATTGCTGCAGCCACGCTTCGAAGTGCCGGGCGTCAAAACCGCGCACATCTGATGCGAGGTGCCCGGTGGCAACCGATAGCGAAGCGCGAGTAATGGGCTGCTTGAGAGCCGCTACCCAACCGTCATTCTCTAAAGCGGCGCAAGCGTTAAGCTCTGCAGGACGCACTAGGCCGGCGGGCAACGGCGGCAGATCATCAACAGAGTGTGGCGGCTGCTCCGGGACTTGCGTTACCCGGCAGGCAGCAAGCAGCAACCAACCATAGGCATCCAAAAAATGTCTTTTCACTGCCGGCGCAAAGGCCAAACCGACCTGCTCCCTCGGCTCTGATTGGCCATCGAGCATTTGACGCCAGCCCGAGAGCAGAATCTTACCGTGGTAAATATTCCGATGGGCAAAGGCCAGGGGCTGGCTCAATCCACCGCCTCGGTAGCACTAGCACTTGCTTTAACGCGCGACTTTGCCTTGGTCTTTGCTTTGGTTTTTGCCTTGGCCTTTTTCTTGGCCTTCGGTTTTTTTGCAGTGCCGTCCTCAATCCATCGCCCGTCGACAAAAAGCGCACGCCAACCGCTGGGTTTGCCGTCTCGCTCAGACATGACATATTGCTCTTTGGTTTTTCGGCTATATCGAATCTGTGATCGGCTTCCCACATCATCAGCAAGCGGCGCATCAAAGAGGTAATGATGTTTCGGATCGATCTCGGCCTGATGTGGCAGTAGCTCATCAACAAATGGCGGTCGCGTCTCACGGTGCTTGGGGAACTGGCTGGCGGCCAGAAAAATCCCCGAAGCCCCATCGCGAAGCACATAGTGGTCTTCAACTTTGACGCACGCTAATTCTGGCATGGGGACCGGATCCATTTTCGGAGGCGCCACCTCGCCATTGCGCAACAATTTTCGCGTGTTGGTGCACTTTGATTCACTGCAGCCAAAATATTTTCCGAACCGTCCGGTTCGCAACTGCATATCCGCGCCGCACTTATCGCACTCGATGATGGGACCATCGTAGCCTTTGATGCGAAACTGGCCCTGCTCCACTTCGTACCCTGAGCAGTCGGGATTGTTGCCGCAGACATGGAGCTTGCGAGCCTCATCAATCAGGTAGCTGTCCATCGCAGTGTGGCATTGCCCGCACCGACGCTTGCTCAGGAGCAATCGCGACTCGGCTTCATCATCGGCATCAATACTGATTGCCTCATCACCGGGAATCAGATTTACCGTCTCCTTGCAACGCTCCTTTGGGGGCAGGTTATAACCAGAGCAGCCGAGAAAAACACCGGTACTCGCGGTCCTGATCTGCATAGGGCGACCGCAGTTATCACAGGGAATGCCCGTGAGCGTCGGGTCATTAGGTTGCATGCTATCAGGCCCCGGATTTGCCGCCTGAGCCAATTTGCCGCTGAAGTCGGCGTAGAACTCATTCAACAAATCAGTCCATGACAGCGCACCCTTCGCCACCTCATCGAGGCGCTCTTCCATCAATGCGGTGAAACCATAATCAAGCAAGTCACTAAAACTGACCTGAAGTCGCTCGGTGACAATATCACCCATTTTTTCGGCGTAAAAACGCCGATTCTCTAACCGGACGTAGCCACGATCCTGAATGGTAGAAATGATCGCAGCATAAGTGGAGGGTCGCCCGATTCCCCGCTTCTCCATCTCTCTTACCAAGCTGGCTTCACCATACCGTGCCGGAGGCTTGGTAAAGTGTTGCTTTGGCTGAAACTCTTTAGCCTCAAGCGCGTCCCCTACCGCCAATGGCGGGAGCACCGCTTCGTCACCCTTCCTCGCTGCTGGCGGCTGAACCCGAGTAAAACCATCAAATTCGACTACTCTTCCCTTTGCCGTCAGACGACAGTCCGCAGCTGAGACAATCAGCGTCGTCGAGAGATAACGCGCGGGCGTCATCTGACACGCGACAAACTGTCTCCAGATTAGATCGTAGAGCCGCTCAGCGTCGGGCTCCATACCAGACAGCAGGTTACTGCGGATTTTGACATCAGAAGGCCTGATCGCTTCATGCGCTTCCTGCGCCCCCTCTCTGGACCCATATCGGTTAGGTGAATCCGGCAAATATTCGGCAGTAAACTCACCCGCAATCCAATCGCGACAAGCCGCCACCGCGTCTTCGCTTAAGTTGGTGGAGTCCGTTCGCATATAGGTAATAAAACCCGCCTCATAAAGACGCTGGGCGAGCATCATTGTCTTTTTGACACTGAAGCCCATTCGGGTGCTTGCAGCCTGCTGCAAGGTGGAAGTGATAAAAGGCGCCGAAGGTTTAGAGCTGGTGTTACGGGATTCCAAATCAGTCACATTAAACGCGGCGTTACTCATAGCCCCCACGGCGGATTCCGCATCGGCTTGTGTCTTGGGCTCAAATTTTGTCCCGTTGCGGTGCGTAACCACAAATCGCGCAGGCTCTATATTGCCAGCTTGCAGCAGCGCATGAACCTCCCAATACTCCTCCGGAACAAAAGCACGTATCTCGCGCTCACGCTCGACAATGAGGCGCACTGCGACAGACTGCACACGCCCCGCTGACAAACCTCTCGCCACCTTGGCCCACAGCAGCGGACTGACTTCGAACCCCACAACGCGATCCAAAAAGCGTCGCGCCTGCTGCGCGTGAACTCTCGCTGTATCTAACTCGCCCGGGCTCTTGAAGGCCTCTTTAATGGCCTTTTGGGTAATTTCATTGAACACCACACGATGATAACGACTGCTGTCGCCACCAATCGCTTCCTGCAGATGCCACGCGATCGCCTCACCTTCCCTATCTAGGTCTGTTGCGAGATAGATAGCATCACTGTCCTTCGCAAGTCGCTTCAATTCGCTAACGACTTTTTCCTTTCCAGGAAGAATCTCATAGCGCGCTCGCCAACCATTGTCAGGATCAATGCCCATGCGTTTTACCAACTGCTCACGCTTTTTACGTGCCTGATAACGCGCTTTTTCGTCTGGGGCCATCTTGCGGGTGAGCGCCGCCTGCGCCGCACGCTGCTTGGGATCTGCAGGATTGGCACTCCCAGAAGTCGGCAAGTCACGAATATGACCCACGCTGGACTTTACAATGAAGTCCTTGCCGAGATATTTGTTAATCGTTTTGGCCTTAGCCGGCGATTCTACAATTACCAGTGCTTTACCCATAAAATCTGTTTGCCTGCTCTGCTAGACCGGGTCGAAGTGCAGCCCGCGCCTCGGAAGGTGGGCATCTATAAGGGCGATTGTCCGCGGGGTCAAGTGCACCGGTAATAGTGGGCACCTCCCCACCAGACGCCCTTTACTCTCCCTTTAGTCAATTAATTCAATTGCTTGTACGATCTGATCGAGAGTTTCAGGGCCGCCGCGCTCGTCCCAGAAAATGCTGACATTACGCTCAGAAAGCTCAACTACCAGCGCGCCCCCAGGTAATCGCTGGATCCAATCGGGGGGAGTGAAGTCATCAAAAACCGACTGCCAATCTGCTTGTATACGGACATACCGAAACTGCCGTCCTGCCACCTGAAGCGCTTTGGGCAATAAACGTTCGTAACAAACGAGTTCGGTATCTGGAAAAAATCGAAACCGAGGTGGAATCTCGGGTGGTGGCCTAATTGAGACCCGTAACCCGTGCTGACGCGCCTCGTCACGAATCGCCGCCTTTCGACGTTGTCCTTTGCTTGGCATCGCAGACATCAATGGCGCAATGACGACAGCAAGGCCCAGCAGAATGAGCAGATATACCAAGCAATGACCTCTGCGAGACAATCTCGATTTTTTGGACTACATTATTTGCCAGTGTGATACCGCGTAACGAGGAGAGTATGCCCTACCAAAACATTCTCGTGGCAGTCGATTTGGGCTCCACCACTGAGACGGTCGCCGGCCGAGCGTCCGCCCTGGCAAAACAAAACGGTGCGACACTGCATGTCCTGCATGTTATCGAACCGCTCGCCATTACCTATGGCGGTGATATCCCAATGGATTTCTCAGCCATTCAGGAAGAAATTCAAGGCCAGGCCAAAGAGCAATTGGATCGACTCTGCCAGTCACTGGATGTGCCCGATTCGCACCGACACTTGGTAACGGGCCGCCCGGAGGCCGAGATCCCCACACAGGCGAAAGCGATTGACTGTGATCTTATTGTTGTAGGCACACATGCTCGTTGGGGCCTTGCCTTGCTATTGGGCTCGACGACAGATGGCGTTATGCACAGCGCAGAGTGTGATGTGCTTGCTGTTAAAGTCGATGCCGACCCCTAGACAACGGCATGACACATTGTCAGTAAGCGGCCAAAAACGCCTTCAATTGTGCGGTGTCGAAAGGCCAGCCCAACTCTCTGCCCGTAGCATCTTTTACCACAGGGATTCGAACGCCGTAACGCTCGAGCAGCGTAAGGTCTTCCGCAATATCCACGCCAGTAAAACTGCATTGCGCGGCATCGAGAATCGCTTCTGCATGTTCACACAGGTGACAACCGGGTGTGGTGTACAGCGTTAATGGTTTCATTGCCCGCTCCTTTTACTCGCCATGTCTGACACCCCGAACCCTCGATGGACACCAGACGGAGGGATTACGATCTACGGGCGCAAACCCGCTCTAGAGGCGTTGCTAGATCCGACCCTTAAGATTCATTGCCTGCACCTTGCCACCAGTAACCGTCCTGCCAAAATCATCGCGCAAATCACGGAGATCGCCAACAAACGCCATATCGAGATACGGCACCACGACCGGCTTGGACTCTCCAGGATATCTAAAAATAGCAAGCAGGATCAGGGTGTTGCGCTAGATATTAAATGCAACGACTTCTGCTCGATAAGCGATTTTTTAGCGGGTCCGGTAGAGCGCGGAACGCTACTGGCCCTGGATGGCCTTACAAATCCGCAAAATGTCGGCATGATTATTCGCTCAGCGGTCGCCGCCGGCGTAGATGGATTACTGTACCCCGGCAAGGGGGTCGCGGCTTTGGGACCGCTTGTCATCAAGGCATCAGCGGGGACGGTGTTTCGCGCACCGATTATTCACTGCGACGAACTGGATCATGCACTGCCACAACTCAAGCAGGCAGGCTTTGGCATCGCAATGTTGGAAGCAGGCGCCACCCAATCGCTGTTCGATTACCAACCCTCAGCACCCACGGTTTTTGTTTTTGGAAGCGAGAGCGATGGAGTCAGCCAACGCACGCGGGAACTGACAGACACCCGCGTGAGTATTCCAATGCAAAATGGCGTGGAATCACTCAATGTGGCGGTCACTGCGGCGCTTGTTGCCTTTCATCTTTCCTCGACGAGGAGCTGATGCGCGTCATTGTCCTAGAGGAGCGACGGCATCACCATTTGTCACCGCTAACCACGCTTGCTGGATAACGTAGGCCCGGATAGCATCAGTGTCTTCCTTGGTCAGATTCTCGGCGAACGAAACCATACCCTGCTTTTCGAGCGCCCCTTCACGCACTACTTGATCCCAAGCTTGCTCGTTTGCCGAAATAGCTGACCAACGTAAATCGGGAATAACACCCCCGCTCACGGCGAAGGCACCGTGACAAAAATGGCAACTTTCCGCGAAGCGCTGCATGCCGAGCTGATGCTGATCAGGTTCGCCAAACATTGGCGACTTTGGCGTCTCAGTAACGCTGGCCACCAAAGGCTCGGGCATAAACTCAGTGCCCCCCAGCTTAAACGTGATCACTCGCGCAGGTTCCTTGGCCTTGGCTTCACCATAGGTAAAGCCCGCTATCAGGTTTGATACGCTCCCCCAACCAGACAACACGCTGAGGTATTGCTCACCATCGATCTCATAGGTCATGGGTGCTGCCGCGGCATTACCCACTAGTTTATGCGACCACAGTCGCTCACCCGTTGCGGCATCGTAGGCCACGAACTCGCCGAATTTATTCCCCTGAAAAACCAACCCTGCCGTAGTACTGAGTACTCCGCCATTGAGCGGCAACGGGAAAGGTACTGCCCAGCGGGGCTCAGCCTTAACGGGGTCCCACGCCAGCAAAGTGCCACCATCGAGACCCGACACCGCATCGAGCGTTCCCGCAGGATACTCGACAGGCCATCCGGCCGCCGCATCGTATCCGATATTCCAAAACGACTTACTCTCTTCGACGTTGCGAGTTTTGTCATAAAAAAACGGGATCTCATTCACCGGGATATACACCAAGCCCGTATCCGGGTTGAATGCCATGGGATGCCAGTTATGCGCCCCGGTTGGACCTGGGACTACCGCGTATAATCCTAGGTCAACGGCCTCTTCCATCAAAACCGGACGACCGTTCTCATCAAATTCCCCGGTGGTCCAATTCTGATTCGTGAAAGGCGTAGCCGAGATCAGCTCCCCGCTGGCGGCATCCAGCACATAAAAGAACCCATTTTTAGGTGCCTGCATGACGACCCGTCGGGAGCCACCATCCTCTCCAAGCGGCAAGTCCGCCAACACAATCTGCTGCGTAGCCGTATAATCCCAACGATCGCGCGGCGTAGTTTGGTAATGCCACCGGTAGGCTCCGGTATCCGCATCGACGGCGAGAATAGAAGAGAGGAACAGGTTATCTCCGTCACCATCAGGGTCGCGAATATCAGCATTCCAAGGCGAGCCATTGCCGACCCCAATGAGAATCTGATCATTCACCGTATCGTAAACAATCGAGTCCCACGCGGTGCCACCTCCGCCGTCGGTCACCCAAGCGCCCTCGTCTCCCCACGTCTCGTTGGCCAACGCGGCCAATATGTCGTCTGAAGCCGCGCCATCTGGTTTTTTCTCGGGGTTAGGCACAGTATAGAATCGCCACGCTAACTCACCACTGGATACATCGTAGGCGCTCACATAACCCCGAACGCCCAATTCGGCTCCAGCATTACCAATAATCACCTTGTTTTTGAAAACCCGCGGGGCTCCCGTAATGGTGTAAGGCTTGGACTGATCCACGGTGACTTCACTCCATAGCACCGTGCCTGTCGCTGCATCAAGCGCCTCGAGGCGCCCATCAAACACGCCTACAAACACCTTGCCGTCATGCACGGCAACGCCGCGATTCACGACATCACAACATCCTTTTATAGCGTCCTTCCCCGACACTTCGGGGTCGTATACCCAGATTTCCTCTCCGGTTTTCGCGTTTATGGCGTACACCACCGACCATGCACTTGAAACATACATCACCCCGTCTACCACAATGGGTGTCGCCTCAGCACCGCGGGGCTTCGCCATCTCATAAACCCACCCCACACCGAGCTCAGACAACGTATCGCGGTTAATTTGCCCGAGGGTCGAGTGACGCTGCTCGTCATAACTGCCGCCGTAGGTCAGCCACATTTCAGGCTCCCGCGCTGCATTTTGTATTCTCGCGGTATCAACCTGCGCAGCCGCAGGCGCGTCGGTGGCGTCAAGATTGGTGGTATCCGACGTCGGTCCGCAGGCGTAAATAGTTAATAAGGCAAAGAACACGGTGCTCACACGCGCGAAAGATGTCATGGCGGTCCCTCTTTTTTATCGATCAGCTACCACGCCTATTGTAGCGAAAACCCCATCCAACAACGCCTGAAAAAAGCCCGCGCGAATGGCTATAACGGCCGCGCTTACTTGGAAAGAAATGCCATCCCCTCCTCCAAGCCTCGGAGTGTAAGCGGGTACATGTTCCCCTCCATTAATTGTCGGGTAATAGGAATCGATTGGGTGTACTCCCATTCGTCCTCGGGAACAGGATTAATCCAAATGCACTTTTCATAGGTCTCGCGCAACCGGCGCATCCACAACTCGCCCGATTCCTCATTCCAATGCTCTACGGAACCACCTGGTTGCATGATTTCATAAGGGCTCATGGAAGCATCACCTACAAATACAACTTTATAGTCGTGGGCGTACTTGTGCATCAGATCAAGTGTCGCGGTCCGCTCGTTAAAGCGGCGTATATTGTTCTTCCATACGCTCTCGTAAATAAAATTGTGGAAGTAGAAATATTCAAGATGCTTAAACTCAGTGCGCGCCGCCGAAAACAGCTCCTGACATACCTTCACATGAGGATCCATTGAACCGCCCACATCCAAAAATAGCAGTACCTTTACTGCGTTGTGCCGTTCTGGGACCATCTTGATATCGAGTAATCCCGCATTGCGCGCGGTCGACTTGATGGTGTCATCCAAATCAAGCTCCTCGGTGGCGCCCGTTCTGGCAAACTTTCTCAGCCGCCGCATAGCAATTTTGATATTACGAGTTCCTAACTCGACGCTGTCATCGAGATTTTTAAAATCCCTCCGATCCCATACTTTTGCCGCGCGTTTGTTTTTGCTCTCACCGCCAACGCGTATACCTTCAGGGTGATAGCCATCGTTGCCAAAGGGCGAGGTGCCCTCTGTACCGATCCACTTATTGCCGCCGGAGTGTCGCTTTTTTTGCTCCTCAAGTCGCTGCTTGAATTGTTCAATCAGCTCTTCAAGGCCACCCAGACTTTCAATTTTGGCTTTATCTTCCTCCGACAACTGCTTCAGAAATTCCGAGCGAAGCCAATCATCGGGAATCATGGCTTCAATCACATCATCCAGCGCCTCAAGCTCCTGAAAATGCAGACCGAAAGCGCGGTCAAAACGATCATAGTACTTCTCGTCTTTGACAAGCACTGCGCGCGACAACGCGTAAAAGTCGTCCATGTCACCAAACGCAAGCCTTTGCTCCATTGCCTCAAGCAAATCAAGTAGTTCACGGGGCGTTACCGGAACTCCCGAATCCTTCAGCACATGAAAAAAGTTGATCAACAAGGTTTAACGCGCCTCGCGTCGATGCATAAAGGCCAGCCGTTCGAGCAGCTGCACATCCTGCTCGTTTTTTAGCAGTGCGCCGTAAAGCGGAGGGATGGCCTTACTCTGATCGCGGTTCTTTAGCACCTCATCGGGAATATCATCAGCCATGAGGAGCTTGAGCCAGTCAATCAATTCAGAGGTTGATGGTTTCTTCTTGAGGCCCGGGATTTCCCGCAATTCAAAAAAGACCTGAAGCGCCTCTTGCACAAGACTGGCCTGAATATCGGGATAATGAACGTCGATGATTTCTTTCATCGTTTCCTTACTGGGAAAGTTAATGAAATGGAAGAAACATCGGCGGAGAAAAGCGTCTGGCAATTCCTTTTCGTTATTGGAAGTAATAATAATGATGGGCCGGTGCCGGGCCTTCACGGTCTCACCCGTTTCGTAGACAAAGAACTCCATGCGATCAAGTTCAACCAGCAGATCATTGGGAAACTCGATATCGGCCTTGTCGACTTCATCGATGAGCAAAACAACCTGCTCATCAGCAGTGAACGCCTCCCACAACTTGCCTCTCTTGATGTACTGACTAATATCCTCAACCTTGCCATCCCCCAGTTGAGAATCGCGCAGCCGCGACACAGCATCGTATTCATAAAGCCCCTGCTGCGCCTTGGTCGTTGACTTAATGTGCCATTGAATAAGCGTCTTGCCCAAGCCCGCCGCCACCTCTTCCGCGAGCATAGTTTTACCCGTGCCGGGCTCTCCCTTTATCAACAATGGTCTCTGCAGCGCCACAGAGGCATTGACCGCCATGCGCAAGTCATCGGTCGCGACGTAGCGTTCGGTTCCTTCAAAATTCATAAAAAGGCTCTCTCATCTATATAAATTGCGGGTCGGCAGACTAACCGATGTCAACTGCACAAACCACTCAGCGGACGTCGGTCAAACCCCGGCGACGCCACCATAAACTCACTGCCGTGCCCGCAATCGCGCTGCCGACGAGCCAGACTCCTGGCCACACTGCCGATGTGACACCCTCGCCGAATACGGTATTAAAAATCACAATAATAAGTGCTGGTGCCACAGTTTCTGTGGACTCTCCTGGAAAAGCCGGGGCCAGCAGTAGGCCCGCCAAACAGCCAAGCATTGCGGCTGCTCCTCGCCCTGGGTTAACAGGGAGCCATAGCCGCTTCAGCAACCAAACGCCACCGATTGCCGAAGCCCAGTAAAGCAAGATCGCAATCAGATAGGACTGTGTCGTCAGCATCCACGTCGCTCCATTTAGCGGCGCCCGACCTGCGGATCGGGCGGTAATTGCAGAAAATAACCTCGAGCGCGAATCGCCTCCATTACTGTCGTTGCCGACTGTGCCGCCAAGGCCTGGTCAGGCGTTAGCGTAATCGAGAGCACTTTTTCAGGCTCACGGAACAGCGCGCAAAGATCCGCTGGCCAACAGTCTGGTTGCACGTCACTCGGGACAAATAAAAATGTGAGCGGGCGGGCCGCTGTCTTGTAGACATCCACCTCCAATGCACTCAATTCAGTCGCGTGTGTCACGCCGTCGCCTCTAAAAGCCAATGTCTCAATGGATCAACAACCACCTCGCCACGCCATCCCGACCAAGCGGCGGGACTCACGAGCGATATATCAGACTGCTGCCGGACCAGGTGTTCGAGATCAGCTTTCGGCATTAAGACCGCGGGTGCAATGCCCAGCGCCGTGGCAATCACACCCAACCGCTCCGAAAGCGCACCCAACAACTGGCGCTGCCCGCCAGACAAGGGAATGGGGCCAATTTGCGAGCACAGTGAAGGAAAATCTCCCTCGAGCGCGGCACTGATCGCAGCGATCAGATGCTCTCCCGCCCTTCGCACCAATCCACCGGGAATATCGGGGATCTCTGACAACTCGCGCACAGAACGCGGCACCGACCGGGCAATCGCAGTTAGTACCTTATCCCCTAGAATCCAGCTCCGCGGCCGATCAAGCCTGCGCGCCTCGGCCTCTCGCCAGTCGACTGCTGCCACTAACACACACTGCTGAGCGTCAGAGAGTTTGTAGGCTGACTTGAATTTGGTGATGGGAGCCCTACCCCCAGGCGTCATGCGTGCACCGTCCTCTAAAACCCATAGCGCTCTGTCCACCGCTGTTGCCCGCTCGAGCAGTCGATTGCCTATCGGATGCAAATAGATCACATCTTGGGCGGCATAGTCGGCTTGACTGTCTGACAGGGGTCGCTGCAACCAGTCCGACTGAGTCTCATCCTTTGGTAGCTCGATTTCGAAAAAGTCGGCCACCATCGCCCGATAACTCATTCCCGAGTCCATGCCCAAGAGGGCTGCAGCACGCTGCGTATCAAATAGTGGTGCTGGCAACACGCCCAACCAATGGGAAAACACCTCCAAATCCTCACTGGCACTATGAATAAACTTGGTTTGGGTCGAGTTGATCAACAGCTCCCGAAGCGGCGCTGCGTGACCCACCTGCAACGGATCAACCAGATAGGCCTTATCTCCCCAACACAGCTGCACCAAAGCGACAATAGGGAAAAACGTATCCCGACGCCTGAACTCCGTATCAATTGCGACCGATTTCGCACCGCGATGCGCGGTAATCACCGCCTCAAGTTCAACCGCGCTTTGAACCCACTCCCAACTCACTCGTCTACTACCGTCCGTCCACTTAAAGCATGAGCCAAGGTGCTCGAGTCGGTATATTCGAGCTCGCCTCCCAAAGGCACTCCGTGTGCAATACGTGTCACTGTCACTTTGGCATCTTTCGCTTTTTGGCTGATAAAATACGCCGTCGCCTCTCCCTCCACAGTGGGGTTGGTCGCCAAGATCACCTCTTCAATCACGCCTCCATCAAAACGAGCGCATAGGCTATCCAGCCCAAGCTGTTCTGGGCCAATGCCGTCTATGGGTGACAAGTGGCCCATCAGCACATAGTAATGGCCTCTGAATCCGCCGCTTTGCTCTATCGCCATGACATCGGCGGGGGCTTCCACCACACACAATGTCGCAGGGTCGCGCTTGGGGTCAACGCAGATCTCACAAACATTGAGCTCCGTAAAATTACGGCACCGCTCGCAGTTCTGTACCTTGGCCAACGCCGTTTCGATGGCCTCAGCGATGAGCTGGGCACCATCACGATCACGCTCAAGCAAGTGCAGGGTCATGCGTTGAGCAGATTTGGGACCCACGCCAGGTAAATGACGCAAACTGTCAATTAAAGCGGCGATAGACGGACTTAACTTCACTTCACTAAACTCTCCAAAGCTTTCGCCGAAAACATGATCGCAACCCTACTCAGGCCTTTGAGGCCTGCTCAAGGTCAGCGTCTATTTCCGAATGTTCAATATCAACAGTCATCGGCCTAATGCTACCGGGGATGATCTCGCCGTCAAATACACGCATCAGTGTGTGAAGGGCATCATCACTAGCAATTGCTTGCTCGGCGTCGGCGAGCCTGGCGGCAGCGGTCGCAGCGCGACGATTCGCGGGGGTATGACCCTGGTGTCTGTCAACGACTATCGTTGCCACAATCGATTCATCTACCTGCTGCCGCAGTGCTTGCGTCAACTGCGCCGCGTGGCGCTCGTTAAGCAGTGCAGAATCCGATTGGGCAATCGTAAAATTCAATTCCTTATCAGAGCATCGACTTAATTCGAGGTGCAGGGCAATGTTATGGAGAATGCCACCAAAGCGAAGTTCCTCAAACAGAACCGGCCAGCTGTCCTGACTAAAATTTGATAGCCCGTGTGCGGGAGGCAACGTCGTGAGATCGTCATCCTCCGGCTCACCGACCTCTCCGGCCGGCATCTTTGGTGGGGCGAGCCCCCGCTCCGGCTCGCAAGGCAAAGTGCCCTCCATTTCCCGCTCTGATTGGCGCTTCGCGCCCGCATCTATATCACCTGTTGGACTCGCACATGCAACGCGTTTAGATTCAGCCGGGCGGGCGTTCTCCGGCGTTGCGCCACCCCTCGCATCAGTCGCTTCCACTGTAAGCGCTGGCTCAACACTGACCACTTCTGAGACAGCGTCACTCAAACTTTGCACTGCCGCGGCACCTGACCGGCTGGCCTTCTCGAGCCGGGTTTCCACCGGCGCCGCCGGTGGCTCAGGCTTTTTTGCCGGGGGTGCTCCCGCTGAGCCGTCACCATGAATAATCACCGCGGGCCGGAAAGCAATCATCCTCAAAAGGATCATCTCGAGTCCCGCTCTGGCTGACGAGGCCAGATGCACATCGCGACGACCCGACACTGCCATTTGCCAAAACAACTGGGTGTCATCAATAGTCGCTCTGCTTGCCAGTTCGACGATACGTGCCTGATCAGGCCAGCTGGTGTCGAGTGCTCCCGGGACCATCTGCGCCACGGTCATCTGGTGCAAAATACTGCTCAGCTCATCTAGCGTTGAGACATAATCTGGCGCGTGCTCGGCAATGCTAGCGACCAACTGCAACACGGCGGCAGCGTCTTCCTCCAAGATGGCAGCAACCAGATCCAAGACGCGTCCGCGGTCCACCGTCCCCAACATTTCGGCCACTTCGGCTCCCTGCAGACGCCCCTCACCGTAGGCGATCGCCTGATCCGTCAGGCTCAAAGCGTCTCGCATCGATCCGTCGGCCGCCCGCGCAATCAGTGCTAGTGCCTCCGGCTCGGCTGTGATCGATTCAGCGGCCAAAATGTGTTGCAAATGAGACACAATCTGCTCAGGTTGCATGTTCTTCAGATTGAACTGTAGACATCGCGACAATACGGTAGCAGGTAGCTTTTGCGGGTCTGTTGTTGCGAGCAGAAACATGGCGTGAGGAGGCGGCTCTTCCAAGGTCTTTAAAAGTGCATTGAAGCTGTGATTGGACAGCATATGCACTTCGTCAATGAGATAAATCTTGTAGCGCGCGCGCGTTGGCGTGTACTGCACATTTTCGAGTAGCTCGCGCGTGTCCTCCACCTTGGTTTTGGAGGCTGCATCGACCTCAATCAGGTCCACCGATCGTCCTTCAGCAATCTCCGCGCACGCGCCACACTCGCCACACGGTGTAGCGGTGATACCGGTATCACAATTGAGACATTTAGCTAATATGCGCGCTACCGTCGTTTTGCCTACGCCTCGGGTTCCCGTGAACAAGTAGGCGTGATGGAGGCGGCCCGACTCGAGGGCGTTGACCAACGCCTGCAGAACATGCTGTTGACCGACCATCTCAGCAAACGTGCCGGGGCGCCATTTACGGGCCAGAACCTGATAGGACATGCTTGACCATCCGTGAGTAGGGAGGCGACTCGGACAGCCACACCCCGGCACCCGAGTCAGTAACTACCGTTGCTCCCTTCCGGGCCTGGCGGGGTTCGTCACTTATCGCTGCGAGGGGACCATCCGAGTCACCACAAAGCCCACCGCAGGGTGGGGGCGCTAGTGTCGCGAAATCCCCCTCTGGGCGCAAGTTGAAGACAGGTGCCACGAGCGACCTCCGTCAATGTTAATTGTATTTACATTTAATGTTAATTTAACTAACATTGCGGCATCGCCCTCTACATTGCCAATGATCGAGTCTCGCTGTGAATCCCGACCTATTAAAATCCCTCTGGGCAGTTGCCTTGGCCATTGGATTGACGATCGCTGGTACTGCTCTCATCAAAGCCAACAAGGTAGTCACCACCTCCGCCCAACGAACCCCCATGCCGGTCGCTGCAGTCACCTACCAGCAACAACCAAGTTTCACACGTGAAGCCAATTATCTCGGCATCATTCGCGCGGGATCCGACAGCGCAGTGGGATTTGAAGTCGCCGGTGTGTTGACGTCAATGATTGCAACCGAAGGTATGCGGGTCGCACCGGGCGAAGTACTCGCGCAGCTCGGCACCGATCGCAAACAGGCCAGACTGGACGCCGCCGCGGCGACGCTTGAGCGGGTCTCAACCGAGCGAGCGCAGGCGGACGCCCGGGCAGAACGGATCGCACGTCTGGTTGAAGATGGGTCGGCATCCCAACAGGATTATGATGACGCGCGTTTCGCCGCACAGGCACTGGCGGCGGCAAAGAGCACCGCAGTAGCCCAACGACAGTCGGCGCAACTGGAGCTGGACAAAAGTACGTTGCACGCGCCCTACGAGGCCGTAGTGGCTGAGCGACTCGTGCAAATCGGCGCGGTGGTCGCGCCGGGCACGCCAGTGCTTCGATTGGTGACCGCCACAGGTCGAGAGGCGCACGTTGGTGTACCCGCTGATGCAGCGCGGCGACTGGTGCCAGAAAACAGCTACCCGCTCGTGCTTCAGGGTGAGCAGGTTACTGCTAAACTGCGGTCCATTCGGGATGACCTCGACCCCACCACCCTAACCGTCGGCGCTGTGTTTGATCTGCCTGCCAGCACGGCAGTGGCAGTCGGCGAATCGGCGACGCTGCAGATTGCAGAAACGGTTAATTCTGCCGGGGGTTGGTTACCTATCTCGGCGCTTCTGGAAGCCCCTCGGGGTCTCTGGGACGTTCTTACGATCACGCCGGATGCTGAGGGCAGACTGCATGCGCAGCGGGAAAGTGTTGAAATTCTCTACACCCGCAGTAACAAAGTTTTTGTGCGCGGTACGCTGGCAAACGAGTCGGCTGTTGTGGCCTCGGGCTTGCAGCGGATCAGTCCCGGCGACCTGGTAGAGCCCATTTTCGATCACGCCACGCTTAACACTAAAGCGGTTGCACCAGGTTCATGATCGCCAACCTGCTACACGCCAATACACGCTATCTGGCGCTGGTGATTCTGGCGATTCTGGTTGTGGGCTATACCAGCATGAGCGGTATGGCGCGCAAGGAAGACCCGGCGATCACGCCGTGGTTCGCCTCAGTGCAAGTTTTTTTTCCCGGTGCAAGTCCTGCAAGAGTCGAGGCGCTGATCACTAATCCGATGGTCGATGCACTCCGTGAAGAACCTGATGTAATGGAGGTAGACGGGACCTCGGCCTCGGGTGTGTCATTGCTTTTCTTAGAGGTCGACTACAAAGCGCCCCCGGCCCGACTCAAACAGATAATGGCCGAGCTACGTGACGTCGTTGACCAAGTGGCGATGAACTTACCTCCTGGCGCCTCCCCACCCGAATTCGATGACGAAATCTGGACTGAATTCGTCAAGATCATCGCCATCAGTGGTGCGCATGGTCGTGAACTGCCACCGGCTCAACTTCGCCGGCAGTCTTTGCTTTTCGCGGACGCCGCGCGCAGCGTGCCAATGACACGCCGGGTCAAGCTATACGGCCTGCCCAATGAAGAAGTGAGAGTCGAACTCGACGAGACGCGTTTATCGATGCTGGGCATTTCGATCGGCGAGGTCGCCGCGGCGCTCGCAGAGGCCGATGCAAGAGCCCCTGCCGGACAGCTGACGGGCGCTGGTGCCGCCTTGACGGTAGAACTGACCGGGGATTTTACTGACCTGGAGTCAATACGAAACGTGATTGTGCGTGGCCTGCCCGACGGTCGCGCCATTCGCATCTCGGATCTCGCTGAGGTACGCAAAACCGAGGTCACACCATTTGAAAGCGTGTCACTCTCTAATGGCCAGCGCTCAGTGCTCATTGCTGCCGAGATGCAACCGGGCTACCAAGTGGACCGCTACGGCGAACAGTTCGATGAGTTTCTCGCGGCTTACCGCACCAGCGCGCCAAATGGCGTCAGCATTGAGACCAGTTTCGATCAGGTGGGCTATAGCGTCGACCGTCTGCTGAGCGTGGGCAAAAATTTGTTGTTGGGCATTATGTTGGTGATCGCAGTGCTGCTGGTGACGCTGGGCTGGCGAGCGGCACTCGTGGTCGCTGTGATCCTGCCGCTCTGCACACTGATGTCGATGACCGCCCTGTTTTACCTAAAAATTCCGATTCAACAAATGTCGGTGACAGGACTCGTCGTGGCACTGGGTTTGCTGGTCGACGGCTCTATTGTGATGACCGATGAGATACGCAAGCGCCTGCTGGCCGGGCTGCCTCCGACCGAAGCCATGCGCGGCGCAGTATCGCGCATGCGGATCCCGCTATTGTCCTCCACCCTGACCACAGTGCTGGCTTTTATTCCAATGGTCTTACTTCCTGGCGCCGGGGGAGATTTTTTAGGCTCGATCGCCGTAGCAGTCGTGGCGATGCTCGTGTCCTCTTTCGTGCTGGCGGTCGCCGTGACGCCTGTACTGGCTTCCCGATGGTTGCCCGCAGGTCTCGCTTTAGAACGTCGCTGGTGGCGAGCAGGCGCCGACAACAAAAAATTGGCAGATGCATTCCGGCGCTCATTAAATTGGTCAATCCGCAACCCGCTGGGCGCCTTCGCCCTCGCCTTGGCGCTACCAGTGACCGGCTTTCTGTGCTTCAGCACACTAACCCTGCAGTTTTTCCCCGGAACCGACCGCGATCAGATGTATCTGGACATCAAACTTCCAGAGGGGGCGTCGATTGACGATTCATTGGCACTGGTCACGCGGGTCGATCAAAAGCTGCGCGCCGAGCCACTGATTCGCCGGGTCGACTGGTCGATTGGCGAGACTCCGCCCGAGTTCTATTACAACCTACGTGGCAATACAAAAGGCGTACCGAGTTGGTCCCGGGCACTGGTTTTGACCACCGATGAAAACCAGACCGACGCACTGATCCGACGGTTGCAAAAAGAAATCGACCGGGAGTACCCCCAGGCGCAGATCTTGGTTCGCGGCATCAACCAGGGACCACCGGTGGACGCGCCATTAGAGGTGCGACTTTACGGGCCCAGCGCAGAGATGCTGAAAGCACTGGGGGAACAATTCCGCCAGCGCATGGCCGCTCTGCCTGATGTCACCCACACCAAAGTCTCCATGGCACCCGCCCCGCCTAAAGTGGTCTTTGATCTCGACGAATCAGCATTAAAGCGCGCTGGGCTCAGTAAGGCCGAGGTCGCTCGCGGCATAGAAAGTGCCCTGAAGGGGCGTGTCGGCGGCGAATTGCTCGAGGGCACCGAGCGGCTGCCGGTCCGGGCGATCCTGAAACGGGAGCAATGGGACAGCACCGATGACCTAACAAACATCCGGATTCCCGTGCAGCGCCGCGGCAACGATACGCTAGTCCCCGCCGTACCACTTAGCGCGCTAGGCAGTGTATCGCTGATCCCCGATGAGAGCCCCATCACACGAAAAAATGGTGACCGACTGAATAACGTTCAGGGATTTCTCAAGCGAGGTGTATTGCCCGAGGAAGCCCTGAAAATGCTGGCAGCAGATCTGCAGGCCAACCCGATTCCCCTCCCCAGTGGCTACTTTCTGGAGTTCGGTGGCGACAGTCAGGAACGCGGCGAGCTTATGGAGGACCTGATGGCACCCCTGGGTACGATCCTCGCCGCCATGCTGGCCACGATCCTACTGACCTTTAATTCATGGCGACTGACCGGCATTGCATTTGGCGTCACCGGCTGCTCCTTTGGTCTGAGTCTTTTAGCGCTGGCGGTGTTCCAGTACCCGTTGGGTGTTCAGGCACTGATCGGCGTGATTGGCTCGGTCGGGGTCTCGATCAATGCGGCTATTATCATTTTGAGCGGACTCAAGCTGAATCAGGACGCCGCCGTCGGGGATCCCGATGCTATTGTCGATGTGGTGATGGATGCGAGTCGGCACATTGTCTCGACCACTGTCACTACTTTTGGCGGTTTCCTGCCACTAATATTGGAGGGCAGT
>CESO01049937.1_pt1 | contig 39770 bp, 29 predicted proteins | sample 356341 | NCBI WGS metagenome assembly CESO01 (sample SAMEA2621812, study PRJEB7988) | marine metagenome | biome: marine biome (ENVO:00000447); feature: deep chlorophyll maximum layer (ENVO:xxxxxxxx); material: "saline water (ENVO:00002010), including plankton (ENVO:xxxxxxxx)" | depth 35 m | reverse complement strand
GCTGCCACCATCATGCCATACAGAAGTATTGCGCCACTCTCCAGAACGGCCATCCATTCAATGGCCTTCGTTTCCTCATCTGCACCACCCAGGTTGGCGAATTCCCCGATGAGAGTCGCGATCAGAACGACGGCTCCAATGATGATGATGACGTATCCGAGTCCCTGCATGATCTGCGCAAAGAACTTGAGTAGCTGCGTGTTTTCAGCGGTGTTTGACATCTAGTTTGCTCCATTTGATGTTGTAAGAAAAACCATTCAACTTCGATTGTGTCATAGTACGAAAATCCTTTGAACGATGATGAATCATCATTGATCGTCGGAATCGGTCACGTCGATGATCGGCGGTCTCCCAGTAATGTCATACCAGTCATCTCGGCTCATGATGATGGAATGGGTGAGTGAACCGGCGTTGAAGGCGATCCTGGACTGTTTCATGACACTGCTGTCCACATGCAGAGTCAGTGGAAGAACGGGTTGTCCGAATGGTGGCACGCTTCCCGGTACGAGCCCGGTCAGATCGAACAACTCGTCCATGGTCGCGAATCTGAGTTTGCGAGCTTTCAACGCGCGTTTGAGACGAGATGACCCGAGGCGACATGCGGCACTCATGACGATCAGGTGATAGTCCTGGTCAGCCTTGATCACAATGGCCTTGCCTCCGATCTCGAGCGGTTCGCCCCGGACTCGAGCCGAGTCCCGGGAGGTCAATGTGGGTTCATGTTCAAGGAGGCGAAACCCGACACCGGCCGTTTCCAGCATTCCTCGGAGTTGATCCAGAACGTGCATGGAGGGAATCCTAGCGGCTGTTCGTTTGACACCGGAGCGGCTTATTGGATGTCTGGGAGGGGATATCGGACGCAAAGATGAGAAATAAACCAGATCTGGAGTGTCTTGATCAAAAAGCGGGTCAAATTTGAGTGACAGATGATTCCGATGGATTCTCATCCTGAATCCCCATTGGCTCATGAGCCATGGTGGTCGGATCGCCGGTCGTCTGTACTATTTGAGGTTGATCCCGGGGGGGCCCATGAGCCATCCTCGGGGAAAGGAAGCAACCATGGCTTTGAAGATCGAATTTCTGGACGGCGCACGGTCTGGCGAGATTCTCGAGTTTGGCGATGACATCGATTCCATTCAGATTGGACGCGATCCACAACGCTGCAAGGTCGTCATTCCTCCTGACGTGACAACCGTCGGTCGGGAACACTGCACCTTGAGCAGGGTCCGTGGTCGCTACTACATGGAGATGGCCGCTGAAAAGAAGGTCACGCTCGAAGGCAACCTGATGGATACGGTCCAGGCGATTCCTGAAGACTGCGTCATCCAGATCGGACCAGGTGGACCGAAGCTCAGGGTCATGACTGTTCGTGCCGATGACATGGCCGCGACGATGCAGCAGGGTATCGATCCCGAACAACTCCACCGACGATCCGCCACAGCCGCGACGACCTCCGATGTCGAGGAGGTGCGGGCGAATGCCCAGCAAAGTGGACAGGTGGCAGGTGTGGCAATCCTCATCGGCGCACTGCTGATCGTCGTCATCGGTGTTCTGTACTTCAGCTTCAGCGGCGAGGTTCAGGATCTCGAGGACACTCAGGCGATCAATACCGAGACGGTCGAGGATCTCTCCGAGAGCATGTCCGCAATGGGAGCCGATCTTCCTGCGGCACTCGAGAAGGCAAGTCGATCGACCTATCTTGTCGTCCTGAGAAATCCGGATGGCAGCGAGGAACCCTTCGGTACCGCATGGGTATCGGGCAAGGGTCGTCTAGCCACCAACGCGCATGTCGCGGAGCGTGTGGAACAGCTTGCCGATGGCCAGGAAGTGATTCTCAGAAGCATGGCCGGCGAGAAGGAGTTCAAGGCGATCGCCTCGAAAAGCCATCCCGGCTACGACGAATTCGCCGATCTCTGGACCGACTACGTGCCGATGCAGATCAATGCGGTCAAGGATTCCGATCCGATCCGGTCCGCCGGCATCGCGGCCGATGTCGGGTTCATCTATGTCGATGAGGATGCGGATCTCGGATCACCATTGGTTCTGGCGGATCTGGAAAGTCAGGATGGCCTCAAGGCAGGCGATCCGGTTGGATACGTCGGCTATCCGGTCGAGAACATGGCGCTTGGTGGCGTCAATCTCAACAAGCCGGTTCCCCAATCCCAGATCGGGCGCATCACGGCGATCACCAACTATTTCAATGCTCCTGAGGAAGGCGCCGATGGACTACTCCTCCAGCACTCGCTTCCGGCAACTGGCGGCGCAAGTGGAAGTCCACTGATCAACTCCGATGGCGAGGTCGTCGGACTTCTGAGCGCGGTCAACTTCATGGTCGTCGGCGGTAAACGCATTCCAAACGCCGCCAGCGTGAACTTCGCACAGAGATCGACTCTTCTGGATGAATTGTCATCCCCGGATCTGGCCACAATGCAGACTAGAAGATCCGATCGCTGGCAGGATCAGATAGGCACGTTGTACGCCTCCGGGCAGATCGAGAATCGCGAACCCGGACTGGACGATCTCGTTTCCAGTTGGGAGAACATGATCAGCACCGCATCCGAAGACGAGATCGTCACCGGATCCACAGAGGTGAGCGCCGAGCGATTTCCCCTGAACTCACTCAACATCAATCCTCTGGCGATGGGTGCCGGAGATGCGCTTGGTGCACAGATGTACGGCAAGCAGATCGAGATGCGTGTGGAAGCCGGTCGTGACTATCTTCTCGCCGTCGAGGGCGACGGCACCGTCGGTGTCAAGATCACGGAAGGCGAGAACGGCATCCGCTCCGTGAATGTGATGAACATCAAGCCCAACCTGAAGGCGATCGCCTTCAAGGCCCAGAGAAGCGGAACCATCAAGGCGGCAGTCGGAGGCAGTGACATCAATGGCTCCATCTCCTATGAACTCAGGTCCGCCGATGTCGCTCCGTCGACCCCGGATACCGTCGCCAAGGCAGCGGCACGTCGCTGGATTCGCGATCTATCACGAAGTGGGGGTCGATCCTTCAACGAGAAACTGGCCCAGCAGTTCCAGGGTTCACTGGAAAATGACTCTGAGGGTCAAAGCGCCTCCAGGAATCTGTCCCTGAGCTCGGCCGGTCAATGGTTCATCGTGGGGATATGTCCGGAGCACGAACATCTCCACATGGTTGTCATGAACGAGAATGGTGACACCTTGGCCGAGGACATGCAGCCGGATTGGTACCCATTCGTGGCACTCGATGCCGATGCTCCGATGTCCGTGAAAGCCAGGCTCTCTTCACCGAAGAAAGCGGATGGATCGTCGAATTCGAAGTCGAGCTACAGATTGTTCGTCTATCAGGCGGTGCCTTCGGGAGGCTGATTGTCCGCCTGTGTCTGGGCAAGCATGGCGTCGTAATGGGTCAGATCGATCTTGAGGAACGCGGCCGCCATGTCCGGATCGAAGTGGGTCCCGGCGCATCGTTCGACTTCTGCGCGGACGGTTTCACTGTTGCGACCATCTCGGTACGCTCGCGCCGACCTCATCGCATCGAAGGCATCGACCACGGCGACCAATCGACCCAGCTCGGGAATGGCATCTGCTTCCAGGCCGACGGGGTACCCGCTGCCATCCCATTTTTCATGGTGATGTCTCACACCCCCCAGCAGCTCTCCCATTCCGGGAATGTCCTTGAGGATTCGAAAGCCGATGTCGGGATGCTGCTTGATGAGGTCGAATTCCTCGTCATCCAGCCGACCCGGCTTCGATAGAACAGCTTCGGGAACACCGATCTTCCCGACATCATGGACCTGTCCACAGACCCGGGCCACCTCGATCCCCCGGTCATCATGCCCGAGTTCACGCGCCAGTTCACCGGAAAGCCATGAGACACGATCGGAATGACCTCTGGTATAGGGATCCTTCGCATCGATGGCGGCCGCCATCGCTCGAACCGTTCCCTCGAACAACTGGTTCCGAGCTTCTGAAAAACGTCTCTCCAGGTCCGACCTTGCCAGATTCGACATGGCAACGGAGGCCAGTTGCGCCAAGGCGATCATGAAATCCATGTCGCCGCGAAGCTGTTCGTCGGGGATCGTGGCATCCGTACCATCCACGTAGAGACAGGCTGCTGCCGAGTCACGGGTCATCAGGGGTGCACAGGCCGCCGCCTGAACAGGAAGCCGTTCGAGACTCTCCGCGACCATTTCGCCCGAAGCCAGATACCGGCCCGGGATTCCGTTGGTCGCGGAACGGAGCAGGGTTCGACTGAATCGTTCGGGGCCGGCCGATGCCAGTGCGCCCATGGCAGCATGCATCTCGATACCACCGTCCAGATCCATCCTCGAGACGATGGCGGCGTTCTCGAGAGAAGTACCCTTCTTGATGCCATTGAGAATCGCGGCATACAGCCGATCCTCATCACCGGCGTCATGGAGTTCACGACTGAATTCGAGCAGTGTCGCCAGTCTGTTGCCATCGAGATCCTGGGCCAGTTCGACGGGGGAGAAGTCGATTGATTCGTTCGAGCTGAGCTCTCCCTCCACGTGGATTCGACGAATCGATTCAGCGATCGTCGATCCGTCATGGGCATCGCGTACCTGCATGACCAGATCCGGAAGACCAATCCGATCGCCTTTTCGAATGACACACGGTCTACCTGCGGGAATCCGCTCACCGTTGAGCGTGGTCCCTGAACGTGATCCCAGATCACTCAGGAACCAGTTGCTCTCCTTGGGTTCCCAGCATACCTGTGCATGTTGTCGCGAGGCCTGTGGGGAGGCCACCACTACATCGCACTCGCGACTCCTGCCCATGAGGATCTGGGCGGGCGGCACGAGCCTCTGTTGGACTCGAGACGATCCACTGATTGAATCCAGTTGGAGAATGCCGGACATGTTTCAGACCTTGTTCCCGGGTATTCCGTGACCAGTCCCTCGTTCAGGCCTGACGTTCAGCCTATCACCTCGTGTGGAGCATAGCTCGGGACATAGGTGTGTTCCTTGATGAAGGCGGGCACATCCGAGGGCGTATCCACCGATGCCAGATTCGCATCGAAGATGTTCTCGGCGACCTTCGCGGCCACATGCGCCGACACCTCCCTGATTCGATCGCGTGGCGGATAGAGGAGTCCGCTCTTCAGTTCCTTCTCCGTGAGCGTTTCGGCGAGCGCCTTCGCCGCGGTGAGGAACATCGGCTCGGTCACACGCTTGGCCTTCGTCGCATAGACGGCCAGACCCATCGCCGGGAAGATGTAGACGTTGTTCCCCTGGGAGGGTTCGATGTCCTTTCCATTCACCTCGAGTATCGGGAATGGACTGCCGCTGGCAAAGAGAACCTTTCCATCCGTGGCCTTGTAGGCCTCTTCGGCCGTGCATTCGCTGTGACTGGTCGGATTGGAATAGGGGAAGATGATCGGTCGATCGTTGATTTCACACATGGCCTTCATGACATCGTCGTTGAAGGCTCCATGGACAGTGGATACACCGATGATGGCCGTCGGCTTGAAGCTTCGAATCATTCCCACGAAATCCTTGGTGGGTTCATGGTCTGCAGCGAAGGGTATCTGGAATGCCTCGAGCGAATCGGCCCTGGTTTTCGTGAGCAGTCCATCGATGTCGAACAGGCGGATCTTCGAGAAGGCGGTTTCCTTGTCCATGCCCTCCGACTCCATGGCTTCAGCCATCAGATTCCCGATGCCGCAGCCGGCGGAACCGGCTCCGAGGAAGAGGATTCTCTGATCACTCATCTTCTCGCCCTTGGCTCGACAGGCCGTGTAGATGCCGGCCGTGGCCACGGCAGCCGTACCCTGGATGTCGTCGTTGAACATGCAGAACTTGTCGTGATACTTCTCGAGAAGCGGTTCGGCATGATGGATGTTGAAGTCCTCGAACTGAACGCAGCAGCCGGGGAACACCTTCTGCACGGCATCCGTGAATTCATCGAGGAATTCATAGTAGGTGTCGTTGTCGGGTCTGGCCTGCTTCACTCCCATGTAGTAGGGATCGTCGATGTATTCCTGGGTATCGGTTCCGACATCGAGCATGATCGGAAGCGTGAACTGAGGCGGCACACCGGCGGCGGCCGAATACAGCGCGAGCTTCCCGATTGGGATACCCATGCCGTTGGCACCAAGATCTCCAAGGCCGAGGATGCGGGAGCCGTCCGTCACCACGATGAACCGGACATCCTTTTCACTCCAGTTCCCGAGTATCGACTCGATCCGACCCTTCATCTCCAGATTCAGATAGAGGCCGCGCGTGGCGCGGAAGATGTCTCCGAACTTGAGACAGGCATCACCCACGGTGGGGGTGTAGACCAGAGGCATGTACTTGTCGGGCTTCGATGTGAGAAGCGCGAAGTAGAGGGTCTCATCGATATCCTGCAGATGTGCGAGGAACACATATCTGGCGAGATCATCGGGACAGGCGTCACATTGAGCAGCAGCTCTTCCAACGCGGGTCTCCAGTGTCTCGACCGATGTTGGCAACAGGCCTTCAAGGCTCTCCGCCTGTCTTTCTTCAGCGGTGAATCCACTGCCCTTGTTCAGGAGCGGGTTTCGGAGAAGATGAAATGCCTTTTCATTGTTCATAATCAATGATTTCCTTCAGATGCCTGTTTGTTAGCTGAAACATTCGGTTGCCGTTGAGCGGGTCCGAACAAGCATCGGGCCTGACGTCTCCGGCGTCAAGGCTGACGACCGTATAGGCTTGGGCATATGAAAGAGATGGGAACAATCAAACCGCTCGAGAAGGGCATCGGCAACCGCGGATTCATCTCCCTGCTTCTGACCATGGCCTGTGGTGCTCTGAACGACAATCTGTATCGGGGAACCCTGATGCTGCTGGTCGTCTCTGGAAGTGCCTGGGGAGGCTCGTTGGGCTCAGGCGGCACAGGCTGGGTCACACTCATGGTCTATGTACCGTTTCTTCTCCTGCTGGGATTCACCGGCCTGCTTTCGGATCGGTATTCGAAAAGAAGAATCATCGTTCTCACCAGATTCGTGGAAATCATTCTGGCCTGCTTCGTCGTTCTCGCGATGTGGATGGACAGTCCATGGTTCGCGTTCGTGATTCTGATCCTTCTGGCATCCCAGAGCGCCTTCTTCTCTCCCGCCAAGTACGGATCCGTTCCCGAAGTCGTCTCCTCGGGAAACCTCAGCAGGGCCAATGGCCTTCTCAGCCTTCTGACAAACGCCTGCATCGTCGCCGGCCTCTCACTTTCCGGGATTCTTCTCGATTACGGAGCTGACGTCGGAATAAGCGGGACCGTATTCGTGGGAATCGTGATGGTCGTCATCGCGACCTTCAGTTTCCTCATCACGTTCATGATTCCCCGCGCACCAGCGGCCAGACCCGATCTGAAGATGTCGTTCAACGGCTTCAAGACCTATTGGAGAACGTTCGGAGACATACGCAGGACACCACTGATGACCGCCGTCTTCGCCTGGTGCCTGTTCTACCTCGTGGCGTCGTTGATCATCGTGATCATTCCGGAGTACAAGGCGCCACTCGAGCTCTCCGACAGCCAGGTGAGCTACATGCTTGGCGCGGCCACCCTGGGTGTTGCGACCGGAGGCGGCATTGTCGGGATCTTCTCGGGTCGCTTCATCGTCGTTCGTTTCATACCGATGGGGGCAGTGGGCATGACCATAGGATTCTTCGTTCTCGGAATCCTCCAGCTTCCATACATCTGGATACTCGTCACCCTTGGTCTGATAGGACTTGCGGCGGGCGTCTACGTCGTTCCGATCCTGGCGTTGCTCCAGCACATGCCAGTGCCCGGATTCCGGGCACGGTGTCTTGGAACGGCGAATTTCTCATGCTATGTGACCATGAGCATGTCAGCGGGTCTCTATGGCCTGATGGCAATCAAGGTCGGATCACATCCCGAGACATGGTTCCTGATCACCGGCATCATGGCGGCCATCATCAGCATCAGTCTGTTCTTCATGATGCCCTCCCTGTCCAGGGGAGCTCGTCCCGAATCCTTCTCCACTGTGCAGGACAGGGAAGATCATGGAACTGCCTGAAGCAATCCTCTTCGATCTGGATGGGACATTGATCGATTCGGTCCCTGATCTGACCGAAGCGATCAACCGAATGCTGTCTGCCCACGATCTTGGATCGCAGCGGGAGTCGGAAGTGAGAAACTGGGTTGGAGATGGAAGCAGGATCCTGGTCGGAAAGTCGATAGCGCAGGCAAGGGGCGAGTTGCCGGACGAAACACTGCTGGATTCCTACTACCGAGAATTCCACGAACACTATGCCGATTGCTGCATGGACAACACGATCGTCTTCGATCATGCGACCGAACTGCTGGAATGGATTCGTTCCAGAGGTGTCAGGACCGCCATCGTGACCAACAAGCCGGATCGACATGCTCAGGTACTGATGGATCACTGGTCAAGCAGATTGCCGATGGATGTCGTCATCGGCGAACGCGAGGGCAGGCTGCGCAAGCCAGATCCCTCGATGCTCCAGGAGGCCATGGAATCATGTCATGCCGGCTCCGCCTGGATGATCGGTGATTCCGAAGTCGATTCCGCCGCAGCGCTCGCCGCCGGTGCCGATTTCATCGGTGTTCGGCTCGGTTACAACCACGGCAGGGACATCGCCGATGCAACACCACCGCCCATGGCCGTGTTCGATGATCTGGGTGATCTCCTGGTCTGGCTGCAACGCGCATTTGAATGCTGAGCCCCGAGCCGTGCGAAAACATCGGCTCGTCCGTATGATCGCGCCATGTCTACCGATCCCTCAAGTGTCGATGTGCCCACAGAAGCGGTTGTTCTGGTCTCCAGCCCCGACCGACCGGGCATCGTGGCCAGATTGACCGCCACGCTCGATGAGGTGGGCGGGAACATTCTCGAGGCATCCCAGTACACGGATATCAAGGGGAGGACCTTCCTGCAGAGAGTGCATGTCTCATGGCCTTCCCTGAATCCCGAACCCGAAGAGGTTCATGACGCCCTGCAGGAACTCGCCGATCAGTTCCAGATGGACTGGCGGATCCACTGGGGTCATGCGCGACGAAAGGTGGCCGTGTTCGTGTCGCGTGAAGACCACTGTCTTCATGATCTCCTGCTGCTTCAACGAGATGGTTCATTGCAGTGCCAGATATCCCTGATCATCTCGAACCATCCGGATCTCGAGCAGGTGGCCGAGCGATTCGATGTCCCGTTCCATCATGTCGAAGTCGATGAATCCGGTGATTCGAAGTCCGAATCACGACAACTCTCGCTGCTTGAGGCCAACGACATAGATCTCGTCGTACTCGCCAAATACATGCGCGTGCTCAGCCCCGTCTTCGTGGAGCGGTACCCCGGTCGCATCATCAACATCCATCATTCGTTCCTGCCAGCCTTCGCCGGTGGCCGTCCCTATCATCAGGCGCATGAAAAGGGGGTCAAGCTCATCGGAGCCACGGCTCACTACGCGACGGCAGAACTCGATGCGGGTCCGATCATCGAGCAGGGTGTGATCCGTGTCACCCACAAGGATTCGGTGGCGGACATGGTCCGAAAGGGTCGGGATATCGAGCGGACCGTCCTGGCCAGAGCGGTTCGCTGGCATCTGGAGGATCGTGTGGTCATTCATGCGGGACGTGCGGTCGTCTTCGCCTGACATGATTCGAGGGAGATGCAATGCAGGAGCCAGATCCAACGATGTCCCTTGAACCGATTCAGATGTCCGATGATGTCGTCCAATGTCCATGGCGGATGTGGGGACCCTATCTATCGGATAGACAATGGGGGACCGTCCGCGAGGACTACAGTCCTGATGGATCGGCCTGGGAGTATTTTCCTCACGATGACGCCAGGCACCGGGCCTATCGATGGGGTGAGGATGGAATCGCCGGTTTCTGCGACCGACATTGCCGGCTGTGTCTTTCGGTCGGACTCTGGAATGGTCGGGATCCGATCCTCAAGGAAAGACTCTTCGGTCTGACGAATGCCCAGGGCAATCACGGTGAAGACGTCAAGGAACTGTACTGGCACGACGATGCCGTACCGAGTCACGCCTATCAGCGCATGACGTATCGATATCCGCACGGGGCCTTTCCATATGAAAGGCTGTTGAAGGAAAACGCCAGCCGTACATCGAAGGATCGCGAGTTCGAACTGATCGACACGGGCATCATGGATGAGGATCGTTTCTTCGATGTCGTCGTGGAATACGCGAAATGCGGTACCGAGGACATGCTCATGCGGATCGAGGTGCACAACCGTGGACCACAGTCGGCTGGCATCGACGTCCTTCCGCAGATCTGGTTTCGAAACACATGGTCCTGGACGGATCAGGCCCAGCGTCCGGAACTGAGACGAACAGGTGCGGATTCGATCGACATCGATCATCCGGAATTTCCGGATTGGACATGGGCGATCGAATCCCCGGATGAACTTCTCTTCTGTGAAAACGACACCAATCCGAAGGCCATGTGGAACGAGGATGTCACGGGATTCTTCAAGGATGGATTCAACCGGTACGTCGTCGACAAGCAGGTTGACGCGATCAATACGGAGGGAAGCGGCACCAAGGCCGCTGGGCGGATCCACGTCGAGATACCCTCGGGTGGAACACATGTGATTCGCGTGAGAATCGGACGATTCGAAATGGAGTCCCCATTCGAGTCATTCGATGAAATCGTGGATTCGAGACGAGCGGAAGCGGACGAGTTCTACGAGACGCTTGAGCAAGGGATAGCGGACCCGGAATGGAAGGGCATCCACAGATCGGCACTGGCGGGGATGCTCTGGACCAAGCAGTTCTACTGCTACGACGTCAAGCAATGGCTCGAGGGCGATTCCGCGGAACCGCAGCCACCCGAATCCAGATCGAAGGGTCGCAACCATCAATGGCGACACTTCAACAGCAGTGACATCCTCCTGATGCCGGACTCATGGGAATACCCCTGGTTTGCAGCCTGGGACCTGGCGTTTCATTGCGTCACCATGGTGGAGATCGACGCAGCACTCGCGAAGAAGCAATTGAGACTCTTCACACGAGAGTGGTACATGCATCCCAATGGACAGATACCCGCCTACGAGTGGTCATTCGGCGATGTCAATCCGCCGGTGCACGCGTGGGCCGCATGGCGCGTCTTCACGATCGATCGTCGGCAACGTGGGGACGAGGGTGATCTGGAGTTTCTCGAGGCGGTCTTCCACAAGCTGATGATCAACTTCACATGGTGGGTCAATCGCAAGGACGACGACAATCTCAACATTTTCGAAGGTGGTTTTCTCGGTCTCGACAACATCGGCGTGTTCGATCGCAGTCAACCACTGCCGGATGGTGGTCACCTCGATCAGGCCGACGGGACCAGCTGGATGGCCATGTATGCACTCAATCTCATGCGCATATCGATGGAGCTGGCCCAGCATCGGCCCGCCTATCAGGACATTGCATCCAAGTTCTTCGAGCACTTCCTCCGCATCATCTACGCGATGAACAACGCGGGAAGCGATGGCGATGGGCTCTGGGATGAGAAGGACGGGTTCTACTACGACATGCTGCGCCTTCCGGATGGAACGACCGAGCCCATGCGAATCCGTTCCATGGTCGGTTTGATCCCACTGTTTGCCGTCGAGGTCCTGCATGCGTCGATGCTCGAGACATTGCCCGAGTTCGCACAACGGGCCTGGTGGCTGAACACCAACAGGCCCGAACTGACGAGTCTCATATCGCGATGGGAGGAGCCCGGAGACGACTCAAGGATGCTTCTGGCCATGCTTCGCAAGCATCGTCTGAACAGGATTCTCTCGAGGATGCTGGATCCCGACGAGTTCCTGTCTCCCTACGGAATACGCTCTCTGTCCAAGTACCATCTCGATCATCCATACGTGTACGAGGACGGCGAGACTCGATTGGAAGTCGGCTATGAGCCAGCTGAATCGGATGGCGAACTCTTCGGTGGCAATTCGAACTGGCGAGGTCCGGTCTGGTTTCCGGTGAACTTCCTGATCATCGAATCGCTCCAGCTCTATCAGCATTTCTACGGAGATGATTTCAAGGTGGAATGCCCAACCGGCTCGGGTACCATGATGACTCTCGGAGAGGTGGCGGATGAACTTCGTCGAAGGCTGCTGGGTCTGTTCACGACGAGCAAGGATGGAACAAGGCCGTTTCATGGCGACAACGAGATGCTGCAGATGAACCCGATGTTCCGTGACAGGATCAACTTCCACGAGTTCTTCGATGGTGATACCGGAAGGGGCTGTGGAGCCTCCCATCAGACAGGCTGGACCTCTCTGGTGGCGAAGCTGACGCTTCCAAGGAAAGAGGGAACATGACGCCGGAACAACCACACGAGCAGGGAATCCATGTCATCCTCGTCGATGACCAGATGATCGTCGGCGAGGCGGTGCGACGAATGCTGTCCGGTGACGAGGACATAACGCTCGAGCCGATCATGGATCCCACTGAAGCATTGGACAGGATTCGCACACGGCAACCCAATGTCCTCCTCGTCGATCTGGTCATGCCCGGGATCGACGGACTCGAGCTGACAAGACGTCTTCAATCGGATGAATCGACCCGAGATATTCCGATCATCATCCTCAGTAGTGAATCCGATGTGCACCGGAAGGTGGATGCCTTTGAAAACGGCGCCAGTGATTTCCTCGTCAAGATGCCTGATCGACTCGAGCTCGTCGCACGCCTCAGGGCGCTTGCCGCCAAGGCCATCGCCGAAAAGCAACTGAGACTGATGGCCACCAGACTCCAGAAACAAGCCGTTGCCCTGGACGAGGCGAATCGTTCGCTTCAGGCCATGAACGTCTCGCTGGAATCGGATGTGAGCGAACAGCGTGGTCGTCTCCGCTCCATCGCCATGCTTGGCAATGAACTGGCCAGAATCCAGGACATCGACATTCTCATGGAGAGGCTGCTCACCGAAGCAAGACGAATACTCGTGGCGGACGCCGGAGCCAGCTATCTCGTGGATGCGGACAGACTCCGCATAACCCATGCCCAGAACGGAACGTTCGATGGCACCGATTTCTCCGAGAGTTTCAGGCGGTCGGCCGTGGAGATCGGGATCGATCACAAGAGCATCGTCGGATGGGTGGCCGAGACCGGCGAGGTGGCCAACATACGTGATGCCTACGAGCTCGACGGGAATACGCCCTACGCATTCAACGACACGTTCGACAAGGAGAACGGATACCGCACGAAATCCATTCTGGCTGCGCCACTGATCGGAGCGACCGGACAGGTCATGGGTGTTCTTCAGCTGATCAATCCATGCCATCCAGACGGAACGTCCCGTGATCAGTTCGATGCGGACGACGAGACCGCCATCCGGCACTTCGCCTCGATGGCATCGGTCTCGATGCAGAATGCGCAGCTGACGCGTTCGATGATCCTCAGGATGATCCGCATGGCTGAATTGCGGGACCCGTCGGAGACGGGGGCTCACGCGAACCGGGTTGCCGAATACGCACTGGTGATCTTCGGCGAGTGGGCACAGCGGCACGGACTCAGCATGGAGGAACGCGAACTGCAGCGAGACAAGCTGCGAATCGCCGCGATGCTCCACGATGTCGGAAAAGTCGCAGTACCGGACATGATCCTGAAGAAGCCGGGCAAGCTCGACGACGAGGAATTCGCGACCATGCAGGGCCACACGATGGTGGACGAGGCGTTGTTCGACGAACTTCTCTCGGGATACGACGAAGCGGCCGCCGAGGTGGTGCGCGGTCACCATGAACGTTGGGATGGAAGCGGATATCCCGGTCGAGAGACTCTGGTTCGAGATGACAATGGATACCTGGTGTTTCCGACGACACCGATTCGAAATGGTCGTGAAGGCGACGAGATACCGTTGTTCGCGAGAATCGTCGCAATCGCAGACGTGTTCGATGCGCTTGGTTCCCAGCGTTCCTACAAGGAGGCCTGGGATGACGAGCGGATTCTCGCTCTGCTGAGAGAGGAATCAGGTTCACATTTCGATCCAGAGCTTGTTGATATCTTCATAGGTGGGATCGAGGAGATCAAGGCGATACGCGCGAAGTGGTCGCCCAATCGATCCAGTGAAGACTAATCGAGGCATCTCGTTTCCGGATGCCTCTCCATGTTCCGGAGAGAACACATGACCTGCACACTGACGTACTTCGGCCATTCCGGTTTCCAGATCTCGGACAATCACGTCTCCGTGGCGGTCGATCCATTCCTGACCGGCAATCCATCGGCGACGATCAAGCCATCAGAGGTTCGATGTTCCCATGTCGCCTTGACGCACGGTCACGAGGACCATGTTGGCGACACGCTCGAGATAGCCAAATCGAACGACGCGGTACTGGTCGCGAACTACGAATTGGCGACCTACTTCTCGGAACAGGGAATAGAGAAGACCGAACCCGGGAACCATGGTGGCCGCATCGACATCGGTGGCGGCAACTGGATCGCCTTCACCGCGGCCATTCATTCAAGCAGCTATCAGGGGCGGTACATGGGAATGCCCGCTGGCCTGATGCTTCATGTTGGGGGGAAGACGATCTATCACTGTGGGGATACGGACATCTTCAGCGACATGTCACTCATCGGCGAGATGTACAAGCCCGACGTGGCTCTCATTCCCATTGGTGATCGTTTCACCATGGGTCCCGAGATGGCATCGCGTGCCGCCGATCTGATCGGAGCGCCCCGTGTGGTACCGATCCACTACAACACATGGCCGCCGATCGAGGTCGATGTCTCGAAGTTCTGTCCAACCAAGGCGTCGGTCGACATCATGGCAGCCGGCGAAACCATTGCCCTGTAGACTGTAGACATGTCCAGCAACTGGAATATCGTCGTGAAGGCGGCCTCCATGGCCGCCAAGTTTCATCATGGTCATGTTCGAAAGGACGGCTCTCCGTACTTTCAACATCCTGCCAGAGTCGCGTCTCTACTCGCCAGGGCGGGTGGTGACAACGAGCTGCTTGCAGCCGGCTATCTCCACGATGTCATCGAGGACACGCCGGCCGATCACGATGACGTTTCAGAGGTGTTCGGACAGGATGTCGCCGACTGGGTCGGAGTCATGAGCAAGGACCATCGAATGCCCGAGCCGATCCGGGAGCCCGCCTACAAGCAGCAACTGATCGATGGCCCCTGGCAGGGCAGAGCCATCAAATTGGCCGACCAGATCGATAATTTCACAGCGTCGATGTCCGGGCAGAAGAAACCGGGAAAACGAAGGGTGGCGGCCGCCAGATGGGCTCTGGAGATCTCAAGGGACGATCAGGAAACCGTCGTGAAGGCTCTCCGGACCATGCTGGAGGATATTCTGGATAATCTCCCGGAATCCTCGTGATCCCCGGTCGATTCCTGTTCGTATACGAACCCATCGCATCCTTTTCCAATCATGTCATCACTCATCACCTTTGGATGCCAGTTCGATGACCACAGATAGATTCCAGGAGTACTCATGATTACGTGGTTGATAGTTCTGATGATGATTGCGGTGCACGAGCCCCCGGGAGGGGATGACGACATGGATCTGACCATGGGGTCCGGCGAGATCGTGGGCTTCAGGAATGCCTGTCAACTGACGAGGGCCAGTCAGTTCGTCAAGGCGGGGGAATCCTACATTTCTCCGGATGGATCAATGGTCATCTTCCAGGGGGTCCCGGTTCCTCCGGAGGGGCAGGAGCCCGATCTCCATTACGGCATGTATCTGGGCGATCTGGTGACGCATGAGGATTCATCACCACGATGGACGTTGGAGAACATCCGTCGCATCAGTCCGGAGAACGCCGCCAACACGTGCGGATGGTTCCATCCGACCCAGTTGAATCGGGTCATCTTCGCTTCCACGATCGAGGCGCCCGATGATGCACCCGCACCCGGTTACCAGAGGGACTCGAGGGACTATCGCTGGGAATTCCCTCCCGAGATGAGAATCGTGGAGGCCAGAATCGACGGTGCCATGCCACCGGCACTTCGCCTCATAGAAGGTGACGAGAAGAACTACCAGGCGGAATGCTCCATCAGTCCCGATGGTCGGCATCTTCTGTACACGTCACTCGAGTCAGGCGATGGAGACATCTTCGTTACTGATATCGAGACGGGAAACCGAGTCGATCTCGTCATGGCCCCCGGTTACGACGGAGGACCCTTCTTCTCGCCGGATGGAAAGCGCATCTGCTATCGATCTGACAGAAAGAAGGACGATCACCTCCAGATATTCGTGAGCGAACTCGCCTTCGACGATTCTGGAGCGATCACCGGAATCGATCGTGAGATACAGGTGACGGACAATGAATTCGTCAACTGGGCTCCCTTCTGGCATTCGAATGGACGAAGCCTCGTCTATGCGACCAGTGAAGAAGGTCATTACAACTACGAGATATTCATCGTGGACGCCGATCCCGGCAATCTCGAGGAAGGTCGACCCACTCGATACGGGACCAGAAGAGCCAGAGTCACGAACAGTCGTGGGTTCGATGGTCTGCCGGCGTTCAACGAAGACTCGAGCTTGATGATCTGGACGAGCAAACGCAAAGAGGATTCATCACAGCTGTACATAGCTGAATTCCCCGAACCGAAGGTCTTCATGGAGCCCAAGACCGTTCAGGGACGTTGATTCCACCTGCTCTGAAAACAACTCTTCAGCTTGATAGGATCCAGTCTCTTCATGAGGAGACTTGAATCGTGCTCAGCTGGTTTCGGCGGGAATTTGCGTTCGTCATAGCAGTCGCGACCCTGGTCATCTTCACGACCAATGGGGATCTTCTGGCGCAACCCTTCACGCCGCTCCGGGGCGGTCTGGTCTTCGGGTGGTTGTTCATCGTCATCCTCATCTCGTCGTTCTCGGTCGTGAGACATGCGGAATGGCTTGCCCACAAGTTCGGTGAACCCTATGGAACATTGATTCTCACGCTGTCGGTTATCAGCATCGAGGTCGCGATGATCGCCTCGGTGATGATCGTCGGTGCGGACAACCCGACACTCGCCCGCGACACGATGTTCGCCGTTCTCATGCTGGTGCTGAATGGGCTCATCGGGATATGTCTGCTCATCGGAGGGATCTTCCATCGAGAGCAGTCGTTCAATCTTCGCAGCGCCGGATCCTATCTGTCGCTGATCCTCGTCCTGGCCGTGTTGGGTCTGATCCTTCCGACCTGGACCGAATCCACGCGGGATGCCTCCCATTCCACGACCGTCGCCATCTTCCTGACCGTGGCGGCACTGGGAATCTACGGCGTGTTCCTCGGGCTTCAGGCCTTTTCCCACCGAAACTACTTCGTCCATGAGGAGCCCCAGGACGACCATTCGCATGGAAAGCTCGAAGGCAGCGCGTTGTATCACGGCATCATGCTTCTGTGCACGATGCTTCCGATCGTCCTGCTCGCGAAGAAGATCGCCGTCGTTCTCCAGTATGGACTTGATGAATCGGGTCTACCTCAGGCGATCGGTGGTGTGGTCGTGGCCATTCTCGTCCTGTCTCCGGAAGGTCTTGCCGCCGTTGCCGCAGCCAAGGCGAACAAGATTCAGCGAGTCATGAACATCAGTCTTGGATCGGGTCTGGCGACCATCGGACTGACCATTCCGGCGGTACTGGCAATCGGACTCATCACCTCCGAGCCGGTGCAGCTCGGACTCGAGCCGGTCGATGCGATTCTGCTCTGCCTGACGCTCGGTCTGTGCATCATCAACTTCTCCGGTGGACGGACCAATGCGCTCCAGGGTGTGATCCATCTCCTGTTGTTTGCCGCATGGGTCGTACTCATCTTCGACTGATATGCGGTTGGGGCCGCCTTGGTACGACGACAAGGCAGGCTGCCGGGTACCCATCGGAAATCTGTCATACTGTCGGGCTCACTTATTCAGGAGCACCGACCCATGAACAGATGGATCATCACGACAGCACTTCTCTGCATGCCCATGTTCTCTTCGTATGCCTCCGGCGACGACGCCGCGAAGACGGAGAAGGGAACTGCCACCACAGAAACCACGCAGATGGAGCAACCTCCCTTGATTCCAAGGGAAGTCCTCTTCGGCAATCCGGAGCGAGTGAGCGTCCAGATCAGCCCCGATGGGAAGTGGATCTCCTATCTGGCCCCATACGAGGGTGTGATGAACATCTGGCTGCAGTCGCGAGAAGGTGGTGAAGCCAGACCGTTGACGACCTTCACGGATCGTCCATTGCCTGGTTACACGTGGGCGTACAACAGCGATCAGATCCTGTTCTCACGCGACAACAACGGTGATGAGAACACCCACGTCTACGTCGTATCCATCGCGGACGACAAGGTCGTCGATCTGACACCGGTCGACGGCGTCAAGGCGGGTATCGTCGAGATCCATCGGGATCGTCCTGATGAGATCCTCGTATCCATCAACGATCGCGATCCCCAGTTCAGCGACTACGACATGGTCAATACGAGAACCGGCGAACGCACCAAGCTCATCCAGAACGATGAAGGCTTCCTTGGATACTTCTTCGATGATCAATGGAGTCCTCGTGGAAGAATGAAGATGACCCCCGAGGGAGGGATGCTCATCGAGATGCAGGACAAGGACGGCTGGTTTGAATTCATGAATGTCGCCATGGAGGATTCCATGACGACACAGCCAACTGGCATCAGCAATTCGGGCGACGTCATCTACGGAATCGATTCGAGGAATCGCGATACCGCCGCGTTGGTCTCGATGCCCGCCGAGCGAGGTGGTGCGGACAAGGCCACGGTCCTGTTCGCCTCCGAGAAGGCGGATGTCAGTGGTTCGATCATGGATCCGATCACGAATGCTCCACAGGGAGTCGTGGTCAACTACCTCAGGGAAGAATGGACTCCGCTGAACGATTCCATCGAAGCGGATCTCGAGGGGATCAGGAAACTCGGATCGGGTGATTTCAACATCACCAGTCGTACGCGAGACGACCGGATCTGGACGATTGCGGTGGTCCAGGATGCGGGCCCGGTCACCTACTGGATCTGGGATCGAGATGCACAGAAGGGCACCTATCTCTTCTCGCATCGATCGGATCTCGAGAAGTACGAACTCGCTCCGATGGAAGCGATCGAGATTCCCACTCGTGATGGCCTGACCATGACCGCGTATCTCACGAAGCCAAGGAATGCGACAGGACCGACGCCGATGGTCCTTCTCGTACACGGTGGTCCATGGGCTCGCGATTCATGGGGCTACAACCCGATGCATCAATGGCTCGCCGACAGGGGGTATGCCGTATTGAGCCCCAACTTCAGGGGATCGACGGGTTTCGGAAAGTCGTTCCTGAACGCCGGAAACAGACAGTGGTACGCCGCCATGCAGGACGATCTCGTGGACGCCACCAACTGGGCGATCGAGAACAAGATCGCCGAGTCAGACCGCATCGCCATCATGGGCGGTTCCTATGGAGGCTATGCGACGCTTGCGGCACTTACTCGTGATCCGGAGTTGTATGCAGCAGGTGTCGATATCGTGGGCCCCTCGCATGTCGCGACTCTTCTGGAGACGATTCCACCATATTGGAAACCCATGATCCAGATGTTCGAGACGCGTGTCGGCGGCCTCGACGAGAGAGCGTACCTCGACAGCATCTCTCCACTGACCCATGTCGATCGAATCGAGCGACCGTTGCTGATCGCACAGGGCGCCAACGATCCACGCGTCAAGATTTCCGAAAGCGACCAGATCGTCGAGGCCATGGAGTCTCGCGATCTTCCCGTCACCTATGTCGTCTTCCCCGATGAGGGACACGGCATGCGGCGACCGGAAAACAGAATGGCCTTCAACGCCATCACCGAGGAATTCCTGGCCAAGCATCTTGGCGGCAGGGTCGAGCCGATGGACGATGTCGTGGGCAAGTCCACGGCTCAGGTCCGGGCCAGAGGCAACCTGGAACTGGCCGGTGTCGCCGAATGGAAGCCCGAAGAGGTCGAACCACAGGCTGAGCGAGCATTCGTGGATAAATCCCAGTTGACCGATCTGCAACTGGCACAGGTTCAACAAGGGCTTGAACTGATTGCTTCCATGCCCCCCGAAGAACTGCCCAAACTGCTTCAGACGCTCGAAAGCCAGCGTTCGATGGTCCCGGCGGATGATCTGATCACCTTCGACTACATGATCCAATCCGTCGAGCGTGCCATCGCATTGGAGCAACGCAAGGGAAACACCCCGGCAAGCCCCTGAAGCCGCTCTTCAGTCAAATTTCAAAGTTGATTTCGTGCCCGGTCTGGATCCGTCCAGACCGGGCTTTCTTATGACGCGGGAGAGTTGCCATACAATGCAGATGCAGATGTCACGCACCCTTCTACGCATCATCAGGTTGCTCTTGGTCATCGCCGGTGTGACGGTCGTCCTCTGGGCGATCACCTGGCATGATGCGGTGCGCATTCCGGCCAACGGATCCGGACCAGCCGGAAACGTGTCGGAGACGGTCAGATCCATCCGGATCACGGACGTCAAGCCCGTCGGTAGCGTGTTGATGAGCGGGGTAGTGGTTCCGCCGGACGCAATCGCACAATCGCCACAGGTGTTCCAGTTCGATAAAGAGTGGTATCGACCAGGCATTCTCACGACGTTCTCCAAGGCATCCCCGGTACTGCTGCTGACCGGATTGATACTGTTGATCGGCGTCTATCCATTGCAGGCCACCCGTTGGTGGCTGCTCATGCGATGTCGTGGTCTGAACGTGGGTTGGTTCAGGACACTTCGTCTGGTCTTCATCGGTGCGTTCTTCAACTTCTGCCTGCCCGGCACCGAGGGAGGAGACATCGTCAAGGCCTGGTACGTATCGCGAAAGAGCGAGGATCGCGTCACCGCGGTCATGAGTGTCGTCTTCGATCGAGTGACGGGCCTGCTCGGGCTCCTGATACTCGCGGCGCTGGCCGGCGTTCTCATGGCGACATCGGATTCCATCGCCTTCACAATCGGACTCTGGGCGTGTCTTGCGATCATGGTGATCGCACTTCTGTCAGGGCTGTACTTCATCGGAGGTCTGCGTTCCTGGCTCAGGCTGGACCGACTGCAATCCATGATCGGTGGAGGTCTGCTGGGCCGCATAGAGAATGCCGTGCATGGCTATGGATCCCATCGAGTCTCCGTGGCTGCCGCAATCACCGTCTCCGTGGTCGTCCAGATCCTGCTTGCATTGGCCGCGACCACGGCCGGTCTCTCCCTTGGGATGGACCATGATCTGGGCGTGATCCTGGCCATCGTGCCGGTTCTTTTCCTGGCAGCAGCGATTCCAATGACCTGGCAGGGGGTCGGGGTCATGGAAGCGCTCGGCATTGTCTTGCTGGCGGCGCCGGGCCTGGCGACACCGAATCAGATCATCGGAATGCTCATCATCTATCGAGGCTATGAACTCATCTGGAGTCTATTTGGAGCAGCTCTCCTGATGAAGGGGGATGTTCAACTGCATCCAGAGCGTGATAACGTCCTTCTTCAGGCGGAGAATGGTGTTGAAACGCCGGAATGACCACTGATTCGGGTACCATAAGGCGATCATGAACTCGAGCAGCAGCTCCAATTCAACCCAAGCTTTTCTGCCCTTCTGCAGCCCGTCCATCGACGATGCCGACATCGCTGCAGTGGTCGAGACCCTCCGCAGTGGGTGGATCACGACCGGGCCTCGATGTGGAGAACTTGAACAGGCCATCTGCGATCGAACGGGTGCCCAATCGGCAGTGGCGGTCTCGTCCGCGACGGCTGCCATGCATCTGGTCCTCAAGGCCATGGGCATCGGGCCTGGTGATGAGGTCATAACACCATCCATGACCTGGGTTTCAACACCCAACATGATCCACCTGATGGGGGCCACGCCCGTCTTCGTGGATGTTGATCGCGACACGCTGCTGGTTTCCGCCGAGTCGGTGGAAGCAGCCGTGACCGATCGCACCAAGGCCATCATCCCCGTTCATTACGCGGGGGTTCCCTGTGACCTGGAGTCGCTGCGAGCCGTTGCGAACAAGCACGACATTCCCCTGATCGAAGATGCGGCCCATGCGATCGGAACCAGATACCGCTCAACGGAGATAGGCCAGTCCGGACATGCCATCTTCTCGCTCCATCCCATCAAGAACATCACCACCGGAGAAGGTGGCATTCTGGTCAGTGATGACGCGTCCCTTGCGGACGAGGTACGACGGCTCCGTTTCCACGGCCTCGCGGCCGAAGCCTGGGATCGCAATCAACAGGGCCGATCACCACAGGTGGAAGTGCAGTCGCCTGGATTCAAGTACAACCTTCCCGACATGAACGCCTCGCTTGGAATAAGCCAGCTCAAGCGACTGGATGACTTCATCGACAGAAGAAAAGTCATTGCGAATCGTTATCTCGAGGAACTGGCCGACGTCCCTGGTATCGAACCACTGGCATTTCCCGATTGGGATCATCGTCATGCGTGGCATCTGTTCATCATTCGCGTGGATGAAGCCGAAGCCGGAATCGATCGCGAGCGCTTCATGGCGAACCTGAAGGAGCGGGGCATCGGCACGGGGATTCATTTCCGCGCAACGCACACTCACCGCTGGTATCGAGAAAACGGCTTCCAGGCACCAGGTGGACTCGAGCATTCAACATGGAATTCCGAACGAATCTGTTCGATTCCCTTCTTTCCGAGCATGAGTGATTCTGACGTCGATCGTGTCATCGGGGGCATTCGGGACGTATGTGCCGCCGAGACCATGACGAAAGGAAGTTCGACATGAAGAGCAGTGTCTCAATCGTCATTCCGGTCTATAACGAAATCGATAATCTCGACGAGCTGATCACACGCTGCGAGAAGGTCGGCAGTGGTCTGGACAGACCCTGGGAGCTGGTTCTCGTCGATGACGGAAGTCGCGACGGGTCGTCCGAGCGACTGGTGACTGCGGCTGGAGCCAATCCGGACCACATCAAGGCCGTCCTCCTGAACAGGAACTACGGGCAGCACAACGCGGTCATCTGCGGTTTCTCGAACGCCACCGGCGATGTCGTCGTGACACTTGACGCCGACCTGCAGAATCCGCCCGAGGAGATCCCGAATCTGCTCGATCAGATCGACAACGGCAGTGATGTCGTCGGGACCGTTCGCATGAATCGACAGGACAGTCCGTTCCGGAAAATAGCGTCCTGGATGATCAACCACCTCGTCAAGACGACGACTGGCGTCATGATGCACGACTACGGCTGCATGCTCCGGGCCTATCGGCGAAACATCGTCGAAGCCATGCTGCAGTGCAGGGAACGAAGCACCTTCATTCCAGTTCTGGCCAATTCCTTCGCCAAACGGACATCCGAGATCGAAGTCGCCCATGCCGAGCGATTGGCGGGCACCTCCAAGTACGGCTTCATGAGGTTGATCAACCTGCAGTTCGATCTGCTGACCTGCATGACCACCTTTCCCCTGAGACTTCTCACATGGGTGGGCGTCATCATTTCCGCGGGAAGCGTGGCCTTTGGTGTGGTCCTGCTCGTACTCAGGCTGGCATTGGGCCCGGAATGGGCGGCGGCCGGTGTTTTCACGCTCTTCTCGGTACTCTTCTTCCTCGTCGGCATCCAGTTTGTCGCGATGGGACTGCTGGGCGAGTACCTTTCACGAGTTCACAACGACGTTCGGGGCCGTCCTCGGTATTTCGTCGATTCAGTTCATGATCAGACGGTGATGTCCGGAGATTCGGTCGCCACCACAACGGACACTACCAAGCGGAGGCTTGTTCATTCATGAAGGCTGTAGTCCTTGCCTATCACGACGTCGGAGTAGCCGGTCTCGAAGCGCTGAGGCGCGCCGGGATCGAGATCGCGGCGATTTTCACGCATCAGGATGATCCTGGTGAAAATGTCTGGTTCAGATCGGTTGCTGAATGGGCTGCCGAGGCCGGCATACCCACCCATGCTCCTGAAGACATCAATCACCCCATCTGGATCGAGCGAATGCGAGCCATGGGAGCCGATGCGCTGTTTTCCTTCTACTACAGGAAACTGGTGAAGGACGATGTCCTCTCGGTGTTCCCGGGTGGATGCTACAACCTCCATGGTTCGATGCTACCTCTCTATCGTGGTCGGGCGCCCGTCAACTGGGTACTCGTCAATGGTGAAACCCAGACCGGTGTCACGCTTCATCACATGACTTCAAGGCCGGATGCGGGCGACATCGTCGCTCAGCAGGCGATCGCAATCGATCCCAAGGACACCGCCAAGACCCTCATGGGCAAGGTTCACGAGTCGGCCGGATCGCTTCTGGATTCGGTGCTTCCCGGGATCATCGCCGGAACGGCGACGCGGACACCTCAGGACGAGTCCGAGGCCACCGTCTATCCCAGGCGAACACCCGAAGACGGTCGAATCGACTGGTCCATGTCCAGCGAAGGCGTCCACAATCTTGTTCGAGCCGTGACGCGTCCATACCCGGGTGCGATCGGGCAGGTCGGTGATCGTGTCGTCCGGATCTGGAAGACCACGCAGGTGACCCAGTCCCACGAAGTCCCCGGTACGGTTCTGAGCACCGATCCTCTGGTCGTCTCATGCGGTTCCGAAGGCGTTCAGGTCGACTACGCGCAGACCGACGACGGGGTGTATGCCACCGGTTCACAGGTCGCATCGGATCTCAACATCGTGCCCGGAATGCGATTTTCCGCGCAGGAACGTCGTGGTCCGGGGCGCAAGACATCCGTACTCATACTCGGTGTCAATGGATTCATCGGAAGCCATCTCTGCGAGCAGCTACTGGCCACCGGCCGATACGAGATCCACGGCATGGATCTCCGATCCGACAATCTTGGAGGAATCGTCGAGCATCCCGACTTCCATTTCCTGGAAGGCGACATCTCCATCAACAGGGAATGGATCGAGTACCACGTACGCAAGTGCGATGTGGTCCTTCCACTGGTCGCGATCGCGACACCCATCGAGTACACGCGCAATCCACTTCGGGTCTTCCAGCTCGACTTCGAGGAGAACCTGCGCATCGTTCGCGACTGTGTCCGCTACGGCCGTCGAATCATCTTCCCGTCGACCTCCGAGGTCTACGGCATGTGTCAAGACGACTACTTCGATGAGGATTCATCGACCCTCGTGACCGGTCCGATCAATCGTCAGCGATGGATCTATTCCTGTTCGAAGCAGTTGCTCGACAGGGTGATCTGGGCCTATGGCCAGCATGAGGATCTTAAATTCACACTCTTCAGACCATTCAACTGGATTGGTCCCAGACTGGACTCCCTGGATTCGGCCAGGATCGGTTCATCCAGAGCCATCACCCAGCTGATTCTCAATCTCGTCGAGGGCACACCCATTCTCCTGGTCGATGGCGGTCAGCAGAAGAGATGCTTCACGGAAGTCGAAGAAGGAGTGGATTGCCTCTTCAGGATCATCGAAAACGAGGATGACCGATGTGACGGCAAGATCGTCAATATCGGCAATCCCGAGAACGAGGCGAGCATCCGCGAACTGGCGGAGATGCTGGTGGAGGAATTCGAAGCCCATCCATTGAGAAGTCACTTCCCGCCATTCGCGGGCTTCAGGGAGATCGAGAGCAGTACCTACTACGGCAAGGGCTATGAGGATGTGAAGCATCGTCGCCCGAGCATTCGGAATGCCCTTCGATATGTCGGATGGCGGCCACAGGTCAAGACTCGAGAGTCGGTTTCGAGAACTCTTGACTGGTTCCTTCGCGACTGGGCGGAGCGGCATGGTGTCGAATCGCCTCAGACGGAGACGGCCAGCAGCCGGTGAGTTGCGTGTCCAATCGACTGGGTCTACGAATCGATGTCGATACGTTTCGTGGAACACGTGATGGTGTTCCCGAGCTCTGTCGAATTCTGGCGGCTCGAGACATCAAGGCGACCTTCTTCTTCACAGTCGGTCCGGACAACATGGGCCGGCATCTGTTTCGACTTCTTCGCCCGACCTTTCTCAGGAAGATGCTGAGGACCAGAGCTGGAAACCTGTATGGATGGAGCATTCTCTTCAGGGGAACGATCTGGCCCGGTCCGAGGATCGGTCGACGACTGTCCTCCACCATTCGATTGGCATCCGATGGGGGTCACGAGATCGGTGTCCATGCCTGGGATCACCATCTGTGGCAGATGAAGGTGGAACAGCTCGGGCATCACGGGTTGAATCAGCAGATCAAGAAGGCCTTCGACTGCTTGACACGGATCATCGGCCGCACGCCCGATTGTTCCGCGGTACCCGGATGGAGATGCACCGACGAGGTTCTTCAGGTGAAGCAGGACTTTCCATTCCACTACAACAGCGACTGTCGAGGCAGATGCGGAGCGTTTCGTCCAACGGTAGGGGGCACTGAACTGTCACAGCCCCAGATACCCGTCACGCTGCCGACATGGGATGAGGTGGCTGGAGAAGTACCCGATGAGAACTACAACCGGTTTCTGATGGACTCCATGAGAACAGGTACCGACGAGGTCCTGACCATCCATGCGGAAGCCGAAGGAATGTCGAAGTCGCGCATGTTCGAGGCGTTTCTTGATGACGTGATCGCCAGTGGGCGGGACATCGTCCCCCTGGGCGAACTGGTGGCCGATGAGTCGACCATGCCGGTGCATTCAATCAAGCCGGAGACGATTCCGGGTCGTGAGGGTTGGCTGGCCGTCGTCTCGTCCTGACGCATCCATGACGACTGGAATCAGGACTCGTGTATGTTCCGGGTTCCAGGAACACCTTCCTTGAATTCCCTCACCTTCAATCTGATGTGCCCGTAGTAATGACGTTTCAGGGAAGCGAACACGAAGCCTGATCTGCCGTCAAGCACACCCAGTTTGATGATGTAGCACAGGACGAAGTACACCCACTTGAACCACCACTTCTCGATATGGCGGTACTTGAATTTCTGACGGCGAGTCAACGCGTTCCACGATTCGGCATCATCCATCTCCATGGCCAGATGCCGACGGGCTTCCCATGTCGAATATTCATTGTGCTTCCCGATGTAGGAGTCCAGGCCGCGTCTGTCGTTGTGGTCGATGGGGGAGCCGATCTTCCCGATCGATCCATCGAGGACGGGATGCTCATGGATCTCCATGTCCAGTCCGCTCCACTGTTCATCGTCGATACGCTCGTATCTGCCCGCATCGGGTCGGAACAAGGCCAGCTTGGAGAACGGATCACCGTGTCTCAGGAACTTGCCCTGGAACCAATTGTGGAAGTTCAGCCAGTAGCCGACATGATTGCCCGTGGTGACGGCCTTCTTGACCTCGTCGCAGAAGGCGTCGTTGATCAACTCATCGGCATCGAGGAACAGCACCCATTCGGTCTTGAGTTCATGATTGTCCAGATACCAGTTGCGCTTCTTCGGGAAGTGCCCGTTCCATTCGAAGTGAATGCAGGTTGCGCCATATTCCCTGGCGATGTCGAGCGTCGCGTCGGTACTACCGGAATCGACGACCACGACATCCTGGAAACGACCCACGCGATCCATGCAATTGGCAAGGTTCTTGGCCTCGTTCTTGACGGGAATGATCAGCGTGATCGGAATATCCTTCTCGGTGGCACGGATCATCTTTTCGGAAGAGGACGCCTCGACGGAAGGCGCCTGCTTGTCCTTGCGAATCTCGAGGATCTTGAGACGGATATGGCTGTAGTACTCGCGTTTCAAGGAAGCGAATACGAGTCCGGCCCGACCATCGAGAAAACCCCGCTTGGCGAAGAAGGAGATCATGAAATAGGTCGGGGCGAACCAGAACTTGTCCACATGCTTGTACTTGAACTGCTGCCGAGGCGTCATCAGGTTCCAGTCGCTCGATCCCTTCGGACCAAGTGCCGTGTATCGATTGGCTTCCCAGGTCGAATATTCGTTGTGCTTGCCTATGTAGGAATCCATGCCACGACGCTCATCGTGGGCGACCGGCGAATGAATCTTCCCGAGTGTCCCTTTCAGGACGGGATGCTCATGCACTTCCACATCGATGTTGGTCCACCCATCGTCCGCCACCCGTTCGTATCGACCACAGGAATGCTTGAACAGGGCCAGTTTGGAGAATGGATCTCCGTAGCGAAGCCACTTGCCCATGAACCAGTTCTGGAAGGTCATCCAGAATCCAACATGATCGTGACTGGCTATGGACTTCTCGACCTCATCGCAGAACGATTCGCTGACGATCTCGTCGGCATCGAGGAACAGGACCCAGTCCGTCTCGATGTCGTGATTGTCCAGATACCAGGACCGCTTCTTGGGCGGCTGTCCGTTCCATCTGAAAATCACATAGTCCGCACCGTATCTGGCAGCCACCTCATCCGTGCCATCCCTGCTGTCGGAGTCGACGACGACCACCTTCTCGAATCTCCCCAGCTTCTCGAGCGCCTGTGGAAGAGTCTTCGCATCATTCTTCACAGGGAGGATCACGGTGATCGGTATCTTCTTCACGTCCAACTCCGGCAAATGCTGTGACAGAATGAGTGCAGGCCGTAATCAAATCGGCCAGGTAGGGTTCTGTTGAATGATATCGGTTCTCATGGAATCACCACAGTCCAAAAAAAGATCCGCCGAATCGAGTCCGCATCCTGCGGCACCCGATTCGACGGATTGATTCGGATTCGTGAAGTCCGTCAGTCTCAGTCCCCGATGGCTTGATGAATCACACCGAGGAGTTCATTCTCAAGATCGCCGGTGACCTCCCAGAACATGGCTCCACCAAGACCCTTTTCATTGATGTAGTCCATCTTGAGCTGCATCGACTCCGGGTCGTCATAGGAGATGAAGTGCCCTCCGTGAGCGGTCGGGCTCCATGCCCATGGGACCTTGGCGACATCATCCCAGTAGCGCGTGTATTGCCCGGTTCCCAGCAGAGTCTTGATCTGGGTGTAGTCGTTGATGCCCGTCGCACCGCTCGACCAGTCGTCCCAGGTACCAGGAGGAACCAGCGAAGCGGACTGGTAGAGACCATTGCCGGTCGGATCGACGCCACCCCAGGCTCTTCCGTAGAACGGAACACCCATGACGATCTTGCTGGGCGGAACGCCCGCATCCAGCCAGGGCTGCACCGAACCATCCGCGTTGTAGTCCTCGCGAACCTTGTCGCTTGGTGAGGGATTCACCGGATTGGCATAGAGCGCGCTGTGGTGACCGGTGAGACTCAGGTCCCAGGCGCCCATGAAGTCGTAGGACATCGTGTTGACCCAGTCCAGATGACTGGCGATCTGTGCAAGCTCGTAGTTGACGAGCTTGTCGACGCCACCAGCCGACGCGATCGTCAGGAGATACTCCCGGCCATCCTCAACAGCGGCCTGATCGAGGTGGTTGCGGAGCGATTCCATGAGAAGCGTGTAGTTCTGGCGATCCTCCGGTCGGTACGTATTGCTGGAGAGTCCACAGCAGACGGGATATTCCCAATCGATGTCCACACCATCGAAGTTGTACTCCCTGATGAAGTCGACGCACGATTCAGAGAAACGATCACGGGATTCCGCTGTCAACGCGACATCCGAGAAACGTCCCGACCATGTCCATCCGCCGACGGAGATGAGCGTCTTGATGTGCGGATACTGAGCACGAAGGACGTTGTTGAGCTGGTTGTAGGTTCCGCGATAGGGTTGATCCCAGGTATCACCCGGGTAGGCCTTGTCGATCGCCGCATACGGATCGCCGATGGCGATGAGTCCGTCGTCGCTGATGTTGGCGAAGGCGTAGTTCACATGGGTGATCTGATCGAGCGGCATGTCCGCCGGCTGGTAGTCACGTCCGTAGACTCCCCACTCGATGTAGTAGGCGACGATCTTCTTGTCGGTACCCTCGGGCCCCTCATCGGGGCAGGTGCCCCAGGCCGCGAGTATCGCGAGCATGTCGTTGACGTCGACGGTTCCGCTGGCATCGAAGTCCGCAGCGCAGCTGTCGCAGGGGCCCCAGCTGTTGAGAACACCAAGCATGTCGTCCACATCGACGGCGCCGTTGCCATCGACATCACCGATGCATGTGCCGGAACCGTCTTCCGAATCCTGTTCGTCATCCTGATCCTCGTTGGAATCCTCATCATCCTGGGGATCGTCGTCGTTCTCCTGCTGATCCTCCTCATCTTCATCCGCTGGATCATCGGGAAGCAGACCTTCATAGAGGACCTCGACCGGTTGACCATTCAATGTGGCCGATGAGATGGTTTCCTGAAGCGAGCCATCCGCACCAAATCCAATGGTGACGATGCCGCCTGGTCCTACCGAACCGTTCCAACCGTCGTCATCGAACTGATCGACGAGACCATCAGGGGTCCATAGGCAGTTCCAGGCGGAGTTTATCTGGGGCCCGTTCTCGATGAGCAATGACCATCCTTCGATGGTCTCGGGTCCGTCGTTCGTGAATTGAATTTCACCATTGAAGCCGTTCGACCAGCTACTGGTGGATGTAATGGAGATGGAATCGACCGCTGCCAGTGTCGGTACACCGGCTGACAAGGTCATGCCACAGATGATTCCGTGACGCAACAGTGAATGCATCATTAATAATTCCTCATGAATGCGGAAGGTCCGGAGCAAACGTGCCCCGAGGGGAAAGGACCGATCCGCTGCGTTGAGTGAATACGTCGCAGTTCAGCTTTAGTTCCACATTGTGTTTGGAAGATGCCGTATTCACGTTTAGGCAGTGATAGGAGGTTATTATTCCTATTGAAGTATTTGAACCGGATGTGAATGTCGTTCCACGCTTTCCGCCCGCATCCTTGAATCCATATATAGAAACCCGATGAGGGGTGTTTAAACGTGAGTCGAATCAAGGAACGAACGGTATGGATCCGAAAGTTCATGAAACATGGAACGAACATCGCCAGCCTGACGCCATCAAGTCGATGGCTCTGCAAGGCGATGTGCCGTGATCTGGACAGCACGATTCCCCAAGTCGTAGTCGAACTGGGAGCGGGGACGGGTCCATTGACCGAACTCGTTCAACGCCGGATGCATCCGGAGAGCACCTTCCTTTCGGTCGAGATGGATCCAGAGCTGCATGAACTGGCTTCAAGAAGATGCCCGAAGGTGGACATCGCCAGGGCAAGCGTCGAATTCCTGCCCGATCTTCTCGCGGAGCGAGACATCGAGAAGGTGGATGTGTTCATGAGCTGCCTGCCGGTTCCCAGCCTTCCACATCCGATCAACAAGACGGTCCTCGACACCTGGAAGCGAACAACGACAAACGGTGTCTTCACGCAGATCACGCAGATTCCCATGTGGTTCAAGCCGATGTACAACCGCGCCTTCAGAGATGTCGAATTCAAACTGGTGATGATGAACCCGCCGCCAGGCGGTGTCTATCATTGCAGCAACCTTTATGATGACTACGCAACAGCCCAGAGGCTGCCCGGCAAGCCAGTCGGATCAAAATGAGGAGTTGATGAGGATGGATGATTCCCTGACACGTAACAAAGCGCTCTTGAGAATCCTCGATGACATGGTGGCGGCCAGTGAAAGAGCCGAAGCATGGGTATCGTCGGATTCGGATCTCGATGCCGAATCCAGTCGGCTCATGGCCGACATGAACAAGGGCGATCGGGAATCGATCCAGCTCATCGTCGACTGGCTCAAGGGGCTCACGATGGATCTGCCGATCACGGTGAGCAGTCCCAATGGTGGGCGGACGTGGACTCTGTCGATCGACGACGTGGGCATCTCGAAACTCGAATCGAAGGATCGCGACATACTTGCTGCGATGGCGTACATGCTCTTCGACGGTCCGGAGCCCGGGCCCGACAACGACATGGCCAACAGGTTGCTCGGTCAGGGTCTGCCGGATCGACTGAAACGAGACATCGCCGGATCGTGAAGACACCGAATTCCATTGTGTTCAGCGATGTGTGGATGGAATGCGAGGCGGACATCCATCCATCTGGGATACTGTCGACATGCAACGCTGGTTGATCCTGGTTTCCATTCTGATCGTCGGATGTCGTCCACCGGCTCCCGTCGAACACACCGATGAACTTCGCATCATCAGTCTCAGTCCCGCCCTCACGGGAATCCTCGAGGATGTCGGGCTGGGGGATTCTCTCGTGGGTCGCTCCAGTTGGTGTGTCCTGCGAACACGAGACCAGTCGGAAGTTCCGGCAGTCGGTGATCTCCACGATCGAAACTGGGAAGCGATCATCCGTCTTCAGCCCAGTCATGTGTTCATACAGGCCGATTCGACGGATCAGGATGCTTCTCTTCTGGGTCTTTCCCAGGAGCACGACTGGTCGCTGCATGCCTGGCCATTGAGAGATGTCGTCGACATCAAACGGGTACTCGATGAACTTCCCGTGGCCATCACCTCCGAAAGACCCGCCTTCGACGAAACACGGGATCGATGCAGCACGCTTTCCGGAGAACTGGATGACGTGATGATGCCGACAACGGCAGGGGAAGGCCTTCGTATTCTCATCGTCAACGATCAGGTGCCGCCACTGGCCTGGGGACAACGAACGTATCTCGATGAGATGCTCGATACGACAGGTGCCCAGAACGTCATACGACAGGAGGGCTGGAAGCAGCTTTCAATCGAGGATGTCGTCCGACTGGAGCCGGATCTGATTCTCGTCGTGTCCGCTGAATCAAGTGCAGAGAGCCCTGAATTGACAGGATTGGTGAATGGTGCGATTCCGAAAGCCAGATGTCATTGGCTGGTCCATCCCCGGATCAACTATCCGGGGCCGCATCTGGCCGAGGCCTTCGATGGAATGCGTGAAATCCTCTCCGGGCATTGAAACCGGTGGTGCTGATAATTCAACTTGATTTGACGGTGGAAATGGAGCTTGATCGGCCCTTGATCCGGTATTCCAGAGTGTCGAGATAGACCATACAATGGTGGTTTGGCCATTCGTTGCAGAGGATGAATACATGACGACACGCAAGGGAATCATTCTCGCTGGCGGTTCAGGAACACGGCTCTACCCGGTGACCAGAGCGGTCAGCAAGCAGCTGATGCCGATCTACGACAAGCCGATGATCTACTACCCGCTCTCGGTTCTGATGCTTTCGGGCATCAGGGAGATCCTGATCATCAGTACTCCACACGATCTTCCCTGTTTCAAGCGTCTGCTAGGAACCGGCGAGGACTGGGGTGTCGAGTTCACCTACGCAGAGCAGCCTCGTCCGGAAGGCCTTGCGCAGGCATTCCTGATCGGAGAGGACTTCATCGGCGATTCCCAATCCTCTCTGGTGCTGGGTGACAACATCTACTTCGGCCACGATCTTGTCAGTCGACTGGAGCGAGCCGATTCGCGTAACGACGGGGCGACGGTATTCGCCTATCGCGTCGGGAATCCCGAGGCATTCGGAATCGTCGAACTGGGTGAGGGCAATCAGGCCATCAGCCTCGAGGAAAAGCCCGTCAACCCACGTTCGAACTACGCGGTCACGGGTCTGTACTTCTACGACTCCGATGTGATCGAGATCGCCAGGGGGGTCAAGCCTTCCGCAAGGGGCGAACTCGAGATCACATCGGTCAACGAGGTCTATCTCCAGAACAAGAAGCTCCATGTGGAGATGCTCGGTCGAGGCGATGCGTGGCTGGACACCGGAACACATGAAAGTCTTCTGCAGGCTGCCCAGTTTGTTGAAACAATCGAAACCAGACAGGGTCTCAAGATCGCCTGTCCCGAAGAAATCGCCTGGAGAAGCGGATGGATAATGGACGAACAGCTGGAGAAGCTGGCACAACCCTTGTCGAAGAACGAGTACGGACAGTACCTGCTGAATCTGCTGCGGGAACCGGCGGCCACGGCATGAATGTCGTCGAGACCTCGATTCCGGACGTACGGATCATCGAACCGCATGTCTTCGGGGATCATCGCGGTTATTTCATCGAGACCTGGAACGAAGCCAGGTTCAGCGAATGCGGCATCGATGCCTCGTTCGTCCAGGATAATTTCAGCTTCTCGAAGAAGGGCACGCTTCGCGGGCTCCACTATCAGATCGAGAACACGCAGGGCAAGCTGATGCGAGTCGTCGAGGGAGAGGTCTACGACGTCTGTGTCGACATGCGGAAGTCGTCGAACACGTTCGGTCACTGGGTGGGTGTCGTGCTGTCCTCCGAGAACAAGCGATCCCTATGGGTGCCTCCGGGATTCGCCCATGGCTTCTACGTGACCAGCGAAGTCGCCGCCTTCGAGTACAAGTGCACGGACTACTACGCGAAGGACCATGAACGAACGCTCTTCTGGAACGATCCCGCGCTTGGAATCGAATGGCCCATCGAGCCGGGCACCGATCCCTTGATCACGGACAAGGATCGCGAAGGCAAGTTGCTTCTCCAGGCGGACGTCTTTTCGTGAAATGTCTGCTGACCGGTGCAGGGGGCCAGCTCGCGACGGAGCTGGCGAGATGTGCGCCGGCGGATGTTGACGTTCGATCGATGTCCATCGAATCACTGGATATAACCTCTCCGGATCAGATCGCGTCGCACTTCGAATCCATCCGTCCCGATGTCGTCATCAATGCAGCCGCCTGGACGGATGTCGATGGTGCGGAAGAGAATGAATCGGAGGCGGCCACCATCAATTCGCATGGCGCGCGACTGCTGGCCGAGTCATGCCGAGCCCATTCGGCGAGAATGATCCACGTCTCCACCGACTTCGTCTTCGATGGGCGATCCGGCAGACCCTATCCGCCTGATGCCGAGACCTCTCCGCTGAGTGCGTATGGTCGGACCAAGAGGGATGGCGAAAGGGCGATTCTCGAGACGCTGCCCTCGAGCGGCCTCGTCGTACGAACAGCCTGGTTGTACTCCTCGCATGGACACAACTTCCTCCTGACCATGTTGAAGCTCATGAGTGAGAGAAACCACATCAAGGTCGTCTGCGATCAGCATGGGACGCCGACGTCCGCTGCGAGTCTGGCCGGCACGATCTGGGATCTCGCCGGTACTTCGGCGTCTGGTCTGTACCATTGGACGGATGGGGGCCACACCAGTTGGCACGGATTCGCACAGGCCATTCACGATATCGCACGAATGAAGGGAATACTGGACCATGATGTCACCATCGAGCCGATCCCCGGCGATCAGTGGCCGACACCTGCGCGAAGACCCGCCAGCAGTGTTCTGGACATCGCATCCACCGAAGCGATCATCGATCGAACCGCCTCGCCCTGGGAAGAGGAATTGTCATCAATACTGGATGACATCCCGGTCATGAACGGGAAGATGGACGAATGAAGGACGACGATCATATTTTCTATGGACATGGACGGGATGAATCATCTCCGGAATTCACCGGCGAACGTTTCATTCCTGGTGTTCGCGGAGAAATCGAGGTCGAGCATCTCCATCGCTACCTGTTCGCCAGAACGATGGTGACCGGACTGGATGTCCTGGACATCGCCAGCGGTGAAGGCTATGGATCCAGACTCCTTTCGGATACGGCTCGCGATGTCGTCGGTGTCGACATCGACCGGGAGATCGTCGAGCGGGCCACTCGTGTCCACGGAGGCGATTCGGTCCGTTTCCTGGAGGGATCCTGTCTCTCGATACCACTCGAGGACAATTCGGTGGATGCCGTCGTCAGCTATGAGACAATCGAGCACATTCAGGACCATGACGGTTTCATGTCGGAGATACGTCGAGTGCTCCGAACGGATGGCCTTCTGATCATGTCGACGCCGGACTCCAACGCCTATGTGCAGAGTTCGCCCGAGGACAATCCGTTCCACGTCAATGAAATGGATCGATCCGACTTCAAGTCCTTTCTCGGAACGCGGTTCAACCAGGTGGTATTCGGATCGCAGCGATGCGTAACCGGATCGGTGATGATGCCGCTCGAAGATGAAGCCCCGATTGAATCACCGGCATTGCACAGGCTCGATGGCGAGAAGTCGTCCATTGAAAATCTCGGCACCTTCGGCGATGCCGGGGTGTATCTCGTCGGCATCGCCACCAATGGAACACTTCCCTCGATCGACTGGGGCATTCTCGACGATCCAGGCTGTGCCATGGTCGAGTTCATGAAGCTCAAGCATGCCCTGGCGGCCGAGCAGGTCCGGAGGATGGAGCTTCAGCAGGAGTATGAGACGGCCCTTCGCACGGCGCTGGATCAACTCGAATCCATGCACCGATCACCACTCGTTCGATTGGCATCCAGGTTTGGACTGGTCCCGGGACGTGACGGAGATCGCCCATGACTTCGGTATGCCCTCGCACCATCGCCTTCTATCTTCCGCAGTTCCATCCGATTCCGGAAAACGACGCCTGGTGGGGTACGGGTTTCACCGAGTGGAGGAACGTCACCCGCGGCAGACCGATGTTCGAGGGACATGCCCAGCCGAGAAGGCCGGCCGATCTGGGCTACTACGATCTCCGGATTCAGGAAGTACAACAGGCACAGGCCGACCTGGCGTCAAGCCACGGTATTCACGGCTTCTGCTACTACCACTACTGGTTCGCTGGAACACGTCTTCTCGAGAGACCACTTGATGCCGTTCTTGCCAGTGGTAGTCCCACGCTGCCGTTCTGCGTCTGCTGGGCGAACGAGAACTGGACGAGGCGGTGGGACGGTCTCGAGGACGAGATTCTCATCGGACAGCAGCATTCCCCCGAGACCGATCGTCGATTCATCCTCGATCTCCTGCCGACACTCGGGGACGATCGATACATCACGGTTGATGGCAAGCGAATGCTGATGGTCTATCGTCCCACCAAGCTGCACAACTGTCTTCGTGCGACGGACACATGGCGTGACGAGGTTCTCAAGGCGGGTCTCGGTGAGCTTCATCTGGTCATGGTCCAGCATGGTGATGACGATCCCGCCTCACTGGGATTCGATGCTGCGGTCGAGTTTCCACCCCATGGTCTGACCGTTCCAGACATCCAGAACAAGATGAAGGGGCTCGATCCCGCCTTTCGCGGCGGTCTCTATGACTACGACGCCCTGGCGACGACGGCGAGCGAACGCGGTCGACCTCACCATCCGCTTCACCGTGGAGTGATGCTCGGCTGGGACAACACGGCCCGACGCGGCGAACAGGCGACCATCTATCACGGCGCGACTCCGGAGCGCTATCAGCGATGGCTTACCGACATGCTCAAGGACGCCAGGGATAACGGCGGTTCCGACGAGGTGGTCTTCATCAACGCCTGGAACGAATGGGCCGAAGGCACGTATCTGGAACCCGACGAACATCATGGTCATGCCTGGCTCGAGGCGACGAAGGCCGCCATCGAGTCGGTCGGAGGCAGTACGAGTGGGACAACGACCCGGCCCGTCATCGCGGTCGACTCCGATCCGACACCTGCGGACATCGCCAGGCTCTCTCGAAATCGAAAGCGCGCACGAAATCGACAACAGCTCAACACGTTGAGAATTCGAGCCGGCAACTTCATGAGACGCCCCGGCAAGCTGGCCAAGCTTCGAAAACACGGTAGTGGGGCGATGCATGCGGTCGGTAGGCGAATGCCGATCGGCCATTCGCAGACACGACCTTCCATGGAACCGCTTTGGCGCCCGGCACCGGGTCGCAAGACCGGCACAGGACATCCCATCCTCTTCGTGGGCCACGATGCGCATCTTGCCGGTTCCCAGATGCTGCTTCTTGAAATGTTCCGAATGGCCAGGGAATGTTCCAGCATGGAACCGATGGCATTGCTGCTGGGCGACGGGGCACTCGAATCCGAGTACCAGAAGCTCGTGAGCACCTGCAACATCCTTCCGATGCTGGAGGCTGGCATCGATGTCGATGCGGCCATCAAGTCCGCCATTCTGGCGGCGCCACGTAGACCGGATGTCGTCATCTGCAGCACCGTGGCCACGGCGGCGGCAGCCAGAATCTGTCGATCCCTCGACATGCCTGTCCTCCACCTCATCAATGAATTGCCCACGACCGTCGAGTCCAATGGCTGGGAGGATCTGGTGCTGGATATCGGTTCATCCGCCAGAAGAATGATCTTCGTCTCCGATTTCAGCCGCAGGGCCTTCATCGATGGATTCAACCTTGATACGGATCGTTGTGAAGTCGTTCATCCCGGATGGTTGGGCGATGGTCCATCTTCATCCGATCGGGATCGTGTCCGACAGAAGATCCGTCGTGAGCTCTCCCTTCCGGATGATGCCCTGATCGTCCTCGGTTGCGGGCAGATCCATCCAAGAAAGGGCGTGGATCTGTTCATACAGGTCGCCGCAAGCGTTCTGGCCGATCCCGGCAGATCACGGGTCCATTTCGTCTGGATTGGCGACGGCTCGATCGAGGATCGCAGATGGGTCGATCACGATGCGGCTTCGTTGGCGTGTCATGAGAACATCCATCTGATCTCATCCCGACCGGACATCCAACCCTACTTCGAGGCAGCCGACATCTATGTGCTCTCGTCTCGCGAGGATCCGTATCCGATCGTCTGTGTGCAGGCGATGGCTGCCGATCTTCCGGTCATCGCATTCGATCGAATCGGAGGCGCACCCGAGGCGATCGTCGATGGAACCGGCCTTGTCGTCCCGTTCCTCGATGTGGAGAAGATGGCCGACGGCGTCAAGTCGTTGATCGACGATTCCGATCGTCGTCTGGCGATGGGAGCCAGTGCCGGAGAACATGCCCGTTCCACATGCAGCTCGAGACATCACTTCGATGGAGTCATGGAAGTCATGGCCAGAACCTGTGGAATAGATGTCGTCGACGGCTGATCAGTCAAGACCGATCTGAATCAGCCATTCGACATAGCGACTCATCGAATACCTGTCCTGGACGATCCCTCGAGCAATCTGGCCGGTATCGCGTCTCAGGCCATCGTCACCTATCCATCGACCGACGACGTCAGCAAGAGCCTGTATGTCCCCGAACGGAACAACGGCTCCACCACCATCCTCGATCATCGATGGTGTGCCTCCGGAGTTGTCGAAGCAGGCGACCGGAAGTCCGCAGGCCATGGCTTCATGCACGACGCATGGAAAGGGATCCTCGCGAGACGTGAGCAGATAGACGTCGCTGCCACGAAAGGCCTCCTCCGTGTCGTCCATCGATCCCACGAAGTGGACTCGGTCTGCCACACCTGCGCGAGCGGCATCGCGGGTACACCAGAAGGTCGGATCGAGATAGGTTTCAGCGCCGCTGCCGACCCATACGAAATGGACTCTCGAGTCCAGCTGATTGCGCAGGGCGGCCAGAGCCGTCAGGAGGAAGAGCTCGGGACCCTTTCTCAATTCAAGGCTTCCGCATCCAAGAACGATCAACGCATCCTGATCGATGCCGAGTCGTTTCCTGAATGCCGCACGTGCAGCATCATTGTCCCCGTCGAGGAACGATTCACGTATGAGCCCCTGGGGATGCACGAGACCATGATCCCGAGGTAGTCCGGCCCATTCGTTCGCGATCTCTCTCATGTATTCACATGGATAGACGACGGTATCCGGACTACCGGCGACCATCCTGAAGTCCTCGGGCGAGGAATTGGTGGCGAAGTCGTGGACAAGGGAGATGGTGCGCCATCCGAAGGATCGGATCCACCTGGCGTAGTACCACGTCGGAGCGGTATTGCATACGGCCATGCGTCTGGAGGACCGCTCCAGCGCAGCCATGATGGCCCGTCCATAGCTGCTTGGCGTACCCCATGGGTTGAGAAGTCGACCATCGATCAACCAGGCATGCTTGGCGAATTCCCGGAGAAGCGGTCCCTTGCCGACATAGATGACGGCACATTGAACACCATGGTCGCAGGTCATCCGCTTGACGACATCCAGTGCCAGAAGGGGAGCACCGGTGCGAGATGCTTCATGGATGACCATCAGCATCACGGGCTTGTCGGGATCGATCTCGATCTCCGATGGATCGACCGATGGTCCCGGATCTTCAGGCGGAGCAGCCTCCACCGTGGTCGATCGCTTCACCGCCTGGAGTATGGGAGAGGGGATGAATCGCCTGATCATCCGCTTGATCGTCGTCGAGCCGGTGATTCGATTCGATTCCGCCGGGGTCTTCGAGAGATTCATCCCGTCAGTCGTCGGA
>CESO01024723.1_pt1 | contig 39810 bp, 42 predicted proteins | sample 356341 | NCBI WGS metagenome assembly CESO01 (sample SAMEA2621812, study PRJEB7988) | marine metagenome | biome: marine biome (ENVO:00000447); feature: deep chlorophyll maximum layer (ENVO:xxxxxxxx); material: "saline water (ENVO:00002010), including plankton (ENVO:xxxxxxxx)" | depth 35 m | reverse complement strand
TCTCACACAATCAAATAAATCGAAATGCAAAAATTGCATCGATTTTCCTTTCTCTTTAGCATATTACAGTTCGGCAACAATTGTGACTACTCCCTTTTCAGACATAAACCCGAGCATTTCGGACAGGATGGCATTTACGAACCAAATTATCATGGCAAGAAAATTTAATAGGAATTTTTCTTTAGAGTTGGTACCTACTTTGGTTCATTATAATTTGGTTCCAACTGTTCATGACAATAATGATTTACTTGCCCTGGGAATAGGGGGAAGGTATAAGTTTACGACTAGAATGGCTTTAACTTCAGAAATAATGTTAAGAGGACAACGGCCTGTCGATACCTACAATGCACTAAGTTTTGGTATCGATATAGAAACTGGCGGTCATGTTTTTCAATTCCATTTGACAAACTGTCGTCTGATGGCTGATAATCAGTGGATCACTCAAAATCCAGGTAGCTGGTCAAACGGAGATATTTTCCTTGGATTTAATATCAGTCGAGTTTTCAATCATTGATTCACTCTTCGAAATAATGAATTCCTCAACATGAACGAGAGTACATTTGATTTCATTATCGTTGGAGGGGGAATTATTGGTGCATCAACGGCTTACAAGCTCAGGAAGAAAAACCCCAAAGCGAAAATATTAATCATTGACAAGGAGTCTCAATTTGCATCGCATCAGACTGGAAGAAATTCAGGTGTTATTCACTCGGGGCTTTATTATAAACCCGGATCAATTAAGGCAAAGACATGTATCCTAGGATACCATCAATTAGTTGAATTCTGCAGTAAACAAAATATTAAATTTGATATATGTGGAAAAATAGTAGTTGCTAAAAATGATAGTGATTTGAATCAGCTCAATTCAATAGCTCTGCGAGGCGCAGAAAATGGTTTGAGTAATATTCGTTTTTTACAAAAAAATGACGTTAAAAAAATTGAGCCATATGTTGATGTAAAAGCGGCCCTTCATATTCCTCAAACAGGAATAGTAAACTATTCAGAAGTTTCTGAAAGGCTTATTTCCATTGCGATTGCAAAGCGAGGATCATTTAAATTAAATTCTGAGGTAATTGATTTGAATAGTGCAGGTAGCGTGGGCGCCATAAGATTAAAAGACAACAAGCATTTTTATTCGGAAAAAATAATTTTTTGTGTTGGACTTCAAAGTGATAGAATTGCCAAAATAGACGGTATTAATGAAAAAATTAGAATTGTTCCGTTTCGGGGAGACTACTATAAGTTAAAAAATGAATCACGTTTTAAGGTTCGCAACTTGATTTATCCTGTTCCAGATCCAAAATTCCCTTTTTTGGGAGTACATTTTACTCGAATGGTGGATAGCTCCGTTGAGTGTGGGCCGAACGCAGTTTTTTCTTTTTCTCGAGAAGGATACAGTAAAACTTCATTTAATTATAAAGATTTTTATAATTCTTTGACTTTCAAAGGAACTTGGAAGTTCTTCCAAGAAAACATCTCATATGGTTTAAAAGAATACGAATTAGCTTTCTCAAAAAAGAAATATTTAATCGAGCTTCAAAAAATAATTCCAAGTTTAGAACTTTCTGATCTAACTCCAGGTAGGTCCGGAATAAGAGCACAAGCTTTGGATGTTGAGGGTAAATTACTGGATGACTTTTTAATTAGAAAAGGTGAAATTGGTATTCATGTTATGAATGCCCCATCGCCTGCAGCTACCGCATCTCTTGCAATTGCAGATGAAATATTAAGCCAATTGTAATTATATAAAAATTGAAATGAGTAATTTATTTTCCAACATAAGTACTGGGAGAAATTGCGCGAAGTTCATTTTTCGTTTCTAAAGAAACATCAAGATTGTCAATGAAATCCATAATGGTATTTCTATTGATACCATCATTTGTTCTTGTCAACTCTTTTAATGCTTCGTATGGCTTAGGATATCCTTCTCTTCTTAAAATTGTTTGGATTCCTTCAGCGACGATAGCCCAATTCGATTCTAAATCATTCTCAATTTTTTCTTTATTCACAATTAATTTGCTAAGGCCTTTTTTTATGCTATTCAAGGCAGTAAAGCTATGTCCTAGTGGAACACCGATATTCCTGAGAACCGTAGAGTCTGATAGATCTCTCTGAAGTCTAGAAATTGGAAGTTTAGATGACATGTAGTCAAAGAGGCAATTAGCTATTCCCAAGTTTCCTTCGGCATTTTCAAAATCAATTGGATTGACTTTATGGGGCATTGCAGAAGAACCTATCTCTCCTTTGATAATTTTTTGTTTAAAATAATCCATACTGATATATGTCCATAAATCTCTCGAGAAATCAATCAGGATTGTATGAATTCTTTTTACTCCATCAAAATAAGCTGCAAGATTATCATAATGCTCAATTTGGGTAGTTGGATATGATCTATTTAGTCCAAATTGTAAGCAAAATTTATCTGAAAATTCGTGCCAATTAATATCCGGGAATGCAACAAAATGGGCATTAAAGCTACCCGTTGCACCTCCAAATTTTGCTGAGAAAGGAATATTTTGGAGAAGCTTTAACTGTGACTCGAGACGTGTTATGAAAACTTGCCATTCTTTACCAAGGCGCGTTGGAGATGCAGGTTGACCATGAGTTCTTGATAACATAGGTATACTCTCCCATTCTCTTGCTTGTTTTTGTAGTATTTCAATAAGTTCGATAATTGCAGGTAAAAATTGTTGGTCATGAAATTCTTTTAGTGATAGAGGAATCGCTGTATTATTAATATCCTGAGAAGTCAGTCCAAAGTGTATAAATTCTGAAAATTCTTCAAGTCCTATTTTCGAAAACTCTTCCTTTAAAAAATATTCGACCGCCTTAACATCATGATTTGTTATTTTTTCTATGCTTTTGACTCTTAAAGCATCCTCTTCAGAAATGTTATTTATTAATTCTCTGAGACGAGTTTTATGGCTTTTGTTAACCTTTTTAAGGTTTGGTATTCCAGAATCACAAATTGCTAAAAAATATTCAATCTCAATTTTTATACGGTAAGAAATTAGACCGTATTCAGAAAAATAGGGAGATAAAGCCTTAGTATGTCTTTTGTATCGACCATCTAAAGGAGATAGAGCTTTTAAAGTGAAATTCATTGCCGCATTTAAAGCTCAAATGTACCAAATGCTGGGAATTTAACATCTACTTCCTTCCCATCTGCCAGAAAAACACGCCATTCTTTGCCATTTGTAAGCGCTCCCCATGGTGCATTAAGAGCTGTATTATACCTCATCCATTGATCACATACTTTATCGTCGAGGGGAATTCTATCCGCTTTGCATTCGATGAGCATCCACAGCTCACTTTCTGAATAAATTGCGATATCATACCTTCTCATCATCCCATTGACTTGGATGCCTTTTTCTACGGAAATGGCCTCTTTAGGGTATCCTGCTTCAATAATTAAACGTCTTAGGGCATCTTGGCGCACCCATTCCTCAGGAGTGGCTTTGACATTTTTTTTTCGAAAAGCATCCCAAAGTTCTTCAGAATGCGGGTCCATCATTGACATTGTTGGATGAAGCCATTTACGTTTTTGCATGGTGTCAGGTTATGTACTTTTGTCTTTGCTACCGTGAAGATAAAGAAAATACATTTTAAAGACCCCTTTGGCCATTCAATTGGGATTAAAAGAATAGTCATATTTGTATTCGGTTTAATTACCTATTATCGATTGAATCATCTAAATAAGTTGAGTATTGAGGGTGTTGAGCATTTACGAGATTTGCCGGTAAAGAATGTACTATTTGTTAGCAATCACCAAACGTATTTTATGGATGTTGCTTCCTTTATTTTCATTTTCGGACAAGTTAAAAACAGGGTTCAGAAAATTTCGAGTTCATTTTGGACGTTAGTTAATCCTAAACTGAATGTTTTTTTTATTGCCGCGTTGGAAACAATGAAGTCAGGTATCTTACCTCGACTTCTAGCTTATGCAGGTTCGGTATCAATAAAGCGAACTTGGCGAGAAGGTCATAAAGAAATTAAGCGTAATGCAGACCCGAAAGATTTAGACAAAATAAAGCTAGCAATTAACTCGGGTTGGGTAATAACCTTTCCCCAAGGGTCAACAAAACCATTTATCCCAGGTAGGCGAGGCACAGCTCATATTATCAAAGATTTGAATCCTATTGTTGTCCCAATAGTCATAAATGGATTCAGGAGAGCATTTGATAAAAAAGGAATTCGAACTAAGAAACGTGGTACAGAATTAAGTATTCGTTTCAAACAGCCTTTGGAATTTAATTCAAAGGACGATTTAGATAATATTTTAGATAGAATTATGGATGGAATTGAGCAGTCCCCGAAACATAAAGCTTTTCGTAAATTTACAACTTGATAAATTTTCTTATGATGAAAAAGACCGTTTGCTTTTTTTTAATTTTCATTTCCTTGATCGCTTGCACTACGAATATCTTAGATGAAGATAAAGTTTTTGATGATCGCAATGTCGTTTTAAATCATTTTTTTTATTACAATGATCAGGTTATGGACACGACAAAAATTTTCACCTTGGGAAATGCGCGTGTTATCTTTAAAGATGTCTCGGTGGCTTTCGGAGGGTATTATTTTACGGACCATCTTACAGATACAGTAGTTCCCAACTTTAAGGATACCATAAACCTATATAAATTTGACCCAAATATTGCATCGTTAAAGTACGGTTCGGCCGCCAGAGTTTTTAAGCTAGATAATGATGTATACCAAGGAGTGCATCATTTTAAAATGGGATTAGATTCATCGATCACTCCAAAGTATAGTGAATTTGACGCGAACCACCCCATGACTAGAGACGGTCTATACCGAGGTGAAAATCAGGGTTATAACTCTTTATTCATAACTGGATTATATAAAGAAATTGGAGACACTGCTAGCTCTGAACCAGATAAAATATTTACCTACCGAGTTTCTGACGAAATATTGGATTTATGGTGGACTAAACCGACTTCTTTTAATGTAGTTTCAAATATGGATGTTAATATGAATATAGTTTGGAATATTGACGAGCTTTTAAGTGGTTTAGACCCTACAATAATTGATAATATTGAAAGTGACCCTTCAGATGCAGTTGATATTCTGCTAGCTGAGTCAATAGTTAATAATATCCTAGCTTCTTACCAGATACAACTGTAAGAGTATTATTTCATGAATATTCACTTTATAGCTATCGGAGGTAGTGCAATGCATAACCTTGCTTTGTCATTAGCTCAAAAGAAAAATATAGTAATATCAGGAAGTGATGATGCCATCTTCGAACCGTCAAAGACTCGACTTTCAGAAGCTGGTCTTCTTCCTGAAAAAGAGGGCTGGTTTGAAGAAAAAATAAACTCTGATCTAGATGCAGTCATACTGGGAATGCATGCAAAAAAAGATAATCCTGAATTGATTAAATCAAAAGCGCTTGGGATCAAGATATACTCGTATCCAGAGTTTTTATTTGAGTATTCTAAAAATAAAACTCGAGTTGTTGTTGGTGGAAGCCATGGGAAAACATCCACTACTTCCATGTTGGTGCACAGTCTAGCTTTTTCAGAAATTAATTTTGACTTTATGGTAGGGGCTCAGCTTGAAGGGTATGGGAATACGGTTAAATTATCGGAGGATTCAGAGTGGGCAGTTTTCGAAGGGGATGAATATCTATCCTCCCCAATAGATTTACGTCCTAAATTTCATCTTTATCGAGCGAATGTTGCAATTCTTACAGGGATGGCGTGGGATCATATTAATGTTTTTCCGACAAAAGAAAGCTACAATAATGCTTTTAAAGATTTTATTAAAAGTATGGAGCCTGGAGGAACTCTGATATATAACTCAGAGGATATTGAATTAAAAGAATTGGTTCTTGAAGATAATAGTCCGATTCGAAAAATACCTTATCAAACACCTGATTATCGTATTGAGAATAGCAAGTGGATATGGTGTACACCTTTTGGCGATCTGGATCTAAATTTTATCGGAAAGCATAATTTGAGTAATGCGGAAGGAGCAAGATGGCTGGCCCAAGAAATGGGGGTTCAGGCGGATGATTTTTATGATGCTATATCGAGTTTTAAGGGAGCAGATCGAAGGATGCAGCTTCTCAATAAAGGTGATAAGCGTTTGGTTCATCTTGACTTTGCCCATGCTCCCAGTAAAGTAAAGGCTACAGTTCAGGCCTACATAGAAACATATTCAGATAAAATTAAAGTTGGAGTACTTGAACTTCATACTTTTAGTAGTTTGAATTCAAATTACATTTCATCTTATCAAGGTATTCTCGATAATTTGGATAAAGCATTTGTTTTTTTTGACCCCCATGCTGTTGCCATGAAAAACCTTCCGGAGTTAAGAAGGAAGGTTGTAGAAGAGGCCTTTGGTCAAAAAATAGTCGTTATTACAGATATTGAAGACCTAAGAGATAATCTCGAGGTTCTTCCAATATCATGCAATTTATTAATCATGTCGTCAGGAAATTTAGGCGGTTTTGATATTATGAATTTTTCTAAAAAATGGGTTTCATAAACTAAAAAACCTAAATATTTATTGAACTATTCAGTCCAACAATTATTATGTTTCTGGATATCTGATTTGTTTGATCTAAAATTACTTGAGGACCAATACAAATATCCAACGCTTTGAATGAGCTATTTAATAAATTAACTCTTAGAATTCCAAATACCCTAAAAGAGGGTTGAATTTGAATAAAATCAATCATTTGATCGATATTATAATATTTTCCCATTGATAGACCTAAAGATCCCATTGCCCCGATATCAAAAAGATGGCCTGGGCCAAATAAATTGCATTCCAGGGACAATGAGTTAAAGCTCATTATATCCTCATAATAATTTTCACCAATCCCATTTAATGATTCTGTCACTAATCTCATTAGTGAGTAGCTGGCATAAAAATTCTTGAATACGGGTTTTTTTATACTGAGATGAATAATGTTCCCTAGTTTTTTATTTACTTGAAGAGATGAATACTTTTTTTGCGAGTATTTTCCCGTACCTAAAGAAATTTGCCATTTATTTTTTTTTTCTTCTTTTATGGAGGACCTATCATTAATGACTTCTGAATATTCCACCTCTAGTGAGTTTTTTTGATACTCGGATATTCCTTGAGCTAGAATAATATTAGGTGCGATCAGAATAAAGAAAAAAAATCTCATTCTTCTTGAAGCTCTCTCTGAATCTGGTCCATTTCGAAAAAATCAATACCTTCTTGTTTGGAGGGTACTACGGGTAGATCCTCATCAAACAGATTTAATAACCCTTCTCTTATAACAATAATGAAGCTTAACTTCTGATCTAAAAACTCTGATTGAAATGTTACTAGCGAATCAACTACTTGGAATTCTTCAACGCTTAATAAGTCCAGAATAATATGTTTTTTAGGATGATTTATTATCAGCTTTTTAAGATCATCTAAATTATTATTTAGAAACAATTCACCACCATATTTTATAAAAAGGTAGTTTGATTTAAATTCTACTTTAAAGGACATTATTAATCCATGTTTTCTGCATGAGAGGTTAAAAGATATAAAACAGACATTCTTAGAGCAACTCCGTTTTCAACTTGATCAAGAATTATAGAGTGCTCTGAATCCGCAACTTCTGATGATATTTCAACTCCTCTATTGATCGGCCCTGGATGCATTATTACAGGAATATTCTTGACTTTATTTAGCCTTTTCATTGTTATCCCAAATTGCATCTGATATTCTCTAATTGATGGAAAATATGAACGTTCCATTCTTTCATGTTGAACCCTCAGAATATTAGCTGCGTCAGCCCACTCCAAGGCTTCTACAACATCATTTATAATAGTAACCCCTAAGGACTCAATTTTTCTAGGGATTAATGTTTTAGGTCCACAAACAGCAACACACCCTCCAAGTTTTTGGATACATAGTATATTACTAATCGCAACCCTGGAATGCATAATATCCCCAATTATTACGACTTTTTTATTTTTTAAATCTCCCAATCTCTCTTCTATACTGAATGAATCCAAGAGTGCTTGAGTTGGATGTTCGTGGGTTCCGTCACCTGCATTAATAATTTGAGAATTTATCTCCTGGCTGAGAAATTTAGCAGAACCAGGTTCAGGATGGCGAAGGACAATTACATCAACCTTCATGGCAAGTATATTATTTATCGTATCCACAAGAGATTCGCCTTTTTTTAGAGATGAATTGGAGGCTGAAAAATTAATTACGTCTGCGGATAGTCTTTTCTCTGCTAATTCAAAACTCAATCTTGTTCGAGTTGAATTCTCAAAAAATAGGTTCGCAATCGTTATGTCTCTTAGCGAGGGAACTTTTTTGATTGGCCGACTAATGACTTCTTTAAATTGTTTTGTCCAATGAAAAATTAATTGAATATCGTCTTTAGTTAATTCCTTGATTCCAAGGAGGTGGTTTGTGCTTAATCTTGTTTTAAGCATGGGGTGTATTTTCAATTAATACCGATAGAGAATTTTCCTTGGACCAATCTAATTTGACTTTTTCGTTAGATATTGCATCTACTCGATGTCCTGAATAATCTGGTTGTATTGGCAATTCTCTTGAAAACCTGCGATCGACAAGAACACATAGCTCAATTTTTGCAGGACGACCATAATCACCTAATGCATCTAGTGCAGCTCGGACTGATCTACCTGTATACAATACGTCATCAATTAAAATTACTTTTTTACCTTCAATTAAAATTGACATGTCATTTGGGCTGGCGTTTATTGGTGATTCCCGTCTTCTAAAATCATCTCTATGAAATGTACTATCAAGAGTACCATTCTTTATTTCATCTACTTTAAAATTTTTCTGAATCCTTTCAGCTATTACTTTTGCTAACTGATTTCCACGTGGCTGGAGACCAATTATAACACTATTATTCCAGGGAAAATGGTTTTCGTTTAATTGATAACATATTCTACTTAGAGTAAGATCACTTTCCCGAGCTGTCAAGAAAACTTTTTTAGTCATCTTACACAAAGGTAAAAATTTTGACCTTAAAGTCTGCTATTAATTCCTTGTCTCGCGAAGATTCAAGAATTCATAGAAATTAGAAACTCTTCGTTATTCATGGTAGAGTTCATTCTGTCCTGAAGGAACTGCATAGCTTCAACCGGCGTCATATCTGCTAAATGTCTTCTTAGGATATACATCCGGGAAAGAACTTCACTAGAGAGTAACAAATCTTCTTTCCTCGTTCCAGATGCGATTAAGTCGATCGCAGGATAAATTCTTCGATTTGAGATCTTTCGATCTAGTTGCATTTCCATATTACCAGTCCCTTTGAATTCCTCAAAAATTACCTCATCCATTTTTGAACCAGTTTCTATGAGAGCGGTAGCTAAAATAGTTAGGGACCCACCACCTTCTATGTTTCGTGCTGCTCCAAAAAATCTTTTGGGACGATGGAGAGCATTGGCATCAACACCACCTGAGAGAACTTTACCAGAGGCTGGACTGACTGTATTATAGGCTCTTGCCAGTCTTGTGATGGAATCTAATAGAATAATTACATCATGCCCACATTCAACCAACCTTTTGGATTTCTCCAAAACAAGATTAGCAACTCTTACATGTCTTTCAGCAGGCTCATCAAAGGTGGAAGCAACTACTTCAGCATTAACATTCCTGGCCATATCAGTTACCTCCTCTGGACGTTCATCAATTAGTAATATTATCATGTATGCTTCAGGGTGATTGGCTGCAATTGCATTGGCTACTTCTTTTAATAGCACAGTTTTTCCAGTTTTGGGTTGTGCAACAATGAGGCCCCTTTGGCCTTTACCAATTGGTGAAAATAAATCAATGACCCTAGTCGATAATGTGCTCTTACGTCCAGTAATATTAAATTTCTCCTCCGGGAAAAGAGGTGTTAGGTGCTCAAATGCTACTCTATCTCTGATGAAATCAGGTTCTCGTCCATTAATTGAAATCACCTTAGTTAATGGAAAAAATTTCTCACCTTCCCTTGGAGGACGGACTTCACCTTTTACTGTATCACCTGTTTTCAAAGCATATTGCTTTACTTGTTGAATAGATATATACACGTCATCAGGTGAATTCAAATAGTTATAATCAGACGATCTGAGAAACGCAAAATTATCTGGCATCATTTCAACAACTCCCTCAGTTGGTATTATTCCTTCGAACTCATACTCTTTTCTTTCTGGTCTCTCGTTACGATGGTTTCTATCTGACTTTGGATTTCTTTCAGTGCGATCAGAGCGTTGATTACTTGGTTGCCTTCTGTTTGAATTGTTTTTTTGAAACCTATCCGTTTTTTCATTTTTTTCCTGCTGATCTATTGAGGATTCAGAAGGTTCATTTTTTGATTTTTTGAATCTAGTTTCTTTTGGGTCTAAATCTGAATTCTTCGTTGACGAACCATTACTGGATGTGGATTCATTTTTACTTAAAGTACTAGTCGGATTTTCTTCAGAGGCAAGAGATTTGATTGCACTTATTAAATCGGGTTTTCTCATGCTACTTACTTTTTCTATTCCCAAAACTTCTGCCATTTGTTTAAGTTCAGGAAGCTTAAGCTTATCTAAGTCTGTATTTGTTGCCATAAAAATTATTGAGTACTGAAAACAGGAATATTTGTGATCCTAATAAAATTTGGTAATGTGCGTAAATTATTTGCACAAAGAATATTGCAATAGTACAAAAAAATCCGAAATTGCACTCTATTATGTGGCAAAGAATTCAAACTTTATATATGGCCTTGGGGGCTCTTTCCTTTTTTTCTACAGGAATCTATCACCCGGACAACAAGCAGGCCCTTATTGCAGGTCTGGGTGTTGCTCTATTATTAGCCAATATCACTTACTTTAAGTATAGAAAGAGACAGTTTGTTGTAAATAGAATTGCAATTATTGTTGCCTTTGTATTGGAAGCGATTGTTATTTACCCTTTATTAACGTCATCTGAATATTTATCATCAAGTCATATAAATTATTCACCTGTAGCGCCATTAGTTTCTGTAGTATTTTGTTCTCTCGCTAACCGAGCGATTCAAAGAGATGAAAAAAAAGTAAATTCTTCAGAGCGTTTTAGGTAGTTTGTAGTTTTCCTCTTTTTCCTAATTCGATAACTCTTAAGTCTTTAATTTTTCCGTTCTGAATTTTAAAATTGAGCATGGTTCTGATTTTGTGAAAGCCGTGGTTTCCAGCTGCCCCAGGATTCATGCAAAGTAGTTTCTCAGAGTCATAGCCTACTCGTAATAAATGCGAGTGACCACAAATTAAAACATCTGTGGGACGAGAATCGATTTTTTCACGAATTTTTTTGGGTAAATGACCTGCATAGCCACCAATGTGAATCATAAAAAAATGAATTCCTTTTTTTTTAAAATATTGTTCTTTAGGAACTTCTCTTTTGATTTTATCATCATCAATATTACCGGAAACCATTCTGACCGGTTTAATTTTTTTTAGAGAGTCAATTACCTCCACATTCCCTATGTCCCCTGCATGCCATATTTCGTCAACTTCTAATGCATGATCTAAAATATTTTTATCAATATGTCCATGAGTATCAGACAGCAATAGAATATTTATCGATGTACCTTTGTCTTTCATAGATGCAAAAATCGGAAATACATCGTTACGCCATGCGACTTGCTTTTCATGGGGCACCTTTTAGTGGTTGGCAAATACAAACGCGTCAAATAACAGTGCAAGGTGAGTTGACGAATGCCCTAAGATCATTAATTAAAGAGGATTTAAATATTATTGGTGCGGGTAGAACGGATACCGGAGTTCATGGAAAAAATTATGTTGCTCATTTTGATGTACTAAACGAATTTGACTGTCAAGAAGTATCATTTAAATTAAATCGCTTTTTGCCGGAAAGAATATCTGTTTACGAAATAAAGAAAGTAGGTATAGACTTTCATGCACGATTTGGTGCCTTGTCACGATCATACTCTTACACACTGAGAGAAAAGAAGCATGCATTTGGAAATGATTTAGTTTGTAATTATACTAGAGAATTAGATTTTGAAGTTTTGAAAAGTTGCTCGGAACTAGTAAAAAATGGAAAAAATTTTTCTGCTTTTGAAAAAAAAGGAAGTGATAATACTAATTCCATTTGTGAAATTTATCATTCTTTATGGATTAGAAAAGACGATTCGATCATTTTTCAGATTCGAGCGAACAGATTTTTACGTAATATGGTTAGATCCATCGTTGGAACTATGATAGAGACTGCAAATGGTAAGAGAGATTTTAATGATTGGCAATCTCTTCTAAAAGGTGGAGAAAGATCTGATTCTGGAAATTCCGCTCCCGCTCACGGATTAGTTTTTATGGGTGTTAATTATTCTAAATCTCCATTTGATGGGCGAGAAACAGCAAAATACTAAAAAGTCCGTATCAGGTAAGGCATTTGATTGGCTTATTCTATCGAAAGTTATTCTTTATGCAAGACCGTATAAATGGCAAACAATTATTTCACTTTTTCTTTCCGTTGCTCTTGGATTACTCACCACGGCTCGGCCGATCTTAATAAGAAATGGAGTAGACTATGCGGTAGTGGAAGGCGGAGATATTGTGTCTCTGTGGTATGCGATGGCTATATTATTTTCCGCGCTGTTACTTGAGGCAATTGGTCAATTTGTTTTTATTTATTTCACAAATGACTTGGGTGCAAGAGTCATTAAAGATATTCGAATCAAACTCTTTGATCATTTATTAGATTTTCGAATTCCATTTTTTGATAAGACGCCCATAGGGACTTTAGTTACGCGAACAGTCAGCGATGTTGAAACTATGGCAGAGATTTTTTCTAATGGTATCCTAGTCATTTTCGGAGATCTTTTTAAAATAGTTGTAATGATCACTACCATGTTTATAATATTTGATAGTTCTCTAGTAGCGATTTCTCTTAGCGTAATTCCTCTTTTATTTATTGCAACAAGGTGGTTTCAGCGGAATATTAAACTTGTTTTTACAGATGTTAGAAATCAGGTAGCAGCTCTTAATTCTTTTGTTCAAGAACGAATCTCGGGTATGTCAGTAGTTCAATTATTCACGAGAGAGAACACTGAGTCAAAAAGGTTTAAAAAAATCAACGAGAAACACCGAGATGCCAATATTCGAGGTATTTGGTATTTCTCTCTTTTTCTACCCATTATAGATATGCTTTCTTCGATTAGTATCGCATTGGCTATTTGGTTTGGAGGACTCAAGGCTGCGATGGGTGGTGACGTTAGTGTAGGAGATTTAACCGCACTAATTGTATTTATTAATTTGCTTTACCGTCCTTTGAGACAACTAGCGGATAGATTCAATACTTTACAAATGGGAATGGTTGCGAGCGAGAGAGTATTGAAATTGGTAAATGATACTGATGAAAAAGAAATTTCGGGAAAACATCATCAGAATCGAGTTTTTGGAGATGTTAAGATTGAAAACCTTTCATTTGCCTATTCAAAAAAGGAATGGATTCTTGAGGATATTAATATAAAAATTTCCTCAGGTCAAACATGTGCTCTAGTCGGAGCCACAGGGAGTGGGAAAAGTACTCTCGTGCATTTACTCTTGGGCTATTATCAGTATCAAAAGGGAAGTATTTTGCTCGATGGAATGGATTTAAAGAAGTGGTCTCTAAATTCATTGAGGAAAAATGTCTCTTTGGTTCAGCAAGATGTTTTTTTATTTTCTGATTCGGTGAGAAATAATGTAACTGTTTACCGAGATGTCGAGGATGACGAAATTTGGAAAGCAGCTGAGGATATGGGTATTAAAGATTTCATCTCATCTTTACCAGGCGGTCTTGATTATGATGTCAAAGAGAGAGGTGGGATGTTAAGCACCGGACAACGCCAGCTCCTAGCCTTTTTGCGTGCATATTTGAATAACCCTTCGTTTCTAGTTCTTGACGAGGCAACATCAAGTATTGATTCACAAGCTGAAAAATGGATACAGAGAGCCACCAAAAATTTAACAAAGGGGCGCACTTCCATAGTTGTGGCTCATCGCCTTGCTACTGTCGTAAATGCAGATCATATCATTGTTTTAGATAAAGGGAGAATAGTTGAAGAGGGTACCCATAAATCATTGTTAAAAAGATCAGGTTATTACCAAAATTTATTCGATAAACAATTTTTTGATTCTAAAGATTCTATTTGAGATTAATTAGTATCCAATAGATTTGAGTTTATTAATTTAATTTCTGATAAATTTTTTTAATAAAGATGAAAATTCCTTACATCTTCTAATTTGAAATGCAACTTTTCGCCCCTTCTTTAAGTGGAAAATTGAGTAAACTCCGCTGTTAAAGGCGTAGCCATGAATTTTGTTACGGCCGATTCTAAGTCCCAAGCCTCCGAAGTCTATAAAAGGACTCATTTTTTTAATTCAATAACTAATTTTTCGTCCCATCTAGGTCTTTTCCATCTCATAATTATCGGCTGATATCGAACTGAAAACCCAACGCGATCAACTCGAACTTTGCATTTCCATGCTAGTGGCCCAACCACAAATAAATTCACTATTATTAAAATTTATAGCTGATCGAAACCAATACCTAAGAAATCAATCTTTGTGACATTAAAAGATAACTTAATGGCATTCCCTATACTTCCGAAAATAAAAATTACTATAAATGCTAACTCAAGAAAAATAATATTAAGAAGGTATTGACTGATTTTAAACTCAACAGAGTATAACAACATTGACTTTTTTATTTTGTTGCAATTAAATGATTTAAAGCATCTTCTAAATTAGGATAATCGTATTTAAAATTTTGATTTTTCCAAAAATCTGAGGAACACCTTGTGCTCATCAAAGCCAGTTTGGCTTTAGAACCTAGTATCATGTAAAGGAAAAAAGCGGGAATTGGAGGTATAAAATATGGACGCCTCAGCGATTTTGCTAATATTTTCCCAAAATCATTATTTGAAATACTCTCTTTTCCAACGCCTAAAAAGATGCCCTTATATATATTATTTTCACTCAAGTGTATAAATTGACGAGATAAATCTGAAACATGAATCCACGGCATCCATTGTTTGCCTGTCCCTAAGGGACTTCCTAATCCAAATTTGAAAAAAGGAAGAAGTGTGGATAGGATTCCACCATTATCCCCAAGAACTAATCCAATTCTTAGGCAGCATACTCTCATGTCAAGGCTTGAAATTTTAAAAATTTCTTTTTCCCATTTTAATACTACATCTGCTAAAAAGTCAGTATCCGCTTCATCAGTTTCTGTATAAATCTTAGAGGGGTGACTGGGGTAAATACCTATCGCAGAGGCTGATATTAAATGCCTCGGGCGTTTGTCTTTTGGTAGAGATTCAATCGCTTTAAATAAGGTAACTGTGCTTTGAATTCTGCTATTTAAAATATTTTTTTTATTCTTTTTTGTCCATCGTTTGGATATGGATGACCCGGCCAAATGAATAATATGATTTACGTTCTCAAATGCTTGAATATCATATTCAAATTTACTGGGGTTCCATAGGAATGTATTTGGATCAGAATGCTCGCGTGTGCTTAAGTTTTTTACTTTATGGCCTTTTTGTTGGAGTTGATTAATTATTTCAGAGCCAATCATACCTGAACCCCCAGTTATTAAAAAGTTTTGTTTCATTATATAAACAACCGCATTTTTGTTTCTTAGTTTAAGATATGCATGAATTGGTACCCTTCAATGGCTGGAAAAATCATTATGATTTAAAGAATGACGTGTATAGCCCATTTTTTAATAATCAAGGGGCGCCTGAGAATGGATATTATCATCGAATGTATGATTTCATTATTCATCCGGATTGGGACTACATAGGATGCGAAACTTTGTTTGCGAAATTACTTTTTGTCGAATATTCGCAGGGATACGCAATCATTGAGCTTTTAGGTGAATGGAATGATGCCTTGCATAATGATGTAATGGAATTTAAGAGAAGAATAATAGATGCTCTAATCGTTCAAAAGATTGATAAATTTTTAATGGTTGGAGATAATTTACTCAATTTTCATGGTTATGAAGATTATTATTATCAGGAGTGGAATGAGGAAATAAATGATGGGTGGATTGTTTTTATGAATGTGAGAGATCAAATTGTTCAAGAATTCAAAAATTGCCACTTAACCAAATACATTTGGTTCGGGCCTAGTTTCAATCTGACCTTTTGGAGAACTCAGGATCCTCTTGCTCTATGTCAAAGGGTTAACGAAAAAATAACGCTGAGCATAAAATAAATATGCTGAATCTATTCTTCTTTTTAGATCTTGTACATCCATCCATGGGTATCTTCTGACTTGCCATACCTTATGGATGACAAAGCCTTTTTCATTTTCACTGCGATTCCGTTTTCTGGAGCGCCAATTGAATAAATTTTGTTTTCATATCCTATACTTTCGATTTGACTTACTACTGCTGCAGTACCCATTCCAAAAGCCTCTTTTAGGTTACCATTATTTATTCCCTGGAGTATTTCGTTGACTTTTATTCGCCTTTCTTCAACATCAATTCCCCAATCTTTAGCTAAGGTGATGATTGACTCTCGGGTAATTCCAGCAAGAATACGATCTGAAAGCACGGGTGTAACTAGTTTATCGTCCATTACGAAGGCTATATTCATGGTGCCAGCTTCTTCTATAAATTCATGATCTATATGATCTGTCCAAATCACTTGATTAAATCCTTCTTTCATGGCATTATGGGTAGCTAAAAAAGACCCTCCATAATTTCCTGCAGCTTTGGCATAACCAACACCTCCAGAGGTAGCTCGAGTAAATGATTGTTCAATTTTAACTTTTACCGGTTTGGAGTATAGCTCTCCCACAGGGCTCGTAACGATAGCAAATGTATATTCTTCTGAGGGCCTTGCTGCTACAAATTCTGAGCTGCTAAACAAGAATGGTCTTAGGTATAAACTTTCATTTTTACCCCGCGGTACCCACTCAGAATCTGTTCGTATTAATTCAATTAAACCTTCCATGAAAATCTCTTTGGGTACTTCTGGTATTAGCATTCTTTTAGCACTAATATTTAATCTTTTATGATTTTTTTTAGGTCGGAAAATGGCAATACTTCCATTTTCTTGTCTATATGCTTTTTGACCTTCAAAAACAGCCTGACCATAGTGAAGGGCATGAAGTCCAAGTCCCTGATTTAATTGAGCATAGGGTTCAATTCGCCCTTCTCCCCATGAACCATTTTTATATTCACAAATGAAAACATGATCTGCCAGTCCAGCGCCGAATCCTAAGTTATTAAAGTCTATTTTTGAAAGATTAGATTTTTGGGTAAGTGTTATTTTCATTTTTTTAAAACAAGGGTTGGATGACTTTGCAGTCGGTTCGCAAATGTACAAAGGAAAGAGTGTACCTTTATACAAAACCAATCTTATGAAATGCTATAATCTTATAATATTAACCTTTTTTTTTGCATCTTGTTCCTCTCCAGTAGCTACAGAAGAATCATCTGTTGGATTTGATTATTTTGGAGATACGCTTGATATTTCCTCAGCTGTGGAAATAAATCAAATAACTAACGAAATGAGAGCAGGAAAAGATTCTGTTTATGCCACATTTTCAGCGCCGATTAACTCCATATGTCAAAAAAAGGGCTGTTGGATGGAATTAGATCTTGGAAATGGGGAAAACGCACTTGTTAGGTTTAAGGATTATGGTTTTTTTGTTCCAATGGATGCTACTGGTGAAATTGCGATGGTAGAGGGAGCGATGACAATTGATACTTTAGATGTGGATTGGTTAAGGCATCAGGCTTCAGATGCAGGAAAGTCGGATTCCGTGATCGCATCAATTAACACTTTTGAGATTTCTTATTCTATATTGGCCACAGGTGTTGCCTTACAGAAGAAAATCATGAATGAAGAATCTCTTCAATTAGAAAATTAAAACATTCAGGATCTTGAAAAAGATATCATTTTATTTTCTTTATTTCAGCGTTTTATTTTTTTTAATTTCATGTTCTGAACAGAGATCGAAATCTCGTGTTTTGAATCAGCGCGAATCTATTTATCAGCCAAGCCAGATGGCGACCACAATGCGTCAAATGGTTTTTGATATGGAAAGCATAAAACTCAAGCTCAAGGCTGGGACGATTGAAGTAAAGGATCTAAATCATATAATTTATGCCCATTCATCCATGGCAACGGATAAGCCAACGGATATTGAGGAGATTCAACCATCTTTTGAAATATATAGTCAAACGTACATCGATCAACTGGAAGAGCTAAAGCAAATAATCCAAATTAATGGAGAAATATCGGATCAAATTCTACTGTTTAATTCAGCTTTAACAACCTGTATATCGTGTCACACAGAGCATTGCCCTGGACCTATATCCAGGATTAAGAAATTGAAACTTTGAACGCATTGATCACATGAAACTGAGAACATCAAGAGTTTATGGTTTTTTAATAAATAATTCTAAGCAGGTATTGGTTTCGGCTGAGAGATTTAATGGGATTCCATTAATTAAATTTCCAGGCGGAGGGGTAGAGTGGGGAGAAGGACTTCAAGAAGCTTTGATAAGGGAGTTTAAGGAAGAACTCAAAATTTCGATCGGTGTTAAGGAGAATATTTATTTTAATGATTTCCCAGTTGAGTCAGTAATTGATAAAAGGTATCAAGTTCAAGCTTTCTTTTACCATGTCGAGCCTCTGGAGCCAATGCGGTTTTCCACAGTATTATCATTGAAACCGCCTGAAAAAAATACAGAAAACTTCATTTGGGTTGATCTTAAAAATCTGAACGAGGAATTATTCACTTATGAAATTGAAAAGGAGGCCGTGAAGGCGTTGAGGATATACGCTAAAAAGCATTATAAAATTTGAACTGATTTTTAGGGGCATAACCAGGATCCCTTAATTTTTGAAATAGGATTCCAATCTCCTTTCTTGTTTGCAACCGTATTGATAAATTCACCAGATTCCATTGTTTTCGCAACTTTTAGGGATATACTTGACCATTTTGAAGAGCTGTTCTCTCTGACGTGAATGTGAAAACGGTCAAAAATATCTATTTCTAATTCTAAACTAATTTTTTTTAGTAGACCCATTCTGCTATCAATAGAACATCCACTTGCAATAGCTGAGGATTCATCAGCACAAATGGCTATGGCTCTTTTTTCGATAACCCGAAAACCTGCTTTTATCGGTTGACCATGAGCTTTCCATGTCCAGCATAATTCATTTAAAGCATTTTTTAGGAAATCATGCTTACTATCATCAAAAGGATATCTTGCAGAGAAGCACCAAAACCTTGATTCCTCAGGCAGAGAATTCCAATTTTTTGATTCAAAGGTCATCTGCTAGAGAAATTGCTTCGGCAATATCCAGAACTTTTACTTCTGCATCTTTATTAAAATGTTTTACACCGTCAGAAATCATGGTATTACAGAAAGGGCAACCAGTTGCTATAATTTGAGGTTTGGTTGATAAGGCTTCTTCTGAACGCTCAAGATTGATATCTTTTTTACCTTTTTCAGGTTCTTTGAACATTTGCGATCCTCCTGCCCCACAGCAAAGCCCTTTTTGTTTACAGCGCTTCATTTCAATCAGCTCTGACTCAAGCTGGGATAAGACTTTCCTTGGGGCTTCATATTCTCCATTAACTCGGCCTAAGTAACATGGGTCATGAAATACTACTCGCTTTCCTTTGAACGATCCACCTTCTATTTTTAGTTTGCCCTCATCTAAAAGAGTTTTTAAATATTGGGTGTGGTGAAAGACTTCATATTTTCCTCCGAGTTCGGGGTATTCGTTTTTTAATGTATTAAAGCAATGAGGGCATGCGGTAACAATACGTTGTACTTCATATCCATTTAGGGTTTCAATATTTGCAAGAGCTTGCATTTGGTATAGGAATTCATTTCCTGCTCTCCTTGCTGGATCACCGGAGCAACTTTCCTCGGCTCCTAAAACCGCAAATTTGACTTTTGCGCGATGTAAAAGTTTAGCGAATGCTTTTGTAATTTTTTTTGCACGGTCATCAAAGCTTCCAGCGCAACCCACCCAAAATAAAACGTCTGGTTTTTCGTTTCTTGAGGTTAGCTCTGCGAGAGTCGGAATATTTATCAATTGAGCCATTTACTATGAATTTTCAAAAACTTCGATATTAACATTCTTTTTTACGAGATCACTAAATGTTCCAGAATATCGAGTTGCTCTAACGATATGGTTATCTATCCAATGGTAATTACCACCTCTAGGTTTTCCCATAATCAGTCCGTGGAATGGGAAATCGTGTTGTTTTAGCCAATCTTCTGTTACTTTTCTGTGCTCTTCGGTCCTAGAGGTGAAAAAAGTAATTACATGACCTTCAGCGAACCATTTATTGATGGTTCTCTGAGCCTCAGGGTAAACTTTCGCAGTCTTCATTCTTTGAGGTTCTTCATTGGGGATATCATCGCATATTGTTCCATCGATATCGATCAAATAATTTTTAATATCCTCGGGCAATACAGGACTGATTTTTTCACCATTTACATATGTATCCTCGAGCTTTTCGTCGTTTTGCATTTTTAATTTTCATTTACCCAGTTGCCTCTATCTGCCTGAGAATAAGCCCAAGGGGCACCGTTATTTTCAATATTTGTATTCATTACGTTTAAACTTACAGGGGCAGATGACTCCTCCATAACTAAATATTGTCTCATTTGAATTATGATATCTAAAGGATCAATGTTTAGTGGGCAAGCCTCAACACATGCGTTACAAGTTGTACAAGCCCATAGTTCTTCACGACTGATATAATTATCAAGCAGAGTAGATTTGCTTTCAGGATCTTTAAGAACTTCTTGAACTCTTTTCCTAGTTGAAATCATTATTTTCCTGGGAGATAGCAATTTACCGGTTTGATTTGCTGGGCATTCATCGGTACATCTGCCGCATTCCGTGCAGGTATATGCATTTAATAGGTTTGCAAAATGTAAATCACTAATATCCTTTGCCCCAAAATTTATTGGATTTTTTGTTGTATCCGGAATAAAACTAGGGTCCATAATGGCTTTTATTTCATTTGTGACTGCAGTCATCGGAGATATTGAACCTCGTTTTGATAGATTGGAATACCAAGTATTCGGAAATGCGAGAATGATGTGGAAATGCTTGGAGTATGGCAGGTAATTCAAAAAGATCATAATTCCTATAAAATGAATCCACCATGATGTTTTTTCTATCAAATGAAGGTTTTCAACGGAGATATTGGAAAAGCTTTGCGATAGAATCTTTGAAAAGAAAAAGGGAGCCGAGTTAGTTAATGCAGCTTCCTCTGATGCGTTCATGACAAGAAGGGCACACATCAAGATAATTTCAGTGTAGAGTATTATCAGCGCATCTCTATGTGGCCAGCCCTTCAACTCTTTGTGGTTCAGTCTTTCAATTTTACCAAAATGTCTTCTTATCAAGAATACTACACATGCAATAATTACAAGTATGCCAAGCCACTCAAAAATTGACATTATTGGATTATAAAAAATACCTAAGGGGTCTTTTAAAACTCGATGCTTTCCCAGAAGACCGTCAAGAAGAATTTCAATAACTTCAATATTGATTATAACGAAGCCGAGATAAACGATTAGATGAAAAAAAGCAGATAATGGTCTTGCCCCCATTTTACCTTGACCAAATGCCACTCTAGCCATAGTTTTCCACCTTTTTACCTTTTGATCATTTCTGCCGCTGGGTCTTGCAAGGGATAATCCTTTTTTAAAAAGCCTAATTTTTTTCCAGAAAATAAAACTTCCTGTAACAAGTACCGCAGTAAAAATGAACTGTTCGATCATTTATTTTTCTTCCTTGATTTTTTACCCCCAAAGATTGATATCTCAACATATCTCTCAGGATGTTCTCGAATATCAAGTAGAAGCTTATCCAACGATTGAACTGTTTCATCAATGTCATAGTAAAGGGAGTCAGATGATACCAATTTTCCTAAGGTACCTTCCCCATTTTCTAATGATCTCACTATTTCGTCAAGACGTATGGATGATTTCGATAAAGATCGTAAAGCACTTCCGGCATTTGCTTCAGCAATAGTATCTGATATGTCGGCAATATTATTAAATACACGATTTAATTCATCTCGATTTTCTTCTAATGTATTCGTCATTTTTTCGACATTTTTAGTAGCAGAGCTTAAAATATCTTTATTATCCTCTAAGTACAAGTTTATATTTTCAGTAATCTCGCCCAAATTTGTTAGACTTTTATTAACGCTGTGAATGGACTCTTTGAATTCCATTTCTATGTCGCCGCCGAGAAACCCAGTAAAAATGGATATGGCAGTATCGATGCTAGCTAATAATTCTTCAGCTTTTAGTTTAACGGGCAATACTTCCTTATTTATAGTTTCCGATATTGATTCTTCAAGACTGGATTTTAGGGTATCTCCATCTTCAACCATTGCACTTCCATTGCCTAATTGGAGAGCAATTTCTTTAGCTCCGAGTAAGTCAGATGATTTGATTTCTGCCACGGTATTAGAAGCAATGGGATATTCAGTATCAATAGCATATTTAACAACTATTTTCCCAGAATTGTTTGGGTGAAGAAATACATCAATCACACTTCCAATTGAAAAACCATTTATAGTAACCTTCTGAGATTTTAATATCCCGCCTGTTTTATCATAAACCGAATATACTTCGATACCTTTTTTAAAGAAATCATTTCCTTTTAAGAAATTAGTTCCATAATAGAGAATAAAAGCTGCTATAAGTACTACAGCTCCAGTTTTAAATTCACGTGAAAACATAATTATACAAGTTACGATTATTGACTTAAGCGCTCAGCCTCAGTTAAACTTATTTTTTCATTATTTTTAAAAGCAACAATAAAGGCGTCAGGGAAGCCATTATTTTTCGCAAACAATAAATCTTTTTGGCATTCTGATTTTGAATTATAATCACCTTGGAGGTATCGATAGAGTCTGCCTTCTTTTTTGATCGATACTCTTTCCAAATTAGAGAAGGGTTTTTCATTTAAAGGCTTCTTTAACCCAGATACAGCGAGTTGTATGAAATAAGTGGGTTTTAAGTTTTCTTTTCTCTTTTCTTCTTCATCTTTTAATCTTTTCGCTTCTCGTTTTGTCTCCTGTTCTTTGATATTTGATTCTCGACGATTTTTGTAAGATCCAAATGATGCTACAATCGCATTTGCCATTTTCTTTTGACCTAGGCTGCTTAAGAGAAAGTCCTCTTCTTGGCTATTCGTCAAATACCCTAGTTCAACTAAAACCGAGGGCATAGAACATCTGCTAGTCACATACAGTGGTTGTTGTTTTACGCCCCTATCTCTTCTCCCTGCGTCATTTTTAAATGAGTTTTGAATAATTTGTGCAAGTTCAATACTTTGAGTTTGAAATGCATACTGATATAAAGTCAAAGCAATATAACTTTCAGGTTTAAGTGGGTCATAGCCTTCATATTTTTCTTGGTAGTTATCCTCCATAAGTATAACTGAATTTTCTCTCAAGGCTACTTGATTTTCGTCATCATGATTTTTGCCCATGACATATGTGGTTGTTCCATAAGCTGCTTTGTTATCTACCGCATCACAATGAATCGAGATAAATAAATCCCCTTTTTCTCTATTTGCCAAAGCTGTTCTTTCATATAGTTCTAAAAATTTATCTGAATCTCTTGTTAGAACAACTTCTACATCAGGATATTTTTTTTCTATTTCTTTTGCAGTCTCTATTGCAACAGCTAAAGCAACATCTTTTTCATATGTTTTATATCTTCTAGTTCCCAGATTACCAGGGTCTTTACCTCCGTGTCCAGCATCAATAATGACTTTGTCTACGCGATCAGAAACTACGGGATAGCTTGTGAAACCCAAATAAGGAATAACCAATGTCACAATAAGAAACCATGTCAGGCGTTGCATTTGAGTACTTTTGAACTTATAAATATGTTGACAGTCTCAAAATTACGCGCTTTTGCGTTAATCTTATCTTTTAATTTTGGATTTGAGCTTTTTGCTCAAACCTCAGAGATTAATAGTTCTATAAGATTTAGTTCAGAGCTTGAAGGAGAGTACATGCCAGAGAGTAATTCTGTTATTCTAAGAAAAAATGCCCAGGTCATATTAAAGGATCTACAATTAAATGCCGACATAATAGAAATTGATTGGACTGATAAGACACTAACGGCTTTTGGAGTCAAGCAAAATAATGGAGAAATAAAAGGAAAGCCACAAATTACGCAAGGGGACAGGAAATTTGGAGCAGATACGTTAAAGTATAACTATGAAACCAAGCAAGGTTGGATATTTAAGGGGAATACGACTGAAAGTGATGGTTTTTTGCATGGAGAAAAAATTAAAATGATTACTGATAGTAGTTATTTTTTGGGTCAGGCATCCTTCACTTCATGTAACCATGAACATCCACATTTTGCAATTGTCGCTAACAAGGCCCGTTTAGATGTAGGTAAGCAAATCGTTACCGGCCCTGCTTTTTTACAAATTCTTGATATTCCAACACCATTGTTTCTTCCCTTTGCTTTTTTTCCAATTATGGAAAAGAGAGCATCAGGCTATATTATTCCGAAGTTTTCAGATCGAAGAGAATGGGGATTGGGCTTGTTAGGAGGAGGCTACTACTGGGCTTTGAATGACCATATTGATTTACGAGTTACGGGGGATATTTATTCCCGTGGATCATGGGGAGTAAATGCCTCTAGTGGTTATAAGTACAGATATCGTTATTCAGGAAATCTAGGGTTTCAATATAATAGGACCACGTTTGGTGATCCGCGAAATCAGAATTCGAATCAGTTCATGGATGCAAGAGATTTTCGGATATCATGGAGTCACTCACAAGATCCAAAAGCACACCCCACTCAGCAATTTAATGCACGTGTTGAACTAGCTACTGGTACTTTTTTTAGAAATACAACTACTAATCCATCTGATTTTCAAAAAAATGATATGTCATCCTCGGTTAGCTATTCAAAAAGATGGAAAGGGAGCCCTTTTAACTTGACTGCGGCTGCTAGACATCGACAAAATAATCAAAATGGCACCATTACTTTAAGCCTCCCTGAGGTCAACATAGGAATGAGTCGTATTCAACCATTTGCTAGAAAAAATCCAGTTGGCGCTGCTCGATGGTACGAGAAAATAGGGATGACTTATTCGATGTCAGCGAAAAATGAGACACAGGGTTTGCTTTCTGAAATACAAAACCCTTCTCTTTTTTTTAATTCCGATAGATTACGCGCTGGAGTGAATCATAAGGCAAACTTGGGAACGAATTTGAAATTACTTCGGTTCATTACATTAAATCCGAATGCAAACTATCAAGAGCGCTGGTATCCTTATGCTTTAAACAGGAACTACGATACTTTAGATAATTCTTTAGTTACGGATACTTTAAATGGGTTTTATGCAGCACGTGATTTTGCATTAAGTGCTGGTGCATCGACAACTATTTATGGTATATTTTCATTTAAAAAGGGTCCTTTAAAAGCTATTCGGCATGTGATGTATCCCTCTTTAAGTTGGAGATTTGCTCCTGATTTCACAAATCCGATTTGGAATTCTTTTCAAACTGTTCAAGTAGATAGTATTGGAACCTTTCAAACATTTAGTAAATATCAAGGTTTTATCTATGGTGCACCAGGGGTTGGCAATCAAGGAGGAGTGAATTTAAGATTAAGAAATACCTTCGACGGGAAATGGCTTGGTTTTTCAGACTCAAATTCAGTAAAGAAATTTAATATCCTTGAAGACTTTACCCTTCAAAGTAATTATAATCCAACTTTAGATTCAAACCCTTTATCTCCTGTCAGTGTTAGAGCAAGCACATCATTTTTAAAGAGTAAATTTAGAATCTCTTATCAAGGAAGCTTCGACTGGTACTCACTCGATAGTCTCGGATTAAGAACCCAGAATTTTGCTTGGAAAGAAGGTCAAGGCCCTTTGCGCCCAACTCTTCACCAATTTTCTATGAATTTAAGATTGAGAGGTGGTAGTGCTTCAGGACGACCCGTAATTCCCTTAAATGAATTTGGACTAGAAAAGGATTTGTTTCCAAACTATTATGACCCCATGGCTTACATGGATTGGGCTGCTCCTTGGACTTTTAATGTTGGTTATTCGCTGCGCCGATCTAACAAGCCTGGAAGTTTGGATATGACAACTATTCAGAGTTTACGATTCGATGGGTCGTGGGAACCTACATCCAACTGGCGCTTGGCCATAACTAGCGGGTATGATATTCAAGAAAATGCTTTTACCTATACAACCCTTGACGTTTTGAGGCAATTACATTGTTGGGAGATGCGAATCAGATGGGTTCCATTTGGTTATGCTCGAAGTTATAATATTGGTATTGGAGTGAAGGCTCCATTGATGAATTCATTAAAATTAGATAGGAGAAGAGGGATCGGAGATTATTAATTTTTGGCAATCGTATTTATCCAATTTTTTAATATCAAATCTCCTTGAGGGGTCATAACACTTTCGGGATGGAATTGAATGCCGGAAGCCATTTCATTTACCCATTCACCTGACATAAGAATTCCGGACCGTGAATAGGTCATGCTTGAGGCTTTTATTGTTTTAGGATTTATTGCCCAAGAATGATACAGCCCCACTTGAAAAGGGAAGTGAATGTTCTTAAAAAGATTAGAGCCAGGATTTGATTTCAATATCAGGTGTTCTTTTCCGTGTTGAGGTCTTTTGAGATGAATCAATTTTCCACCATTATGAATAGCTAAAGCTTGGAAACCCAGACAAACACCAAGAATCGGAATATTACCATAGCCACTGTCTATAACCTCCATCAAGCAACCGGATTTATCAGGTAATCCGGGTCCAGGGGATATGATCCATGCATCAAAATTTGATAATTTTGAGAGAGCTTTTGGATCGTCATTTCTTATCACTCCAACGGCTTGAACATAAGACTCGATCTTATGAACTAAATTAAATGTGAATGAATCTTTATTATCAAAAACGGCAACGCGCATTTTCAAATTTAAGTTAGGATTTGGATACTAAATAATATGAACAATGGACATTTGATATGTATCTAATTTTAATGTTTAGGATGTCCATAGAATAGCGATTTTGCAATCATTAAAAATACTATTATGAAAAAAATAATTGAAAGCCCAAATTCTCCTGAAGCTATTGGTCCCTATAGCCAAGGGGTTAGAGCAGGTGATTTTTTATATGTGTCCGGACAAATTGCATTAGACAGAAAATCAGGCGAACTAAAATTAAAAACTATTGCCGAAGAAGTTGAGTGTGTATTGAAAAACTTGTGCTCTGTCTTAGATGCCGGAGGAGCCTCTCCCAAGGATGTAGTAAAATGCAGCATTTTCCTATCAGATATGGGTTTGTTTTCTCAGGTTAATACTTATTATTCGCAAGTTTTTGGGGAGTTTTCTCCCGCTCGAGAAACAGTCGAGGTATCTGGATTGCCAAAAGGAGTTAGGGTAGAAATATCAGCAATTGCATACCTACCTTTGGATTAAGCTTAATTTTTTTGTTTTAACATAAGAATCTGACATAAAAGAGTAAAAGAATGGAATATGATGTAATTGTGATTGGTTCTGGACCTGGCGGCTATGTAGCCGCTATTCGTGCAAGTCAATTGGGTCTGAAGACTGCTATAGTAGAAAAAGAAAGCCTTGGCGGTGTTTGTTTAAACTGGGGATGCATTCCCACGAAGGCTTTGATTAAAAGTGCTCAAGTGTTTGAATACATAAATCACTCAGAAGATTATGGCATTACTGTTAAGGAGTTTAAACATGACTTTAACAAAGTGATTCATAGAAGTCGAGATGTTGCTTCAGGGATGAGTAAGGGCGTTAATTTTTTGATGAAAAAAAATAAGATCGATGTAATCACAGGATATGGGAAAGTGTTACCTGGCAAAAAAGTTGAAGTACAAGAAGTAGATTCAAAAAAGATTCTATCCGGAAAAAATATAATTATAGCGACAGGTGGACGCTCACGCGAATTACCCTCATTAAAACAAGATGGAAAGAAAATTATAGGTTATCGCGAGGCCATGACTCTTCCTAAACAACCAAAGTCTATTGTGATTGTTGGATCTGGAGCTATTGGTGTCGAATTCGCTTATTTTTATAATGCGATGGGAACGAAAGTCACCATTATGGAGTACTTGCCGAACATTGTTCCTAATGAAGACGCTGATGTTTCGAAGTCGTTAGAAAGTAATTTTAAAAAGAAGGGCATTGATGTTTTTACCTCAACAGAGGTAACAAAAGTTGATACATCTGGGAAAGGTTGTAATGTTTCATACAAGGATGGTAAAGGTGAGCATAACATGACTTGCGACATTGTTTTAAGCGCAGTAGGCGTAGCAACTAATCTTGAAAATATAGGCCTTGAGGCTCTTGGTATAAAATCAGAAAAAGGCCATGTTTTGGTCGATAAATTATACAAAACAACTGCTGCTGGGTACTATGCTATTGGTGATATTGTTCATGGGCCAGCCCTTGCTCATGTTGCATCTGCTGAGGGCATTATATGCGTAGAGGGAATAGCTGGACACAACCCAGAGCCCTTGGACTATAAAAACATACCTGGATGTACCTACTGCTCACCAGAGGTAGCCTCTGTTGGAATGACTGAAAAACAAGCGAAAGAAGCTGGATATGAAATTAAAGTTGGTAAGTTTCCTTTTAGTGCATCTGGAAAGGCTTCGGCGGCTGGAGCAAAAGAAGGTTTTGTGAAGATTATTTTTGATGCAAAATATGGCGAATTATTGGGTGCCCATATGTTAGGCGCAAATGTAACTGAAATGATCGCTGAAATTGTAGCAATCAGAAAACTAGAAACAACTGGTATGGAACTTTTAAAAACAGTTCATCCTCATCCCACTATGTCAGAAGCCATTATGGAAGCTACAGCCTCAGCTTATGGAGAAGTTATTCACTTGTAAATAAATTATGCCGATTAGATTACGCTCAGAGAATATCTTACATGGTTTCGAGAGATTTTTGCTTTCAATCCCGAGTTGGAAATGTGAGAGTGGCGAAATCATAGCACTTCTGGGTCCCTCGGGGTCGGGAAAATCAACATTTTTGAATATTTTGGGTGGTAGAGTTGTCCCCGATGAAGGAAAGGTATGGTATGGTAAAAGGCGCCATGTGCGAGTTCCCCTTGTTCCTGGACACCCCAGAATAAAAATGGTCCGTCAAGATTTTGGCCAAATGCCTTTTAAGACTGTCAGAGATAACCTTCTAGAATTTGCTGGTATACGCTCCGAGTTATCTGAAGATCGAGTCTTGAGAAAATGGATTAAAGAATTGAATTTGAATCCATCAGCAAATGAAAAGGCAGGAGGCTTATCCGGCGGAGAGTTGCAACGATTAGCCATCGGTCAAGTATTGATTGCTCGTCCAGGAGCGTTGCTTTTAGATGAGCCATTTAGTCATTTGGATCCAATGCATAAAAGAAATTTATTGGATATTTTAAAACTATGGCAAAGTAAATCAGGGTCTTCAGTAGTTATGGTTGTTCATGATATCCGAGATGCCTTGGAATGGGCAGATCGAATTGACGTTATGCAAGATGGAGGTATCGTAGAATCAGGAACTCCTGAATCGATATATAAAAACCCAAAAACTATTTCTATGGCCCACGCTTTTGGAAGAGTTAATTGTATTCAGATGGAGCAATTAGATGAAAAACTTCTGAGGCATCCTAATTCTTTTATTATAGATAATCATTGGTTTTTACGTCCAGAAAATCTTGATGAGAAAAGTCTTCCAAAAGGAACTGAGTTTTTTGAATCTGAATTTAATGGTAGCGTCCACACAAAAATCTGGCGCTCTAAAGACGGAGCATTTTGGTATACTAGAAAATAAAAAAGCCAGCTGACGCCAACTTTTTAATATATCTAGTCTCTAAAAATTATTTAACTTTTTCAACAATTGCTTTAAATGCTTCTGGGTGATTCATAGCTAGATCTGCAAGAACCTTTCGATTTAATTCGATATTATTAGAGTGTAATTTTCCTATTAGTTGACTGTAGGATAATCCATGATTCCGGGCACCAGCATTAATCCTGGTAATCCAAAGAGCACGAAAATTTCTTTTTTTGTTCCGTCGGTCTCTGTAGGCGTATTGAAGGCCTTTTTCAACGGCATTTTTGGCAACAGTCCAAACATTTTTTCTTCGACCAAAGTAACCTTTGGCCATTTGCATTATTTTTTTTCTTCGAGCTTTCGAGGCTACATTATTTACTGAACGTGGCATATTAAATTAATTTCTGGTAGCGCGGAGCAAAATACTCTCTTTGGAAGCGCTTACGCATGGTTATTATTAAACTAAAGGGTTACAGAACCAACTGCTCCTTGATTGATTTCACATCTGAAGAGTGCACCAATGTGGACTGGGTTAAACGACGCTTCCGATCTGTTGCTTTTTTTGTCAAAATATGACTTTTAAAAGCATGTTTTCGTTTGATTTGACCAGTTCCAGTGAGCTTAAAACGCTTTTTAGCACTGGACTTTGTTTTCATCTTTGGCATAATTCCTTGAAATTTGGTTTGCGAAGTTAATTATTATTATTTCTTTTTCAACGGTGCAATAAGAATAAACATCTTTTTTCCTTCAAGATGTGGTAAAGCCTCAACTTTACCGATATCAGATACATCTTTTGCAAGACGAAGTAATAGAAGTTCGCCTTGCTCTTTGTATATGATTGATCTTCCTCGAAAGAAAACGAAAGATTTTAGTTTTGCTCCATCTTCGAGAAATTTTCTTGCGTGCTTCAGTTTAAATTCATAATCGTGGTTATCCGTCTGAGGCCCAAAGCGAATTTCTTTTACTACAACTTTCATTGCTTTAGAGGCAATTTCTTTCTGCTTTTTTTTCTGATCGTAAAGAAACTTCTTGTAATCAATTATTTTACATACTGGAGGATCCGCTTTTTCTGCTATTAGCACTAGATCCAATCCTGAATCTTGAGCCATTGAAAGCGCTTTTTCAGATGTAACTACAATCGGTTCTTTTCCTTCTATGATTAACCTAACACTCGGAATGCGAATTGCTTCATTAATCTTATGAGGATTTTCAGGTTTGACATAGCGGTAATTACCACGTCCTCGGTACGGCTTGTTCAGGGTTTTATATTTTTAATTACTAATTTCACTATTCTTTTTTATTCAAAGGCATTTAAAGCATTTTCAACCTCTTTTTGCACTAGCTTGCAGAAGTCAACAATTTTGAAAGTACCAATATCTCCATGTCCATGACGACGAATCGATAAGACTTGTTCTTTAACCTCTTTTTCACCAATGATAATCATGAAAGGAATTTTCTTGATTTCTGAGTCTCGAATCTTTCTTCCAATTTTTTCATTCCTATCGTCAATAAGGGCGCGAATATCGGACATTTCTAACAGACTGGCAACCTCTTCGGCATAGTGATGAAATTTTTCAGATATTGGAAGTATAGAAACTTGATCCGGCGTCAGCCATAAAGGGAAATTCCCAGCACAATGTTCAAGTAAAACAGCAACAAAACGTTCCATTGAACCGAAAGGGGCACGGTGAATCATAACAGGCCGATGTTGATTATTATCAGAACCTTTGTAGGTTAAATCAAATCTTTCCGGTAAATTATAATCGACTTGAATAGTTCCTAATTGCCAAGATCGACCTAGGGCATCATTTACCATAAAATCTAATTTGGGTCCGTAAAATGCGGCTTCACCGTATTCAATATTTGTTTGAATTCCTTTTTTATTTGCGCTATCTATTATTGCAGCCTCTGCTTTATCCCAATTTTCAGAAGATCCGATATATTTTTCCGGATTTTCTGGATCTCTAAGGCTAATCTGAGCATTGAATTTTTTAAAATCAAGTGTTTTAAAAATATAAAGGACTAGATCTATAACTTTTTCAAATTCTGATTGCAATTGTTCGGGAGCGCAAAATATATGTGCATCGTCCTGAGTAAATCCTCTAACTCGTGTTAGCCCATGAAGCTCGCCACTCTGTTCGAACCTGTAGACGGTTCCAAACTCAGCAAATCTAATTGGAAGATCTCTGTATGACCTGGGTGATGATTTATATATTTCACAATGGTGAGGGCAATTCATGGGCTTTAAGAGATACTCTTCGTCATCTGAGGGTGTCGTTATTGGTTGAAAGCTGTCCTTACCATACTTGTCATAATGACCAGAGCAAACATAAAGTTCCTTATTTCCAATGTGGGGAGTTATTACACCTGAATACCCAGCTTTTGATTGAACTTTTTTGAGAAAATTTTCGAGACGCTCTCTCAGTGATGCTCCTTTTGGCAACCATAGAGGTAGACCTTGACCTACTCTTTGAGAAAAAGTAAAAAGTTCTAACTCTTTTCCGAGTTTTCTATGATCTCTTTTTTTTGCTTCTTCCAGCATTTCTAGGTGCTTAACTAACATGGAATGCTTGGGGAAAGAAATCCCGTAAACTCTAGAAAGTTGAGGTTTATTCTCATCTCCTCTCCAATATGCACCTGCAACACTCATAATCTTAAAGCTTTTCAATAGTCCTGTATTGGGAATATGTCCCCCTCGACATAAATCACTGAAGTCTGAGTGGTCGCAAAAAGTGATAGAGCCATCCTCTAGGTTCTCAATAAGTTCAGTTTTAAAAGGATTTTTTTTAAATAAACTTAAAGCATCTTTTTTGGAAACTGATCTCATTTTGAATTCGTGCTTTTGCCTCGCAAATTCGATCATTTTATCCTCTAATCTTTTAAAATCTTTTTCTCCAAAGTCCTCATCGCCAAAGTCTACATCATAGTAAAACCCGTTCTCGATAGATGGACCAATAGTGAGAAGGGCGTTTGGATAAAAATGCATAATTCCCTGAGCTAAGACATGAGCGCTTGAATGCCAGAATGCACTTTTCCCTTCAGAATTTTCCCAAGTAAAAAATTCTAATTTACCCGATTCATTTATTGGGTCATTAAGCTCTATGGTTTGATCATTCCATTTTGCAGTTAGAGCGTTTCTTGCGAGACCTTGAGAAATTGATTCAGCAATGTTTTTCGCTGATGTGCCTTTTTGGTAATTGCGAACACTGCCGTCTGGTAAAGTAATATTTATCATAGCTTCTATACAAATGAAGTTTGAAAGGCAAAGGTAATGCCTTCATGTATCTTTGCAAGATGACAAATCAACAAATTATTGATACCATGAATCAAAAACGTTCAGGTACCCTGATGGAAACATTAGATATTCAATATACCAGCATGGAAAAAGATATTCTTCGAGGAAAGATGCCCGTTAGCCCTAAACATCTTCAGCCTGCCGGAATTCTTCACGGAGGAGCAACTATTTCCTTGGCAGAAACAATAGGTAGTGCTGCATCTAATATTTTTATTGATAACCCAAGTGATTATGTTGCTGTGGGGCAGGAGATTGCAGCTAATCATTTGAAAAGTATATCAGGTGGCTATGTCTACGCTGAAGCAAAATTTCTGTATAAAGGAAGAAGTAGTCATGTCCTGGAAATTCGAGTGACAGATGATGATGAGAAACTTATTTCGTTTGTAAAGATGACCAACGTGGTTATTTCAAAAAAAAGAAAGAAATAGAAGTCTAATGTCATTTGCCTGGATACGTGAGCCTGGAAAAAAATCAATTGTATTCTCTTTAAGAGAAAAAAATGATGGTGATTTTTATTTTGCTCCATTTGATGGACAATTGATTCAATTATCAATCTCTGAGACGATAATTAAAAATTGTGATAAATGGATAAAATATAATTTAAACCTGAATAGTTTACCAAAAATTAATCTGAATGATTCACATTCCAAAAGTGATTATTTAAAATTAGTCCAAAAAGCTTTGAATTCATGCAAAAATAATGCTCTTGAGAAGGTGGTTTTATCGCGAACGAAATCACATAAATTGGGTTCAGTATCTCCAGTTGAGATGTTTAAAAAGCTATGCGACGAATATCCACTAGCTTCTGTTTACATGATTATGATAGATGGTTTTACTTTATGGATTGGAGCGACACCTGAATGTTTAATGGAACTCAATGGAAATCACTTTAGTACTATGAGCCTCGCGGCCACTAGACCAATAAATTATGATGGTAAATGGGGAATTAAAGAAGAAGAAGAGCAACAGCTAGTTACTCGGGATATTGTTCAAATGTTAGATGCTTTAGGTTGTCAGAATATTAATATTGGAGATCCAAAAACTTTAGCTGCTGGTCCGGTTGAACACTTGTGCTCATTAATAGCAGCTTTTCATCCATTAAAGAATGCTTTAAAAACAGCAAGATCATTACACCCAACGCCGGCTGTTGGCGGACTACCTAGGGCTCAATCAAAAGCATTTATACTTCAGCACGAAAACTATAATCGTTCTTTTTATTCTGGATATTTCGGATGGCAAAAAGAGACTCGGTCAATATTCTATGTGAATCTTAGATGTATGGAACTAGGTAATAATGGAATTTTATCATATGCTGGAGCTGGAATAACATCCAAGTCAAAGCCTGAAGATGAGTGGAACGAAACAGAGGAAAAACTAAAAACGCTTCATCGCGTTATATTAGAGTGATGCCGCAAGATTTTCAGCCCCTCTCAGCTGCTTTAGGGATTTTGCTTCAAGAGATAAGTTTTTCTGCTTGGATATCTTCTCCAGGAAGTCGAAATGCCCCTTTACTTCATGCTTTTTCATCTTTAAAATGCCCGAATGCTGTAATACTTGATGAGAGAAGCGCTGGATACTTTGCTTTGGGTACATCAATAAGATCGGGAAAGCCAGTTATTTTAGTTTGTACCAGCGGAACGGCCGCTCTAAATTATGCACCCTCTGTGGCAGAGGCTTTCTATCAGCGAGTTCCCCTTTTAGTAATAACAGCAGATCGTCCAAAAAACTTGATTGATAATGGCCATGGTCAATCAATAAGACAAGAAAATATATATGAAGGACATTTAAGAGCTTCATCTATTCTAAATCCAGAAAAACCAATACAATATAATGTAGATAAAATACGCGACTCTCTTTATCTCTTGAAGGATGGGCCAGTACACATTAATGTTCCGATAAAAGAGCCTTTATATGAAGCATCGATATCATTGAATATTTCTTCCTTTGAAAGAATTTCAAAAGTAAAGGTTGTAAATAAGGAATTTTTAAAAATTCCGGATTGGATTTTAAAGGCTAGATATCCAGTTTTAATTGTTGGACAATGGAACCCAGAATGGGGAAAAATAGATGATATCGTAGCGAATTTTAGATTTAAAGGCTGGCTTGTGTTGGCAGAGCATTTAAGTCAGTTATCTGCTTTAAAAGCAATTAACCTCGATGATGTCCTAATAGATAATACTCAAATTCCTTTTGATGCGGTTGTTACTGTCGGAGGAGCATGGATATCAAAAAAATCTAAAAATCGTTTGAATGGTATTCAACACATGCACATCGGTCCCTCATCGCCGCATCCAGATATGTTTGGGAATTTAAAATTTACGCTCGAAACAGCCCATAAAAAAGGATTGAAATATTTATTTGATTCCATACCTGATCTAGATGCTGCTTGGTTAAAAAATTGGTCCCCAAGATTTTATAAGAAAACAGCTCAATGGTCAGATTTGTGGGTAAACGAAAAGATTTCAAAATATGGATTGAAAAATTGGGACATACATTGGGCAAATTCGTCTTCTGTCAGATATGGTATTCACTCTTGGTCCTCTGGGGGTTGGAATCAGAAGGGCCAAACTCATTATTCTAATAGAGGAACAAGCGGAATAGATGGTTGTACATCTACTGCTGTTGGATCTGCATGGATATCTGGGAAGCGGACGCTCCTGATTACCGGAGATTTAGCATTTTTTTACGATAGTAATGCATTTTTAAATAATCATGTTTCTCTTGGCTTCAAAGTGGTAGTGTTAAATAATCACGGGGGAGATATCTTTCGACGCCTTCCAAAGGCTATTGATTCAGATATATTTGAAACTCACTTGAGTTACAAGCATAATCGAAGTATTAAAAACTTGGTTTCTTACACTGGTTTAGAATATTTTTATGTTTCAAAAATTGACCATTGGGAAATTGTTTGGAAGAAATTCATTGAATCGCCAAATTCAAGTGTTTTGGAAGTAATAACTGATTCTTCGACGAATGACAAAATGTGGAATAACAGATTTAAATAAACGATAGACAACTATGAGGATATGGACACCAATAAAAGAATACTCAGATATCAAGTTTGAGGCGTTCAACGGAGTAGCAAAAATTACCATCAATCGCCCTGATGTATACAATGCTTTTCGTCCAGAAACAAATAATCAAATGATTGAAGCTTTTGACATTTGTAGGGAAAAAGCAGATATTAGAGTCATTGTTCTAACGGGTGAGGGAGACAAATCCTTTTGTTCGGGAGGAGATCAAAATGTAAAAGGTGTCGGAGGATATGTTGGAGAAGATGGTGTGCCAAGGTTAAATGTTCTTGACCTGCATAAAAGAATCAGGGAGATTCCAAAACCTGTGATAGCTATGGTCAATGGTTATGCCATAGGTGGAGGTCATGTATTACATGTTGTATGTGACTTGACTATCGCTTCTGAGAACGCAAAATTTGGGCAAACAGGGCCGAAAGTAGGGAGCTTTGACGCCGGTTTTGGTAGTTCTTACCTAGCTCGTCATGTTGGACAAAAAAAAGCCCGTGAAATTTGGTTTTTGTGCAAGCAATATAATGCAGAGGAAGCCTTTGATATGGGTATGGTGAATTGCGTAGTCCCCCAGAATAAGCTTGAGGATAAAGTGATTGAATGGTGCGAGATGATTATGATGCGTTCTCCTATGGCATTGAGAATGATAAAAAGAGGTCTAAATGCAGAACTTGACGGTCAAAGAGGATTGATGGAATTTGCTGGAGATGCGACCCTAATGTACTATTTGATGGATGAAGCTCAGGAAGGAAAAAATGCTTTTCTCGAAAAAAGAGATCCAGATTTCGATAAATTTCCCACATTCCCTTGAAACTTCGTTCTTGGATTTCTGCATTTAGGTTAAGGACTTTACCCCTTGCATTTGCTTGCATATTATTGGGCTCTTTAATCTCTGCAGACAGAGGGTCTTTCAGTTTCGTAACTCTTATTTTAATGTTTTTGACAGCGAGTTCATATCAAGTTTTATCTAACTTATCAAATGATTATGGGGACTTTATTAGTGGGGTTGACTCAAAACGTTCAAAAGGAGCGGAGGTACGTTTAGTTTCATCAGGAAAAATTTCTTCGAATCAAATGAAAATTGCAATTAGATTATCAATATTAGGATCTATTTTTTTAACGGTTTTGACATCTTATTTTGGTTCTTTTGGTTTTAATGAGCCAATACAAATTTTCTTGTTTTTTTCATTTATTGGCTTTGTTGCAATTTGGGCTGCTAGAGATTATACTCTTGGCTCATCATATGGGTATAAGGCATGGGGTGATTTTTTTGTAATATTTTTTTTCGGGCCAGTGGGAGTTTTTGGAAGTTTTATACTTCAATCAAAAGGTTTTCATTTTATTGTTCTTCTTCCGAGTTTATCAATTGGGTTTCTTGCAGCTTCGGTTTTGAATTTGAACAATTTGCGAGACTTAAAATCAGATGATCAGGCAGGGAAGAAAACCATAGCGTTAATCTTAGGCGATAGAAATGCCCGTGTCTATCAAACTATTTTGATTTTTTTCTCTTTATTATCTGCAGTCTGTTTTATGTTTATTAATGGAACTACTTATCGAATAGATTTTTTATTTTTAGTGCTTACCCCTTTCTTTTTTCAATGCGTGTTAGAAGTTTGGAAAGCCAAGTCTTCAAAGGATTTTGATAGGCTTCTCAAACCATCTGCTATACTATGTCTATTATTTTCGGTATTTATCGGACTAGGGTTGCTTCTAGATTCACATTCATCGGAGAATTTTATTTTCTAGGTCGATGAAAGCAAAATACTGGGGATATAATTATTATTTTAAACGGCCTGCTGGAACCTCACGTGGGGTCATGACTCATAAACCCTGTTATTTTATAGAAGTCACGTGTGATGGGGTTACGGGTCGCGGAGAATGTGGGATACTCCCAGGGTTAAGTATTGATAATCTCTTTGAATATGAAAACAAGCTCAAAGAGCTGTGTAGTGATTTATCAAAAATGGATTCAAATAAATGGAAATTTTGGGTTGAAAATAATGGGCCAGATGACAGTTGGTGTTCGGAATTTCAGCTTTGGCCAAGTATTATTTTAGCAATTGAACTTGCTTTGATGCAATGGAAATCAATCACAAAAACGAACTTGCCGTGGAATCTATTTGATACTGCATTTACAAGAAAAGAACTGGGAATACCTATCAACGGTTTACTTTGGATGGGGGATAAATGCTATCTGAATGATCAAATAGAAGCACGTTTATTAGATGGCTACCATTGCATAAAAATGAAAATAGGTGCTCTTGATTTTAAAAAAGAGATAATGATTTTAAAAACATTAAGACGTGAGCAGCCTAATATAGAGATCCGGGTGGATGCAAATGGAGCATATTCCTCTGAAACAGCTCTAATGAAAATGGATCTTCTCAAGGATATCGGAATTCATAGTATGGAACAACCGTGTCAACCAAAGGATATAAAATCTCTCAAACTAGTTTCGTCTAAAGGTGAAGTTTCAACAGCTCTGGACGAGAGCTTGATCGGGGTCACAGACGAATATGATAGAGATTATATTTTAGATGAAATAAAACCTGATTACATAGTTTTAAAACCATCGCTCCTTGGTGGATTTAAGAGTTGTAAGGATTGGATTCATAGAGCTGAAATTCGCGGTATAGGCTGGTGGATCACCTCTGCTTTGGAGGGAAATGAAGGCCTTGCCGGTATTGCTCAATGGGCAAGTTCTCTCGAAGGCTTAAAGGGTTTTCAAGGTTTTGGGACAGGCGCCTTATATAGAAATAACACGACACCTTTGACAGAGGTTAGGAAAGGTGAAATATGGATGCTTTGACTGGTTTTAGGATTTCATTTGATGCTAAATGTTCCGCGAAATACAAGGAGACCATAGAAAATCTTATTAAAAAATGGAATTCCACCGAATCTCAATTTTATTTCAAAACCAGTGGTAGCTCAGGAAAACCCAAGGCTATCGAATTTTCAAAGTCTCATATACTAGCGAGTATATCATCTACGGCAAAATACTTTTCTTTTTTTAAAGGAATGAAATCTGCTATTGCGATCGATGTAGCTAGTATCGGAGGTGCTATGATGCTTTTTAGAGCATTGGAGTTTGACATGGACATACAAGTTTTAGAGGTAAGGCGACGAATAAGTTGGAAGGGTGAATTAGATTTTTTATCTCTTGTTCCACAGCAGGCTCTAGAGTTAAACTCAGATCGATACAAAAAGGTTAAGAATGTTTTGATTGGAGGTGGTCCAATTTATGATCACCAGGAGAAATATCTATCTAAAATGCCCTCTCGCATTTTTCACGGATTTGGGATGACTGAAACCATATCTCATTTTGCTATTCGCAAGATTGCACCTGAAATAGAAAATCAGTATTTATGTTTAGATGGTGTGAAAGTAAGATCGTCGAATGGAGCCCTGAAGGTTACCATAAGGGATCGAGGAATAGTAGAACTTTTGACTACGGACAATGTCGAGGTAATGAATGATAATAAATCTTTTAATTGGCTAGGCAGACTTGATGGGGCTATATTGAGTGCAGGAAAAAAAATATACCCAGAGGAAATTGAAAAAATTGTTTCAGAGTTTTACCCAAATCATCCCGAAGGGTTTGTTGGTGTTTTGAAAGATGATGATTGGCATGAGTCGCTAGTATGGTTTAGTATACCCTTA
>CESO01131643.1_pt1 | contig 40561 bp, 42 predicted proteins | sample 356341 | NCBI WGS metagenome assembly CESO01 (sample SAMEA2621812, study PRJEB7988) | marine metagenome | biome: marine biome (ENVO:00000447); feature: deep chlorophyll maximum layer (ENVO:xxxxxxxx); material: "saline water (ENVO:00002010), including plankton (ENVO:xxxxxxxx)" | depth 35 m | reverse complement strand
GATGGCCATGGAATTGGATACCCGTTTGTACGAAGTCGGCGAATATCTTGAACAGGAAGACAACCGGAATATCATCTTGCGTAATCCGCAGGGTAAACGCTTCTGGCGCCTGCCTTCGGCCAGCAAACATCATCTGGTCAACAATCCCTTCTTCCAGCAAATTCCCACAACGGGGATTGCGGATGTACTGCGCATGGTTGATCGTGACACCGGTTTCATTGACTGCTTCGCTCATGTGCTGGGTTCCCAATCCAGAAGCCGTTCCCATGAATATGACCTGTTGGCAATTCTGGTCGGCAATGCAACCAATCAAGGCATTTACGGCATGGCACAGATCTCTGATCGTACCTATGATCAGCTCAGCACTATCCAGGCGAACTATCTTCGCCTGGAAACATTGAATGCTGCTAACGACAACATCAATAACGCGACAGCCAAGCTACCCATCTTCCGGTACTACAACATCCAGGAAGATGTGATCCACGCCAGTGCCGATGGTCAAAAGTTCGAAGCCCGGCGCGAGACCTTCAAAACCCGTTATTCGTCGAAGTACTTTGGCACTCAAAAAGGTGTTTCTGCCATGACCTTGATCGCCAATCACGCTGCGATCAACGCCAGAGTGATCGGCGCCAACGAACATGAATCGCACTACATCTTTGATTTGTTGATGAGCAATACGTCAGACATCATTCCGGATGTGCTCTCAACCGATACCCATGGGGTGAACCATGTGAACTTCGCGTTACTGGATCTGTTCGGATACCAGTTTGCCCCACGCTATGCCCAGGTTGGCAAAGTGATCAATGACATGTTTGATGTCAAGGAAGACAAAGAACACCGAATTCAGCTGTGCTTAAAAAAGCCAATCAATACCCATCGTATTGCGCAGCACTGGGATACCATCCAACGGATTGCAGTATCACTTAAGCAGCGGAAAACAACGCAAGCCACCTTGGTGAGAAAGCTCTCGGAGTACAAGCGCAATCACCCGCTGCTGGAAGCCCTGACGGAATACAATCGCCTGGTGAAAGCGAATTATCTACTGTGCTACATCGATGATGCCAGTTTAAGAAACTATGTTCAGCGCGCGCTGAACCGGGGAGAGGCCTATCACCAACTGCGTCGGGCCGTGAGCAGCGTCAATGGGGATCAGTTCCGGGGCAGTTCAGACGAAGAAATCCAGCTATGGAATGAGTGCGCTCGCCTGGTCACCAATGCCATCGTTTACTTCAACTCCAGGATACTCAGCCAGCTGTTGACCAGCTTCGAATACCAAGGAGATACCAAGAGAATAGATATCGTCAAACAGGCATCCCCTGTGGCCTGGCACAACATTAACCTCAAGGGGACTTACCACTTCGAATTGAGCGAAAAATTGCCAGATCTGGAGGAGCTTATGCGCTCAATCGAGGGATATTTACCCGTCAGCGAAAAGTAATACCCCTCTGGAGGCCACGGACGGCGCGGCCTCCAGAGCACTTTGTCGTTTTTGGACGGAAAATCCCTAGAACCCCACATGGACGAGAAGGCTGGCGTTATCGCGGATATTCTTCTGTACGTAATCACGGATCGTGCCACCTCACCTAGGCGTTCGTACCGTTTTTCATTGGCGTGCGCCAGGTAAAGTGCAGCACGAGTGTCGTGAACAAGAAGAACGGAAGGCCGACACCGAATGAAATTTTTTCTGTCATCAATAGACCGGCTCCTCCACCTACCAGCGCTGCAAGTATCAGAAACAAAATATCGCTTTTCCGCTTGGCTGGACGCACAAAGTATCTGAGCAAAGTCTGCATATTTACTCCAGTTTTCTAGTCTTAGAAGAACTCTCGAATAACCAACATCACGGCCAGACCGATCATAATCACGCCGGAAATTCTTCCTACGAGCCGTGCAACATTTGGACGGGTTCGCAATGCCTTGTTCGCCCCGAAGCCCACCATTGAATAGACCACCGAGCAGCTCGCCGTATAAACCAAGCCGAGAGCCAGGATTTGAGCGGGGATGCTCCAGCTAGCTGTTTCAGACGTCCACGGCGGCAAGAAGGCGAGGAAGAAGATGAACGCCTTGGGATTTAAGCCACTGACAAGCGCCCCCTGTCGGAACCAAGTCATCCAGTTGCCCCCATTTTCGGCTCCGCTATCAGCATGCGGGATAGGCGGATTGCGCAGCATCCCATAGCCCAGCCATGCCAAGTACATGGCGCCAGCTACGGTGAGGATAGCCATGAGAACCGGGTTACCGGCGATCAGTACGCCCACTCCCGCAGCAATCAAAATGGTCAGTACCACATACCCGGCCAGCAGCCCCAGAACGGAAGCGCCAACGCCTCGGTTGCGGATTCCAGCCGAGATCGCATATGCCCAGTCAGCGCCGGGCGTGAAGACAAAGAGAAGTGAAAAGGCCCAGAAAGCCACCAGTGTTGATTCGCTCATGCTGGCTCCAGGGGACTGAAGATAATCTGTGATGTATGCATGTTGAACTCGGAGTAAAAATCACCGCCCGTACCTATCCCGGAAACCAAGTCTGAGGTGGGTACGGTGCGTGGTAGATAAGCGTCAGAGATTTACTTGTGCAGCGAGAGACCCTTGATGGCCTTGTCGACTGCTTTTTTGGAGCCGCGAATGGCAATGCCGACGAAATCCATGTTGGCCGGATCCTCCTCTAGGAAGACCTTTCGATTCGCCTCGTCATGACCGGTAGAGAACATGGCGAACACATACGGCAGCATGGTCAGCTCACGCTCCAGGCCTACACGGTGGGCCTTCTGAATTTCCTCAAGATTGGCCTCGAAGATCAGCATTGGCTGGCCTGACATGTTTCCGTAGCAATGGCCGTTGGCATCCACGTAGGGCTGACCCATGACCTCAGGCGCTGCTGATGGGATGCCGCTTGCAAGAAAGGCGACGACGTTCATCCGCTGCCACATGGCAAGGTCATTGCGGACGATGATCGCTACTTTAGTGTCGAACATTTCGTACTCCTTCAAAACTGAACAGTGATGATGGAGTCGAGAGCTGGTTTCAGTCTGTTAGATTTGTGCACAGCCGCTGATAGGCTGCTGGTGTAAGGCGGTAAGCGCGGCGGAACCATACGCCCATATGGCTTTGATCGGAAAAGCCTACTTCGGCGGCCACTTCTGCTGCGGGCTTGCCAGCGGCCAGCAACGCTCGAGCAGCTCGCAGTCTGAGCCTAATCAAATAGGCGTGCGGCGTCTGGCCATAGGTACGCTTGAACTGCCGGGTGAGCCTGAAACGGTCAATGCCAGTGTAATTGGCAAGCTCATCGAGGCTGACGTCCGTGGCCATCAGAACATGCAGGAAATCTCTGGCCCTTTCTATCACGGGCGCCGACTCGGCCTTGTCTGATTGCTGCGTAGGTCGCAGGTGCTTGGAAAGTACCTCCATGAGGAGGTCCAGGCTCTCATCTCTAGCAAGACGGCCGTCGTTCTGATGAATAGCCAAGAAGGCGCGCTGTATCGCATCCCTGAGGGTGACATCGTCGGTCAAGGTGTTGCGAAAGGCGGCACCGAGAGAGGATGCATCTCCCACTCCGAGGCGGTCTGTCATGCTCGATACCCACCTCTGTGGGAGATAGAGCATGCCGTAGGTGAAGCCCTCAGGTTCGGGGGCGAAGCCATCATGCAGAGCGCCTGGCTCGATCAACATCGACCTGCCCGGTGTGCTGGTATACGTTGAGCGATTGCAGCTGAAGCGCTGCATGCCTTGGTGCGTCACTCCCACCAACATCTCATCATGATCGTGGGGATCGTAGGCGTGGCCTTGGAAGTGCGCATGCACGCTTTCGATCCCAGTATCCTGATCGCGGCGAATGTTGATCCAATCACTTCCGATTTGGCCATCGGACGGAAGAGTCATTTGAACACCTATGCTCTGGTCGTCGATGCTGAGCTAGCACTTTAGACGACTATTCTACTCCTTCGAGATTGAGCTGGTTACTCGGCGTACTGAGCGATGCCATTGCCGAACGACCAGTTCTCCTTCTTGACCTCCACCAGACTGATGAAAACGTCTTCCAGGCGCACGACTGCCTGCTCGTTGAGGCCCTTTGCGATGGTTTTGTAGAGCAGCTTTTTCTGCTCAGTCGTGCGACCTTCATTGAGTGTGATCTGGATGAAAACCTGCCCATCCGAACGCTTGATACCCAGATACTCGGGATCGTTCACCAGCCGATTGTTCTCATGTTCGGTCAGCACCTGGAAGTTGTCATGATCAGGAACGCTGATCGCTTCCCTCATGGCTTGGTACACGATCTGGCCCACCTTCTGAATGTGCTGAGGGTCGGAGTTTTTCTTGGTGTCGATACGAACCAAAGGCATGGCTGTCTCTCCTGGTAGGGGCGGCTTGGCGAAGCGCTGTCAGACCAAGGTCATCGGTACTGAAGCGGAATGTATGGGTTGCGCAAAATAAGATAATAACCATAATCTAATTTAGCAAGCGAACGGGCCCTAAGACACGGGGCCAAATTTCAACGTGTGGAGTCGAGCAATGGCAGAGCCCATCTATCTGGAAGACCTGGCGGTGGGAGATGTTTTCCTCAGCGACCATTACACGCTGGATGCCGAGCAAATCATTCGGTTTGCGACGGAGTTCGATCCGCAACCCTTTCACCTTGACCACCACGCTGCTCGTGACACATTTTTCCAGGGACTTGCCGCGAGTGGTTGGCAGACGGCCAGCATCACAATGCGCTTGTTGGTAGCAAGCCTGCCGCTGGCACGTGGCATCATTGGCGCCGGTGCAGAGATGGCCTGGCCTCAAGCGACACGCCCCGGTGACGTGCTGCGCGTCACCAGTAAAATCATCAGCATCACGCCGTCTCTATCCAAGCCAGACCGGGGAATCGTGGTGGTTGAATGCATCACGTCTAATCAGAAGGATGAGGTCTTGCAGCGGATGGTGACCACGATCTTGTGCTTCAAAAAATCAGGATGACACCATGGGACGCTCATCGCAGTCCAAAGCCAAAGAGAACCGTGCTCAGATAGTTCAGACGGCATCACGTATGTTTCGTGAGGCGGGTGTCGAGGGTGTGTCCGTAGCTCAGATAATGGCCGCCAATGGCATGACAGTTGGTGGTTTCTATAAGCACTTTGAGTCGAAGGACGCCCTGATTGCCGAGGCATTCTCCATCGCGTTTGAGCACTCTCTTGAGGCCTGGGATGAAGTTTTCATCCGAGCGGATCAAGCTGCTGAAGACAGAGCCTCTTCGTTGGTTCGTCAGTACCTCCGCAATAGCTCGGCGAAGAATCGCTGCCCCCTGTTGGCATTTGCCCCCGACGTAGCGACTGGAGGGGTGGATCAAACAGGCGCGTTAGCTTACGAAGCGGGCGCGAAAAGTCTGCTCGATAAATTCATGGAAGAGAGAGTGGATGAAGTGGGCGATCTGGCTCAGCCCACTGAAGCTGAAAACGAGGCATTGGTGATTTTCGCTGCCATGGTTGGGACGCGACTGTTGGCTCAATCGGTCGGCCAGAGCCTTTGGGTTCGAGCGATGGAGGCCGCTGTTAACAAGGCTGCCCGTAAGCAAAAAGCATGCAGATAACTTTCCGCCGATGAATCAGATGACGCGGTTGAGCGATGGTTGTATCTCGCAGTTGCGAGGATGATTGGATCGGTCGCAAGCATCTCCTTAACTAGCTTTTGCCGACAACCGCGAACGGCGGCTTTGGGCTGTTCTCTGCCGGTCATGTCCACGAATCGTGCTGGTCAAATCCGATGTAAATGACTGGTCAGGTCGAATGCAAATGGGTGGGCAAGTCTGTGCAATTACCCACCCCAGAATACATTCGCATGGAGATAGAAGGCCGCGCACGTCTTGCAGACTACTTCTCCCATGACATTCTGAATGAGGCGCAGGATAGTTATGGTGCGGCGGCGCATCTGAGGAAGGTACTCTTCCCACCATGTAGCTGAAGCCTCTCGCTTCGACAAGCTCACAAAGAGCTTCGCAACACTGTAACTGCTCACCATCGAGAACAATTAAATGGAAAGAATCACCTGGTTTGCCGCAGACAACCCCGAGAAGAAACGCATTCCGGAATGGCGCCGCTCATGCGGCTTCAGCGACAAAGGAACTGTTTTCGTGCCCGCCGCCATGGCAGGAGACGAGACAGAATTCAATGTGATGCTATGCGCTCAGGGTGACCGACAACATGTTGCGATACACCTCGATCATTACTTCGTCCCCAGCACCTGGCTCAAGCAGGAATTTCCCAAGCACCTCGAACTGATCGAGATCATCGAGAACCGTGTCCATCTGGCTATTGCGGAAATGTCCCAACAGCAAGCGACATCTGAAACGCTCTAAATTTGCGCGCCGCAAGCATGACCCCGAGCTTCAGCAGATTGCTTGAAAGCGCGGAGAATCCTCGGGACGCAGGCCATCGCCACCCAGATCAAACCGCCAATACCCAACGTCATGCCAGGCATTGAGCTTGAACCCGACCTGGGGAAACGTCCCGATGTGCTGGAAACCGAGTCGCTCATGCAGCCCAACACTGCCTTCGTTCGGCAAGGAAATTTCGGCATACGCAGAGCGATAGCGCCATGCTCTCCTCGAGGAAAGACCACCTCCTGCCAAAGTCTTCACATCACAGCAGCACCCAAAGCAATTGTGAACAGTCAGGGAATAGCGCTTTGGCGTACCTATCGCGCTCTGACCGCTAGGCGCTGAGATCATCCATCATCAGTCGTAGCGGCGCGGCTTTTGCGCCAAGGTGAACAAGTCGGGAGAGGTTATCCGGTTTGAAAAATGTCCGCTGTCAAGTCTTTCATGCAGACATGCAGCGGGACAAAAGGTCTTATGGGGTAATAGGTTAGGCTAGATTCCAGCCGTTGTGTGCTCTTGCTGCTTTTCGAGCTAGGTGCCGCATAGGCGCTTCGCGGTGGTAAACGCAAGGGCACCGCAGCAGGCAAGGTCGGGTCAGTCATCATAGTCCTGCCCTCCCAAAAGGCTCCGCAAAAGCGAAAGCGCAGCCAGTAGGCTGCGCTTTCTTGGTGAGCGGATGGCGGATGCGTCCGCATCGTCAACCTGACTTCGGGAGTGCAGCCTTGCTCCCGCCTCCCTTCCTGAATCCCCGGTCGCCGGCCATGAACGCCTCCAACATATGCGGGATCAGCGTCGTAGCATCGACCGCCTCGCCATACGCCTGCGCGTGCAGCGCGGCGTAGCGGTCGAGGTCAGCCTTGAGGCTGGCCGGACACGAGAACGTGAGCTTCGTGCTTTCGGTCTTGGGCAGTGGCCCCAGCCGCAGTTTCTTGGCCGTGCTCATTGCATGGCCCCCCTTTGGAAGAACATCGGCTGGTACGGCCGCAACACCAGATCGCGGTTGACGATGATCCGCACAGGCAAGCCCGGCCGCTCGGTCAGCGTCGGCTGGATATTCATGTTGCGCCGGGTCATCTCCTGGCCGACCTGGTTGATGCTGTCCTGCGCGCTGTCGCGCCCGGCAATCACGATGCGGTTGCCATCCTGCCGGTTTTCCGGCGCGGCCAGCTCGGCACCGACGCCAAGCAGGGTCGTCAGCGCCGCACCCGCGAAGACGCGATCCCAATGCCAATCGACCCCATCCTCCAGGCCGGCATAGCCAGCAGGATCGGTGCCCGCAAGGTTGTCGAGCTTCAGCGATGACGTGTCCGGCAGGATGACGCGGTTCCACACCACCTGCACGCGGCTCTGTCCATAGCTAACCTGGCTGTTGTATTTGCCGAGGATGCGCGATCCCTGCGGGATCAGCAGGAACTTGCCTGTGGCCGTGTCATAGATCGGCTCCGTCACCGTGGCGATCACGTCGCCCGGCAAATCCGACTTGATACCCGTCACCAATGCTCCGGCGATCACCGTTCCGGCCATGACCTGATACGGCGAGGATGGCATTTGCAGATTGCCGGAATTACGGGTTTCTGTAGAGCCTCCTTTCAGGAACGCCTTTTTCTGGTCTTGCCGGTTCTGCACGGTGGTCGGGTCGGATGGCTGGGCCGCCGTCGAGGCCGGCCCGGCGGCCAGCGGGTCGAAGCCGGCCAAGGCACTGCCAGGCGCAGCCGCAGCGGCTTGCGCCGTGACCGGCGCGGTGGCCTTGCCCTGGCTGCCCGAGCGGAAGAACACCGTCGAAGCCGCCGCGGCATCGGCCTCTTTGCGCCTCGCATCCTCCGGGTCGTGGCCCGGTGGCGCATATGTCTGCGTCACCGGCTGCTGCGACTTCACAATGGCCGGGCCGAGATCACCCGGCAGCGGTGGCCCCAGCTCCGGCACCTTGGCCGGCAGCTTGGAATAGTCCGAAGGCAGGCCGTCCAGCCCTTCGGACTTCGAGACGCGATCCACGTTGTACAAATCGGTCTGCTCGGCAGGACTGCGCCGATGCGGCTGCAACGACCAGATCGTGGCGCCGAGCACGGCGACCGATAGGCCGCCGACAAGGATGGCCAGCGTGCGCCGATTCAGGCGCGTGACCGGGCGCGGCTGGGCGCGCAGCGCCACCGCTTCGGGCGCTACCTTGCCCGCCTGTGGCGCGGCAAGGTCGGGGGTATCGTCCTGGCTCATGGTCACTTCCTCCGCGTTCCACCGGAAACGCCATCTGTGCGTTCGATCCGCACCACGTCGCCCTTGTCCCCTCCCAGGCGCAGCTCGGCCGCACCGAACAGGCGATCCACGATGTAGTACGGCGCGCGGAAGCGGTAGTTCACCAGTTGCCCGTCGCCTTGCGCGCCGATCACGAACAGCGGCGGCAGCTCGCCCTGAGCAATGCCCGGCGGAAACTGGATGTAGACCTTTTCGCCATCGTCGAAGGCGCGCAGCGGCTTCCACGGCGGATTGCTGCCGCTGACCGCGTAGCGGAATCGGATCTTCTCCAACGACAGGCCCGCATCGACCGGCGCGGCGGCGCTGGCCGCCTGCGCCTGGCGCTGCAAGGCCAGCATCTTGTCCTTCGGGTACTCCCAGGACACCGACGCCATCCACGTCTTCTCGGTCGAAGTCAGTTCCAGCAGGTACGTCCTGCGGCTGGTGGTGATGACGAGGTTGGTCTTGAGCCCCGAGCGGATGGGCTTGACCATCACATTGACACGCAGCGCATCGCCGCTACCGCTCGATGTGTCCCCGACGATCCAGCGCACCGTATCGCCCGCGGCCACCGTCATCAGCTCCTCGCCCGGCTGGAGCGCGATCACGGTCACGCGGCCCACGGCTGCATAGACCTGGTACAGCGCGCCATCGGTGAAAGGCCACACCTGAATCGCGTTGACGTAGCCTTCGCGTGTGGGCGCGATGCGCGCCTCGGCGTTGGCGCGGGACACGCGCACGGTTTCATCAGCGGGTTCCGGCGTGGGCTTGGCATCCGGCACAGGTTTCATCTGTGCCGGCATCGGCAGTACCTGCGGCACGGCCACCACCTCCACAGGCGCAGGCGGCTCCGGCAGCGGCTGGGCCTGCACCGGTTCATCGAGCGAGATGGACGGCGGCGGCTTGCCCTGCGTGGCGCAGCCAGAGAACAGCACGGTCGAAGCCAGAAGCATCACCGGCAAGGCGGATTTACGGAAAAGATCATTCATGGTTTTGCTCCTTCGTTTCCTTCCAGTTCGCGGCTCCACGACAGGCCGTTGACGTAGATGCCCAAGGGGTTCTTGCGCAGGCGCTGCTCGGTACGCGGGGTTTGCAGCACCGTGGAAACCACCGCGTTCCAGCGTTCGGTGCGATCCAGCGCGCCGTTCACAAAGCGCGTCTCCGTCCAGCGCACGTTGAACGACGTGTCGCTGGCGCGGGTCACACTGGACACCTGCACCGTCACTGACTCCTTGCCGATGCGCGCGAACGGGTCATTCGTGCGGGCGTACTCGTTGAGCACGACCGCGCCTTTGTCGGTCGTGTAGTCGTAGGCATCGAGCCAGTTCTGCCGCACCACGATGGGGTCGATGGACAGCGAGCGCACCAAGCCGATGAAGCGGCCCAGGTGGTAGGCGATCTGCGCATCGCTGGGCTTGTAGGGCGTGGCGGCTTCGCCGACGGCGCGCACCTGGCCCGCGTTGTCCACCTCGATGACGTAGGGCGTGACGATGGACTGCGCCGAGCGCCAGACCAGCCCGCCCGCCATCAGCGCGGCCAAGGTGAGGCAGCCAAAGGCCATGAAGCGCCAGTTCTTCGCCTGCACGCGGGCCGAGCCGATGCGCTCGTCCCAGACCTGGGCGGCGGATTGGTACGGGGTAGCAGGCTGCGGCGTATCGGCGTAGCGCACCTGCGGTCGTTTGAATCGCATGGGAGTTCTCCTTATGAATCGGAATCGCGCAAGGTCGGGCCTTGGCTGGAGCTGCCACCGTCGCCACCGCGCAGCGTGTGGGCGGCGGTCGTCGCGGCATGGGTGAGCTGCTGCCTGCGATGCAGGCGCTTGGCCCAGGCAGGCTGCGCAGTGGATGGGGTTGGCTCGTTTGCCGCCTGCGCGGCCCCGGCCCCCGACGCCGATCCGGTGTCGTCGGGCCGGAAGGCAGCGGCGACACGCTCTTTCATCGAGCGTGCGCCCTCGGCCACCTTCTGCCCGACCGCCTGCGCGCCAGTCTTGGCGACATTGCCCACGCCAGCGGCAGCGCCCTTGGGGCCGCCGCCGGCGGATGCAGAACCTGCCTGAAACGCTGACCGGGCGCTGCTGGCGGCTCCGGTGGCGGCCCGCGCTCCGCTGCCCGCCAGCTTGGCTGCGGCGGGCGCCATACGCGCCCCGGCAGCTACCGCACTACCGACGCCCGTGGCCGCAGCGCCCACGGCGACAGCAGCACCGGCCGCGCCCAGCGCGGCACCGGCCATCGCACCCGCGCCGAGCTGCGGCCCGCCGGACACCAGCCCGGTCGCAATGCCCGGCCCGAAGATGCCCAAGGCCAACAGCGTCAGCGAGGCCAGCATCACGACCACGGAGTGGTCGATGGATGGCTCGGCCGGCTGTACTTGAAACTCGGCGAACAGCCCGGAGCCGATGCCCACGATGACCGCGAGCACCAGCACCTTGATGCCCGACGACACCACGTTGCCCAGTACCTTCTCGGCGAGGAACGCGGTCTTGTTCCAGAGTGCGAACGGCACGAGCACGAAGCCCGCGAGCGTGGTCAGCTTGAACTCGATGAGCGTGATGAAAAGCTGGATCGCGAGCACGAAGAAGCACAGCAGGACGATCAGCCACGCGAGGAACATCACGACGATGGGCGTGATGTTCACGAACACCTCGGGAAAGCCCGCCATATCGCCGATCTGCTTCAGGATCGGCGCCCCGGCGTCGATGCCGACCTTCGCCAGCCGGCCCGGTTGCAGGAAGTTCTCCATGCTCAGGGTCGAGCCGCTGGCCGTCAGGCCCAGGCCAGCGAAGGAGCGGAACACGATGCCGGCCAGCCAGTTGAAGTTGCCGATGATGTAGGCGAAGGCGCCGACGTACAGCACCTTGCGGATCAGCTTGGCGATCACGTCCTCACCCTGGCCGGTGGCGTGGCTCATCGCCCAGAACAGCCCGGCGAGCGTCATGTCGATGGCGATCAGCGTGGCGGTCAGAAACGCCACTTCGCCGTGCAACAGGCCAAAGCCCGAGTCGATGTAGCGCGAGAAGGTGTCGAGGAAGCGGTCGATGATCGTTACGTCGTTCATGGCGAGTCCTCCTGCCCAGGCGTATCGGCATCGGCGGGTTCATCGAAGCTGGGCGGAATCGGCGGCAGGTCGGCGAGCGTTTGGTACTCGCCCGGCTCGGCCTGGCCGGAAAGAAAGCGCCGCAGGTCGGCCTGGGCCACCTGCGCGCAAAACGCGCCGTCGTGCGCGCCCGTGCTGCACTGCGCGCGCAGCGCGTGCAGCCGGGCCGGGTCGGCGGCGAGCGCATTCACCTGCACCTGCTGCGGCCGGTCACAGCCGGCCAGCACAAGCGCATGAACGGCGAAAGCGAACACGACGGGCGTGCGTTGCATGGCGGCCTCCATCAGCGGTTGTAGAAATTGACGGGCTGCGGCGTGTACGGCGTGCCAGTGCCCAGGAAGCGGCGCGTCACCTCGCGCCCGCGCTCCGTGGCCGCCGCCTGCCGCGCCAGTTCCAGCGAGGCCGCGCGGTCTTGCGTGATCTGGAGCCGCTGCGTCTGGATCGACTGCTTGGCCTGCAAGGCCAGCAACTGGTTCATGGCCTGCATCGCTTGCAGCGCGCCCTCGGCCGACTGGCTCTTGCCCACGAGGTCGGCCAGCACGCTTTCGTCGTCGCTCAGGTTCTGCGATGCCTGGGCCTGCATCTGCATGGTGGTCTGCAGGCCGTTGAGCGTGTTCTTCCAACGCTCCTGTGCATCGAGGTACATCTGATTGCCGCTCACCGTGGCGGCGTACTTCTCGGGGTACAGACGCGCGAACTCGCGGTCGATGCTTGTCACGTCGTAGGCCAAGCCCTTGGCCTGCGCGATCAGTCGCTGGGTGGTCGCCAGGTTCGCGCGCAACTGGCCGACCACGCTGGACGGCAGGCTGGCCAGATTGCGCGCCTGGTTGATGAGCATTTGCGCTTCGTTCTGGAGCTGGCGGATCTGGTTGTTGATCTGCTCCAGTGTGCGAACCGCCGTGAGCGTGTTCTGCACCAGATTGGTCGGGTCGAGCACGATGTCGCCGACGCCGAACAGCGCGTGCGCAGGCTGTGCGATGCCGAAGGCGAGCACGCAGGCGGCGGTCAGCGCGGCGAGTTTCGAGGCATGGGTTTTCATAGCAGGTTCTCCTGGGGGTGGTCAGCGGTACGGAGGGAACCCGGCGCGAGGCCGGGGAACGAGGGCAGCAGGTCAGCCGCCCAATCGAGGCCGCGATGGCGCAGCCAGGCGCCCGCGAAGCCGGGCACACCGGCATCCAGCAGCACACGGTCTATGTCGCGCTGGTCTTGCGGCGTGGAAGCGCCCGCGAAGGCCAGCGTCGCCGGCCCCAGGTCGAGGTCGAACACGCGGTTGCCGAGGCGGGATTGGTAGTAGTAGTCGCGCTTGGGCTGCGCGGTGGCGACGATCTCGATCTGCCGGCTGTTGAGGCCGAAGCCCTCGTAGATCGTGCGAATCTGCGGTTCGGTCGCTTGCGGGTTCGGCAAGAAAATCCGACTCGCGCAGCTTTCGATGATTGCAGGTGCGATGGCCGAGTCCTTCACGTCCGCGAGCGACTGCGTGGCGAAGATGACGCTGACGTTCTTCTTGCGCAGCGTCTTGAGCCACTGGCGGATGCGCGCCGCGAATACCGGGTCATCGAGGAACAGCCACGCTTCATCAAGGATCAGCAAGGTGGGCGCACCATCCAGCCGCTCCTCGAAGCGCGCGAACAGATAGCGCAGCACCGCGAGCACAGCGGCCTTGCTGTGCATCAGCTCCTCCATCTCGAACGCCTGCACGTCGGCCGTGCCAAGGCGGTCGTGGTCGGCATCCAGCAGCCTGCCGTGCGCGCCGCCCAGGACGTAGGGCGCGAGTGCCTGGCGCAAGGTGTTCGATTGCAGCAAGGCCGTCAGGCCCGTGAGCGTGCGCTGTTCCACCGGCGCGCTGGCCAGGCTCCCCAGCGCAGACCAGATGGCCGCCTTCTCGTCCGGGCCGACGGCCGCACCTTCGTGCAGCAGGCGGCCTTCCACCCATTCGCTGGCCCAGGTGCGGTAGCCCTCGCGGTCGATGCGCGCCAGCGGCTGGAAGGCGATCTCGTCATCCGCGCCCAGGTCGTAGTGTTCGCCGCCCATGCCCAGGATGGCCGCGCGGATCGAGCGCCCCATGTCGAAGGCGAAGATGCGCGAGCCGCAATAGCGGCGGAACTGCATCGCCATCGTCGCCAGCAGCACCGACTTGCCCATGCCGATGGGGCCAACCACCAACGTGTTGCCCACGTCGCCGATGTGCGTCACCAGCCGGAACGGCGTGGCGCCGTCTGTGCGCGTGACGATCAGCGGCGGCCCATCGAGATGCGCATTGCGTTCCTGGCCGGCCCAAACCGCCGACACCGGCATCAGGTGCGCCAGGTTCAGCGTCGAGACGATGGGCTGACGGACATTGGCGTATGCGTTGCCCGGAATGGACGAAAGCCACGCATCCACGGCGTTGAGCGTTTCGGGGATGGTGACGAAGCCCCGGCCCTGGATGACGCGCTCCACCATGCGCAGCTTCTCGTCAGCTACGGCGGCGTCCGCGTCCATGACGGTGACGGTCGCTGTCAGGTAGCCGAAGGCGACTTGATCGCTGCCCAGCTCCTGCAAGGCAACGTCGGCATCTGCGGCCTTGTTGTTGGCGTCGGTATCGACCAGCGGGCTTTCCTGCTGGAAGATCGTCTCGCGCAGCAGCGCGATGACGTTCTTCCTTTTCGCAAACCACTGGCGGCGCAGGCGGGCGAGTTCTTTTTCCGCCTCGGCTTTGTCCAGGCACAGAAAGCGCGTACTCCAACGATACGCAAAGCCGAGGCGGTTGAGGTCGTCCAGAATCCCCGGCCAGGTCGAGGTCGGGAAGCCCCGCACCGACACCACGCGCAGGTGCTGGTCGCCCAGCATCGGCGCCAGGCCGCCGACCAGCGCGGAGTCGGTCAGTAGCGCGTCGATGTGGAACGGCACTTCGGGAACGCCGACGCGGTAGCGTCGCGTCGAGACGGTCGCGTGCAGATAGGTCAACGTCTGGCTGTCATCGAGCCAGGCGATTTCCGGCATCACGCCATCGAGCAGGTCGAAGATGCGATCCGTTTCAGCGACGAAGGCGTGCAGCCGTTCGCGCCAATCCACGCCTTCGGTCGGCCAGTTTTCATACAGCAGGCCCGCGGCGCGGGCGCGGGATTCCTCGGACGGCAGGTAGGCCAGCGTCAGGTGATAGCCGCTCTCGAAGTGGTTGCCCGAATCCTCGAAGGCGGCGCGGCGTTCTTCATCGACCAGCCAGGACAGCGGTTCGGGGAAATCGGAGTGCGGGTAGTCGGCGGCAGACCGGCGCTCGGCTTCGATGAACAGCGCCCAGCCCGAACCCAGGCGGCGCAGCGCGTTGTTCAAGCGCGCCGATGTGGCGATCAGCTCGCCTTGCGTCGCACTGTCGAGGTCGGGGCCACGAAAGCGCGCCGTGCGCTGGAAACTGCCGTCCTTGTTCAAGACGACGCCCGGCGCGACCAGCCCGGCCCAAGGCAGCCAGTCGGCAAGCAGTGCGGGCCGCTGGCGGTATTCGGCAAGGTTCAGCATGGCGGCGTCCCCTCACACGTCCAGCAGCGGGCGGTGCTTGATGTGCCGCGCGAACACGGCCATGAACTGCGGATCGACGCGCGCGCCCCACATCGCCAGCGAATGGCCGACGATCCAAAGCACGACACCGGGAATCCACAGTTGCAGGCCCAGCCCGACGGCGGCGGCCAAGGTGCCGTTGGCGATCGCCACGGTGCGCGGGGCACCGCCCAGCAAGATCGGCTCGGTGAGCGAGCGATGCAGCGGCACCTCGAACCCGGCCGCGAAGGCGTCCGGGGCACTCATACGACGGCCCCGCCCGAGAAGCTGAAGAACGACAGGAAGAAGCTCGAAGCCGCGAAGGCGATGGACAGACCGAAGACGATCTGGATCAGCTTGCGAAAGCCGCCCGACGTGTCGCCGAAAGCGAGCGCGAGGCCCGTGGCGATGATGATGATGACCGCGACGATACGCGCCACCGGCCCCTGGATGGATTCCAAGATGGATTGCAGCGGGCCTTCCCAGGGCATCGAGGAGCCGGCGGCTTGCGCAGTGCCCGCAAGCAGCAGCATGAAGGCAGCGAGCATCAAGCCTTGCATGGCCGGGCGAGCCAGACCATCCAACCGTGCGGGGCTGGAACGACGGGGAAGCGGATTTACAGAAATACGGAAAGCATCAACGTGCGTCATGGCAGTTCTCCAGAAAGGTCGAGGGATGGGGAAGTCGCCGCAGCGGATGCGGCATCGGGAAGTGGCGGCAGCTCGGGAAACGGTGTTTCCATCGCATCCGCCAGTCGGTAGCCCACGCCATCGAAGCCGATGACGCGGGCGATGCTCTCGATACGGCGCTTGCGTCCGCGCCCGGCGATGTGGATGACCACGTTGACCGCTTCCGCGATCAGCGCACGGGGCGGGTTCACCGCCACTTCGAGAATCAGTTGCTCCAGGCGCAGCAACGCGCCCAGCGCGGAGCCGGCGTGGATCGTGGCGATGCCGCCCGGATGGCCGGTGCCCCACACCTTGATGAGATCCAGCGCCTCGGCGCCGCGCACCTCGCCGACGACCACGCGATCCGGGCGCAGGCGCATGGACGAGCGCACCAGCTCGGTCATGGACACCACGCCCGCCCGCGTGCGCAGCGGAACGTGGTCGCGGGCCACGCATTGCAGTTCCACCGTGTCTTCGAGCACCAGCACGCGGTCGCCCGTCGCGGCGATTTCCGCGAGCAAGGCGTTGGCGAGCGTGGTCTTGCCGCTGCTGGTGGCACCGGCGATCAGGACGTTCTGCCGCTCGCGCACCGCGCGCACCAGAAAGCCAGCCTGGGAGACCGTCATCATCCCGTCCACAACATACCGCTCCAGCGGAATCACGCCGATGGCGCGCTTGCGCAGCGCGAAGGCCGGCCCCGGCGCGGCCGGCGGCAAGATGCCCTCGAAGCGTTCGCCCGTTTCGGGCAGCTCGGCGGACAGCAGCGGCTGGCCGCGGTGGACTTCCGCGCCGACGTGGGCTGCGACCAGCCGGATGATTCGCTCGCCGTCCGCCTCGGACAGCTCCACGTCCATCGGCGCGCGCCCCGAGGACAGGCGATCCACCCATAGCGTCCGGTCGGGGTTGAGCATCACCTCCACCACGTCCGGGTCTTCGAGCGCGGCGGCGATCAGCGGCCCCATCGCCGTTCGCAGCATCTGGATGCGGCGGTCGAGTGAGGTGGCGTATGACGAGGGAACGGCGCTCATGAGGCACGCTCCTGCGCTTCGGCAACTGCCGCCGCGTCATCCATCCGCATCGGGTCGGGGTGCAGTTCCTCCACCACATCGCGCACCAGGCTGCGCCCGCGCAGCAAATGGCGACCGAGCTGCTCGACGAACTGCTCGAAGCGGGCCTTGCCCTGGGCGCGAGCGGCATCCTGATGGGCCTCGGGCACGGGTGTGCTCACCGTGAGGAAATAGCGGATGAACAGCGCCAATGTTTCGATGGCAATGTTCTGGTCGCGCTCCAGGCGCTCGGCGTGGCGCGACAGGCGGTCCAGCCGCTTGGCAATTGCCGCCTCGCGCTGGTCGGCCGCATCGGGCGACAGCCAGGAGGCCAGGGCCGCCGCGACGATGCTGGACTTGGACACGCCCTTCTTGGCGGCCAGTTCATCGAGCCGCTTGCTGTGCTCCGGCTGGATGAACACATTGAGGCGGTGTTGGGTCATAGGTCGATTCCGTCGTCAGGGTCGAGGGAAGCCAGCCGGGCCGTGCGCTGCAGGGCCGGATCGAGCTGGCGAGGAAGGGGATGCGGCATGTCGTCGTCATCGAGCAGCCCGAGGTCGGCTGCGGGCGCAACCAGGTCGGGGTCGTAGGTGACGGCTTCGGAAAGTTCGGGCTGGCGGCGTGGGCCGCTGTCGTCGGCCGAACCCAGGTTCTCCAGCCCATCGGCGGCGTCGGCCGTCGGTGCGACCGGCATGGCGGGAATCGCCAGCCCGCTCCAGTCGTCGGCGCGTTCCGGTGGCACATCGGCATAGCGCCCCTGCATGGACAGGGTTGCAAGCACCGGCGGCGGAAGCACGCGCCGCTTGAAATTGCTGTCCGCGTAGTAGCGCAGCTTCTTGGCCTTGATGGGCGCCACGCTGGACACCATCACCACGGCCTCGTCGGGCGGAAGCTGCATTACCTCGCCCGGCGTGAGCAGCGGGCGCGCGGTTTCCTGCCGCGACACCATCAGGTGGCCCAGCCACGGCGCGAGCCGATGGCCGGCGTAATTGCGTTGGGATTTCAGCTCGGTGGCGGTGCCCAGCGTCTCGGAGATGCGCTTGGCGGTGCGCTCGTCGTTGGTGGCGAACGTCACGCGCACATGGCAGTTGTCGAGGATCGAATGGTTCTGCCCATACGCCTTGTCGATCTGGTTGAGCGACTGCGCGATGAGAAAGCTGCGGATGCCGTAGCCGGCCATGAAAGCCAGGGCCGTCTCGAAGAAGTCCAGGCGGCCTAGCGCCGGGAACTCGTCGAGCATCAGCAACAGCTTGTGGCGGCGCTCGATGCCGTCGGAGCCGTCGAGCGACTCGGTGAGGCGCCGCCCGATCTGGTTGAGGATCAGGCGGATCAGCGGCTTAGTCCGCGAAATGTCCGAAGGCGGCACTACCAGATACAGCGATATGGGGTGCTCGGCGGAAATGAGATCGGCGATGCGCCAGTCGCAGCGCGAGGTGACTTCGGCCACCGTGGGATCTCGATACAAGCCGAGGAAGCTCATGGCCGTGGACAGCACGCCGGAGCGTTCGTTGTCGCTCTTGTTGAGGACTTCGCGTGCAGCGGATGCCACCACGGGATGCGGGCCATCGCCCAGGTGCGACGTGGTCATCATCCGGTGCAAGGTCAGCTCGAACGGGCTGGCCGGGTCGGAGAGGAAGTTGGCGACACCGCGCAGCGTCTTGTCCTCGCCCGCATAGAGCACATGCAGGATGGCGCCGACCAGCAGCGCGTGCGAAGTCTTCTCCCAGTGGTTGCGCTTTTCCAGCGCTCCTTCTGGGTCAACCAAGATGTCTGCAATGTTCTGCACATCGCGCACCTCATGCGCGCCGCGCCGCACTTCCAGCAGTGGGTTGTAGGCCGACGACTTCGCATCGGTCGGGTTGAACAGCAGGCAATGCGAGAAGCGCGAGCGCCAGCCGGCGGTGATGCTCCAGTTCTCGCCCTTGATGTCGTGAATGACGGCCGATGCAGGCCAGCTCAACAAGGTGGGAACCACCAGGCCCACGCCTTTGCCCGAGCGGGTGGGCGCGAATGTCAGGACGTGTTCCGGGCCTTCATGGCGCAGGTACTGCTGGCGATGCAGGCCGAGGAACACGCCCGCAGGCTGGTCAAGGCCCGCCTTGTGGATGTCCTCCGCATTGGCCCAGCGGGCCGAGCCGTAGGTCGTGACCAGCTTGGACTGGCGCGAGCGCCAGATCGACATGCCGATGGCAACTACCATCGCGATCAGGCCGCTGCCTGCGGCAATGGCACCGCCCGCGTCGAAGATATGCGGCGCGTAGGCGTCGAAGAAGAACCACCACTCGAACAGGCCCCAGGGGTGGTAGACCGGCGTACCGAAGAAGTCGAACCACGGCGAGCCCAGGCGTAGCTGGTAGCCCAGGGCCGCTGCTGTCCATTGCGTGGCGCTCCATACGCCAGCGATCACGATGCCGAAGACGACGGCAATCTGACCGAACAGCACGTTCGTTCCTTGCATTGGTCAACCTCCCACTACGGCACAGGAACGTGCCGTAGTGCCGAGGATCAAGGCGAGCGTGCAGGCCGGTCAAAGACCGTTATGGCGGGGATTCAGGCCAAAAGAGCCAGACTTCTTGCGGTGGCGAAGACAATAAAAATGCCGCATGCGCGAGCGCGCTGCGGCGTGATGAGGTAACTGCGAGAACTTTGTCGCGGCGCCGCGACGGAAGGTTACCTTATTGGGACTTCTGCTCCGGCCGGTCACCAAAGAAGCGGCGATTCGCGGCCTCGGCGGCACGTCGGCAGAGTTCTTCGCCGGCCTTCGCGCGCTCTTCCTTGCACAGGCGCTGGACTTCCTTGAGACGCTCAGGATGGGCCACGAGGAAGTCCACGGTTTCCGTCGGTTGGGATGGCCCACAGGAGGCTGTCAGTGCAGCGGCCATCAGCAGCGACAGGAATCGGGGCATGGCTTGGGTCCTTTCAGCAGGTGGATCAGGAGTCCTCGGCGGCGCTGGAGCCATCCGCCGAATCAATGGAGTCCACTCGTGCGATGAACCGAGCCAGCATTTCGGAGGGCTCCACGTCACGGTGCAGCAGATACGTGGCCAGCATCTGCGACTTGCCCGCCAAGCGCCGGGCCACAACACCTGGCCCACGGCCGGATGCAATGTGCGCGGCGCCCGCCAAACCAAGTGCCAATCCGGCGGAGACTAAGGTCATCATCACCTCATAGGACGCCACGCGCTGGGCGATCAGTGGCTGTTGCTCGTAGCGCTGCAAAACGCGATCAACTTGGCGTGCATGGCCTTCGCATATCGCCGGATCGCATAGCGCCAGCGGATAGCGCAGCACTTCTTCCAACGGAACGTGCTTGTGGGCCAGCACAGGATGGCGAGCTGGGACCGCCACCATCAGCTCGTCTTCCCACGCAGGCCTGACCACAATGCCGTCGCCCACCTCTTCGGCCATCGAAAAGCCGACGTCATACAGGTCATCGTGCAGACCCTTGATCTGTTGGTCCAACGGCATCTCAAATAACCGAATGTCAATCTCTGGATCTTCCTCTCGGCACCGTGCCAGCAGCGTCGGCATTCGCGAGGGCGTGATGCCATCGGACAAAGCGATGCGCAACTGTCCCTGAAACCCACTGGCGGCGGACTTGACGCCGTCACACGCCTGTTTCAGAGCTTCGAAGATTCGCGGCACCCGCTCCAGGAATGCCATTCCGGCAAAGGTCAGGCGGGTGCTTCGCGTGGTTCGCGTGAACAGTTGCGCCCCGAGCTCTTCCTCTATCTCCTTGATGGTGCGCGACAAAGGGGACTGATCGATGTGCAGCTTTTCCGCTGCGCGGCCAAAGTGAAGTTCTTCGGCCACCGCTATAAAGCAACGCAAATGCCGAAGCTCCATGGTGTATCTCATCCAAGTTAAAAGGCCTTGACGAGTTCCGGCACAGCCGCGAACAGGTCCGCCTCCAGCCCGTAGTCGGCCACGCTGAAGATCGGCGCCTCCGGGTCCTTGTTGATCGCCACGATCACCTTGGAGTCCTTCATGCCCGCCAGGTGCTGGATCGCCCCCGAGATGCCCGCCGCCACGTACAGCTGCGGCGCCACGATCTTGCCGGTCTGGCCCACCTGCAGGTCATTGGGCGCGTAGCCCGCATCCACCGCCGCGCGGCTCGCGCCGATGGCCGCGCCCAGCTTGTCGGCCAGCGGGGTGATGACTTCGTCGAATTTTTCCTTGCTGCCCAGCGCACGGCCGCCGGAGACGATGATCTTGGCCGCCGTCAGTTCGGGCCGGTCGCTCTTGGCGATTTCGCTGCCCACGTAGCTGCTCTTGCCGGTGTCTGCCGCTGCGGTTGCCGTTTCCACTGCTGCGTTGCCTCCGGTCGCCGCTGTGGCGTCGAAGCCGGTGGTGCGCACGGTGATGACTTTGGTGGCGTCGCTGCTTTGCACGGTGGCGATGGCATTGCCGGCGTAGATGGGGCGTTCGAAGGTGTCGGCGCTCACCACCTTGGTGATGTCGCTGATCTGGGCGACGTCGAGCTTGGCGGCCACGCGGGGGGCCACGTTCTTGCCGCCGGCCGTGGCCGGGAACAGGATGTGGCTATAGTTGCCGGCGATGGCCAGCACCTGGGCGGCCACGTTCTCGGCCAGGCCGTGGGCCAAGCCTGCGGCGTCGGCGTGGATGACCTTGGCGACACCGGCGATCTGGGCGGCGGCTTGTGCGGCAGCGCCGGCATTGTGGCCGGCCACCAGCACGTGCACGTCGCCACCGCAAGCGGCTGCAGCCGTCACGGTGTTCAGGGTTGCGCCCTTGATGGATGCGTTGTCGTGTTCAGCAATAACGAGTACCGACATTTAGATCACCTTCGCTTCGTTCTTGAGTTTTTCGACCAGGGCGGCCACGTCAGCCACCTTCACGCCGGCGCCGCGCTTGGCGGGTTCGGTCACCTTCAGGGTCTTCAGGCGCGGGGCGACTTGAACGCCGAGGTCTTCGGGCTTGATGGTGTCCAGCGGCTTTTTCTTGGCCTTCATGATGTTGGGCAAGGTGACGTAGCGCGGTTCGTTCAGACGCAGGTCGGCGGTGATGACCGCGGGCAGCGTGAGGCTAAGGGTTTCCAGGCCGCCGTCCACTTCGCGGGTCACGGCTGCCTTGTCGCTGGCGAGCTCGACCTTGGAGGCGAAGGTGGCTTGCGGCAGACCGGCCAGCGCCGCCAGCATCTGGCCGGTCTGGTTGCAGTCGTCGTCGATGGCCTGCTTGCCCAGGATCACGAGGCCGGGCTGTTCCTTGTCGATCAGGGCCTTAAGCAGCTTAGCCACGGCCAGCGGCTGCAGTTCTTCATTGGTCTCGACTAGGATGCCGCGGTCGGCACCGATGGCCATGGCGGTGCGCAGCGTCTCCTGGCATTGAGACACGCCGCACGAGACGGCGACGATCTCCGTTGCCGCGCCTTTCTCCCTGAGCCGCACAGCCTCTTCGACGGCAATCTCGTCGAAGGGGTTCATGCTCATCTTGACATTGGCGATGTCCACGCCGCTGCCATCGCTCTTGACGCGGACCTTGACGTTGTAGTCAACCACCCGCTTGACGGGAACCAGGATTTTCATGGGAGGGTTTCCTTTCAGGATCATTCAGAGTTGATCGTCCGCCAGGGCCAGCGTGCTGGCGGCGCCGCCCGTGACGATGTCGCGCAGCATCGGCGCCTGCACCAGGACATGCGCCGCGTAATGGCTGGCTGTGGCGCGCTTGGTACCGAGAAAGCCCGCATCGCCCGCGCCCGCCGCGAGTTGCGCGGTAGCGGCTTCGGCCATGCGCGCCGACAGCCAGCCGCCGATCACGGTGCCCGCCAGCCGCAGGAAGGGCACGGCGCCCGCCGCGCACTGCGCGGGTTGACCGTCGTGGGCCAGCAGCCAGTCGACCGCTTCGTCCAGCGCCTGGGCAGCGGCTGCCAACGCGCGGCCGATCTGCGCCAGCACTGCATCGGGCGATTCGACCAACCGGCGCGCATCGCCGTCGATGCGGCCCAGCAGCGCCTTCAGCGTGCGCCCGCCCTCGCGTGCCAGCTTGCGGCCGATCAGGTCGTTGGCCTGGATGCCCGTGGTGCCTTCGTAGATGGTCGTGATGCGCGCGTCGCGCATGTGCTGGGAGGCGCCGGTTTCCTCGACGTAGCCCATGCCGCCATGCACCTGCACGCCGTCGGACGTGATGCCCTGCGCGCTGTCGGTACACCAGCCTTTGACCACCGGTATCAGCAGGCCGACCAGGGCCTGCGCCTGCGCGCGCTCCTGCGCATCGGCGTGGCCCGCGGCGCGGTCCATCTGACCGGCGCAGAAGTAGGCCAGCGCGCGCATGGCCTCGGTGCGGGCCTTCATGTCCATCAGCATGCGCCGCACGTCCGGGTGGCCTGCGATGGCGGTGCTGCCGCTGATCAGCGGCTTGCCCTGCACCCGCTCCAGCGCATAGGCGCGTGCGCGCTGGTAGGCGCGCTCGGAAATGCCCACGCCTTCCAGGCCAACGTTCAGCCGCGCGTGGTTCATCATGGTGAACATGCAGGCCAGCCCCTGGTGCGGCTCGCCGACCAGGTAGCCGATAGCGCCGCCGCTGTCGCCAAAACTCATCGACGCCGTGGGGCTGCCGTGGATGCCCATCTTGTGCTCAATCGACGTGCAGGCCAAGTCGTTGCGTTCGCCCAGGGTGCCATCGTCGTTGACCAGGTACTTCGGGCACAGGAACAGCGAGATGCCTTTCACCCCCGGTGGCGCATCGGGTAGGCGCGCCAGCACCAGGTGCACGATGTTCTCGGCCATGTCGTGCTCGCCCCAGGTGATGAAGATCTTGTTGCCGCTGACGTGGTAGTGGTCGCCCTCGTGTACGGCACGGCTGCGCAGCGCGGCCAGGTCAGAGCCGGCCTGGGGCTCGGTGAGGTTCATGGTGCCCGTCCAGCGGCCCTCGACCATGGGTGCCAGGAAGCGGCGCTGGAGTGCGTCGCTGCCATGGTGCGCAATGGCCTCCACCGCGCCCAGCGTGAGCATCTGGCACAGGCTGAACGCGAGGTTGGACGACTTCCACATCTCCAGCACGGCGGTGGAGACCAGCGTGGGCAGGCCCTGGCCGCCCCATTCGGTGGCAGCGGGCATGCCGTTCCAGCCGTTCTCGCAGAAGCTGGCCCAGGCTTCGCGAAAGCCGTCGGCGGGCGTGACCCGACCATCGTGCCAGCGCGCGCCCTGCACGTCGCCGGGGCGGTTGAGCGGATCCAGCACGCCAGCGGCGTAATTAGCCGCCTCCTGCAGGATGGCCTCGACCAGGTCGGGCGTGGTTTCTTCATGGTCGGGCTGGGCGCAGATCGCGTCCAGGCCGCCGACCTCTTTCATGGCGAACAGCATTTCGCGCAGGGGGGCTATGTAGACAGACACAGCGAATTTCCTTGATGGCTACGATCAGGCGTTTTGCGGCGTCTGTTGCGACGGGCGCAACTCGCGTGCAGCCTCTTGCGGGCCCACCGACGCCGGGCCGCCATGCCTGATGAACGCCAGGGCGATCGAGCCGATGATTCCGAAAGCCCCGATCACCAGGAAGTTCTGCTCCAGCGGCAGCTCAAGCGCAACGATCTGGCCGATTAGCAGCGGCGCCGCGATCGCGCCCAGGCGCCCCACGCCGGAGGCCATGCCGATGCCGGTCGAGCGGATGGACATCGGGTAAAACTGCCCGCAGTAGGCATAGGCCACCAATTGCGCGCCGGTGGTGCAGGCGCCGACCGCGCCGATGATCAGATAACGCAGCTCGGTCGAGGTCTGGAACGTCATCAGGTACAGCAGCACGCCGCCCAGCGCATACATCCCCACCAGCACCCACTTGATGTTGAACTTGTCGGCGAGCCACCCGCCTCCCACGGCACCGATGATGGCGCCAACGTTCAGCGCGATCACGAAGCTGAGGGCAGACCCCAGGCTGTAGCCAGCCATAGCCATCAGCTTGGTCAGCCAGCTGCTGAGCGCATAGACCATGAACAGGCCCGAGAAGAAGGCGATCCAGAACAGCACCGTGCTCGGGCCTCGCCCGTCCTGGAACAGCCGGGAGACCGGCGCACCCGCCACGCGGTCGGCGGTGGGCACGACGAACTGGGCGTCCGCCGGGTGCTTGACTCCCGGCTGGAGATTACGGGCCACTTCGGCCAGTTCGCCGTTGCGGCTGCGCGAGATCAGGTAGGTCATTGATTCCGGCACCAGCTTCAAGATGAACGGAATCAGCAGGACCGGCACACCCGCTGCGATGAAAACGACCTGCCAGCCGTACTCGCCGATCAGCTGCTTGCCGAGCACCGCGGCCAGGATGCCGCCCAGTGCGTAGCCCGAAGTCATCAGCGCCGTCATCAGGCTGCGGATCTTCTTGGGCGAGTACTCGACCATCTGTGCCACGATGACCGGCAGCACACCGCCAATCCCCAGGCCCGCGATGAAGCGCACCACGCTGAAGCTGATGGGATCCTTGGTGAATCCGGCGGCCGCGGTGAACACGCTGAACAGCATAACGCCAATGGAGAGGGCCCAGCGCCGACCAATCCGGTCGGACAGCGTGCCCAGAACCATGGCGCCGAACATCATGCCGAACAGGGCCGAACTGGCCATGAAACCGGCAGTCGATGCGTTTACGCCCATCTGCTGCATGATGGACGGCAGGGCGATGCCCATCACGGCGATGTCATAGCCGTCGATGATGAGAATCAACAGGCACCACAGAAGCACCTTGGCATGAAAGCGGTTGAAGCGAGCGTCGTCGGCGAGCTTCGGCATGTCGATTTAGCACACGTGTTTGTCTCCTTTGAGTTAGGTTCTGGATCGCGGGGCGGCGGTCATCGCCGCTCCGCTACATGTCGTCCAGCGCACACAAGGAATCGTAGGTGCCGGTGCTGCGAGCCGCGATGACGAAGCGCCCCAATCGAATGACAAACGGCCCCTTTCTGAGAGCGCTGTTCAAGTGCGCCAAGAGGTCAAGCGTCAAGCTGAATATGGTCGCCGCGTGCGGCTGATGTTCCAGCACGAAGGGCGCTTCTGCCTGCTGGGAACACCCCGGCAGTGTTGGGCGCCCAGGGGCTCACGCCCCATCGTCGGCGCACGCCTGCAACGCCAGGACCTGTTCGCCTTCGCCGCCGTCAGCACGCACGATGGCGTGATGGACTCTCTGGTGCTGCCCTGGGCCAACGCTGAGACGATGCCGGTGTTTCTGGCCGAGATGGCGCGACGCCATGCCGTCGAGTTCATCATGATGGTCATGGATCAGACGGGTTGGCACATCGCGGGTCACTTGGATGTGCCACAGAATATGCGCCTAGAATTTCCGCCACCCTACAGCCTTGAGCTGAACCCGGTCGAGCATCTGTCGAAGGTGCCGTGCCAGGACTGGTTTGCGAACACGGTGTTCAAAGAACTGGAGGCCGTACACGACGCGCTGGCGCAAGGACTCATTGCTCTCGAAACACATCAGCAAAGAACCCAGTCAATGACAGGCTTGATTGGGTTACTTCTATATCCTTGAGGGCAATTTAGTGCATCAGGCGAGCCGATAGCGCATTACACCGTCTTCGTCTTCTGCAGACACGATTTCCCCACGCTGGTCGAGATAGTTCAGGTGGGCGAGCGTCTCTCCGGTCGCGAGGTTGAGGTGCATTTGCTCCGCAACAATGGACGAGCGGTACAGGGCGCGAACCAGGTCGATGACCCTCAGAGGCTGCGCAAGTTGTTGCCTGACGCGGTCGGTGCCTCTGACGGTGCTCGCACGCAGTTGCTCCAACCGTAGGTGCAGGCCATGGAAAGGTTCGTTGTGGGCAGGCAGAATCAGGGCGCTCCCAGGTACGCGTTGCATCAACCGGTCGATGGAATCGAGCCAACCCTGCAGAGGATTCGCATGCGGCTCGGTGGCGTACACGGAGGTATTGGAACTGATCCTGGGAAGAACCTGATCCCCCGATATAAGCAAATCCAGTTCGCGCGAGTAGAAGCACGCGTGCTCGGGGGAATGTCCTGTGCCGACGATGACTTCCCATTCCTGGTCCCCGATCCGCAACATCTGGCCATCCGTGAGCCGCACAAAGCTGTCAGGCAATGGATGGATCATTTTACCGAAGTCACCGAACCGGGTGCGGTACTCATCCACCTCGGTGTCGCTCCATCCGGCCCTCCGATAGAAGCGAACGCCATCGACTGGCGCTTCCCGCCCCGTATCGGCAAGCATCACCCGACAGCTCAAATACTCGTCTCGTGTCATCCAAAGCGCGCATTCGAAGCGACGTGTCAACCATCCCGCCATGCCCACATGATCCGGGTGCATGTGCGTCGCTATCACACGGGAGATGGGACGGCCGGCTAGCGGCCCCTGCGGAGCGAGCAAGGCGAGCCACGCGTTCCTGACGTCCACGCTGCGAATGCCCGTGTCCACGACCGCCCAACCAGGACCGTCGCTCAATGCCCAGAGGTTGATGTGATCCAGGGAAAACGGCAGCGGCATGCGCAGCCACAGCACACCTGGCTTGATTTCCGTGGCTTGGCCAGGGAGTGGGAGGTCCGAGAACGGATACGAAAGTGCCGAGGCTGCGTTGGTCATGATGCTTGATTTACATTCTGGCAGTGCCGCTCCAAATGGCGCACAGCCATCACTCCTATCCAGTGCGAGTTCAGTTTTAGCTTAGGAAGCTTAGAAGTCAGCCTCGACGGGTGGCAATGACGAATGACCTCGATAGGCTGACGGAAAGCGTCTGCTTCCTGCCGCAGCCTGTCGCTGCGATGCCGTCGGTGCAACTGCCAGGGCTGCAAACAGTCTCTTGAGCGCACGAGAGCCTCGCTCGATGTGGGCCAAGGCCCGGCAGCTATGAAGGCGCCGATCTTCTCAGTGGTCGGCTACAGCCTCGTGGCCGTGCCGGAATTGGTCGAATGCCTCTATGTAGGGTGCTGCCCGCTGCGCGAGCGGGCGCGGTAGGCTCCCGGCGCGCTGCCGGTCCAGACCTTGAAGGCGCGCTGGAAGGCGGTGCTATCGGTGAATCCTAGGTCGGCGGCGATGGCTGCATGCGAGGCATCGCTGCTGGTTAGGCGCACGATCGCCATGTCCCGCCTTAGTTGATCCTTTAGAGCCTGGAACGATGTGCCCTCGGCGGCCAAGTGTCGCTGTAGTGTGCTTACCGACATATGCAGGCGTTGTGCGGTGATGCCCAGGTCAGGCCACTCCGGGATGGCCCGCTGCAACACCATACGTACTCGCGCGCTGGCATTGCGCTCGTTCAGGTGTGGGCCAATTAGGTTGCCCGGCGTGGCTCGCAAGAAAGAATGCAGCGCCTCCCAGTCACGCCGTACTGGATGCTTGAAGGCGCTTGCGTCAAACCAGATGGCCGTACGAGGCTGCCCGAAACGCACTGTGCCGGGAAAGATAAGCCCGTAGCTCACTGCATGCGGCGGTGGCGAAAAGTTGAAGTCGAAACGTTGCGGCACCAGACGGTCGCCGTGCAGCCACACCAGCAGGCGCCAGAAGACGCGTAACAGCATCCCGTGCAAGAAGTCGTCATGAGTGCCAGGACCGCCGTTCATCTGCAGCGCGACGCCGCTCAACGAGCCCTCGGACACGGGAACAAGCGTCACATCGTCCTGTAAAAGCGCAAAGGATCCCGCCAGGCGGCTTAGGGCAGCTCCCAATGTCTTGGCCCCGAGCGTGGAGCGAGCCATCAGCGCGAAGCTGCCCGGGCGCATGGGTCGCTCATGTAGGTAGCCCAGGCACTCGTCGTTCAGGCTGTCCTTGACAGCGATAAATAGCGCGTTGAACTGCTCCACGGTTACGCGCGAATCCTTGAGCTCCAGCAGCGATTCGCTGATGCCGGCGCGTCCCAGAACGTTCTCTAGCCATTCCGGGGTAGCCAGCCCCTTGATGCGTGCGCCGTCCAGAAGGCCTTGAATGGCAAAGATGGGGACAGTGACGACGGGACGCATGGTGTGTGAACGAAGGGGCCGATCCTCGGTCTCGCGGGCCGAAAGAAGTTTTTTGTCAGTTGATTGAGGCAATTCGCCATCGTCCTTTCAAGGGGCACGTATCAAAATTATCACATCCCAAAAATACTTCGCCATGGCACTGCGCCGAATACCCGGTGCACAGGGGCCGAAACCAATGCATAAATAAGGAGATACATCCATGCTGCCGCAACTTTACCGCCAACCTTGGATGGACAGTGACATCGAGACCTTTCGCGAGCAGGTTCGCCGCTATATCGCTGCCGAAATGGCTCCGAAGCTGCCGGGGTGGCGCGAGCAAGGCTACGTACCGCGCGAAACTTGGCGACCCTTTGGCGAAATGGGCTTCCTGCTGCCGGAAATGCCTGAGGCGTACGGCGGCGCCGGCGCCAGCCTCGCCTACCAACTGGTAGTGCAGGACGAACTGGCCAAGGCCGAGATGCCGGTCAACATAGCGGTGCACACCATCGCTTCGCATTACATCCTGGACTTCGGTACCGAGGAGCAGAAGCAGCGCTGGCTGCCCAAGGTGACGAACGGCGAGATGCTGGCCGCAATCGCGATGACCGAGCCGGGCTGCGGCTCGGATCTGAAGGCCATCTCCACCCGGGCCCGGCGCGACGGCGACTACTACGTGATCGACGGCGCCAAGACCTTCATCACCAACGGCTTCACCGGAAACCTGCTGATCGTCGCGGCGCGCACCAGTGGCGCGGGCAGCAAAGGGGTGTCGCTGTTCGTACTGGAGACCGAGAACCTGCCAGGCTTTCGTGTGGGCCGCCTGCTTGAAAAGATCGGCATGCAGGCCTCGGACACGGCGGAGCTCTTCTTCGACAGCGTGCGCGTTCCAGCCGACCAACTGCTGGGCGGCGTCGAAGGCCAAGGCTTTGGGCAACTGATGGGCGCGCTGCCCTACGAGCGCATGGTCATTGCAGTGCCGGCGGCGGCCGTCATCGACCGGGCGTTGGAGCTCACCATCGAATACACGAAGCAGCGCAAGATATTCGGTGCGCCTCTGTTCGACATGCAGACAACGCGCCAAAAGCTGGCCGAGATGGCCACCATCGCCCACGTGGTGCGCACCTTCGTAAACGACTGTATCCAACGACTGCTGGACGGCATGCTCGACGACGAGGCCGCATATATGGCCAAGTGGTGGTGCACCGAGCAGCAGTGCCGCGTGGTGGACGAGTGCCTGCAACTGTTTGGCGGCTACGGCTACATGGCCGAATACCCGATCGCGCGCATGTATGCAGCCTCGCGTGTGCAGAAGATCTACGGCGGTGCGAATGAGGTCATGAAGGAATTGATTGCGAGGAAGCTGTGAGCGCGCCGAACACGCTGCAGTTGCCGCTGCACGGCGTCCGCGTGGTGGAGTTCGAGGGCATCGGCCCGGGCCCGCTGGCCGCCAGGATGCTGGCCGACATGGGTGCCGAGGTGATCGCACTGACACGAGCCGAGCCGGCCGCCGCGGCCGAGCGGTTGGGCGGGGCGGCGGAGAATCCCCTGCGCCGCGGCAAGACGGTTGAGGTCATCGACCTGAAGTCGCCCGACGGCAAAGCGCGTGCCCTGGACCTGATCGCCCAGGCCGACGCCTTGATCGAGGGCTTTCGCCCGGGTGTGATGGAACGGCTGGGCTTCGGCCCCACTGAATGCGCGGCGCACAATCCCCGGCTGGTTTACGGCCGGATGACGGGCTGGGGCCAGAGCGGCCCGCTCGCCCAGGCCGCAGGCCACGACCTGAACTACGTCGCGCTGACGGGCCTTCTGTCGCTGTCGGCGCATAGGGGGCAGGCACCCATCGTGCCGCCCTCGGTACTCGGGGATGGGGCCGGGGCGCTGGGCATGGCCTTCGGCGTCGCCTGCGCGCTGGTCGATGCACGGGCCACCGGCCGTGGCCGGGTTGTGGACGCAGCCATCGTCGACATCGTGGCCATGCTGGGCACGCTGGTGCACTGGATTCGCGCCAACGGGCAGATCGACGGCGCACAGCCGAGCCCGTTCCACGATTCGCCGTTCTATGACGTGTACGTCTGCGCCGACGGCGGCTTCATCAGCCTCGGCGCGATCGAGCCGCCGTTCTACGCATTGCTGTTGTCCAAGTTGGGCCTGGCGGACGTGAACCCTGCAGACCAGTACGACACGGCGGCGTGGCCAGCGTTGAAGGAGCGCATCGCGGCCCTCATCCGCACCCAGCCCCAGGCGCACTGGTGCGCGCTGCTTGAAGGCAGCGACGCCTGCTTTGCACCCGTGCTCAGCCTGGCCGAGGCAGTGCGGCATCCGCACAACGCGGCACGGGGCATCTACCAGACCACCTCTTTCGGCGCCATCGAAGCGGCCCCGGCCCCACGGTTCCAGGCACTCAACGCAACCACCACCCAGGAGACAAAGAAATGACTGCTACCACCCACATCGTCCGCGGCTGCCCGTCCACCACGGGCAACGACCGCCAGCTCAACACCACGACGCTGATCCGGCACGCCGCGCGCACCCATGGGGACCAGGAGATCGTCTACCGCACACCCGATGGCGGCTGGGATCGCTACACCTATGCCGATTGCTACGCGCGCGTCTGCCGAAGCGCCAATGCGCTGCGCGCGCTCGGCGTTGCACCGGGCGATCGGGTCGGTATCCTGGATTGGAACAGTCGGCGCCACTTCGAGTTGTACTGGTCCATCCCCGGCCTGGGCGCGGTCATGCTGCAGATGAACTTGCGCCTGGGCGCCGAGGATCTGGGCTACGTGGTCGACCACAGCGAGGTGTCCTACGTTTGCGTGGACGAAACATTACTGCCCATTGCCGAATCCGTCGCGGCGAATTCGCCCCAGATCAAGGGCTGGATCGTCATGACTGACAAGCCACTGGACCAGATCAAGACCACGCTGAAACCGCTGCTGCACTACGAAGACCTGCTGGCCGCCGCCGACACGAAGATCGACTGGCCCGAAATCGACGAAACGTCGGCCTACAGCGCCTGCTACACCACCGGCACCACGGGCAAGCCCAAGGGTGTGTACTACTCGCACCGCGGCATCTACCTGCACTCCACGGCCATGGCCACCAATCTGGGAATGACGCTGAACGACTGCGTCATGCTCATCACGCCCATGTTCCACGGGCAATGCTGGGGCCTGCCGCAGGCCGCCACGCTGCTCGCCGACAAGATCGTGCTGCCGGGCCGCTACGTTGCCGAAGACACGAAGCCGCTGGTCGATGCCATGATCGCCGAGGACGTGACGGTCACCAACGGCGCACCGGCCATCTTCCAGCCCATGCTGCAGTACATCGAGACGCTGCCGGTCAAGCCGGACTTCAGTCGCATGCGCATGCTGTCCGGCGCCACCGAGCCACCTCTGTCGATGATGATCGGCTTTTACGACCTCACGGGTGCCGAGGTGGTGCATGCCTACGGCGCCACAGAAGCCACAACGCTGGTGACGATGAACCGCCTCAAGTCCACGCTCAAGAAGCGCCTGACCAAGGACGAGCGGTGGAACCTCAAGCGCAAGCAAGGCCTGGTTCTGACCGGGGTGGACATCCGCATCCTCGATGCCGACGACAAGGACTTGCCACACGACGGACAGTCGGCAGGCGAGATCTGTCTGCGCGGCCCCTGGATAACGGTCAGCTACCACGACATGCCCGATTCCGGAGACCGCTTCCTTGAGGGCGGATGGTGGCGCTCGGGCGATGTTGGCACGGTGGACGAGAACGGCTACCTCAAAGTCACCGACCGCATCAAGGACGTGATCAAGAGCGGTGGCGAATGGATTTCTTCCATCGACATGGAAAACCTGCTCATGAGCCACCCGGCCGTACGCGACGCCGCGGTGGTCGGCATTCCCCATGCGAAGTGGCAGGAACGGCCGCTGGCCCTGGTGGTGCTGAGGCCGGGCCAGCAGGCGACCCAGGAGCAATTGCAGGAACACCTGAGCAGCGCCTTCGCCAAGTGGCAGTTGCCAGACCAGATTCTGTTTGTCGAAGCCATCCCCAAGACCAGCGTTGGCAAGCTCGACAAGAAGCGCATCCGCATCGAGCATGCGGGCCGCTACGCTGAGTGAGCCAACCTTTTTGCACCAGGAGAAGAACATGAATAACCATGAACCCGTCATAGTCGGTGCGTTGCGTACACCCGTGGGCAAGCGCGGGGGGCGCCTGCAGAAATGGCACCCCGTCGATCTGTTGGGCGAGACGCTGCGCCAGTTGGTCGAGCGCTCCGGCATCAACCCCGCCGATCTGGACGATGTGATCGTCGGCTGCGTGCTGCAATGGGAGCAACAGCACGGTAACCTGGGTCGTCATGCCGTATTGGCGGCGGGGCTGCCCGAATCCGTCCCGGCGGTGACGGTTGACCGGCAATGCGGCTCCGGCCAGCAGGCGGTGAGCTTTGCCGTGCATGGCATCCAGGCGGGCGCTTACCAACTGGTCATTGGTGCCGGGGTTGAGTCGATGTCGCAGGCCCCAATGCCGCCGTCGTTCAAGCCCGGCGCGCCGCTGGGCTCGCAATACAGCCCGCGTGAGCTGGCGCGCTACCAGGACAACCCGCTGATACCGCAAGGCGTTTCGTCGGAGTTGATGAACAAGCGCTTCGGCCTCACGCGCGAGGCGCTGGACGCCTTCGCCGTGCGCAGCCATCGGCGCGCCATTGAGGCTTCGCGGGCTGGTCGTGTCCAAGACCAACTCGTGCGGCTGCATGAGGATCCGACCGACCCAGACAGCCCGCTCGTCACCGCCGACGAGGGCATGCGCGCCGACCCCAACCCCGAGAAGATGGCTACGCTTAAGCCCGTGTTTGCCGCAGACGGCGCTACAACGGCTGCTAACTCCTCGCAGATCAGCGATGGTGCCGCCGCGCTGCTGATTGCCAGCCGCGCTTATGCCAAGCAGCACGGCCTGAAGCCGCGTGCGCGCTTCGTCAGCACCGCCGTGGCCGCCGCCGATCCGGTGATCCAGTTCACCGCCGTGCTCGATTCCACCCGCAAGGCACTGAAGGAAGCGGGCCTGAGCATCAACGACATCGATCTGTTCGAGGTCAACGAGGCCTTCGGCGGCGTGCCGCTCATGTTCCAGCAGGAATTCGGCGTCCCGGACGACCGCCTCAACGTCAACGGCGGCTCGATAGCCATCGGCCATCCGCTGGGCTCCACCGGCGCGCGGATGCTCACCGACCTGCTGTACGAGCTGGAGCGCCGGGGTGGTCGCTATGGCCTGCAGACCATTTGCGAGGCCTCGGGCACGGCCAACACCACCATCATCGAGCGGCTGGCATGAGCGGGGCCAACATGAGCGAATCCAGCGAAGTGCTCGTCAGCCGCGAAGGCGCCATCGTCACCTTGACCATCAACCGCCCCCGTGCAAAGAACAGCTTGAACCGCGCGGTATTCGATGGCCTGCGCGCGCAGCTTGCGCAACTGCGCGACGACGATGCCGTGCGAGCCGTCATCATCACCGGCGCCGAGGGCGTGTTTTGCGCCGGAGCTGACATCACGGCGTTCGAGGTGCTGCGCGCCGCGCCGCTGCTGGGCGATCGCGCAGCGACGGGCTGGGACTTCTTTTCGGAACTGGGGAGCTTCCCCAAGCCCGTCATTGCGGCGGTGGAAAAGGTCGCGCTGGGCGGCGGCATGGAACTGGCGCTGGCCTGCGACATCGTGATCGCCGGCGAGTCAGCCAAGTTTGGCGTGCCGGAAGTCAAGCTGGGCGCCATTCCCGGTGCCGGCGGCACCCAGCGCCTGATCCATGCCATCGGCAAGTCCAAGGCGATGGCTCTGCTGCTGACCGGTGATTTCATCGACGCCCGCAAGGCCTGCGACGTCGGCATCGTCGCCGAAGTGACGGCTGACGGCCAGGCCCTGCCGACGGCGTTGGCGATGGCCAGCCGGATTGCGGCCAATTCGCCGCTGGCCGTGGCGCTCGCGAAAGATGCGGCCTTGGCCAGCTTTGAAACTCCGCTCGCGCAGGGCCTGGAGCATGAGAAGCGCAATTTCTTCGTCGTTTTGCGTTCGGCCGACAACCTGGAAGGGCAAGCGGCATTCCTGGACAAGCGTGCCCCCAACTTCACTGGCCAATAACGCCTGTCTGTCATCTATCAAGGAAAAACCATGAAACTGAATTCCGACATTTCTGCCGTCATCACCGGGGGGGCTTCCGGTCTGGGAGCTGCCACGGCCCGGCTCTTGGCCAGCCACGGCGTCAAAGTCGCCATCTTCGACATGAATGAAGCCGTCGGCCAGGCGTTGGCAAGCGAGCTTGGCGGCGTTTACTGCAATGTGGACGTGACGTCCGAGGAGCAGGTGGACGCAGCCTTCGCCAAGGCCCGCGCCGCGATCGGGCAGGAGCGCGTTCTGGTCAACTGCGCCGGCACGGCCGACGCCGTCAAGACTGTCAGCCGCGACAAGAAAACCGGCGAAATCCGCCCATGCGCGGCAGATCGTTTCAATCGCATCATTCAGATCAACCTGGTGGGCAGCTTCCGCTGCATCGCCAAGTCAGCTGCGGGCATGTTGACGCTCGCGCCGCTGGCCGATGGCGACCGCGGCGCCATCGTCAACACCGCTTCGGCCGCCGCGCAGGACGGCCAGGTCGGCCAGGCCAGCTATGCGGCCAGCAAGGCAGCCATCGTGGGCATGACCCTGCCAATCGCGCGCGACATGATGGACGAAGGGATCCGGATCAACACCATCATGCCGGGGATCTTCGGTACACCGTTGCTGCTGGGCCTGCCGGACAACGTCAAACAGGCGCTGGCGGCCAGCGTGCCCTTTCCCAAGCGTTTAGGCGACCCCGATGAATTCGCGCAGGCCGTCGAGTTTCTCGTTACTTGCGGCTACATGAATGCCGAGTCCATTCGTGTGGATGGTGCCATTCGCATGGCGCCGCGCTGACGCTGAAATTTTGATCAATCAGGGAACGTCAGCATGCCTGGAAATCCGGTAATTCTCGAAAAGAATGGTGCCGTCGCGACCATAACACTCAACTCGCCAAAAAAAATGAATGCGTTGAGCACGTCGGTCGTAAACGTGCTCGCTGGTGTCATTGCAGATGTCGAACGCGATGGCTCGATTCGAGCTTTGCTGCTGCGCGGCGAGGGCCGGATGTTCAGTTGCGGAGGCGACATCGAAGAAATGGTGGCCGCAGGCGATGCGTTGTCTACCTTGGTCGATGACGAACTGAGAGTGGCCGAAAGCATGATTCCTCAATTCGCCAGCCTGCCGTTCCCGGTAGTCTGCGCCGTACAAGGCGCGGTAGCCGGAGGCCGGAGGCGGTCTCGGGCTTGCCTTGGCCTCTGACTACCTGATTGCCGCAAGTGGGACGAAGTTTGTGGCGGCCCATACCGGCCTCGGATACGCGGGGGATTTCGGCATCAGCTGGCTACTTCCACGCGCAGTGGGTGGACGACGCGCACGAGACATGATCTTGACCAATCGCGTAGTCAGTTCGGACGAGGCCTTGGCCTGGGGATTGGTCGAGAAAGTGGTTCCTGGCGAGAGCCTGCTGGGCGAAGCGCGGCGTATGGCGGTGCAATTTTCGGTCGGACCAACGCAAGGTTATGCGGGCGCCAAGCGCCTGCAACTCGCTGCCTTCGAGAGTGATCTGGCGACCTCATTGAGGCTGGAGGCGGCCGAAATGAATCGAGCCTCGAAAACCACAGATTCGCTGGAAGCGGTTCACGCGTTCGTCGCAAAGCGAGTCCCGCAGTTTGCCGGACGCTGAACGGCTGTAGACGCATCCGGTCGGTAGGTGCTCAATCGCTGCTGGCGTCAGGTAACGGATAAACCCTGCTGCCGTCGGATTTGCCAGGATAGGGTGCCACCATGTACCTGCCCAGAAATCAGCATGCCGAGTCGTTGTTCGATGACCGGCGTCCATGGCACCAAGCTGAACCCCATACCATCATCGAGCATGGCAAAGCGGCCACTGGCGAGCATGAGGCTGCGCCGGTAGATGCCGGTCACGCGCTGGCCATCGGCCGCCAGACGGTGTTCCAGCCCGGTTTCGGTGGCAATATCCTTGGCAGCCCGAATCACATCCCGATCGCGTAGTGTCGCCAATAGATTGCGCGCGAGGATTACGCGCTGCCCGCGCCGCTCTGCCAGCCCCTGTTCGGCCAGGAATTCGGCGCGCTGCTGCATCGCCTGGTTGACCTCGCTGCCAAAGCCCAGGTTGCCCAGGCCCGAGCCGCCGCCGATCAACTGCTGGTCGAGCCAGGTGGCTCCGATCACGCGGGCCTGCCGCTCGATGGGCAGGTGCGATTTCAGCTCCACCGCCACGCCGCCCAGGCGCTGCGCATCGTAGCGACGGCCCTGCTCGGGCAAGTCGTCCGGCACCTTCCATAGCCCCTCGGCCACCCGTTCCACGATACCGGCACGGCGCAAGGCTTCCAGCCGGCGGACGTGGGACGCGACCACTTCCTGCGGATCGCGGCCGGGCACGGCCTGACCCTGCGCGATGGCAAGGTGGTGGTCGGTGCGGTACAGGCCATCGCTCGCCAACGCGGCGATGTTCTTGTCGGCCGCGCGCACGTCAGCCGATCTCCTTGCCTCCACCACGGCGCCGGTCGGATAGTTCGCCAGCTCGTCGCGGGCGTTGAGCGCAACGTAGTGGGCCTTGCCGTCCACGCCGTCGATGACCAGATAGCCCCGGTCGTGCAGTTCGTCGGCCAGCCCCTTCGCGGCCACGCGGCCGAGGATGGTTCGGCCATCGTCCCCAGGCTCGAACACCGCCAGTTCGCGTGGCTCGCCGCGCATGGCCCGCTGCATGGTGCGGATGATGTCGCCGCGCTCGCCCAGGGCGCGCAGGGTCTTTTCCGCATCGTTGTGGACGGTCCACGTGCCGGGCTGGGCCTCGTCGGCCAGGCCCAGGCGCTGCAAACGCTGCAACCTGCCGATCAGCAGCAGACGCTGGCGTTGCAGTCGGGGTTCGTTGAGCCGTTCGACATGCACCATGCCATCGTCGCCGGCCTCGCGCTTCAAGGTGCGATCCAGGCTCGTCCACCGCTCCTGATCCACCTCGCGCCGCAAGGTCTGCTGGATCTCCAGCTCGGTGCGCGGCCCCAGCCATTCGGTCGCCAGTTCGGCGGCGCGATGGCGGAACCCATCGGCGATGTAGTCGCCCGCGATGATGAGGTCTTTGCCGGTGTCGTCGCGCCCGCGCACGACGATGTGCGTGTGCGGGTTGTCGGTGTTCCAGTGATTGACGGCCACCCAATCGAGGCCCGTGCCAAGGTCGGCCTCCATGCGACCCATGAGGTGCCGGGTATAGGTGCGCAGGTCTTCCAGCTCCGCGCCATCTTCGGGCGAAAGGATAAAGCGGAAGTGATGCCGGTCGTCGGCGCAGCGTTCCTTGAACGCATCGAGGTCGGCGGCATCGGTCTGCGGCCCGTAGGCTTGGCCCGACTCGCCATCGCGGCCCACACCATCGCGCTCGATATAGCGCAGGTGCTTGGCAAGCGACTGCGGGCTGGCTCGGTGCTGATTGAGCAGCAGCGTCTTGATGGTCACACGCCGCGACATGGACGTGAGCTTCGCCCCCGCGAAGCGCGCCGCCGTGTGGCCGCGTCCCAAGCGTGAGCCGGGCCGCTGGCCGGAGCCGGCACTCTTGCTACTGCCACCAGGACGGCGCACCGAGGACTTACCGCCGCTGGCCTTGCCCGCCTGCTTGAGTACCTTGGAGACGAAGCTCTGGCCCCGGTTCTTCGGGGCGCTGGGACGGATGCGGAAATCGTCGTCGCGGCGGTCGGTCATGGCTGTGCTCCTTGCAAGTTCTGGCGTGTCCGGGCGTGCGAAGCACGCGGACATGCCCGCATCGGCGCGGGCTTCGCGCCCCACGCGGCACGGTGGCGAAGCCGCTGCGTGTCGCGCCACCCCCATGTGCAGACTGGCTTTGCGGGCCGACAGGTGCCGCACCCTTTTGTCTTGCCTTCCGCATTTGCCTCCCCCTGTCCCCCAGGTTCTCGATCCCGGCAACTGCGGCCCGGTGGCAAGGCTGCACCAGCAGCCAGCGCACCGGCGAACACGGCAATGGCCGCAGGCCAGCCGTGTTCGAGGCAAGACGCCTGCACGTGGGACGGCTGCGCCGGAGGCAGCGCGAAGTGCAGCGCGGATGCGCTCGCACTGCACGCGCGACGACATGACAACGGCCAGCAGAACGACACGCCCGATAGCACGATGATGCGCAGCGAATCGGTGGCCATCATGGGCGCGACTCCAGCCAGACGGGGCGCGCAACGCCGATCACGGAAGCTGCGCTGACCGGCCCGAAATACCGGCTATCGAACGACGCCGGATTGGTCACACTGAGGAGGAACAGCTCGCCATGCCGCAAGCGGTGGCATTGCTGCCGGGATGGCAGCGGCCGGCCCCAGCGATCGGCAGACAGCACGGCGGCTGAAGGCACGCCGTCGATGCGGACTTTGCCGTCAGCGATGCACACCTCTTGCGGCGCCACCGCGCCCACGCGCTTGAGCAGAGGAATGCGCGTCGGCAGGTAGCCGCGCTGCGCAGCGAGCGCGGCAGCCTCGGCAGGCAGCGGCACCAGCACGATGCTGCCTACCGACAACGGACGTGGTGGCGAGCTGGTGCGATGGTCGAGCGGATCGATGCGATACCAGCCGACCTCCACGCTGTCGGACGGGTTGTAGGTCAGGCGTGGCAGCGGATGCACGAAGGACGCCCAGGCCAGCGCAGCGAGGCCGCAGGCGGACAGGCCCGCCAGCACGAGGCGAGCGCGCACGCGCAAGCGAGGGTGCGGCGCGGTGCCGGAAGTGGAAACTGCGGTCATGGCAGCGCCCTCCCGGCCAGCCAGGCGGCGTGCCGCTCGGCGGTGTATTCGGGCAGCGGCAAGTGCGCTGCGAGCCGGTTGGCGAGCGTGCGCCAGTACGCGGGCGAGACGCCGACAGGCGTGATGCCCAGCGCCTCGATGGCGTCGATGCGCGCCAGCACGGCACGCACCGATTGCTCACCCTCGGCGTGCAGCAAGAGGCGCGCGCCGGGTTGCACGCCGGAGATGCGCTGCGCGCCATCCATCGGCATGCACGCCTGCATCACCATGAGCTGCCAGCGGATCGTGCCGTAGTCGTTGGCCTGCCAGCGGATGCGGCAGAGAACCGCATTCGGCGTGAACACCGCGCAGCGGCGCCAGCGGTCGAACCGGATGATGCGGGCAGGATCACCGAAGCGCAGGTAGAGGTCGAAGCGTTGGTCGATGTATGCCAGCGCAACGCGCGTCAGCGGTACGCCGTCGGCCACGCCGACAGGCGGGATGGACGGCGGTGCCGAAGCCGTCGAGGCGGGTGTGTTCATGAGGACTTCTCCGGGAATTCCCGCTCCAGCAGCGCGCGCAACAGATCGGCCACCGTCACGCCTTGCGTGAAGGCCGATACCTTGATGCGCGCCCGCATGGCGGGCGTGATGTCGAGGGTCAGGCGGGCCGTGTAGAGGTCGCCTTTCTGGAGGTCATCGGCACTGCCCTGGCGAATCCACGCCTCGGCGTGCGGATTCGCGGGCGGGCGAGCGCCGATGCCGATGCGCTTGCCCGTGCGCTTGCTGGCAGGAGTGCTCATGACGGCCACCGCAGCAGTTCATCGACCAGCGCGGTGATTTCGCGCGCGGCGGCGCTGTCTGGCGCCGTCTCGCGTGCAAGCCGGCCGGCGGCCACGCTGTCGGCAAACACGATGCGCTGATGCACTTCCGCGCGCAGCGCAGGAAGCGGCTGCTCGGCCAGCGCGCCGCGGGCCTCGCGTCCG
>CESO01018117.1_pt1 | contig 40951 bp, 35 predicted proteins | sample 356341 | NCBI WGS metagenome assembly CESO01 (sample SAMEA2621812, study PRJEB7988) | marine metagenome | biome: marine biome (ENVO:00000447); feature: deep chlorophyll maximum layer (ENVO:xxxxxxxx); material: "saline water (ENVO:00002010), including plankton (ENVO:xxxxxxxx)" | depth 35 m | reverse complement strand
ATTTTATTTATTTTTTTCACCTTAGCTACAACTTCAGGTTTTTGCCTCATTTGATATGTAGTGGTAATGGGTGTAAATTGAAATTCAGTAATCATACCTGGAACACAGTTCATTTGAGCTCTGAAATGTGGCATAAATGCTGAATGAAGTACATCTTGAGATCTCATTTTAAAAATAATATCCCTTCCAACAGGTAAATGTAATTCAGTGGTAACTACATCATCAAATCCATTAGGATCAGTTGAATCAATACCTGCTATATTTTTACCATCAAAATCTTGTAAAAATCTAACATTTGCATCGCCTAAAACTCCATCCTCACCAGAATATCTTGCCTTCCAATTAAATTGTTGAGCATATAATTCAATAACTAATGCTTCTTCATTTTCCTCAACACTCATTATATCAGTCCATGTATATAATCCGAAAAATATTAAAATTGCAAGAGTTATCATAGGAATTATTGTCCAAATAGCTTCCAACCTGTCATTATCAGAATAAAATAAAGCTTTTTTTCCTTTTTCTCCTCTATACTTGTAAGTAAAATAATGTAATAAAGCTTGTGTGACAGTTTGAACAAAAAATATCAATGCAAAAGTAATCCACATTAAACTATCATATTGGCTTCCATGCTCAGATGCAGCTTCTGGAAGTAAAACGTCTCCCCACTTCCAAAAAGAAAATAATGTTATAATATATATAAATGCCAAAAAAGCAAACATTAGCTTTCCTTGAGTATTATTGTCATCATTATCTGCAATTTGAGAGTCGTTTATTTTAGCAGGCTGAGATAACTCAAAGATTTTTGTGATTTGCCAAATAGCAATAGTTACTAAAATTAAAATCGATAATATTAATACAATTGTCATATATATTTTAACTAATTATTAATAATGAAAATTTTTACTCTCCTTAATGTAAGGGTCACCTTTTGCTAATAGCGGTGCTTTTTCCAGTTCCTTAAAAACTATGTAAATAAACAGACCCAGAAAAAACATAAATCCACCAATTTCAGGCGCTCCAATAAACCAATTATGACCAACAGCTGAAGGCATAATCATATTAAAAACGTCTATGTAGTGACCAATTATTATGACTATTCCTACCATTACAATTATATAATTCATTCTTTTGTAATCACTATTCATAAGAACTATTAGTGGAAAAATAAAATTTAGAACTACCATTCCCCAAAAAGGTAAAGAATAGTCTTCAATTCTACTCATAAAATATGTTACTTCCTCAGGTATATTAGAATACCAAATTAACATAAATTGAGAAAACCATAAATAGGTCCAAAAAACACTTATACCAAACATAAATTTACCTAGATCGTGAATATGGCTATTATTGACAAATTCAAGATAACCCTTTGATTTAAGGTAAATAGTGACCAAAGCTATGGTGGTAATTCCACTTACAAACATACTTGCAAAAACATACCAGCCAAATAAGGTACTAAACCAATGTGGATCTAATGACATAATCCAATCCCATGACATTATAGATTCTGTAACGATATAAAAAACCAGAAAAGCAGCAGAAATTCTGAAATTTTTCTTATGGTTTGAGATATCGTTTGAACTGTCTTGAGCTAGCGAAAACTTCCTTGAAAAATATCTATAGAGTGACCACCCAAAAATAAAAAAGGCCGCCCTAATTAAAAAGAATGGTATGTTTAAATATCCTGACTTTGCTTTGATAATTTTATCGTGTTCAACCACCTCTGAATCCATCCAAATAAACAAATGATTTAAATGCAGACTTGAAAGAACTAAAATGATAAAAACGATTATTGAACCAGGCAAAAGATACCCTGTTATTCCCTCCATGACTCTATATAGAACAGGAGACCACCCTGCCTGAGCCGCTCTTTGAATAGCGTAAAAAGCTAATGTCCCCAATGATATCATAAAGAAAAAGAATGCTGACACATATAAAGCGGCCCAAGGTTTATTTTGTAACTGGTGCAAAAGATGTTCGTCATGGCTTTTTTCATGACCATCATTTTTATTTTCTTGTAATTTGTTTTCACTGCTACTAGAATCTTCATGATGTTCAATATTCATTGCCTTTAACTGTTCAATTGATTTAGGGATAGCAATAAACCCATACGCAAGACCAAGAAAGCCAATAAGCATCAATGCTATTGATAAATTTTTAAGGCTTTTTGAAAATATGTATGTCATTTTGTTTTCCATAAATTTATTTAACGAGATTACTTCTTAATTTCATCACATGTTGAGAAATTTGCCATCTTTCTATTTCATTTACTTGACTAGAGTGAGACCCCATAGAATTTTTACCATACATCAAAACATGATATATACTTCCTGGAGTTATTTCCCTATCAGCGTAACTAGGAATTCCTAAAAACTTTTCTCTTTTCATAAGAATTCCTTGACCATCTCCTTTATCTCCATGACAAACAGAACAATAAACCTTATATAATTCTTTACCTTTTGATAAGTGAGACTCGCTAATTTGAATTGGAGATGATAATGAATCCCTTGCTAATTCATAGCCTTCATTAGTGTTTTCATATTCATATGGCTGCCATCCCCTTGAAATTGAACCCTCAGCAGGCTTTTGAGCCTCTATTCCATTTGAAAAGGCATCTGATTCAGAGTATGTTTTGTAACCAACGGATTCATACATATTTGGAAAATATTGAAAGTTAGGCTTAGAAGGATCAAAACATGACCCTAACCCAAATAATAGAGTTAGAAATAATATGCTATTTATTAAATATTTTATCATTTTTTTTCTGTTTTTTCGAAAATAGTAATTTCTAACGCTCCTGTTTTCTTTAATAACCCTCTTAATTCTTTTTCGCGATCATTTAATTCTAACTCCATTAAAAACTTATCATCTGTAGTTGATAAAACAGGATTTTCAGCTTTTTTAAAAGGCCATAACCTACTTCGAAGGTAAAAGGTAATTACCATAAGATGGGCCGCAAAAAAAACAGTAAGTTCAAACATAATAGGAACAAATGCAGGCATGTTTTCTATAAAACTAAAACTTGGTTTGCCTCCAATATTTTGAGGCCAATCTTCAATCATAATATAATTCATCATTAAAATAGAAACAATCAATCCAATACATCCATATATAAATGAAGTAATTGCGATTCTGGTGCTTTCAAGTCCCATAGCTTTGTCTAAACCATGAACAGGAAAAGGAGTATATACTTCTTCTATACGATATTTATTTTTCCTCACCTCCTTGACAGCATTTAATAAAACGTCATCATCATCATATATGGCGTGTATGAATTTATTTTCCATGATTACCGTTTGTTTTATTTTTATATTTATCTCCAGAAGTTTTTAAAATTGATTTAACCTCTGCCTGAGCAATTACGGGGAAAGTTCTAGCATACAATAAAAAAAGCACAAAAAAGAAGCCTATGGTACCAATAAAAATTCCAATTTCAACAAAAGTTGGAGAAAACATTGTCCATGAAGATGGTAAGTAGTCTCTGTGAAGAGAAGTTACAATTATAACAAACCTTTCAAACCACATCCCTATATTTACTACAATAGATATGAAGAAGGAAAACATGATACTGGTTCTTAATTTTTTAAACCACATAAATTGAGGAGAAAAAACATTACATGACATCATTGCCCAATAAGCCCACCAATATGGGCCAGTAGCTCTATTTAAAAATGCATATTGTTCATATTCAACACCTGAATACCAAGCTATAAAAAGTTCAGTAATATATGCAACTCCTACAATTGAGCCAGTAATCATTATTACAATATTCATAAGTTCTATATGCTGGATGGTAATATAATTTTCCAAATTACTAACTTTTCGCATAATTATTAAAAGAGTATTTACCATTGCAAATCCAGAGAATATAGCCCCTGCTACAAAGTATGGAGGAAAGATTGTCGTATGCCATCCAGGAATAACAGAAGTAGCGAAATCAAACGAAACAATTGTATGAACTGATAATACTAGGGGAGTTGCAAGTCCAGCTAAAACTAATGAAACTTCCTCAAATCTTTGCCAATCTTTTGCTCTTCCAGTCCATCCAAAACTTAATAAACTGTATATCTTTTTTTGAAAAGGTTTAACGGCTCTATCTCTAATCATAGCAAAATCTGGAAGAAGACCGGTCCACCAAAAAACAAGAGAAACTGACAAGTATGTCGAAATCGCAAAAACATCCCAAAGAAGAGGTGAATTAAAGTTAACCCATAAAGATCCAAAAGTATTTGGAATAGGAAGCATCCAATATGCTAACCAAGGTCTTCCCATGTGAATTATAGGAAATAACCCTGCTTGAATAACTGAAAAAATTGTCATTGCCTCAGCAGATCTGTTGATAGCCATTCTCCACTTTTGTCTAAATAAAAGTAAAACAGCAGATATTAAGGTACCAGCATGCCCAATACCAACCCACCAGACAAAATTTGTTATATCCCAGGCCCAGCCAACTGTCTTATTAACGCCCCAAACTCCAATACCTGTTGAAATAGTATAAATTATACATCCTATTCCCCATCCAAGAGCGCTCAAAGAAATCCCAAAAACAATCCACCATTGTTTGTTAGCAGATCCTTCAACAGGTGCAGCAATATCAACTGAAACATCATGATACGACTTATTACCTGTAACTAAAGGCTTTCTAATTGGTGCTTCGTAATGTGAAGACATAGTTTATTTATTTATTTTTATCAACTTTCAGTATTTCTTACTTTAACTTGGTACATAACATTTGGTTTTGTTCCAACGCTTTCTAATAAGTGATACATCCGATCATTCTCTTTTAATTCTGAAACTTTACTTTCTTTATCGTTAACATCTCCAAAAACCATTGCACCAGAGGAACAGGCATTTGAACAAGCACAACTAAATTCTCCATCTTTAATTTGTCTCCCTTCAATTTTTGCGTCTAATATAGTTTTTTGAGTCATTTGAATGCAGAAAGAACATTTTTCCATTACCCCACGTGACCTAACGACAACATCTGGGTTTATTACCATTTTACCTAAGTCATCATTCATGTGAAAATCAAACTCATCATTATTGTTATATAAAAACCAATTGAATCTTCTTACCTTATAAGGACAGTTGTTAGCACAATATCTTGTCCCAACGCAACGATTGTAAGCCATGTGATTTTGTCCTTGCCTTCCATGAGAAGTTGCAGCTACTGGACATACAGTTTCACAGGGAGCATGGTTACAATGCTGACACATTACGGGCTGGAATGTAACTTGAGGATTTTCAGAAGCTTTTTCCATTTTCCCAAAAACTGTAAGTGAATCTCCTAATCCATCAATATTATCTTTTTTGTCATTATCTTCTCTAAAAGAGTCTTCAGAGGAGTAATATCGATCGATTCTCAACCAATGCATATCTCTTGATTTTCTTACTTCCCTTTTACCCACTACAGGTACATTATTTTCGGCATGGCATGCAATAACACATGCTCCACAACCTGTACAAGCATTCAAGTCAATTGATAAATTAAAGTGATGTCCTATTGACCTATCAAACTCTTTGTACATGTCAACTTCAGGTGATGTAACATATTCTTCAATATGATTTTTAGAAACTACAGGTACTGGATTCCAATCCTTTTTATTTTTAGTATTAAAAATCTCTAAAGTAGTTTCTTTAACGATATCACCACGGCCCATTAGAGTATTATGCAACTGAACACAAGCAAATTCATGAAATCCGTCAGCAAGCGAAACATCAGCTTTTTGAACTGGATTAAAATTATTATAAAACTTAAATGCATTTACTCCCACTTGCATCTCTTCTTTAATACCTTTTACTTTGCCATATCCTAAAGCTAAACCAAGACTCTGTTTTGCCTGACCAGGCTGAATTATAACTGGAACTTTAAGTACAGTATTTTTAACTTTTACATTAGCATAGCTTCCATTTAATGCACCGTTAGCCACATTAACATTTTTAATCCCTAAATTTTTAGCATCCGCTGCAGAAATAGTCAAATAATTATCCCATGATGCACGAGTTATTGGATCAGGGAACTCTTGAAGCCAAGGATTATTTGACTGCTGCCCATCTCCCATTCCAACCTTAGTGTAAAGAGTTAATTCAAATTCAGAATTACTTGAATTAGAATAAGATCTTAAATCATTACTTAAGTCCTTTAATTTAAATTCTTCAGATACATTTTGGGTTTTTATTTTATTAAAATATCCGTCATGAAGTACCTTATTCCATGAAAAAGACTCTAAAAGTTCGTCACGCCAATATTCTTTTATTGAATTATAATATGACGAGTAATTACCAGACCACCTTAGAATAACATCTTGAAATTGTAATGTGTTAAATAATGGTTTAATAGTTGGCTGGGCTAAAGAATAAAAATCTTTTTTGAATTCATAATCTCCCCAAGACTCCAAATAATGTGGAGTAGCAGCAATATAATCACATAAAGAAGCGGTTTCATCTTCTTTCATTGAAAATGCTAAAGACAAATCCAGATTTTTTATTGCATTACCAAATTCTTCTCCATTACTCAGTGAATAAACTGGATTAACTCCATATGTGATTAATCCACTAACACCTCCTGAAATAATATCCTTAATAGCCTTTTCTAATTCAATGTTGGATCCTGAACGGATTAATCTTGGATTATAAAAATCAATCACTTGACTTTTTAATTTCATGTTTATTGACAACGCTAATTCTTGTGCATAGGCGTCTTGAATTCCAGTAACCAATACTGCCTTTTCTGCTGACTTTAATAAAGAGGAAATAGCCTTGTCCGCATTTGCTTTTAAATCTTTATCAATTTGAATATTTTCGTTCAAGCCAAAAACTATATTGTATATGTAAGCGAGTATTTTTTTCTGATCAGAAGGTTTAACTGCAAATCTGTGATCTGCATTTGCTCCAGTTAAAGACATGTTGGCCTCAAATTGGAAGTGTTTAGACATTGAGCTTTTGCCTTTAACCTTTTTTGGTACTCGCTTTTTGGCATAATTACAATCAAAACCTCCTCCTTGCCAATCTGATAGAAAGTCTGCTCCTATGGATACAATAGAATCTGCTTTGCCAAAATCATAATCTGGTAAAGCTCTTACACCAAAAATATTTTGATAAGCATCAAGTGTCGATGACTCTGAAGTTGTATCATAAACAACATGTTTTATGTTGGGAAACTTTTCAATAAAATCAGAAATTATTTTTTTTGTTGTGGGACTAGCAATTGTCTGAGTAAGAAGAACAATTTTCTTATCACTTTGAGACATTTCCCTTAATTTCGATATAATTTGAGAATTTAAATCATTCCAATCTATATCTACTTTACTTAAATCATCAGCTGTTCTTCTGTTTTCACTTTTAACCTTTGGCCCTTTAATCCTATTGGAGTCATACATAGATAAAACTGAGGCGTTTACTCTGGCATTAGCAGAACCAAAAAAAGGAGATTCGTTGTTATTTTCAATTTTAATTGGTCTTCCCTCCCTTGTTTTAACTAAAATATTTGCAAAATCAAAGCCATCAGAAATTGAAGTAGCATAATAATTAGCTATACCAGGGATAATCCTTTCGGGCTGGAAAACATAAGGGACAGATTTATTAACTGGTCCTTCACAAGCAGCAAGTGTAGCTGCAGCAGTACTAAATCCAACAAGTTTTAAAAAGTCCCTTCTTGATGCATTAGACTCGAAAGTTGAATCATCAAACGAATCAAGTGGCAACTTTTCAACAAATTCATTTTGCTCAAGCTTGTCTACCAATTGATTATTTTCTTTCAATTGATCTATATTTTTCCAATATGTCTTTTTATAAGCCATAAACTAATTTAAAATTTAATAGTGACATTTACCACATTCTAATCCCCCCATTTGCGCAACAGTTAAATTTTCAACTCCATACTTAACGGATAACTCCTCATGGATTTTTTTATAATACTCATTACTTTCAACTTTTAGGTTAGATTCTCTATGACAATCAATACACCAACCCATAGTAAGTGGTGAATATTGGTATAGTATCTCCATTTCCTCTACAGGACCATGACAAGTTTGACAAGCAACTTTACCGGCAGTTACGTGTTGAGCATGATTAAAATACGCAAAGTCAGGAAGATTGTGAATTCTTAACCATTTCACAGGTTTAGTTTCCCCAGTATATCTTTGATTAACCTCGTCCCATCCAACTGCGGTATATAATTTTTTAATTTCACTTGTGTAAAAGTCTTTTGTGTAACCATTTTCAACATCCTCTTCACCATTATACTCTGCAATATATAAGTGACAATTCATACAAACATTTAGCGATGGTATACCTGAATGCTTTGAAACTTTTGCAGATGAGTGGCAGTATTGGCACTCAATTTTGTTGTCTCCAGAATGTATTTTATGTGAATAGTGAATCGGCTGAATAGGCATATAGCCTTGATCAATTCCAATTTGCATTAAATAACCATAGGCAAAGTATGCGCTAGATAATAAGAGAAAAACTACTGATGTAAGCACCATAAACTCATTCTTTACAAAGGCAATCCATATAGGAGTTTTCTTTTCTTTGATTTCTTTTTTAACTAATTCTACTCCACTCGCAATTGCAATTTTTTTCAGAGTCTTGTTAACCAAGACTAACATTACTATTAGTATGGTAAGTACTAACAATAAAGCAGATAATATAATTTCATTAGGTATTAAAGAATTAGATGAAACTGTAACAGCTTGAACATTATTTGCTGCAACATTAGCAACTGCTGGTGGAGTATAATCTGTATAAGCGATTATATTGTCTATATCCATTTCACTAAGTTGAGGAAAAGCATTCATGTTTGACCTGTTATACTCTTCGTAAATAGCAATAGCTCTTTCGTCTCCAGATTTGATCATAGCAGAGCTATTTTTAATCCAAGTGTATAGCCATTCTTTTTCGTATTTTTGAGATACACCTCGCAAAGCTGGGCCAGTTGCTTTTTTATTTAGTTTATGACATGAAGCACAATGGACATTAAATAATTTCTTTCCCTCCATGGGATCGTATTCTTGCGAATAAAGGGCAACAGAATTTATTGCGAAAACACAAGAAAAAAGTAGAGCCTTAAAAAAATTAAAAATGAAAGAATTTTTCTTTATCATCATTAACCTAAATACAATTTTTTTTTATTAAATAACACACTGCTTAAACTCTTGCAAAAATACTACCGAAAACAATATGAAAAAAGGTTTATTATTTTGAATTATATAATTTATAATGATTCTAAATAAATGATTACTTACCATTAAAATTTAACAAACCTTTTAAAATTTAGACATAATATATTGATATTTGCTTAATGACAAATTTTAAAATTAAAATTAAAATTATTTTCTTTTTTATAACTATTTGCAATTCAGCTATTTATTCTCAGGAAGGTTCAGTTTTAATTAAAAAAGACTCTACACTTATTAAAATTGTTGAACTGAGAAATGAAGTAAATAGTGAAATTTATGATAAAAATTTTTACTCAATCCAATTGTATTATGGCAATCTAGATACTGCAAATAAACTAGCTAAAGATTTTTCTAAAGATTTTTCTGAATTGGAAACACAAATTATTTTCGAAACTCCTAATTATAAGTTGAGAGTTGGTAAGTTTAAAAAAATTCTTGAAGCTCAAAAAGAACTTGAAAAAATAAAAAAAATATATACTTCCGCCTTTATTCTAATGCCAAATAATTTATAACTTTTTCTTTACAGCTATTTCCTTGAAAAACTCAACAATATCTCCCTTTTTTATGTCATTGAAATTTTTAATTTGTAATCCACAATCATAACCTTTAGAAACTTCCTTTACATCATCCTTGAATCTTTTTAAAGAACTTAATGTTCCGGAAAATTGAACAATACCCTCCCTTATAATTCTGATATTTGAATTTCTATAAATTTTACCACTTGTTACCATACAACCAGCAATAGTACCAATTTTAGATATTTTAAATGTTTCCCTAATTTCTGCGTTCCCTGAAACTTCTTCTTTCATATCAGGAGATAATAGTCCTTCCATGGCATCTTTTACATCATTAATTGCGTCATAAATTATTGAATATGATCTAATATCTATTTCTTCTTTTTCAGCTAAAGTTCTCGAATTACCAGATGGCCTCACATTAAAGCCTATTACTATGGCGTCAGAAGCAGATGCTAATAATACATCCGATTCAGTAATCGCACCAACTCCTTTGTGAATAATATTGACTTGAATCTCTTCTGTAGATAGTTTCAGGAAAGAATCTGTTAATGCCTCAACAGATCCATCAACGTCCCCTTTAAGGATCAAATTTAGTTCTTTAAATTCTCCAAGCGCAATTCTTCTGCCAATTTCGTCAAGTGTAATGTGCTTTTGAGTTCTTACATTTTGCTCTCTTAACAATTGAGTTCTCTTTGCAGCAATTTGCTTGGCCTCCCTTTCGTCTTTTAAAATATTAAAATTGTCCCCTGCCTGAGGAGCTCCATCTAGACCAAGAATTGAAATTGGAGTTGAAGGAAGAGCAGAATTTACATTTTTTCCCCTCTCATCAAACATGGCTTTAACTTTACCACTTTGTTTTCCTGCTAAAATATAATCTCCAATTTTTAACGTACCCGTTTGTACTAAAATAGTTGAAACATATCCTCGCCCTTTATCCAAAAAAGCTTCAACAACAGTCCCCTTAGCTTTTCTATTTGGGTTCGCTTTCAATTCAAGCAATTCAGCTTCTAATAAAACCTTTTCAAGAAGCTCTTTAACGCCTAGCCCACTAAGTGCAGATATATCTTGAGATTGAATCTTTCCCCCCCAATCCTCTACCATCAAATTCATTGAAGCTAAAGATTCCTTAATTTTTTCAGGATTTGCTGTTGGTTTGTCCATTTTATTAATTGCAAAAACAATTGGAACTGATGCTGCTTGGGCATGACTAATAGCTTCTTTAGTTTGAGGCATAATATCATCGTCTGCTGCAATTACAATTATAGCAATATCTGTTACTTGAGTTCCCCTTGCCCTCATTGCAGTAAATGCCTCATGTCCTGGGGTATCCAAAAAAGTAATTTTTTGATCATTTTCTAATTGAACAGAATACGCTCCAATATGTTGCGTTATTCCTCCTGATTCACCAGCGATCACATTTTCTTTTCTAACATAATCCAACAAAGAAGTTTTTCCATGATCGACATGACCCATAACGGTAACAATTGGAGCCCTTGGCACAAGATCCCCAGAAATATTCTCTTCTTTCTCTTCAATGTAAGTTTCTTCAAGATCACTTTTTACAAAATCAACTTCAAATCCAAATTCATCTGCAACAATAGTTAATGTTTCGGCATCAAGTCTTTGATTCATTGTTACCATAATTCCAAGTGACATACAACTAGAAATAATATCATTTAAGCTTACTTCCATAAGTGTAGCAACTTCTCCAACAGTTATAAACTCAGTTACCTTTATAATTTTACTTTCAGCCTCAATTTGCGCCAGCTCATCGTCTGATTTTTGTTTATGTTGGTCTCTTTTATCTCTCCTATATTTTGCCCCTTTAGATTTAGAACCTTTCCCTTGTAATTTCTCGAGAGTTTCTCTTATTTGTTTTTGAACTTCATCATCAGAGGGCTCAACTTTCTGGGTTAAATTCTGATTTTGGTTTTTAAATTTACTTGGCTTTTTTGAATTTATTTTGGAAGAGCTATCCTTTTTAAATTGGTTATCTGAAGGTTTTTTAACTGGATCCTTACTTATTCTTCTTCTTCTTCTCCTTTTACTGTCATCGTCAGCCTTTTGTTTTTTATCAATCTCTTCTAAATTGAGCTTTTCTCCAGTAACTTTGGGCCCACTTAGTTTTTTATATTTAGTAACTAAATTCTTATCTTCTTTTGTCTCTGAAGTAGAGATATTTTCTTTATCATTCTTACTTAAATCATCATTTTTAGATAAAGATAAATCAGACTTTTCATGAACTTTAGATGATACATCTTTATTTAATTTTGAACCAATTTCTTTATTTTCAAGTTGAATTTTGTCAATTTGTTTTGGCTTTTGAATGATTAATTTTGAAGCTTTAATTATTTTTCTCTCTTCCTCGATTTTAAGTTTTTCCAATTCAATTTTCTCCTGTTTGATTCTTAAAACTTCTTTTTCCTTTCTTTTAACCTCCAAAACCTCATCAGTTTCTGCTTTATCAGATTTATCAGATTTAAACTCGTTTAATAACAATTCATATATTTCATTCGATATTTTGGTTGTAGGACGGGCATCAACCTCATAACCTTTTTCATTGAGAAATTCTATTACCCTATCTAATGAAATGTTAAGTTCTCTTAAAACTTTATTTAATCTTATTTTAGATAATTCTGACATATATTTATTAATAAATTAAGGCTATTTTATATTTTATTCTTCAAATTCTTCTTTTAAAATTTTTAATACTTCTTTAATTGTTACTTCCTCAAGGTCTGTTCTTTTGGCTAGTTCTTGAAAATCCAATTCAAGAATACTTTTAGCAGTATCTAGACCAACCTTTTTAAATTCATCAATAACCCATGCATCAATTTCATCTTTAAATTCAGCTAATTCCACATCTTCTTCAGCACCTTCTCTGTAAACATCAATTTCATATCCAGTTAATTTGCCAGCAAGTCTTATATTATGACCAGCTTTACCAATAGCCTTAGAAACCTCATCCGGCTCTAAAAAAACTTGAACTCTTTTAGTCTCCTCATTTATTTTCAATGAATTAACCTTAGCAGGTGAAAGTGATCTAGTAATATATAATTGAAGATTATTTGTGAAATTTATAACATCGATATTCTCATTTCCTAACTCTCGAACAATCCCATGAATTCTTGAACCTTTCATACCTACACAAGCCCCTACTGGATCAATCCTATCATCATAAGAATCTACAGAAACTTTTGCTTTTTCTCCTGGAATCCTTACAGCCTTTTTAATATTTATCAATCCATCAAAAACTTCAGGGATTTCTTGCTCAAAAAGCTTGACCAAAAAAATTGGAGAAGTACGGGAAAAAATTATTCTTGGTTTATTACCTCTTAATTCAACTGATTCAATTATTCCTCTTACACTATCTCCTTTTCTATAGTAATCAGAAGGTATTTGTTTGTCTTTGGGTAAAATAAGTTCATTCCCGTCGTCATCTAAAAGTATTACTTCTCTGCTTCTAATATGATGAACCTCAGCGGTAAATATGTCACCTTCTAAATCTTTGTATTGTTTAAATATATTTGAACTATCGTGTTCAAAAATTTTAGCAACTAAATTTTGTCTCAAAGTTAATATTGATCTTCTACCCAAATCAATCAACTTTACCTCCTCAGAAACATCTTCACCAACCTCAAAATCTGGTTCAATTTTTTGAGCCTCCTTGAGTTCAATCTCTTTGTTAGGATCTTCAACCTTTCCATCATTAACAACAACTCTATTTCTCCATATCTCTAAATCTCCTTTGTCAGGATTTATTATTATGTCAAAATTCTCATCAGAACCAAACTTTCTTTTTAGTGTATTTCTAAAAACATCTTCTAAAATAACCATTAATGTCACTCTATCAATTAGTTTTTCATCTTTAAACTCAGAAAATGACTCAATTAATGCTAAATTTTCCATTTTTATTAATTTATATTTATATTACAACTTTAGCCTCAACAATATTTTTGTATTCAATTTCAGTAGATTTTTCAACTGTGATTTTACCTTTTCCAACAGTTTTAGGTTGTCTTACTTTCCATCGCAAACCTATTTTTTCTTCATTTGAAAAAGTCAATTCACCCTTCATTAGATCTCCTTTTAAATTTATAACCTCTAAAACTCTTCCTTTATTTTTTTTAAATTGTCGAGCAATAGTTAAAGGCCTATCTACTCCTACTGAACTTACTTCAAGAGAAAAGTCATTTTCTTCTCTGTCTAAATTTTTATCTAAAAATCGAGAAATCTGAATACAATCATTTAATTTTACTCCACTGTCTCCGTCAATATATATTTTAATTACATTATTTCCACTAATTACCAAATCAATTAAAAATAAAGATGGATTCTCTTTTAATGATTTGTTAGTCAGTTTTAATATTTTATCTCTAAATTTCATTTAAAAAAAAAAGGGGACTTAAAGCCTCCTCAATAGATATATTTTCAGAATATTTTCAACAAATATAGTGGTTTTATTTTATTCACACAATCTAATATTTTTGCTTTGCTATAAGCCTTATATAAGTTATCTTTGAAAAGACTTCTTTTAAAGAATGAATTAATGAAAATTGAAAATGACAGATTAGGCTTTCTCTTTAAAAAATATATACCTCTGTTTCAAACTCCATTTGAAAAATTATTTGAAATTTTTAAGGAATTAATAACTCATACTTCAGGAGATTTTGATGAAGCGATTGATTGGTTAAGAGAATTGGATAAAGAATATAAACTTACAGACGATAATTATACAATAGATGATTTTATTCAGGACCTTTTAAAAAAATCCTACATAAAAATTAACAATCCAAATAATGGAAAAGGTGAAAATAAAGTTGAATTAACAGCAAAAACAGAAAAACTTTTAAGAGAGCATGCCTTAAAACAAATTTTTGGAAAATTAAAACGTTCGGGCAATGGAAACCACCAAACCAAAAAAGTAGGTCAAGGTGCAGATTCTACAGGTGAATTTAAATCATACCAATTTGGAGATGGGATTGATAAAATAGCCATTACTGAAAGTATCAAAAATTCTCAAATTAGGTCTTTTAATTCTGAATTCAATTTAACAAACCAGGATCTAGTAATTGAAGATACATTTTTTAAAACACAAATGAGTACGGTCTTAATGATTGATATAAGTCATAGTATGATTTTATATGGTGAAGATAGAATAACTCCAGCAAAAAAAGTAGCTATGGCCCTTGCAGAATTAATTACAACAAGATATCCTAAAGACACATTAGACATACTTATTTTTGGTAATGATGCAAAAATCATAAAATTAAAAGATATTCCCTACCTTAAAGTTGGCCCTTTTCATACTAATACAGTTGCAGGGCTTGAGCTTGGTTTAGATATATTAAGAAGGAAAAAAAATACAAACAAACAGATTTTCATGATTACTGATGGAAAGCCAAGCTGTCTTAATATGCCTGATGGAACTTATTATAAAAATAGTGTTGGCCTTGATCCTTATATTGTAGAAAAATGTTATAACAAAGCAAGGCAGGCCAGAAAACTTGGTATTCCAATCACAACTTTTATGATAGCTCAAGATTTACATCTTAAAAAATTTGTTCAGAAATTTACTGCTGCTAACCAAGGCAAGGCATTTTTTACAGGACTCAAAGGTCTTGGAGAAATGATTTTTGAAGATTATGAAAAAAATCGAAGAAAAAAATTAGAATAATTTTATTTTAAAAATAAATATGAAAAAAATAACACTAGGGGAACTCAAAAAAAGCGGATATACTCCAAAAAGTATAAATTTAGAATTATCATCTAACTTGAGGAAAAAATTAAAATCTGGTGAATCCTCATTTAAAGGAATTATTGGATACGAAAAAACTGTTATCCCTGATCTTGAAAGGGCTATTCTTTCAGGCCATAATATTAATTTATTAGGGTTAAGAGGTCAAGCTAAAACCAGATTAGCAAGACAAATGATACTTTTACTTGATGAATGGATTCCAGTAATTGAAGGAAGTGAAATTAATGATGATCCTTTATCTCCAATTTCATTTGAAAGTAAAAAATTGATTTCTGAACTTGGTGATAATACGCCTGTGAATTGGTTACATAGGGAGGAGAGATTTTTTGAAAAACTTGCAACACCTGATGTTACAGTTGCTGATTTAATTGGTGATATTGATCCAATAAAAGCATCTAATTTGAAACTTTCTTACTCTGATGAGAGAGTAATTCATTTTGGAATGATCCCTAGAGCAAATAGATGTATTTTTGTTTTGAATGAATTACCAGATCTTCAAGCTAGAATTCAAGTATCCCTCTTTTCTATCCTTCAAGAAAAGGAAATTCAAATAAGGGGGTTTAAACTTAAACTCCCTCTTGATCTACAAATAATATTTACTGCGAACCCCGAGGATTACACAAATAGAGGAAGCATAGTAACACCCTTAAAAGACAGAATTGGATCTCAGATTCTTACCCATTATCCAAAATCAATTTCAATAGCAAAAAAAATTACTTCACAAGAAGCAAATCTTGATAAAACTATTTTAAATAAAATTTATATTCCTGAAATAGCAAAAGAACTAATAGAGCAAATTAGTTTTGAAGCAAGAAAAAGTGAATATGTAGATAATAAAAGTGGGGTTAGTGCGAGAATGAGTATAACTGCTTTTGAAAATTTAATTTCATGCGCAGAAAGAAGATCTCTAATAAATAGTGAGAAAAGTACTTCGATAAGGATGTCTGATTTTTTAGGAGTTATTCCCTCAATCAATGGTAAAATTGAACTTGTTTATGAAGGTGAACAAGAGGGTGCTGATCAAGTTTCTTATTATTTAATTAATCAATCAGTAAAATCAATGTTCTCTAATTTCTTTCCTAAAATAGAAAAATTGCAAAAAGAAAATGAAGTTTCTCCTTATGACAAACTACTTGGATGGTTCTTAAAAAATAATGAATTGTTTATTCATGACAATTTAAAAGATACCGAGTATATAAAATTGTTAGAAAAAGTACCTGATGCTAAGTCAATTATAAAAAAATACAATCCTAAAATAAATATTAAAGATATTTACTTTATGATTGAATTTTTACTATGGGGCCTCGAATCATTTCAAAAACTTAACAAGTATAGAACTTCAGAAGGCTTTGAATTTAAAGATAGCTTAGGGAGTTACATTAATAAATTATAATCTTTTAAATGATTAAAACAGATATTATTATTATTGGTGCTGGTCCAGTTGGTCTTTTCACTATTTTTGAGGCTGGTCTTATGAAACTCCGATGCCATGTAATTGACTCAATCTCAATAATTGGTGGTCAGCTGAATGAAATATACCCTAAAAAACCAATATATGATATACCAGGTTATCCAATAATACTTGCAGGAGATTTAATAGATAATTTAAAAAAACAAGCCTCCCCGTTTAAACCAGGATTTACTCTTGGAGAAAGGGCAGAAAAAATAACCAAATCCTCTGACGGTAATTTTATAGTTGAGACAAATAAAGGTAAAAAACATCAGTCTAAAGTTGTCATTATCTCAGGAGGTCTAGGAAGTTTTGAGCCAAGGAAACCTTTACTTGAAAATCTATCAAAATATGAAGGCGAAGGTATTCAATATTCAATAAATGAGCCAAATCTTTTTTTTAAAAAGAAAGTCTTCATATCAGGAGGGGGGGATTCTGCACTTGATTGGGCAATATATTTAGCTGAAAATTCGTCACAAAAAATATGTTTAATACATAGATCTGAAATATTTAGAGCTCATAAAGATTCTGTTTCTAAAGTATATGAATTAGCTGAAAAAGGTAAAATTGATCTCAAAACAAATTCTGAAATAATTAGCCTTCATGGCAATAAAAAACTAGAGGAAGTTTCAATTAAAAATAAAAATAACATAATTAGAAAAGAAAAATTAGACTTTTGGTTACCTCTTTTTGGATTTTCTCCTAAATTAGGACCAATTAATGATTGGGGTTTAGAAATTGAAAAAAATTCAATATTAGTTGACAATACAATGGATTATCAAACAAATATAAAAGGAATTTTTGCTGTAGGTGATATCAACACTTATCCAGGTAAACTAAAACTAATTTTGTGTGGTTTTCATGAGGCTACATTAGCAGTTCAATCTGCTTATAAAATTATTAATCCAAACTTAAAATACACTCTTAAATACACAACTGTTCAAGGTATTAAAGGGTTTAATTAAAACTATTTATATGAATATACTATTGATTTTATCTAATATTATTATAGCTGTATCTATAATAATTGTATGGGTTTTTAGATTTGATAACATAATTAATGAATTTAAACAATATGGCCTTCCAGATATTATGAGAAATACTGTTGGGGCAATGAAAATATCATTATCGACTTTGTTAATTGTTTCTATATGGTATCCTGAATTAGCGACGATTCCATCTTTTTTAATGGCATTTCTAATGGTTTGTGCTCAATACGCACATTTTAGTGTTAAAAATCCTATTAAAAAATATTTGCCTTCTTTGTTCCTGCTTAGTTTATCATTATTTGTTGGACTTTCATCTATTGATCTTATTTAAGTTGAACATAGAGTTAATTTTTAAATTATTTTCAAGTATATCATTTATTTCATTTGGTCTTGCTTGCTTTTACTCAAAATATTTTAAAAGTGAATTTATTAGATATGGATTATCGGACTATAGATCTACCACTGGATTCTTCCAGTTTTTGGGAGGAGTTGGAACTTTAGTTGGATTTTTTTTTAATGAGTTAATTTTAATTTCTTCTGCTGGACTTACGCTCTTAATGCTTTTAGGTGTAATTGTTAGATTAAAAATCAATGACGGTTTAATTAAAACCTCACCTGCAATAATTTATATGTTTATAAATATTTATATTTTTTATGTTTCATTATAATTAGCTAAATAAAAAATTAACAAAACTTTCACAAAAAATTATAATGCCATTAACAATGTTAAAAAAATTGGGAATGTATATTTGAGTAATTTAGATTTTATTAAAATTATAGTTGATATTTTGGTCTAACTCAATCCTTCGAATAAGTATTTTCCGTTATACATTATTCGAAGGGTTTTTTTTAAATATGTCTGGAAGAAAAATATATGAAATTGACTTACATGGAATACGCCATAAAGAGGCAATTGAAGTCACCAATAATAAATTACAAGAGCTTTCAAGTTATGGATCATTTTCACTTACAATAATTACAGGTAATTCATCCAAATTACAGTTATTAATTATAAATGAAATTTTATTAAATTCCGAATTTAACTACTACATCCCTTCATGGAATCTTGGACAAATTATTGTAGATTATGTAAGTCTTTGATAAATTAAATTTTTTTTATTTTTGCTTAATGAAAAAGAAAATAATATTCCTAATACTCATATTTATTTCAATTGGATGTTCCTCATTCAAATTTACTGGAAATCCGATACAAATTAATTCTCAAAAATTTAATAATAAAGTTTCTGATGAGAATCTTAAATTGTTTATTGAGAAGAAAAAAGAAAAATGGTCATTACTGGACGTAAATTATGACGGAGTTCCTGGGATGAGTGTAATTAAAGCTTATGATGAATTGATAAAAGATAAGAACGGTAAAAAAGTTATCGTAGCTATTATTGATTCAGGTGTTGAAATTGATCACCCCTATTTATCCTCTTTCATTTGGATTAATTCTGATGAAATACCAAATAACAAAATTGATGACGACAAAAATGGTTTCATAGATGATATCAATGGATGGAATTTTTTAGGAAAATCTGACAAGGAAAATTTTGAATATGTGAGATTGTTAAAAAAAGCAGGTCCAGATGACAAAATGAGGGAAGTTTATCAAAACGAAATTGATAAAGCAATTGACAAGAATAATAAAACTCTAGGTCGAATTAGAGAACTTTCAATGATGATGATTAAATCTGATAGCATACTTAAAATTGCAATGGGAAATAAGGAGTATTCTCTAGAGGAAGCTAAAAATTTAACTTCAAAATCTCTTAAAGTTGAGGAATCTATTAGATTCTTAGAATTAGCTAAATCGAATAATTGGTCGCAATCAAGATTTTTAGATGCTATGGATTATTATGAAACTAGTAATAATTATCATAATAATTTGGAGTTTAATGGGAGAGATATTGTTGGCGATGATCCTGATAATTTTAATGACAAAAATTATGGTGATCCTAACATTGGTGATAACAATAGCCATGGCACCCATGTTAGTGGAATTGTTAGAAGTATTTGTCAAGATGTTGAAATTATGCCAATAAGATGTGTCCCAGATGGAGATGAATATGATAAAGATGTAGCTCTATCAATTAGATATGCTGTAGACAACGGTGCCAAAATTATTAATTTTAGTTTTGGTAAGAAATATTCCCCTCATACTGATTGGGTAATTGATGCTATGAAATATGCTTCGGAAAAGGATGTATTAATTGTAAATGCAGCAGGAAATAGTTCTAGTAATATTGATTTAATTGAAAATCAGTCATATCCTGCTGACAATAAAGATGGAGAAGAGTTTTTAAATAATCTATTAACTGTTGGAGCATCCTCTTATAATTTAGATTCTACTCAAGTTGCTTACTTTTCAAATTATGGATCGAAAAATGTTGATTTATTCGCTCCAGGGTATCAAGTATATTCTTCAGTTTTAGATGGGAAATTCAAATATTTAAATGGAACTTCAATGGCTGCTCCAAATGTTACTGGCGTTGCTGCTGTAATAAGATCGTTCTATCCAAAATTATCTGCTTCATCAATTAAACAAATTATTATGTCATCAGGGATTCAGATGAATGATAAATTAAAACAACCAGATTCAGATGAGATTTTAGGACGTGACTCTTTTTCCATTACTGGTAAAACAGTTAATCTTTATAATGCACTATTGTATGCCTCAATTTATAAAGAAAAAGATCCTGAAAATTCATTGAAAAAATTTAAATCAAAATATTGATTTCAATTTAAAAATGGGAATGAAGAATGGTGTAAATCAATTTTTAATTTTCCATTTACTAATTTATATCCAAATGTATATTCTACTTTAGCTTCATTTCCATTAAGATCAGTGAAAAAATAATTACCCATTGAGATAGCTCTATCTCTTTCTAAAATGAAACCTGAATTTTCAAATCGAACATTAGTCCATGGATTAATTGCAAACCCCTTATCCTCATGGCAAGCCCTATTTTCTCCAGAAATAAAATAAGATAGTGCTTCAGCCTTAGTAGGTCTGAATTGTTCATGTTCACACTTAGTTGGTTTAAACAATACTTCCCCTAAATCGAATGCATATAAGTCATCAAGGAATTCATTTGCAAATTTCTCGCATTTAAATCTATCCTCTTTTAATTTTCCAATTTTTACAACGCCTTCTCCCCAAACTGATTGTACATTTTTTACTTCTTGTTTTGTAATCATTCCAAAACTCTTTTGTTTTAATACTAAAAGTTTTTAATATACAAAATTTTATTTTTTAATAACAAAAGATTCTATCAAAGAATTAATACTTTCTTTCTCTTTGATTTTATCATCAAAAAGATAAATATATAATGCCATATTATCTACTGTAGGCTTTAAATATAAGTCAACTTTTTTGTTGAAAATCTGTTCCCATTTTGATCTAACAATAGCCCATTTCGTTGAATTATCAATCCACCATTTTTTTGCTACTGAACATCTATTATCATTTACTTTTTTATAAGTATTATAACCTTTTTCTTTGGCAATGATTAAATCATCTTTGCCCATTACTCTTTTAATTTTGGAATTGTCTTGATCATGTAGCCACCCATACTTAGTGATTTCATGACGATTACCTCGCATAGTCAAATTATAATCACTTCGAATTGTATACTCTCGCCTTGGGAGGGGTGCGGGAGTAGTATTTTCCCAATAACTTTTGCCATCTACATGTACCCATGAACCCGAACCTTCATAGCGGGGACTATCGTCAACTTGAAAAACCTTTTGTGTCCACTGCCCTTTTATTTCTTTTTTATTTTTCTCATTATAAATCCAAGAATTGTTAGCATTGAACATATAAGTATTTTTATTTTCATAAAGCCAATCTTGTCGCCAATGTTTCACTATCATTGGATTACTAGGATCTCCTACCTGAAGTATATGTTGAATTGAGATTATATCATTTTCGTCTTCAACTAAAACTGCCAGTTCGAGACCTCCAGAAATTTTTATTTTCGAGGGTTTGTAAAGTGAATCTTTAGAATAATTGAATGTTTCAGCAAAATTATATGTTACTTCATAACAACCACACATTTTCTTAATAGCCTCAATATCTTTATTTTTCTTTTTTTGAGAATTAACTGAATTTATTGAAAATAATACAATAATAAAAAGAACTAAATTTTTCATATATTTTTTTTAATGTTTATACACAAAATTACTTATTTTTAATCATTCTAAATAAGAAAAATTTATTAATTTTGATTTTAATTTTAAAAAAAATGAAAAAAATTTATTTAAACTCCATTTTATTTTTATTGACTCATAGCCTGTTCTCTCAAAATCTTTATTTCGGAGAAAAAGTTTTTTTAAATGATATAAAGTCTATTACACATGTTTCAGAAGTTTATAGTTCTATGGAAAAAAAAGAACTAAAAGATTTAAAGTTTGAGGCAAAAGTTAATTCTGTATGCAAAGTAAAGGGATGCTGGATGAATCTTGATTTAGAAAATGGTCAAGAAATTATGGTAAATTTTAAAGATTACAGTTTCTTTGTTCCAAAGGATATTGAGGGTAAAAAAGTTATAGTTGACGGAAAGGCTTCGATTGAAATTCTTTCAGTGAAACAATTACAACATTATGCATACGATGCAGGAAAAACTGATGAGGAAATTAAAAAAATTGTTGATCCAAAAAAGGTTTATAGTTTTGAAGCAAAAGGGGTATTAATAAAATGAAAAACATTATAATAATAAGTACGATAGCAATTTTATTTTCTTGCAAAACAATACAAGAAGAAAAGCCTGAAACTGACTTTTTAGAAAATGAAATAATTAGTCTTGTATATATGACTCCAAACAATAAAACTTTGAAAGAGATTGATGACTTTTCTGAATACTATCAAAACAGAATGAAAGAATTAGAACCAGATGTTTTATCCTGGAAATTCTTAAGATCTGTTAATAATAAGGTAATTTTAATTGAAAGGTATAAAAACGAAGGTGCAATTTTTAACCACATAAATAATGTTTCTCCAGAAGGTATTTTGGAAAAAGATTTTGGACAGTTTATGGACCACTTCGTTATTGATTCAATTACATATTATGGTGACTTGACTAATAAATTTAAAAGTACAATTTCAGAATTTGGAATGAAGACTATTTATTTTGAAAATATTTCTGGCTTTAGCAAATAAATTTTAGCTATTATTTAGATAATCTATTTGATAATAATTTTATTATCATTATTTCGCCAAGACATTAACCACTTAATTGCAACTGAATCAGAATATATATTATCCCATCCCCAATGGCCAACATTTTTTTCAGTTCTAAATTTAATATTTGTATTCATTAATTTTAAAGTATCTGCCATTTTTTTTGCTTGATTATAAGATGATACCCTGTCAATATCTCCGTGGCTCATCCATATTGGAAGATCTTTAATTTTTTGTGCTAAAGGTAAATAATCATATGGACCATGATGAGGACTTAGTGGCATAATAGCGGCAAATAAATTCGGATATTCAGCTGCAACTATAAAAGTTCCCCTTCCACCCATACTCAACCCAGTAAGATAAATTCTTGAAATATCAACACTTAAATTTTCTTTAACGTTTTCAATTAAATCCAATATTTTTTTTGCATCCCAGTCAATTTCAAGTCTTATAGGTGCTACAAAAATATATGGATCGTCATGAGGTCTAAAAAAAATTTCTCTTGTTTTTTCTCTTGAAATAAATGATTTATCACTATCATAATAAACACTCCCATGTAAATATATAATTAAAGGAAATTTCTTTTTATGACTATATTCTTTTGGTATATCAACAACATAAGAATATCCGCACATCCATCTAAGATTATCATTTACGCAGTCCCTAAAACTATGAGTAGGTTGTTCATAATTTGTTCCCCAAAATGGTTTAGCGCTCCATGGATCTAATCCAGGGGATGTCCACCATGATCCAATTAATCCCTTCCCTTTTTCAAATCCCTTAGGCACAATTTTATCTTCATAATATAAATATTGAGAAGTTGTTTTTCTATCATATTGGATATTAGTTAAACTATTAATTTTTAATAAATCGCCTCCACTCAATTCTGGCCATTTCTCTAATTTTTTATTAATCTCTTTTTCAGAATAAATAATTTCGCAAGGAGGACATTGCTTGTCTTTGTAGTTTATCAAATTTTCTTGAGAAAACAAAAAAATTGAATTAAATAAAATAATAATATTTTTTATTATTAAAATTTTTTTCATTTATTACTGAGTCGAATTTATTGATTCAATTTGAAGAATCTTTTTGATCAAAAAATAAAATAGCGAAAATTAAAACGGCCACTACAATCAATAACATAAGAACAAATAAAAAATGTCCCATTTCATTATTTAATAGATTATTATCTTTAAAAACATTAAGGTTAATATATCTAATCAAAAATCCTAGTGGAAACAAAACTATAATTATTAATAATATTTTTATTCTATTTTTCAAGTTTTAAATTTTAACAATTACTTCCTTGAAGAATTTGCAATTTCCTCAAAATCTATATCGGTATAAATGTAGTTAACCTTATTAAAAATATTTTCACCATAATTTTCATCCCAGTCTTTGTGAAAAAACAACTCGGATTCAGATGGAGGATTTATTATAAATTCGACAGTATATAGGTCTTTTATGTTTCCAGGTAAGGAAATATTTCTTGCATAATGAAAATTATCTATGAGATTTAAATGAGGGAATAAATCAATAAAAGTTTTAATACCTGTAGATTGATTTTTAATTATTGAAATTATTTTTAAATATGGAATAAAACCCCCTTTTGGAGTTCCTTTTGGGACATTAGAAATATCCCAATTAACTCTAGCTTCAATATGAACATTTGTTTCACTTTCACTTAAATTTCTAGACAATGGGAATACTTTGTCTTTTATGGCGCCTTCAAATATAAATTTAATACCAGGATCTAATCTTTCCTCCCCAATAATTAATTCTTGTGAGGAGATTTTAAAAATTGAAACAATAGTTAAAAAAACTAAAAAATATTTTTTTTTCATTTTTTATATTTTAATAATAATTAAAAATTTAAAAATCCATAAAATTGTCCTTATTAAATTTAGTTTAATTAATTTTTTTAAATCAATTATTCCAAATTTTGTATTTAATTGATTATGCAAAGGAACAATAAAAAAAAATGTCACAAACCAAACAAGTGATAATAAAATAAATCCAAAAAAATCTGTTAAACTTTTATTAAAAAAAAGTAATAAAAAAGAAGAAATAATTTCTAATAACATTATTGGAGCAACAACATAAGACATTTTATTCATGTAATTTAAATGATATTCTTTGAAAGAAACTTTTTGAATAAATTTAAAAGATGGATAAATTATGATTTGAACTACTAATGAGACACCTATCATAAGTAAATTAGAGATGAAATTTATTTGAGTAAATGAATTAATCAAAAAACTTTTTTCCATAGTAATATTTTTATTATTCTACTTTTTAAAGTAACTAATACCCAGTATAAATACTAATTTTTTGTATATTTTAATTTTAGAAATAATAAAATTTTTACTAATTAGTAAAAAAATAATTAATTATAAACTAAATTTGAAATAAAAAACTATGTTCTCAAAATCAGATTATTTATTACTTGGAGCTGCTTTTTTTAGTTTCTGCTTTTCAGTTGGCTTATGGTTTAATGGATTTCAAGATGAAGGACTATATGTCGGTATATGGGTGCCATCAATACTTGCAGCAGGAGCTTATATCAAACTCATATTAAATCAAAAAAAATGAGTTTAGCAATAATTTTCTTTATAGGATTTCTTGTGTTTGGAACTGTAATAATTTCTTTTATTCTTGCAGTTTCCCAATCAGGAAGAAACAGAAGGTATAAATATAAATCTGAAGAAGAAGACTCAGTTGACTATGATGGGGGAGGAAATTGGGGAAGAATTCCACCTAAAAAAAAATAATTATGCTTGACTATCTGGCTTTAAGTATAATTTGTATATTTAATAAGTAGTCATTAAACAACTAAAATCTTCAATTTTATTAATAATTTATCTATACAGTGAACTTTAAGTTTATATCACAATATCCTTCGATTGCAGATCTAAAAATTAAAGCAAGAAAAAAAATTCCAAGATTTGCTTTTGAGTATTTAAATGGAGGGTGTAATGATGATGTCAATATTAAAAGAAATAATGATGAAATAAGAAATGTTCAGCTTAGACCATATTACATAAAAAAATTTAATGGTAGTTCATTAAAAACTTCAATTTTTGGAATTGAATATGATTCCCCATTTGGAATTGCCCCTATAGGTCTTCAAGGTTTAATGTGGCCAAATTCTCCTGAAATACTTGCAAAATCTGCATTCAAAAACAATATACCCTTTGTCTTAAGTACAGTATCAACCTCGAGTATTGAAAGAATTTCTGAGATTACTGAAGGCAAGTTTTGGTTTCAATTATATCATCCAGCTGAAGATAAATTAACAGATGATTTAATTATAAGAACTCATAACTCTGGTTGCAAAGTATTAGTTATTTTATGTGATGTCCCTACTTTTGGTTACAGACCAAAAGACATAAAAAATGGTTTATCAATGCCCCCTAAAATGAATTTAAATAATTTTTTTCAAATTTTTTCTAAACCACATTGGGCAGTTGAAACTATTAAATACGGACAACCAAGTTTTGAAACCTTAAAACCTTACATGCCAAAAGGTTTAAATCTAAAACAATTAGGTGGATTTATGAATCAAACTTTTGATGGAAGACTTAATGAGGAAAAAATAAAAAAAATTCGAGATAATTGGAAAGGTAAACTTGTTTTAAAAGGAGTTTCATCCGAATTTGATGTAAAACAATCTATTCGTTTAGGTATTGATGGTATAATAATTTCAAACCATGGAGGTAGACAATTAGATGCTGGCCCTTCATCAATTAAAGTTCTTGAAAAAATTGCCCCTAAATATGGGGACAAAATTGAAATAATGATGGATAGCGGGATAAGATCTGGTGCCGATATTTCTAGAACTTTAGCTACTGGTGCTAAATTTACATTTTTAGGAAGATCTTTTATGTACGGGGTTTGTGCTTTAGGTAAAAAAGGTGGTGATCAAACGATTCATATATTAAAAACTGAGTTAAATCAGATTATGGAACAGCTTTGCTGTGAAAAAATTTCTGATCTCCCTTTTCACATTTTGGATTAAATTTAGAATTCTTTTTAGTATAAATTAAATTAAATTTACCTTACAAATAATATTGTCTCGATAAAAAAAATAATTTTATAAATCTTAAAATAAATAATATGTTAAACAGAATATATCTATTTTCATTTTTTATATCTTTTTTATCTATTTCATGTGATAGCTCATTTAAAAGTGAAAAAGAAATAAGAACAGAAAATACAAAAGAAATAGTTTTAAAAGCTTACAATGCGCAAATGAGTGGCAATGTAGAATTATGGAAGTCTCTTTTAAGTGATGATTTTACTTTTACATTAACTGGTAAGTTAGATATTTCAAAAACATATAATTGGGATGAACTAATGGAATTCAATAAATACTTTGGGTCTTTATTGATTGGAGAAATTGGTGCAATATATAAGGGCGTGATTGCTGATGAGGACAAGGCTGTTGTTTTTTTAGAAGGAAGAATGGAAGGCGTTGGAGGAAAGTATGAAAATGATTATGCTATAATGTATGAAGTTAATGAAGATGGAAAAATTTCTTCTACAAAAGAATGGCTGAGTGATATATTGCTTGCAACTCAATTATACGGTCAAGAAATATGTGGAGAAAAGAAAACTTTAGAATAAAAAATTTAATTTATATTTTATTGATAGTAACCTATGATAATTAAAGATTTAATAGTAAACTATAAATTAAATTTTTTTGTCATATCTCCCTGGAGAAAAATAATGGTTTACTGCAGAAAATAATGATTTAGGAATTATATTAAGAAGAAACACAATAACCTTGTATGTTTTTGTAGGAATACAAACTCTTTTCCCATTTAAAGTTGCATTAACAGCAATTTCAGCTATTCTTTTTGAATCTTTCTTTAAAAATTTAGGAACTCTATCCATTTCATATTGAATTCCGCTTGAGGAATGAAAATTTGTAATAGTGTATCCAGGACAAACAGCAGTAGATGTAATGCCTATTTGGTTATAACTGACATTTATTCCCTCACTAAATCTATTCATGAAAGTTTTAACAGGTCCATATAAGAATTGAATTGTAGAAGGAGGAGCAAATGCTGCAACTGAGGAAATTATCATAATCTTCCCTTTTTTATTTTTAATCATATCCTTTAAAAATAATTTAGTTAATGCTATTACTGAGGTGGATAAAACTCTTAAAAACTTCTCTTCCTCATCTATTGATGTAAGATGAAAAGGATCTGGAATTGCATACCCTGCATTATTGACTAGAATTTCAATGCTATATCCTTTAGATTCACAAAATTTATAAATTTTTTCAGGGGAATCTCTAAGACTTAAATCAGCAGGGATACAATCAACCAAAATACCATAATTGAGTGATAAGTTTTTTTTTAAATCATTTAAAATATTTTCCCTTCTTGCTGTTAGTATTAAATTGTAACCTTTACTAGCAAAATACTTTGAGATTTCAAGGCCAATACCTGATGTACTTCCAGTAACTAATACAAATGAGTGCCCCAAAATATTAAAAAAACCTGAATATAAAAGATTAGTTGGCCTACCAGGGCTCGAACCTGGACTCTTCTGAACCAAAATCAGACGTGTTACCAATTACACCATAGGCCAAGATTTACGAATTTAGTACAAAAATAATTATATTAACAATTTATCACAAACAATAAGTAAGTCATCTCTAAAAAAAATAATAAATACCAATTTACAGGATAAATTTATTAGTAAATTCGTATCCTGAATTTTATTCAAATGAGTGTAAAAAATTATAAATTTTACAATACCAGTTTAGGTTGGATTCATTTTTTTATTGCTCTTATTACTTTCAGCTTAACTGTTGAACCAACTGCTAGCTTTTGGGATGCTGGAGAATATATAGCCACATCAGCAAAACTTCAAGTTGGCCACCCTCCTGGGGCTCCTCTTTTTCAAATGATTGGAGCATTTTTTGCCATGTTTGCCCCTAATGTTGAGAAAGTAGCCCTTTTTGTAAATCTTATGTCTGTTTTTTCAAGTGCCTTTACAATACTGTTTATGTTTTGGACACTAACTTTAATTCTAAAAAAACTTCCTGCTTTCAAAAACATAAATACTAAATCTGATTATATTGGTTTTTTTGGAAGTGCTAGTATCGGTTCACTTTCATTTTGTTTCTCAGACAGCTTTTGGTTTAATGCAGTAGAAGCTGAAGTATATGCAATGGCAACTTTAATACTTTCAGTTCTTTTTTGGCTTGGATTAAAATGGGAACAAGAAATGAATACGGCCTACGGGGATAGATGGTTATTATTAATTTCGTTTATAATTGGTCTTTCATTTGGTGTTCATTTTATGGGACTATTGACAATCCCTGCAATAGGAATGCTTTATTACTTTAAAAATTTTAAAACAAAAATTAATTTTAAAAATTTCTTTTTGGCTAACCTTTTTTCTGTTTCCATACTTCTAATAATATTCAAATTATTGTTGCCTTCTACATTGTCTTTTTTTGGTAAGGCTGAAGTTTATTTTGTAAATAATTTAGACTTACCTTTTAATTCGGGAACAATTTTCTCAGCTTTGATAATTATTTTATTTTTTATCTATGCCCTTAGACTATCATCAAAAAAAAACTGGGTTAATCTAAACACAGGAATTTTATGTATTCTTTTTGTTTTTCTTGGATTCTCCTCATGGATAATGCTGCCAATAAGAGCTAATGCAAATACAATTATTAATGAAAATTCTCCAACAGATGCGCGACAACTTCTAGCATACTACAATCTTGAACAATATCCTGACACTCATTTATTTTATGGCCCAATGTTTTCTGATATGTACGCTGGCCAGGATCCTAATGAACCGTATGTAGATGATAAGCCAAAATATGAAAGAGATGAAAAAAATAAAAAATATAAAATAGTTAATAATTGGGAGAAATCGCGTATTAATTCAAATCAAAATCACAATGGATTTCTTCCCAGAATGTGGAGCCCTGAACATGCTGCTAATTATATGAATTTTACTGGTCCTCTATCTTTTTATATTCTTCCTAGCTATAGATCAAGCGAAGCTTTAAGAGACAGAGTTAATGAATTTAAAAATCGAATTGAAGAAGAAGAATTGAGTGGGGAAGATTATAATAATTTTTTTAAAGAATTTGGCCCATACCTTAAAATTGAAAAACCTTCATTTTTTAAAAATTTATCATACTTATTTAATTATCAGATTGGTTATATGTATGTGCGTTATTTTATGTGGAATTTTACAGGAAGACAAAATGATGTTCAAGGTAAATTTGATGTTTTAGATGGAAACTGGATAAGTGGAATTCCCTTTATTGACAAATTTAGATTAGGTAATCAAAATAATTTAACTGATGATGCAAAAAATAATAAAGCAAGAAATACATACTTTTTCTTGCCTTTTATCTTGGGATTAATTGGATTTTTCTTTCTCTACAATCAAGATAAAATGAAATTTTGGGTGCTACTTTTATTTTTTTTATTTACAGGCTTAGCTCTAAAAATATATTTAAATGAACGTCCATTTGAACCTAGAGAAAGAGATTATGCTCTTGTTGGTTCTTTTTATGTTTTTGCTATTTTCATAGGAATTGGAGCGCTAAACATAATCCAAAAAATAAAAGAAAATTGGAAATCCAAATTTTCAAATCCAATAATTATTTCTTTACTGCTTTTAGCTGTTCCATTTTTAATGGCTTTCCAAAATTGGGATGATCATGATAGATCAAATAGGTATACAGCCCAGTCTATGGCAAAATCTTATTTAGCTTCTATTCAAAAAGATTCAGGAGCAATGATTTTTACAATTGGGGATAATGACACATTTGCCTTGTGGTATGCTCAGGAAATTGAAGAATATAGAACTGATGTTAAAACTATAAATACAAGTTTATTAGCTACTGACTGGTATATAGACCAAATGAAAAGAAAAACATATGAAAGCGATCCAATTCCATCCCAAATGTCCCATGATTTATACGCTTATGGGATTAGAGATTACATTAAACACGAAGCTTTAATTGATAGTGTTAGATGGGATATAAAAGATTTTATGAATTGGGTTTCAAGTGACAATCCAAAGACTAAGTACAGAAATTTAATTCAACAATCCGGAGGAGATCCTAATCAATATCCCCTTAATACTCAAGAAATGGTATTTTATCCAACCAATAAATTAAGAGTTTCTGTAAATAAAGATAATGTTATAAATAGCGGATTAGTAAAAGAAAAGGATTTTGAGAAAATTGTTCCCTTTATTGATATTGAACTTCCTAAAAGCGGTATAACAAAAAATCAATTAATGATGCTTGATATTCTTGCTAATAATGATTGGAAAAGACCTATTTATTTTACGGGAGGAAGTTACTCGGATTCTGAGTATATATGGATGAAAGATTATCTTCAACTTGAAGGTCTAGTATATAAACTTGTTCCAATTAAAACTGAAAAAAATAAAAATAATCCTTATTTAATGGGAAGACTTGATGAAGATTTAATGTTTGATATTGTGAAAAATTGGGAATGGGGTAATTCTGACAGTCCAAAAATTTATCATGACCCAGAAACCAGGAAAAACAGCATTTCATACAGGAGTAATATGGCAAGACTAGCAGAGGTTTTAGTAGACAAAGGTAAAAATGACAAAGCTAAATATATAGCTGATTTAGCAATGGAAAAAATGCCTATTGACTACTTTGGATTTTATAGTTTGATCTCTCCATTTATTGAAATATACTATAGACTAAATGAAAATGATAACGCACGAGATTTATTCGACAAGGTAAGTTATAAATATTTTGACCGCCTCAATTATTTTAACAGCCTTGAATTAGAACTTCAATATTCTTTAGGTGAAGAAATTTTAACTGAAATTGAAAGATATAGAGCCCTAGTTGAAACAATAATAGATAATAGAGATAAGTCAAAATCCAGTCAAAGTATCTCTAAATTTCAAGGGATTTCAAGTAAATTCATTTTTTTATATGGTAAATATGAGTATTACACTATTATGGTTGATTTTGTCGAAGGACATTATATATCTGGGAATACTGATGAAGCAAGAAAATTAGTTGAAAATATTGCTCAGGAATTTGATAAAAGATTTAAAATAATTAGCGAATTATCTGAAGAAAATCAAAAATATCTTGACAATCAGATTAAAGAAGAAATGAATAAATATCGTAAAATGCTAATTATCGTCAATTCTTATGATTCTGAAGATTATGTCAAAAAACTAGAAGAAAGAGTATTTGATGTTTTTAGTAGTTTGGAAAACGTTGAAAAAATGTACTTGGGAAATTAATCCAAATACTCTTTCATCAATCCAATAAGGGTATTAGCGTCTTGTTCACCGCTTTGCCTCCAAACCATTTCACCTGTTTTATAAATCATCAATGTAGGTAATACTTTAATCCTTAAGGCGTCAGAAATTTTATTATTTTTCTCAACATCAATTTTAACGACTCTCCCCTTATCTCCAATTGCTGCAGCTACATCCTTTAATACAGGATTTAAATCAACATCTGTTTCATCTTTTTTATCAAGGAAAAAAGCTAATAGCAGTGGATATTTTTCGTTAATTAAATCACCAAATTTTGACACAACAATAAATTGTTTTTCTTAATTAGAGTACAAATTTAGTTTTTTTTATTTAAATAGTTGGCATTGAAGATTTTAAGGTTATAACTGTGATTTCCGGCCAAATTCCAACTCTTCCTGGATATGCCAGATATCCAAAGCCTCTATTGACATTTAAAAACTTTTTACCTCTGTTATAAATACCGGCCCATTGCTTATATCGCCATTTGACAGGGCTCCATTTAATAATTCCAGGGATTTCAATACCAAATTGCATCCCATGGGTATGCCCACTAAGAGTAAGATTAATGAGTTTATCATGGTTTAATGCCTCAGCCTCCCAATGGGAAGGATCATGAGTTAATAAAATTTTAAAATCTTTTTTTGTGATTTTTTCAGTTGCTAAATTTAAATCTCCCTTTTTTTTAAATCCCTCTCCCCAGTTTTCAACCCCAACAATCGCTATTTTAGAATTTTCTTTATTAATGTATTTAGATTGATTAAGTAATAGTTCAAATCCCATTTCCTTTTGATATTTTAATAATAGATTAAAATTGTTCTCTTTATCTTTTATACTTTTCCAATTAGCGTAATCTCCATAATCATGATTACCCAAAATTGAAAATTTACCTGATGGTGCCTCTAATGTTTTAAAAATATCAATCCACGGGATTAGTTCACTTGCTTTATTATTTACAATATCTCCAGTAAAAAGTATCACATCAGACTTTTGTTCATTTATTAAATCTACACCGTATTTAACTTTTTCTTTATTATCGAAACTTCCACAGTGTATATCTGAAATCTGAGTTATTTTAAAACCATCAAATTCTTTAGGTAAATTATCAAAAGTTAAAGAATACTTTAATATTTTATAATTATATCTTCCATAAAACATACCATATATTAAACTTGAAAAGGGAATAAGTCCAGTTATAAGAGCTATTTTAGAAATAAATTTTCTTCTTCCTGGAATAAAATCATCAGTTAAATTATAAGTAAAATAATCATATATCCCTTGAATAATTCTGTAAATATCCTCTAAAAATAAAAAACTGATTATACAAAGTTGAGATACAAATAACGACAGGAAAAGTCCTAATGCATATCCAAAATAATGAGTGAATCCAATCGATCTGTCAAAGATTAAACTATGATAGGTTAAGTTTCCTAAAATTAGAGCTACAATTAAAAAATAAACTAACAATATTGACCTATTATTTGTAATGGTCTTAATCGCTTGAAAAGCATAAAATTCAAAAACACTAAAAAAAATTATTATAAATATCCAGCGTAGCATTATTTTTTTTTGCAAACATAATAAAGATTTAATTATTACTTTATCTTTTTTGAAAGCTCTTTTGCTTTACCATCAGATAAACTTGCAACAAAACATGTGGCATTTAAAATAGTTAAGTATAAAGTTTCTTTAACCAAAGGAGTGCCATCAGGAATTAATCTCAACAATAATTTATCAAATGAACTTTCTTTATTTAAAAATTTATTATGAGCAGCGTTTACAAAAGCATTTAACAAATTCGAAATAACTTTATAACCAATAATTTCTTTTTGTAAAACTTCTTGAGACCTGTATACATTTTTAATACTAAGGGAAATAATATCTTCAATTTGAGCTTTATATTTACTCTTGTCTAGTAATGCGTATTTAAAATTCCCCTCTAATATCTCTTTCTCATTTTCAAGAAATATTGATACTGAATCCTTTATTAAACTATTTATAGCAAGCGCCCTTAAATAAGCCATTCTTTGAGGCGTATGCTTTAATGTTGAAAATTTTTTTTGATCCAAACTATCTTTTACCAAATTAATCAGATACTCCAAAGCATAGGACTCTGGAATCCAACCTAAATTAATTCCATCTTCAAAATCAATTATAGTATAGCATATATCGTCTGCGGCTTCAACTAAATAAGCTAGTGGGTGTCTATGAAATCGATTATTTATATTGTCAACCATATCCAGATCATTCATTAACTCTTTAAAAAATTTAAGTTGAGACTGAAAAACACCGAATTTTTTGTCAGCTACGTGATTAGAAGGTTTTATGGGCAGTGAAGCCTTAGGGTATTTAATGAATGACCCCAGAGTAGCATAGCTTAGTCTTAATCCACCAGGAATTCCCTCTTGATCTTGAACTAAAATTTTAAAACCATTAGCATTGCCTTCAAAATTACAAAGATCTTGATATTGGATGGGATCAAGCGTTTCTTTAAATCTTTTACCCTTACCATTAGAAAAATAATATCCAATTGCCTTTTCTCCACTATGACCAAACGGAGGGTTACCAATATCATGAGCTAATGCGGCAGTAGCAACAATGGCTCCAAAATCATTGCTTTTATATCCGTCTATTTCTTTTAAATTTGGATTTTTATTCAATAACTCCTCTCCTGCAAGTCTACCAAGTGTTCTGGCAACAACAGAGACCTCCAAACTATGAGTTAATCTTGTATGAACAAAATCGGTTTTAGAAAAAGGGATTACTTGGGTTTTATCCTGCAAACTTCTAAATGCTGAGGAAAAAACTATTCGATCATAATCGACCTCAAATCCAAGACGTGTTTCATCTTGTTCAATTCTAATTCTTTTAGATTTATCTCCATATCGTTTAAGCGACAATAGCTGTTCCCAATTCATATTTCCAAAGCTAACAATATTAGAAAAATCTTCTGTGAATTTTTAATTTAATTTTTATAATACACATATAAAATTTGAAAACTACTAACTATTATTTAATTAAAAGTTAACATTAAAGAAACATTAGATAAATAATTAATTACCAGCTTTGAATAAAACAAAGACACACATGTTTAAATCGTTAAAAAAAATACTTTTTTACATTGTAATCTATATTCCTATGATTATTAAAGCACAAGAGGTAACTGCCCCAAGGTTTGGTAAAGGACTATTAAACATATCAGGAAAAGACAATACATGGAGTATGAACTTCGCTGCAAGAGTTCAATATTTAACTACAACTACTTGGATTGAAAAAAATCAAGGGTATAGTTCCCCAGAATCAAACTCTTTGATTAGAAGATCTAGATTCAAATTTAAAGGTTTTGCATATCACCCAAATCTAACTTATAAACTTGAACTGGGTTTTTCAAATAGAGATATCTCTGGTGGATCAAATTATACGTCTAATTCACCTAGAATAATTATCGACGCAAGTGTTAGATGGAAGTTTAATAAAAATTTATGGATTCAATTTGGTCAAGCAAAATTGCCTGGCAATATTGAAAGAATAATTTCCTCATCAAAACTGGCGCTTGTAGACAGGTCTATTCTTAATAGTAAATTTAATATTGATAGAGATTTTGGGCTTCAGATGAGGTATAAATTTAATTTAAGTAAGAAATTTGTCGTTAAAGAAACTTTTGCTATTTCTCAGGGAGAGGGCAGAAACGTTTCAAAGGGTAATCTTGGTGGTCACCAATATACAGCAAGAATAGATTTATTACCTTTCGGTAACTTTAAAAGCGACGGAGACTACTCGGGTGACGATATTGAAAGAGAAAAAAAACCAAAATTATTAGTTGGTGTAGCATACGATTATAATAATGATTCTGTTAAAACAAGAGGTAACACTGGTAATTACATGGAAACTACTACTGGGTTTTTTAAAACTGATATTAAAACACTTTTTGTAAACTCTCACTTCAAATACATGGGCCTGTCTTTTATGGGTGAATACGCAAATAGGAGTAGTGATGACGCTATTTCTAAAAGTTCTGATGGAAGTTTAACAGGAGATATAGTAAGTGATGGCTCTGCTATTAATTTTCAAATTGGATATGTTACTCCATCCAATGTTGCTATAACAACTAGATTTACGAATATTAAATTTAAAGATATTATATACAATGATAGAGAACAACTAACTATTGGGTTATCAAAGTATTTTGTTAAACATAAACTAAAAATTCAATCAGACCTTACTAGCGAGAAATCTATAAATGATAAAAACAAAATATTTTATCGCTTACAATTTGAAATTCACTTTTAAAAAAACTTTATGGAAAATTTATATTTAATTTTAGTAATTATTTTAGCAATTCTAGCCTGCGGAGACTTAATAGTAGGTGTTAGCAATGACGCAGTAAATTTTTTAAATTCAGCTGTCGGATCTAAAGCTATTTCAATGAAAACAATTTTGATTTTGGCTGGTTTTGGTGTTGCTTTTGGAGCTTTTTTTTCTAGTGGACTAATGGAGGTTGCAAGAAAGGGGATTTTTAATCCGGGAGAATTTTATTTTGATGAAATTATGTTAATTTTTACTGCAGTAATGTTGACTGATATCTTATTATTGGATTTCTTTAATACGATAGGTATGCCAACTTCAACTACAGTTTCAATCGTTTTTGAACTATTAGGCGCAGCTGTTTTTATGTCTTTGATTAAAATTAGCTCCACAACAGGAGACTTGTCTGATTTGGTTAATTATATAAATACAAGCAAAGCTATTCAGATCATTTCAGGAATTGTTCTTTCGGTTGTTATTGCATTAACAATTGGAGCAGTTGTACAGTGGATTTCAAGACTCTTTTTAACATATGAATTTGAAAATAAATCTATTTGGATAAGTGCGTTATTTTCAGGTATTGCACTTTCAGCTATTACATATTTTATTTTGATGAAAGGTATTAAAGGAACACCCTTTGCAAATCTGGAATTTGATTTAATTGGAGGTATGAAAATTAAAGATTTCATTGAAATAGAGGTAATAAAAGTTGTTTTTTTTAATTTAATTTTTTGGTATTTTCTCTCATATGGACTAATTCGATTTATAAAAGTCAATATATACAAAATCATTATTGGGATTGGAACTTTTGCTCTAGCACTTGCTTTTGCTGGAAATGATTTAGTTAATTTTATTGGTGTACCCATTGCAGCCTTTCAATCATATGAAGCATGGGTTTTGTCAGGTGATTTAGCATCAGAGTTTAACATGGGGGTTCTTGCATCAAAAGTATCAACTCCAAATATTTTTTTAGTTGTATCTGGCTTAATAATGGTTCTAACCTTATGGCTATCGTCAAAAGCGAGAAAAGTTATGAAAACTGAACTAGACTTGTCAAATCAGGGCCTAATTAAGGAGAGATTTAAACCTTCTATTATTTCAAAATTTATTGTAAAGCTTTTTACGAATCTATCGAATTTATTAAATAAACTATTGCCTAATGAATTAAAAAAGAAAATTGAAGTTCAGTTTTCCGGATCATCAAAACAAACAAAAAAAATCAATGACCAAAATACACCATCATTCGATATGCTTAGAGCGTCAGTTAATTTGTCAGTTGCAGCTATATTAATTTCAATTGCAACTTCTTATAAACTCCCACTTTCAACAACCTATGTTACATTTATGGTTGCTATGGGAACATCACTTGCAGATAAAGCTTGGGGAAAAGACAGTGCTGTCTACAGAGTTTCAGGAATGCTTAATGTTATCTTTGGATGGTTTCTAACAGCAATAACTGCTTTTTTTGTTTCAGGAATAATTGTATCATTGATTTATCTTGGTGGAGCTCAAGCCATTGCAATTATTTTATTTATTATTCTAATTATAATTGGAAAGAATTATGTAAAACATAAAAATGATGAAATTGAAATAGATAAAGATAAAATTCTAAAAGCTGAAAGCAAATCAATGAGGGGTGTAATGGACGAAAGTTCAGGGAATATTATAAAATTCTTTAAAAGAGTTGATTTAATTTTTGGGACTTTAATTGAAGGTTTATCAAAACATAAATTAAAAAATCTTAAAAAAGCTAAAAAAAATATTAAAAGGCTTAAATCTGAAGTTGAGGGATTACGAGAAAATATTTATTATTTTATAAAAAATCTTGAAGAACCAAGTTTGTCTGCTAGTAATTTTTATATTGTGCTGCTCAGTTATTTAGAAGATTTAACAAATGATCTTGATTATATTATTTCAAAAAGTTATAAACATATTGACAACGATCACCAAAAACTAAAGCTTTCGCAAATAAGAGATCTCACTGAAATTCATGATTTCACTAAGTCTATTTTTAAAGACTCTATGGAAACGTTTGATAATAATTCTATTTCTGATATTGAATTAATTTTGAATAAAAGAGATTTAATCAAAGACAAAATACAAGAAAAGATTAATGCCCAGATTGAACTTACAAGGAATATTGAGACAAGTCCTAAAAACACTACTTTATACTTCAATATCCTCCTTAAATCAAAAGATATATATAAGATAAAGATTAGTTTAATTGAAGAGTTTTGTCATTCTTACAAAAAAATTAATAATCTATAAAAGAGTTTTGTTAATGATTATTGGCTAAGAACCACACATTAAACAGTCATCGTCCTCGCTTTCTTTAGATTTAGCAAGCATTTCTTTGAGTTCTTGTGGAGATAAAGGTTCAACCACAGCAGGAGCTGAAATATCTTTCGTATTTTTATTAATAGTCTTAGTATTACTAACAACTGAATTTGATTCAACCTTTGGTTCTTTTTTTTGCTCCGAAGCATCATTTTTCAGTGTAAACTTAATTGCGTCTACCGCTGACTTAGTTCTCAAATAATACATTCCTGTTTTTAATCCAGATTTCCAAGCATAAAAATGCATGGAAGTTAATTTAGCCATAGTTGCTCCTTCCATAAATAAATTTAGAGACTGAGATTGGTCAATAAAATATCCTCTATGCCTTGACATATCAATAATTTCTTTCATACTCATTTCCCAAACAGTTTTATATAATTCTTTTATATCATCAGGGATACCGTCAATATTTTGAATTGAACCATTTGCTCTCATTAAAGCCTCCTTGACTTCTTCATTCCAAATCCCAAGCTCAACTAAATCCTCAAGTAAATGCTTGTTTACCACAATAAATTCACCAGAAAGGACTCTTCTAGTATAAATATTTGAAGTGTAAGGCTCAAAGCATTCATTATTTCCTAAAATTTGAGAAGTTGATGCAGTAGGCATTGGGGCAACTAATAAAGAATTCCTTACCCCGTATTTTTTAACCTCATCTCTTAATTTTGACCAATCCCATCTTCCACTTAAATCCTCATCTTTAATACCCCACAAATTATGTTGAAATTCACCCTTAGAAATTGGAGATCCCTTGTAAGTTTTGTAAGGGCCATCTTTTTTTGATTCTTCCATTGATGCAGTTACAGCAGCAAAATATAAGGTTTCAAAAATTTCTTGATTTAAATCTTGAGCTTCTTGACATGTAAAGGGAAGTCTTAGTTTTATAAAGGCATCAGCAAGACCTTGAACACCAAGACCAATTGGCCTATGGCGCATATTTGAATTTTTAGCTTCAATAACTGGATAAAAATTCCTGTCTATGACCCTATTTAAATTTTTAGTAACTGTCTTGGTAACATTAAATAAAGATTGATGATCAAACTTACCGTTTTTAACAAAAACCGGAAGAGCAATTGAAGCTAAATTACAAACAGCAACCTCGTCAGCAGAAGTATACTCCAAAATTTCAGTACATAAATTTGAAGATCTTATTGTTCCAAGGTTCTTTTGGTTAGATTTACGATTAGCTGAATCTTTATATAACATGTAAGGAGTTCCCGTTTCTATTTGGGATTCTAAAATTTTCTCCCATAATTCTCTTGCATTAATTGTTTTCCTTCCTTTTTTTTCTTTTTCGTACTTCAAATAAAGTTTATCGAATTCTTCTCCATGGGTGTCATATAAACCTGGACACTCATTTGGACACATTAAAGTCCAAGTGGTATCTTCTTCAACTCTTTTCATAAACAAATCTGGAACCCACATTGCGTAGAATAAATCTCTAGCTCTCATTTCTTCTTTTCCATGATTTTTTTTCAAATCAAGAAAATCAAAAATGTCAGGATGCCAAGGTTCAACATAAATAGCAAAAGACCCTTTCCTTTTACCACCACCTTGATCTACATACCTTGCAGTATCATTAAAAACTCTTAACATTGGAACAATCCCATTAGAAGTACCATTGGTACCTGCTATATAAGATCCTGTTGCACGGACATTGTGAATTGATAATCCAATTCCACCAGCAGATTGTGAAATTTTTGCTGTTTGTTTTAAGGTATCATATATACCTTCAATGCTATCATCTTTCATAGTTAATAAAAAGCATGAGGACATTTGTGGCTTTGGGGTGCCAGCATTAAATAATGTTGGAGTGGCGTGAGTAAAAAATCTCTTTGACATTAGATCATATGTTTCAATTACCGAATCAATATCGTCTAGATGAATTCCGACAGAGACCCTCATAAGCATGTGTTGTGGT
>CESO01126309.1_pt1 | contig 41136 bp, 37 predicted proteins | sample 356341 | NCBI WGS metagenome assembly CESO01 (sample SAMEA2621812, study PRJEB7988) | marine metagenome | biome: marine biome (ENVO:00000447); feature: deep chlorophyll maximum layer (ENVO:xxxxxxxx); material: "saline water (ENVO:00002010), including plankton (ENVO:xxxxxxxx)" | depth 35 m | reverse complement strand
ATGTTCCCATTTTTCATGGTGGAGGGATTTTAGTTGTGGGTCTTGTTTGAAGTTCATGTTCAGTAGGTTCAATGGCGTGAGGTGAGTCGATAGTGGGTTTGGAAAGGTCGAGTTCAGCTTCAAGTTGATGAACGATTTCGGCACCGAGAAGGTGCTCGACCATGTCGGCATCACGGTCAACGTGAGTTGGTGCGATGTCGGCGTATTTAATGAGGTAAAGCTCCCAGAGTCGGTGGTTCCTAGTGATGCGAGAGGCTTCGCCAAATCCGGATTCGGAGAGTCGGAGTTCACCCGAGGGCTGGCGTTCAACGTGATCTTCGGAGCGTCCCTGACGGATCAGTCTTGGGAGTTCGCCCTTGCCCCAGTATCGGTGCTTCCGAAGTAGATCCATCGAGATGGGTAGATTTTTGAGCGGTTCACCGTTTTGAGTATTTTCGAGGATTTCGTAAGTTGAGCGTAGGAGGTGTTGGCGTCCGACTTTACGTTGCAGTTGTAGATGACGAAAGTAGCGTGGAAGGACACCACGAGCGGTGCCGAAGATCATGCTAAAGAGGAAAATAATGGCTGCGGCAATGACAATGATAGCACCCGCCGGAAGGTTAGAATAAAGAGCTGAAATTGAAACGCCGAGCCAGCCTGAAATAGCTCCAATGGTTGCAGAAAGAAAAAGCATCCATCCAAGTTGATTGGTCCAGAAGCGGGCGGCGGTTGGTGGGGTGATGAGAAAAGCGATGACAAGAATAAGCCCAACCGCCTGAAGGCCTATGACTGTGACCGCGGTAACGAGAGCCATTAAAATGATATCAAGCCAGAGTGTGGGCCATCCTTGAGCTGAGGAAAAATCTGCATCAAAGCAGAGAAGGGTAAGTTCTTTTAGAATCGCAATCGTGACTATGATAGTGATCAGAAGGATGATGGCGATGAGAACAAAGTCGGACCAAATCATGGAAGCAGTTTTCCCGTAAATAAAGCCATCGAGTCCGGCGGCGCTTTGCCCCGGGATTCGTTCTACCATTTTTAGAATTGCGACTCCGAGACCGAAGAAGACGGAGAGGACGATACCCATGGCGGCGTCGTCCTTGAGCCGGGTTGTTTTGCGAATCGCAAGAACGAGTAAAACGCCGAGGAGGCCGGTGATAGTGGCTCCGATGAGAAGGCCGGGTAAACTTTTTCCACTCAAGCCCATGGCTGCCATCACGGCAAAGGCGATGCCGATTCCTGGAAGAGTGGCATGAGATAGGGCGTCACCGAGGAGTGATTGCTTTCGCAATAACAGGAAGCTTCCGACGAGGCCCGCTGTGGCGCCTAGAAATGCTACGCCGAAAACGACTAAACGAGTGTTGTAGTGTTCGAGTCGAAGAGTTTCGCTAAGAAGTTCCCAAGTCATGGTTTGATCCTCTTAGGAGCGTCCGACGTTTTTGAGAGCTTGGGCGACATCGTCGAGAAGGTTGAGTTTGCCGCCGTAAGTTTTTTGAAGGTTTTCGCGCGTAAAGGTTTCACTGGTAGGGCCGCTGGCCACGACGCGCATATTGAGAAGAACAAGGTAGTCGAAGTATCGCGAAACGGTGGCGAGATCGTGGTGCACGCAGAGGACGGTTTTGCCTTTCGAGTTGAGTTCCTGGAGAAGCTCGATGATGGCTTGTTCGGTAGCGGCATCGACCGCTGCGAAAGGTTCATCCATAAAGTAGATCTCTGCCTCCTGAACGAGGGCCCGGGCGAGGAAGACTCGTTGTTGTTGTCCTCCCGAGAGTTGTGAGATTTGACGCTTGGCAAGGTGGCTGATTCCGACTTTTTCGAGAGCTTCAAGGGCCTGCTGTTTTTGTGATCTGCTTATTCGTTTAAACCATCCAAGTTTCCGGTAGGTCCCCATGGTTACGACATCAAGAGCACTGATAGGGAAGTCCCAATCGACACTTTCACGTTGTGGGACGTAGGCAATGAGGTCGCGTTGGTGCTCGTATGGTTTACCGTATACCAATGCCTCGCCTGAGGTTTTTGGAATTAGGTCTAAGCAAGCTTTGAGAAGAGTTGATTTACCAGCTCCGTTAGGTCCCACAATCCCTGCCAGAGTTCCTTTGGGAACGTTTAATTCAACATCCCAAAGAACGGGTTTACGATGATAGGCGACGGTGAGGTCGTGAACCGCAAGAGGAAATTCAGGTGGGTGTTCGGGGCGCATTTAATCGTTGAGCTTGTTTTGGAATCCTCCTTTGGGGGCGCTTCCTCCCAGGGCATTCACAATAGTGGTGATGTTGTGATCCATCATTCCGATGTAGGTCCCTTGATAGGTTCCAGCAGGCCCCATGGCGTCGGAGAAAAGTTCTCCTCCGATTTTTACGGTGTGGCCTTTTTCAGCAGCGCCCTCGATTACTGTTTTAACTGACTTTTCTGAGACGGAGGATTCAACAAAAATTGCGGGGATTTTGTTGTCAACGAGGTAAGTGACTAGATCGTTAATATCCTTTGTCCCAGCTTCAGATTCTGTTGAAATCCCCTGAATCCCACGCACTTCAATTCCGTAGGCACGTCCGAGGTATGAAAAGGCATCATGTGCGGTTACGAGGACCCGCTGCTTTTCAGGGATGGTTGGAAATACCATGAGGGCATAGGTATGGAGATCATTGAGATTTTTCTGATATTCTTCACGTCGCTTTTGGTATTCATCGGCATTTTTGGAATCAAAAGTTGCCAATTCATCGCCAATATTTTTAGCAACTTTAGACCAGATTGATACGTCCATCCAAAGATGTGGATCGGGGACGCTAGAACCAATAACTTGAATATCAATTCCTTCGGCTACTGCTGAGACAGGGTTGCCCTGATCTGCTCTGCTCTTGAGAATGGTTCCCATTTTCCCTTCAAGGAAAAGCCCGTTGTAGAGCACGAGCCCGGCTTTTTGTATCTTGTCGATCTCAGATTTGCTAGGCTGGTACATGTGAGGATCAATGCCTTCACCTATTAAATTGATGATCTCTTGATTGTCTCCTGCGATTTGGCGAGAGACATCGGCAATCATGCCAATTGTTGTGACGACGGTTCCATCGGTTTTTGCGGCTTCTTCTTTGTTGCTGCAGGCCCCAAAAAGGAGAAGGGATATGAGGAGGAACAATTTCTTCATGCGGGGAAGGTTACACGGGACTTTGAGTGATCAAAATAAAAAACTTGAATCGCCGCAATTAGGGTGCATGTGAGGATCATTTTGGCAATAAAAAACCCTGTAACCGAAGGGGTTACAGGGCGTGGAGAGAGTCTCCGAGCTTATCCAACGTAAGAGAGTGAAGCAGCTGTAGCTTCAATTTTGTCGTTGTTATCTAGGAGTTCCTTGATCGGGTCGTATTTGCCGGCCAGCAGCGCTTGGCGTGCAGAGGCAGGCATGTCCACAGGAAAAGAAAGATCTCCGGCGGTGACTGTCATTGCATCGAGATTAATTGATACTTCAAGTGCCGGGTCTGCAGCGCACGCCGCTTTTAGGATATCGATGTTTTCGCGGGTGGAGCTGACGCAGGGGAGCCCTAGGGTCGTCGAATTTCCGTAGAAGATCTCGGCAAAAGACTCGGCGATGATAGCGCTGAAGCCATATTTTGTGAGTGATTGGGGGGCGTGTTCCCGGGAGGAACCGCAGCCAAAGTTGATACCAGCGACGAGAATAGAAGCGCCGTTAAAGCGTTCGTCATTAAGAGGATGATCCGTCTTTTCGCCCGATTCGGGATCAAATCGGACGTCATAGAAAGCGTATTCTCCGAGTCCGTCAAAGGTGACACACTTCATGAAGCGTGCGGGGATGATACGGTCCGTGTCGATGTCAGCGCCTGGGATAGGGACCGCGGTACCTGAAACTTTTGTAATGGGTGCGATAGCCATAATTATAATTGGTTTATTCGTCTTCTTGTTCTCCGCGGGCGGCTCTGCGCTCGAGGATTTTTGTGAGAGCATTCTGGAATGATCCGACGTGCTTTTGAGCTAATTGCTGGCTGAAACCCATTATCTCGCCGGTGAGTGTAGGCATGACTTTAAGTGATTTTTGGCCTGTTGGAGTTTTGTAAAAGCTTATGAGTGCGGTGATCTCGTCGTCGGTGAAGTTTTTCTCATAGATCGCTTTCGTCTTAAATTTTAGCTGTGGGTCACTTGCGACTTTTGTCATGTAGGCTATGAAAGCGTCCTTAACTTCATCCATTTCTTCTTTGTTGAGATCTTGCCCGGCAAGACTTTGTTCAACCATGACAAAGCCCGCTTCACCGCTGTCAATCACGGTTTGCTCAAATTTCATGATTTTAAGAAGCTCATCGATCGGGACAAGCGTGGCAGATTCTTGAGCAGATGCTGGAAGAAGTAAGAGCGAAATGGCGAGTGAGAGAATGAATTTCATCTAATAGATTACTTATGGTTTAGGCCGCTGAGTTGTCTGTGACGTTGAATGTTTCCCGGGCGTCAGCGATATGGCCTTCGATAGCAGCTGCGGCCACCATAATAGGCGACATTAGGACAGTGCGACCGATAGGAGATCCCTGACGTCCTTTGAAATTTCGATTAGATGAAGAGGCGCAGATCTGATCGCCAACGAGTTTGTCTGGATTCATGGCAAGGCACATCGAGCAACCGGCAGCCCGCCATTCAAATCCGGCATCTTGAAAAATTTTGTCGAGTCCCTCTTTCTCACATTGGATCGCGGTGATCTGTGAACCAGGAACCGCAATCGCTTTGACTCCATCGGCAACCTTGTGGCCTTTTATTAACTTGGCAGCTTCCCGGAAGTCGGAAAGGCGGCCGTTGGTGCAGGAGCCGATGAAGGCGACATCGATAGGGATGCCTTTGATAGGAGTTCCGGCAGGAAGCTTCATGTAGGCGAGAGCTTCCTCAATGACGGCTTTTTCGTCGGTGTCTGCGGTAGCAGGGTCAGGAATGGACTCGTCGATGGAGATGCCGTGATCTGGGGAAATCCCCCAAGTGACAGTCGGCTCTATGTCTTCAGCATCAATACGAATAATATCGTCGAATTCTGCATCAGGGTCGGTGGCAAAAGATCTCCACTCTTCAACGGATTGCTCCCAGTCATCACCGGTCGGCGAGTAAGGGCGGTTTTTTAAGAATTCAAAAGTAGTCTCGTCAGGGTTAACGTAACCGCAGCGTGCTCCGCCTTCGATGGCCATATTGCAGACTGTCATGCGCTCCTCCATGGAGAAGTTGTCGAAAGTGGTGCCTGAGTATTCGTAAGCGTATCCGATGCCGCCTTTCGCTCCGAGCATGCGGATGATGTGGAGAGTGAGATCCTTGGCGTAAACTCCGGGACGAAGTTTACCGTTTACTTCAATTTTACGAACTTTGAGGGATTCCATGGCCATCGTTTGAGTGGCTAAAACGTCGCGGACTTGGGTGGTGCCGATACCAAAGGCGATGGCTCCGAAGGCTCCGTGGGTCGCGGTGTGAGAGTCACCACATGCAATGGTTGATCCGGGTTGGGTGATGCCCTGCTCGGGGCCAACCACGTGAACGATGCCTTGCTTGCCTGACTTGAGATCAAAGTACGTCACGCCGAAGTCATCACAATTTTTTCGAATCGCATCGATCATATCGGCCGCGAGGGGGTCGGCGGGTTCGTCCTGATTAATAGTGGGGACGATATGATCGATGGTGGCAAAGGTTCGTGAAGGGTATTTCACCTTCAGGCCGAGATCGCGAAGCATCCCGAAAGCTTGCGGGCTGGTGACCTCGTGAATGAGGTGAGTTCCTATAAAGAGTTGTGTGCGTCCATCACTCAGGGTTTCCACTGTGTGAGCATCCCAAACTTTCTGATAAAGAGTCTTTCCCATGGCAAAACCGCGATTGCTGCGCGGGACGGGGAAGATGTACGGAAAATTCCTTGAAAGCAAGCATCTCGGGCGCTTCTAGGCGATAAGAGCGCCTCCCGCAGCTGAGATGATCACGAGAGCCCAAACTGGGATGACTTTTTTGCGCAAGATCAGGAAGAAAATGCAAACACAGCCGAAATCGATCCACCCAGTCAGGGTGCTTTGATCGGTGGCCATGCGGAGGAGGGCAACTCCAAGGACTCCCACAACACCCGCGTTGGCGCCGTTAACTGCGCGTTGGGCCCAGCGTTTACCGCGAAGGCGTCCCCAAATCCTCATGGTGCCTCCAAGGAGGAGCATGCCGGGAAGGAAAACAGCGATGAGAGCGGCTCCAGCTCCAAGCCAGGGATTGTCAAAGATGTTCGCTTTGACTCCAAGAAATGCCGCGAAGGTAAAGACCGGGCCGGGAACTCCTTGGGTTGCTCCGTAGCCTCCAAGAAACACTTCATTCGGCATGTAGCCGCCCTCGACCATGCTTTCTTGGAGGAGGGGCAGAACGACATGGCCGCCGCCGAAAACAAGGGAACCTGCCCGATAAATTCCGGCGAGTGGACCACTATCGCCCATCGAGACAAAAAGGAGTAAAAAGAATACCACAAGAGCTCCCCAGCCGAGAAGACCTCGTTCACCGGTTTTTTGCTCTTCAATTTTTTCCCCCGCTGAGAGGGTGAGGATCCCGATGGCTCCAGAGATCGTTATCATCAAAATGGTCATCCATTGATAGGAGAAAACCCAGAGGGTGACGAGAACGAGGAAGGCTAGAATGATCCGGCCAAGGTCTGGGGCGAGGCTTTTTCGCATTCCGATAAGGGCGCCGGTGACGACGGTGAGAGCGACCAATTTAAGTCCGCGAAGTGCTCCTTGGGCCTGATCTCCCGATAGGTCGCCGATCCCAAGGGCGACTAGAATGAGAACAAGAGCGGAAGGAAGGGTGAAGCCAATCCAGGTTGCGAACCCACCGAGTAATCCAGCACGTTCATAGCCGATGGCTGCGCCGAGTTGGCTGCTCCCCGGGCCCGGGATAAACTGAGTGAGCGACATGATTTCGGCGAAGCGGGATTCAGGAATCCACTCGAGCCGCCCGACGTATTCTTCGCGGAAATAGCTTACGTGGGCTACTGGTCCTCCAAACGAAGTGAGGCCCAGCCGGAGGGCGACAAGAAAGCATTCGATTACGGCACTCATTGAACTCTGAGCAGATCACAGGAGGCATGACTGTCAATGGCAGGCTTGAGGCAGTCACGCATTTTTGATCTCGCGAAGTATTTTACATTGAGGGAAGGTTCGGTCGTGAATACCTTTATTGCGCCAAGCTGCTTTCTGCTCGCTTTGGTATCCTGTGGATGGGATTCGGAGTCAAAGCCCTCTGAGACAGGTTCTTTGGTAGGGGTGAACAATCTTTTCGGAGAAACGCAATTGGCAGGGACTGAGGCTGGATTCCGTAAAAGGAAGGCTTTTTCGGGTCGAGTAACCTTCCAAGGTTTAACGGGGTCACAGCTGTCTCAAATCCGGGTGATTCCGGAAAGCGGAAGTTGTTTAATCGAGCCTAGTAATAAGAGCTATGATCAAGTTGACGGACTTTGGGTGATGGGAGCTCAAGGGAACAAGTGGTTCAAGATCCCGGACCACAGTGAAGCTTGGGTGGGAGAGGCGCCTCGTAAATTTGAAGGAACCGCTCATCTTCTATCTTTAAGAATTTATTATCGAAGTAGTCCTATTCTACACTTCGTAGGTGCAATCAGGAAGGGGCTCAAAAATCCAGGCTGGGTAAGTAATTCTGGATCGACTAGAAGTCCTTTGCCTTCACCTTGGTAACCCCTCTACGCTAATCAATCCCGTTATGAAGATTTTTCTTTTTTTATTGTCTTTGCCCTTTTCGATTCAGGGAGAGCTCCGGCTCAATCAGATCCAAATAGTAGGAACGCACAATTCGTATCATGTAGCGCCGACCTCGGCGCAAATGAATTTTCTTGGGATGTTCAGTAAAGAAGCTGCTACGGCTTGGGACTATACTCGGAAGTCTTTGGATAAGCAGCTTGATAATGGCCTGCGGCATTTCGAACTTGATGTTTATGCCGATCCCAAAGGCGGCCTTTTTTCAAGTTCGAGTGATCCGATTGATAGTCCGCTGCGGAAACCAGGCATGAAAGTGCTGCATGTACCGAAGCTCGATGCAAAGTCGATTCATCTGACTTTTAAGAGTGCGCTTGATTCGGTAAAGAAATGGTCGGATGAGAATGTCAATCATTTGCCAGTGATGATTTTGGTGGAATTGAAGGATCGCGCTGAAAACCCTTTGGGTCCTAAGCCATTCAATTTTGACCGGGCTCAGATGGAAGCGCTAGAGAAAGAGATTCTTTCGGTGCTTGATCTAGAGCGTATCATCACACCTGATTTCGTAAGAGGGGATAAAGAAAACCTGCGGGATGTAATCATTCAAAAAGGTTGGCCAGTGTTGGGGAAATGTCGGGGGAAGATCATGTTTTGTCTCGATAATGAGGGAAGTCATCGAGATGAATATCTTAAGAAAAACCCGAGTCTTGAAGAACGGCTCTTGTTTGTAAGTGTGGGGCCTGATCATCCAGCGGCAGCCTGGATGAAGCGGAATGACCCAATTGCTGGTTTTCGAGAAATTCAGCAACTGGTCAAAGCGGGGTTCATGGTTCGGACGCGAGCCGACACCAATACGGTTGAAGCCCGGACCAATGATAAGAATCGTGCGAACAAGGCGCTCGCGAGTGGGGCGCAGTTTGTGAGCACGGATTTTCCGGACAAGGTCCCCCGAATTAGCGAATACGAAGTGAGGCTCCCTGGTCGGGTGGTGGCACGAGCCAATCCAGTTTCACTACCTGATTTGAAGGGGCAAGCGATCAAGTAGGGTGGTTCTTGAAGATCCGCGTAAACCTGTTCATTCTCTGGCGTGCAGAATCGTTTTTACCAGGCCTTTGATACCGAGCGTGCTTCGGGCTACGATACCTTGGATGATTTTCGGTCGCCTTTTCAGATTGATAGGGACCGAGTTTTGCACACTACAGCATTCCGTAGACTCCAGAGTAAAACGCAGGTCTTTTGGAGTGGGGAGTATGATTTTTACCGTACTCGACTGACTCATTCGCTGGAAGTTGCCCAGATTGGCAAATCGATCTGCCATTGGCTAAAGAACTCAAGCAATTTTCTGAATGATGATTTTTTTGTCGATGAGGATTTAGTCGAGGCTATCTGTCTTTCACATGATTTGGGGCATCCACCTTTTGGTCACGCCGGTGAACGATCGCTGAATCATTTTATGTCAGGCTATGGTGGATTCGAGGGGAATGCTCAGACATTGCGACTGCTTACCCAAAGAATCTTTTCGCAAAGCCGAAGGGGAATGGATCCGTCACGAGCCTTTCTAGATGGGGTTTTGAAATACAAATCACTGTGGTCTGAGCTGAGGGTAATAAAAGGGCAGTTGCCGAAGAATCACTTCCTTTATGATACGCAAAGCGAGGAATTAAGTTGGGCCATGGCTGGGAATGATTTTCCAGCCGAACTACCACCAGGTGACGAGAGAGATAGTTTTAAATCCATCGAATGTCAGATCATGGATTGGGCTGATGATACTGCATACTCGCTCAACGACCTTGCTGACTCGGTGAGAGCGGGATTCCTCACGGTGGAGAGGATCGAACGCTGGGCTGAAAGTCGAGGCCACGAAGTTTCGGATGAGTCTCCACTGGGCGGACTTTTGAAAGCGATTCGTGGGCAACGTATCGAGCCTTTTGTTGGGAAGCGCATAGGGAAATACATCCAGTCGGTCACTTTGGTCTCGGCTACCAATTTGCTGAGTGGAACCAGTCATCGATATGCTTTGGATTTGGTGATCGAGCCTGGGGTGCGGGCAGAGAGTGAGTTGTTTAAAAGTCTTGCTTATGAGGTCGTGTTTTTGTCTCCCCAGCTCAAGCAGCTGGAACACAAGGGGAGCTACATGCTGAGGCGTTTATGGGAAGTGATGGAGAAGCGCTATGTCCTTGGGGAGACGATTGATGGACAGGATTTCTCGCTATTACCAGAAGCGGATGCTGCTGAAATTGCGGAAGCGGAAACTCCGGGGAAGAAGGCCCGTCTGGTTTGCGATTTTCTGGCAGGGATGACAGACGGTTATGCAGCGAGAACCTTCCGAAGGCTCTTTGAGCCGGGGTTTGGTAGTATTGGTGACCTTGTGGGTTAGATGCGGCTGGAACGTTTAGTTGGAAAATGGGCCGGTGCTGGAAAGCGTCGGACTCGCGAGATATTCGAGTCTCGAAAAGTTGTTTTAAACGCTCGGATTTGCGAGGATGGCAAGACCCTGATCGGAAGATTTGATCAGGTGGAAGTCGATGGCGCGGTTGTTCAAAACGAAGTGCCTCGATACGTGATGCTTCACAAGCCTCAGGGTATTGTGAGCGCGACGAGCGATCCCGAGCATCAGACCGTCATCGATTTGATAGGGGAAGAGTGGGCCGGCAGACTTCATCTGGCGGGGAGGCTAGATCGCTTCACTTCTGGGCTGATGATTCTTACGAATGATAGCTGTTATTCTGAGTCACTCACTGATCCTTCGAAGAAGGTTGGGAAAAGATATTTGGTCGAGGTTGATGGTGAAATCGGATCTGAGGTTGTTTCGACCTTTGAGGCAGGGATGTGGTTCGCTAAAGAAAAGGTGATCACGGCACCAGCTGTCGTGCATTTGTTGAGCCCAAGCAAATGTCGGCTCACGATTTTCGAAGGTAAGCATCATCAAATTAAAAGAATGTTTGCCAGCTTTTCTCTAAAGGTCATTTCTCTTCACCGCGAGGCAGTTGGTGATCTTGAGCTTCTTGATGAGCTTGAGGAAGGGCAGTGGATGGAGTTTTCGCCTTCTAGGTGATCTATACCGCATACCCAAATTGGGGTAAGGTTTTCATGGGTTGTGGCTTGATGATGGTAAAGGTAACTCTAGCCTCCTTTAATGAACCTGAAGTGCCGCCGCTTACTTTTCCTTGTTACTGTTCCTGGCTATTTGACTGCAGCTGAAGACCCTCTGGCCGGAATTACGAAAGGTCTTTTTAATGGGAAACGTCCTGCGGATGCGGTGCAGTTGGTTGGGGAGCGAGGGCATATGCTCGTTCCTGAGTCTAAGAAGGTTAAGAGTCAGTGGGTTTTTGATGAGGGTGTCCTAACCGCTTCTCCGAAGTGGGACAGCCTCGTGACTCCGGATGTGTATTCCGACTTCCGCATGCATGTGGAATTCAACGTAAATAGCGTTCCAAAAGTGGATGCTGAAAAGAATGGGAATTCAGGGATCTATATTCAGAAAAGGTATGAACTTCAGATTTTAAATTCACATGGTGTTTCCGAAGAGGATTATAAGGCGAGTTATGCCGGAAGTCTCTACCGCCAAAAGAAGCCAGACCAGTTAGTCTCGAAACCAGCGGGCGAGTGGCAAAGTTACGATATCGTTTTTCGGGCGGCTCGGTTCGAGGATGGGAAACGGGTTGATAACGCTCGTATTAGCGTTCAACAAAATGGAATTCTTATTCACGATGACTACGCTCTGACCAATAAAACAGGTGCGGGTCAAAAGGAGGGGCCGGCCCCAGGGCCGATCAAATTCCAGGGGCATCACAATCCAGTAAAGTTTCGTAATTGTTGGATTCAGCGGCTCGAGCTTGATAAGGTCAAAGAGGAGGACGCTGCCGAGCCGAAATAGAAGAAGGGCTACACTTACATCATTCCATTTGGCGAGATTCCGGCGGTAAAAAACCCGCTTGCGCTACGTTTTGATGGAAACGGCCGAATGTGGCCTTTCGAGAGGCCTTCCTTCATGCCAAATGCTAATGGCGAGGACGCGCCGACTGGACGGACTTCAATTCACGAAGATACCAACAACGATCGTGTTTATGACAAGACGAGTACCTGTCCGCAATCTTACTTCAAGTCTGATGGGGCCAATTAAAGTGAATGGCAAAAAATATACTCCCGCGGCTGTCATGCCCGGTTTGAAAGATGCTCCACAGATTGATAACACTGACTTGGCTGATGTTTCAAATCTCATCAGACATGCGTGGGGAAATAATCAATCGGTAATGAAGATCAAAATCGTCAAGGCAACGCGAAAAAAACTCAAAGGGCGCCAGACAACCTTTACGCCAGCGGAGCTGAAAAAGGTTTTTTCATAATTTATCGTTTTCGTGTTCGCCCGGTTTTACGGCGTGGGCCTTTGTTTTTAAGCTTGGGCTTTTTGTGCTGGAGCGGCTTGGAGCTGGTTTTGTTGCTCTGACCCTTTTTGGATTGAGTTCTAATCAAGCGGGGTTGTTTGTCATAGGTGAACCCCTCTGCGAGAAGATTTTCTAGGTTTCCTTTGGCTAGCTTCTTCAAAGATTCCAAGCGGTTTTGATCGCTTTTGGTAATAAAGGTGGAGACTTCAGATGAACACGATTGAACGTGCTCGAGATAATCCGAGTCAATTTCGTGGACGTCGAAATGAATAATCGTAGCAATACCCGAGAGATTGCTTTCCCGAAGAATCGATTCGGTGGCAAAGAGAACGTCAATAGAGTTGTTTTTAAGCTGACTGAGTAAACGTTCACGAACTTCCGGTTTTTTATTTCCGGAGATATTTTCGGTCGCAAAATCGCGCCGACTTGCGGCAGTGTTAAGGGAGTGAAGTGTTTCCTTGCTTCGGACGAAGACGAGGACAGGCGACTCAAAGATCGAGTCCGAGAGGAGGTGGAGAAGAAGGTCTGCCTTTTGATGGTGGAAGATCTCGTAAGCAGTTTGACGAACAGCTGGCATAGGATCGTGTTATTTGACAGTGTTATCGGTTCCAAGAAGGTCATTGATGGCTTTGTTGGCAACGCGGACGATATATTTGTTGGGTTGGTTTTTTAGAGCTTTTTGCAGAGCTGGAAGAGCGGGGCGGGCCTTCTCGTCTGCTTCATCTAGGACTATGGCGGCGTGGAGACGAGACCATTGTTCTGGGGATTTTAAAGATTTGGATAGTTCGCTTAGGGCCTTCTTCTCATTTGTTTTCAATCGAAGAAGGGCGCGAGCTACGGCGATTCTGACAATCGTGGAGCCTTCCTTTTCTAATATTCCGAGGCAGGCAGTCGTAGTCTCTTTTGAATGTTTTCCAACATTCCCGATGCCGGTTGCAGCCCAAAATCGGACGGCAGCATCTTTATCTTTAAGGCCCTTGAGAAGTTCTGGAAGAGCTTGCTCGCCTTCGGACGCGAGGGAAGCCATGCGGCCCAGTCGCTCGGGGAGCGTTTTATCCTCAGTTTGGGCGAGAATGTCGTAGCGGGAACCGGCTTTCTTTTCGCGAAAAACCATCTCGGGTTCGGGGATGAGACCGAGGTCTCGGGTTTCTTTGATCCATTCCTTGTGAACCTTTCGAAATTTCTCGAGTTGGTTTTTGTGCTTGTGATCGTTTGCGAGGTTGTTGATTTCGTGGGGATCATTTTGGAGATCGTAGAATTCTTCAACCGGCTTACGATCGGCCATGAAGAGTCTCATAGCTGATGGCATTTGCCCGGTAGCAGCAACGCGTCGAAGTTCCTTCATGGTGGCCCCTTTTTCGGGAGTGTTCATATACTGGTAGTAAGGCTTAAGTGGCTCGTAGTTTCGAATATAGCGGTAACGCTTATCGCGGACGCTGCGGATGATGTCGTATCTTTCATCCATGCGGTCGCGGGCTCCATAGATGTAATCGCGGGGGGGAGAAAGATTCTCTCCAAGGAAAGCGCGTCCTTGTGTGATCGGTGGGGCTGGGAGGCCAGCGAGATTGAGTGCTGTAATTCCTAAGTCGAGGGAGCTAACTAGCTGACTATCGATAGTTCCTGGTTCCCCTTGGCCGGGATTTCTAAATTTCTTGGGGATTCTTACAATAAGGGGAATGCGAGTCCCCGAGTCGTAAAGCCAGCGCTTAGCGCGGGGAAGGCCGACACCGTGATCGGACCAGTAAACAATGATAGTGTTTTCGTAGAGTCCGGCCTCCTTAAGAGCGGCGATATGGGCACCCACCCACGCGTCCATGGAGGTGATGAGTTCATAGTTGCGTTTCCAGTCTTCGCGAACCCGGGGAGTATCTGGGTAATAGGGTGGAAGAGTTTTTAATTTGGATGGGTCTTGTCGTTCACCTGATGAGAGGTTTTTGGTGATGGCCTTGTATTTTGATTCCCCTGCAATCCCGCTTTCATGGCAGCCAGTGAAATTGAATACAGAAAAGAAAGGAGATTTTCTATTCTTTGAGTTCTTCCAATGGGCTTTGCTGCTACTAAAATCCCACGTCTCTTTGGGTGCTTGAAATTGGTAATCTGTTTTTGAGTTGTTGGTGCAGTAATAGCCGGATTCTCGAAGGTAGACTGGAAAGGGTTTGATAGAGCCCGGGAGGATAGCGCTACTCCGCATGTGCATGGTACCGATGGTCGTTTGATACATGCCAGTGATAATGGTGGATCGGCAGGGTGCGCAGACTCCAGCGGCGGTGAAAGCATTGGTGTAACGGACTCCTTCCTGAGCTAGCTGATCAAGGTGAGGGGTGATAGCATTTGGGTCACCATAGCAGCCAAAGTGGGCATTGATATCTTCGGCTGAGAGCCAGAGGATATTGGGGCGTTCATTCGCATGCAGAGTCGCGTAGACGCAGAGAATCAAGAGAAAGATAGATTTCATTTTGAGTGGTTGCGCTATTTGTTCGTAAGGTCGATCGATCCGTTAAGGGGAGTGGTTATCGGTTTTGGAGATCGTGGCCGGAGTGGCTTTTTAATACTGATTTTTGCCAAGCTGTGAGCTGCTTCTGCATTCTGAAAAATTGCTTAGCTTCTTTCTCGTTGAGTGTTTCGCTCTCCATGGGATCTTTTGAAAGATCATAAAGCTCCCAAGTGGTTTTCTTCTTGCCGTAAATGGCATGAATTTTAAAGGGCCAAGCGAGAAGGGCGGCGTGTCCATTTTGATGGGAGTTAGCAGTGTATTTTGGAAAAATATTGACGTTTTTAAAAACTCGTTCTGGAAATGGATTAGGATCGCCCCCTTGTTGTGCTTCCATGAGTTTTTTAATAATGAGGTCACTCCGGGTTGATTGTCCTACGGTAAAATTATGCCAGAAGCCGATGGGCTTGGAACGTTTACTTTCTTCTCCTTTGATAAAAGGGAGAAGATTGATCCCATCAACTGGAGTTTGATTTTCAACTTTGATCTTCGTCAAGGCGAGGAGCGTTGGATAAATATCGGTCGAGCTTGTAGGAGCGGATATGCGGGTTGGTTCGAATTTAGACGGGTATTCGATGATGGATGGAACGCGAAGCCCACCTTCATAAACCGAGCCTTTCTTTGCTCGACCACCGGAGGATTCCTTCACGAGCCCGCCGTTGTCTGACGTGTACCAGAGGAGAGTGTTGTTTGCGATTTTAAGATCTCGAAGGGTCCTACGAAGTCTCCCTATCTGCTCGTCAATTAAGGTAATTTCTTGATAGTAGGGGGCATGGGGCTGCCCCTTGTAGAGGTCGGGATTTGATGCGGTCTCTCGATGGGGGAGATGAGGCGACGGGAACCAGATGACGGTGAAAGTTGGCTGTTTGGAGCTGTGAGATTTCAGATGAGTGAGGGCGTGATCCATCGTGATGACGGTGCCTTGGCCTCGAAATTGCTGGAACTTACCGTTAAGAGAGAGATATGGCTCCCGGTCGAAGAAATTTAGCCCGGTGAGCCAGTGGTCGAAACCTTGACCGCCCGGCGAGGTGGGACTCTCTTTCTGAACTGATCCGATGTGCCACTTGCCGAAGTGAGCGGTCAGGTAGCCGTTTGTTTTTAAGGCTTCGGCGATGGTGGTTTCATGAGGGCGGAGATAGTGTCCGTGGTTGGGAACGTTAACACGGACGGGATTGCGCCCGGTCATAACGCTAGCGCGGGTGGGCGAGCAGACGGGTGCCCCAGCATAGAATCGGTCGAAGATGACCGAATTTTGAGACATGGCGTCGAGGTTGGGGGTCTTTACATAGGAATGACCGGTGAATCCGCAGTCCCCGTAGCCCTGATCATCGGCCATCACGAGTATGATATGCGGCTGTTCGGCGGCTGGTAGAGAAACGAAGACGCAAATAAAGAAGAGGAAAGTTTTCATCGATGGCTCTTACTATTTGAAGTGGATCCAGTCGAGGTTTGCGAGATGTTGTTTTCCTGGATTTGTGAAGGTGAGGCGAAGGTCTACGAGCTCGTCTGGTAGGTCTCTGAGGGGGGCAGTTATTTCCTCCCATTTGTCCCAGCCACCAGTGGGTTTAATTTCGGCGACAGCAACCTTTTTTCCATTAGCGGTAAGTGTAATCTTTGCTCCCGCGCCCCCCGAGGCGTAGCGGACGGTGAAAGTTTTACAGTCTTTAATCCGGAATCCGGGGTATTCGATCCAGTGAGAGTGATTAATTGCTCCAACGAATTTGATGCCCTCACCATCGAAGATTTGGGGGCCTTTGTGAGAGGAGAAAGTTTCAGCCTCAATAGTGCGCGGGTGGAGTCGAATTGAAGTGCCTCCTGAAAGTGGCTTGGCTTTGCCTTCGTGTGCCCCAAGGTCGGTGAAATTTGCGGATAGCTCGAGTGATTGATTTACACTTGATGGTGTCATATTCCCCTCAACTCCGCGAGAGACTTGCGGTGTGTTCTTCTTGGAAAGGGAGTAGATCCACCGGACCATTGATGCGACTTGATTACGCTTAAGATTTGGATGCGGAAGCATAGGGATTTCGCCCCAGATTTTCGAAGAGCCTTTTATGACCCTCTCTACAGAACTATCAAATGCTGCTGGATTTCCTTTATAGCGCTCGGCGATGTCGTTGAACGAAGGGCCGATCAGTTTTTGTGAAGCATGGTGGCAATTGAAGCAGTCGGAGGCACGAATGGCGGAGAGGCCGGGAGAGACTTTAGCGAGAGGGGCTAGGGTCACTACGGTTGAAGCGAAGGAATTTGGTTTCAACCCAGAATTACCTTCTTCGTGGTCTTGGATAGCAAGGCGATATTTAACAGGTTTTCCAGGGGTGAAAAAAGATCCGTCTAGGGGTGTTTCGAAGGCAAGCTTGGGCGGGGAGTTCCCGGCGCTGACGTATTGGGTGAACTCATTGGTAGCGCCCTGCGCATCTGTAGTTTTTAAGGTGATGGGGTGGTCTCCGGGCTCAGTAAAAATAAGCGTAGTTTTTGGTTCAGTTGAGATGGTCTTTCCATCTTTGAGCCAAGTGAATCTTAAAGTTGTGCCTTCAGGATCTTTGGAAATAGAGCCATCAACTTTTATCTTGAGGGGGAGAGGGCCATTCTTTTTGTCGATTGTAAATTGTGCGACTGGGTCGAGGTTCCCATGCCGGTAGCTAATGTGGAGAAGTTTGGCGTCCTTGTTGTTTCCCCATGTAGCTCCGTAATCAATGAACCAAAGAGTCCCATCGGGTGCAAAAAGAGCGTCGGAAGGTCGTTTGATTTTGGCAGGGATTGAGAAGTCTTCGATACCGACAAGATCCTCATTTTTATCAAGTCTTCCCCACTTAATGAAAGGACGGTGCCAGTCCCAGAAAAGGAGGCAATGATCAAACTCTTTAGGGAAACCTCCGGTTTTCTCGAATTTGGGATTGTAGTGAAAAACGGGGCCAGCGCAGGCAGTACGGCCTCCTTTTTTGAGCTCAGGGAATTCTTTTGAATCTGCGTAAGGATAGAAGATTAAAGCTGGCTGAGGTGGGGGGAGATCTTTTCGACCGGTATTGAGGGGTGAATCATTAATGGGCTTTTGAAGGTTGAACTTCTGACCGACTTTGCCATTGGTGAAGTCGACACGCGAGTAGGGTTTGTTGTCGGCGATGAAGTAGGGCCAGCCGAAAAAACCAGCTTTACGGGCTTGGTTAATTTCGTCGTGTCCGCGGGGTCCGCGAGGGCCATCTTTTCCGGCATCGGGTCCAACTTCCCCCCAGTAAAGGTGGCCTGACTTAGGGTCGATGGAGAATTTCCAAGGGTTGCGGCAGCCCATCACGTAGATTTCGGGGCGTGTGCCTTTGGTTCCAGGAGGAAAGAGGTTTCCCTCAGGTATGATGTAACTTGCATCAGGCTTCACCTTGATGCGAATCAATCCGCCGCGAAGATCGTTTGGGTTGGCGGAGGATTTTTCGGCATTCCATGGTTCTCGGTTGGGACGTCGATCAATGGGTGCATATGACGCCGAGTCACCAAAAGGATGAGTGTTGTCTCCGGCGGAAGCGAAGAGGCAACCATTAGGGCCAAATTTCAGCATGCCACCGTGGTGGCAACATTCACGGCGTTGAGTATGCCATTCGATGACTTTTTTCTCATCGATAAGAGTCTCCTTTTTGATTGTAAAACGGCTGATTCGCTGCCCGATAAAATCTGCTGGTGAATAGAGAAGGAAGAGGTGGCTGTTCTGCTTGAAGTTTGGATCGAGCGCGATGCCGAGAAGTCCATTTTCTTGCTCTCCAAACACTTCAATTTCAGCAAGGATGGTCCGCTTTCCAGTGGTAGGATGAATACGGTTAACTTTGCCCTGAAGTTCTATGAGGTAAATTGACCCGTCGGGCCCTAGGTCCATCCCCATGGGGCGAGCGAAGTCTTCCGCGATGGTTTTGACTTCGAAGCGGTAGGGGTCGGCTGCTGATACGAATGAGGTAATGAGTAAGAAGAGGAGTAGGAAGGGCATGGTGATTAAAAGCTTTTAAGTTTTGGAGAAATGGGGGGTGGAAGGCAAGAGGGCATTTTAGAACATATCTGGGATTTCAGTTCTAAGTTGTTCGAGAAAATCGCTAAGGAATTTGGTGCGTTTTTCGGCTAAGGCTTTTCCTGCCTTTGTCTGCATGGTGTTTTTAAGGTTTAGGAGTTTGGCGTAAAAATGATCGATGCAGTAATTGGCATCGTTTAGGGGACGGTTTTTTGCGAATGGATCCTCCGAGTGGTAGAGATCTGACCCCATATGTCCCCCAAGCATGATGCAGCGGCTCAGGCCGATTGCGCCAAGGGCATCAATGCGATCAGCGTCTTGGAGGACTTTTGCTTCGATGGTCGACGGGGTGATTTTGGCAGAAAAACTGTGAGCCTCAATAGCGTGGTGAATGGCCTTGAAGTGTTCTTGTGGATATCCATGCTGCCTGAGGATCTTGATGGCGTTATCGGCTGCGATTTGAGAAGCGCTAGATCGTTCGGGGGAATTCTTGGGAACATAGATGCAGTCGTGAAGCCAAGCAGCGGGCAGAAGAACTTCCATCGAGAGATTCTCGGTTGCGGCAATTTTCTTTGTATTAAAAACAACTCGGCGGATGTGTTCTAGATCATGGGCAGGATCTCCTGATTCAATTGCGGACTCAAAGATTGCCGACCAGTTTGACATTTCTTCCTCTGTCATGCCCTTAAGTCTTGGCATGCCTGTTGCAATGAACAAGGAATGAAAAACTCAAATTTGCACGAGGGAAAAAACTTGAAGCTAAGCGAAGCGATGAAAGAGGATTGCGAAGGATTCTGGCCTACCGCCCTCCCAAATCACGAATGAGGAAACCAGGGTGATCTAAGACGGGCGAATACGTACGGGACAAACCTTTAATTCAGCAGTTTGGGTGACAGGGTCGTATCCTGAGCCGGTAAGGATGTTGACGTTGGTATCGGCAAAGCTGAAGCTTGTAAAGACAGTGCCTCTTGGTGAGCGACTGGTGGTTTCGACCTTGAGTTCGATTTCGCCACGGCGGCTGGCCATTTTTGCCATAGCTCCGTCGATCAGTCCCCAGTCTTCGGCATCTTTGGGGTGAATCTCCAAGGTCTCTTCGGCAAGAAGGTATTCGATCCCACTAGCGCGTCCTGTTTGGGTGCGGGTATGATAGGCTTGAAGGCGTCGTCCGGTCGTGAGCCAGACAGGGTAATCTGAGTCTATCACTTCGGCTGGGTCGCGGTAACCAATAACCTTAAATTTACCGCGCATGCCGTCTTTGAATTCGTCTTCGTGAAGTCGAGGAGTTCCGGGGTGGCCTTCTTTAGGAACGGGCCAATGGTAGACGCCATCGCCGATGTTGTCCCAGTTTAGGCCTTTGTAAATCGGGCTGAGTGCGCAGAGCTCGTTGAAGACGTCCTTAGCGTTTTCAAATTCGAAGCCGGGAATACCGAGTTCTTTTGCAATTCCAGCGATGATCCACCAGTCAGGTTTTGAATCTCCGTAGCTCGGGACGGCTTTGCGTAGGCGCTGAACGCGACGCTCGGTATTGGCTTGAACACCGTCGGTTTCTCCCCAGGCGGATGCGGGAAGAACGATATCCGCCATCTGTGCGGTTTCGGTGAGGAAGATGTCAATGACAACGAGATGGTCGAGAGATTTGAGAGCCTTCTCACAGTGGTTCTTATCAGGATCAGTGACGACGGTATTTTCACCATTGATGAGCATGGCGTGGATTCCGTTTTCTTCGGCTCCACAAAGATTGAGGGCGGTGACCTTGGTCATTGGGTTGCCGAGATCCATATCTGGCTGCTGATAAGCAGCCTTGAATTTTTCATGCGATTCCGCTGATGCCACGGGCTGGAACCCAGGGTAGTTGGCAGGGACAGCTCCGCAGTCTCCAGCGCCTTGGATATTATTCTGCCCGCGCATCGGATTGATGCCAGTGCCTTCCTTTCCAAGGTTTCCGGTGAGGAGTGCGAGGTTGCAAAGTGACTGGACATTGTCGACCCCACAAATGTGCTCAGTGATGCCGAGGGTGTAATAGATTGCGCCGAGTTTGGCAGAGCCATACAGCTTGCCGGCGGTTTCGATGTCGACTGCGGGGACTTCGCAGATTTCGGAGGCCCACTCTGGAGTGAATTCCTTGAGGTGTTTCCGAAAATCCTCGTAATCGGCGCAACGCTCGGCGATGAATTTATGGTCTGTGAGGTCGTCGCGAACAATGACGTGAGCCATCGCGAGGAGGAGTGCTACATCGGATCCGACACGGATGGGAAGGTGGAGGTGAGCGAGTTTTGCGAGGCGGGTTTTACGCGGGTCGGCGACGACGAGTTTAGCTCCTTTGGTGAGTGCTTTTTTTAGACCGGTAGCGGCGACAGGGTGACACTCGGTCATGTTGGTGCCGATCGCGAAGATAGTGTCGGGCTTTTCCATATCCGCGAGAGGATTAGACATTGCACCTCTTCCGATTTGGGCGGCCAGACCGGCCACGGTGGGTGCGTGTCAGGCTCGACTACAATTATCGATATGATGAGTCCCAAAGCCGGCCCGAATAAATTTTTGCATCGAGTAGGCGGCTTCATGTGGGGCGCGGCCAGAGGCGATACCGAAAATACTGTGCCGGCCGTATTTGGCCTTTGCTTTCGCAAATCCTTCGGCCGCTTTTTTCAGTGCCTCATCCCATTCAACCTCCTTGAAGGTGCCGTCGGCTTGTTTTATAAGTGGTTTTTTGAGCCGGTCTTCGTGCTGGATGAAGTCGTAGGTGAATTGACCCTTGATACAGAGAGCCCCCTTGTTGGCTGGACCGTCCATCGCGGGTTGCGCGCCGACAATTTTGTCCCCTTTGGTCATAAGATCAATAGAACAACCGACAGCGCAATAAGGGCAGACAGTGCGAGTCTTTTTGACTGGCTCTGGAAGGGTTTCGGCGCGGATAGCCTTCTTGTCGGCAAGAGCTCCGGTGGGGCAGGTTTGGATACATTGTCCGCAGAAGGTGCAATCTGAATCGCGAAGGTCGCTATCAAACTCGGTGGTAATTTGGGTGTGGAAACCACGGTTGGCAACGGTGATAGCATAATCGCCCTCCTGTTCAGCGCAGACGCGAACGCAACGGTAACAAGAAATACATTGCTCGTAGTCACGGAGAATAAAGGGGTTTTCGTCTTTAAGGTTTGAGGTGCCCGATTTTGCTCCCTTAAAGCGGTCGTTGCGGGCTCCGTATTTGTTGACGAGGGCGGATAATTCTTGAGAGGCAAGGCCACGTAGGGGATTGACTTCGATTTGACGATTTTCGGAAGCGACCATTTCGAGGAGCGTTTTGCGCATCTTCTCGATTTTGGGTGGGGCGGTTTTAACGACCATCCCGTCATTGGCTTTGGTGGTGCAGGACGCGACGGGATTACGGATGCCTTCGATTTCTACAACACAAAGGCGGCAGGCTCCGAAAGCATCAAGGCGATCGTCGTAGCAGAGAGTCGGGATGTCCTTTCCGAGACGAGTGGCAACTTGGTAGATGGTTTCGCCTTCGATAAAAGTGGTGTGCTGACCATCAATGGTGATGGCGAGTTGCGAGGCGATGGCTGAGGTTGGGTCGTTGATCATGTGCTGGCAGGCATTGAAATCTTAACGCAAAGACGTAAAGGCGCGAAGTTTTTTAAATGACGAGTTGCAAAACATCTAGTGGCGGCTGTTTCGCGAACCTCGGTGCTTATTTATTTCCAGAGAACATTGCGAATGGGTTGGTGGGCTTTTGTTTTTACTAGAGCGGCTTCAACCTCCTTTGTGAACTTGGAGTCAGGTGGAGCGACGGCGGTGAGAAGCTTGAGCTTCTTGGTAGCCTCTTCAAAATTTTTAAGATTGGCTTGAGCGTAGGCTAAGCTAAGGAGGTAGCTGGCGTTACGGTTTTTTGAGATCAGGCAAAGACGGGAGGCGAGAGCGAGAGATTCCTGTGGGCTTCGAACTCGTTCCCTAGAATGGGTGGAAAAAATTCGCGAGAGGAGGTTCGCAGCCTCGAGGAATTTGGGTGAAGTCCCGAGAATAGTTTTGCAGTTAGCGATAGCTTCCAAAGGTTGTCCTTGTTCAAGTTGAGAAAGGGTAAGGCGGTATCGTAAGTTGGGATTTCGAGGGTTGTTGTCAGCTGATTGTTTTTTGTAATCGAATGCTCGGGTAGGATCGTTGGCTTTCCGTGCAATATCGATGGCATCGTCGTAGATGTCTAAGTTCTGAGGATGGTAGGATATAGCGTTGTTGAGAATCGCGAAGGATTTTGAAAACTTTCCTGTTTCAGCGTGGGCAGTTGCAAGAAGGCGTAGGACGCGAATATCTTTGGGGATGAGTTCCCTAGCGGCTTCGAGTTGAGGAATGGCTTCAGTTGGCCGACCTTGCTGTCCCAAGATTTGGCCGAGAAGTAAAAGATTGTCGCTTTGGGTAAATTTGTCGCTTTGGAAGAAGGGCTTTGTCAGAGCTGAGCGGAGGTAGTCGATGGCGAGGCTGGGCTGGGCACGTTGGAGTAGTTGTTGAGCTGTGCGTTGGGGGGAAGATGGTGCAGGCTTACTGGTCCAACGTCCGGCAAAGGGTGTGCCGGCAGAGCGACGTTTCAAAGGGTGTGCTGTTGCGAATTTCTTGTCGTCAATAATTTGCTCGATTGAAGCGTTACCTCGATAAATCGCGAGGAGCTGTCCTTCCTTTGAAACTAGGAAGCTTGTGGGAACGGGAATGGGGATCCAAAGGTCAATAATGGAAGCGTGGAGGGCGTCGAGTAGCTCGACGGCTCCGGGGCCAGCCATTCGGGTGGAGAAAGGCGAATTGATAGACTTAAGAAAGGCACTGGCTTGATCGAAGGGTTCTTGGTCGGTGCAGAGGAGTGCTAGCTTAATCTCCGACGTCTTAAATTTGGCAGCTTTGGTGGCCCAACTTTGGAGTTCTTGTTGGCAGTGCGGGCAAGTGCGGCTCCAAAGAGCGATTAGGGTGGTTTCAGAAATGGAGAGAGGCTCGCCATTAGCGGTGGGTATATTTGGGAAGGTGTGACCTGCTGGAGGAATGATGCGCGCGACCGAGCTTTTTTCGGGAATCGGGTGCGGTGCAGCTGTAAGAGCGGGATTTCGTCGGGTTTTGCGGGGGGTGGCAGTTGCTTTACCTTGAGTAAGATGGAGTTGTTGGTTAGCCTTGATGCTTGTGAAGGTTTGGGATCCCGAGCCGGGCCAGTGGACAACGACTTTTTCGATAACGGCATCTTTACCAAGGCCAAAGTGTAACCAGCGGGAGGACTGGGCTAAGAAAGATTGGCCAGCGTGGAGGGTGCGGAGATGAGGGATAAGTTGTTTTTCGAGATGGACTTCGACACGAGCTCCAATCGCATCTCGCGGGGTTGTTTTGGCAGCGCCGGTGAGGTGAAGTGACAGGAAGTTGGACTCAGATCTAAGATTGTTCTGTAGGAGCCGGATACGAGGAGCGGTGCGGTTTGTGACAAAGAGATCAAGATCGCCATCGTGATCGTAGTCAATCAGTCCGATTGCACGGGCGTCGTCGGAAAAATCCCAGCCAATAGTGCTGGAAACGTCAGCGAAGGGGGTATTCTTGCCGCAGTTGAGAAAGGCGTTGTTTGTTTCGTTTCCAGAAAACGATTTATTTTCGTGAAGGAGACGATTGAGAGCCCGCCAACCCTGACGGTAGGATTGTAGGCCTAGGTTGTCACCCTGGGGACCGGTAGGAGATTGCGACACGACCTGTCGCCAGTAAACACTTCACAAATCGGCGGTGTCTTCGGCGGTGATAAAGCCGTTTGCACCAAGAATATCGAGCCATCCGTCGTTATTGAGATCTGCGAAGGTAGATCCCCAGCACCAGCGTGCCATGTTGGTTTTTGTTTGAATCGAGATATCGGTAAAACCACCTTTTCCGTTGGCGGCGAAGAGGGAGTTTCCGCGAGCCATCCGGCGGAAGGTGCTGGCGGTATTCTTTTTATGTTCAAGTTTCTTAAGGAAGCGATTTTGTCCCGTAACTCGGCTACCAGCACTTGAAAACATATTAGAAACATAGAGGTCCATCCAACCGTCCCGATTAAAGTCACCCCAGTTGGTCGACATGCCGGCGGCAGAGTCTTCGATACCAAGAGGTCCAGCAATATTGATGAAGAAAGGGAGCTTTCCAGCTTCGCCCCCTTGATTTTGGTAAAGGCAGTTCCGGCCGAAGTCATTGGCTAGGTAAAGGTCGAGGTCTCCGTCTTGGTCGTAGTCTTCCCACGAAGCTGCAAAGGAAAAGCGGGTGTTGTTTTGATTGAGGCCAGTTTGTTTGGTGACGTCTTGGAACGTCCAGTCGCCGTTGTTTCGCCAGAGGATGTTTTCGCCTCCGTTGTTAGCGTCGTGAAATGGAACGGGCTCGGCGAGGGCTCCGGCCCGTGCTGAAGATGCAGAGGGATTGTAGCCGCAAACGTAAACATCTACAAAGCCATCTTGATCGAAATCAGCGGAGGTGAGGGAGAAGGATTGAGCTTTGGTGGAGCGACCGAAGGCAAGTTCGAAGTGGCCTTTACCGTCGATGTTGTCCATGAAAAGGATCTTAAAATCCTGCGAGATAACGAGGTCCTGATCACCGTCGTTATCGAAGTCAAGGAAGAGGGCGGCGGCGCAATAATCGAGCCAATTAGTTTTTGATTCGACGGAGAAATCGGTGAGCGTGCCATCAAAATTTTGTAAGAATAGAAGGTTGGGGAGACCGCCTTGTTGACAAAGGTAAAGATCTTCGAGGCCGTCACCATTAACGTCGGCTATGGCGAGGCCGTGGTTTGCAGCGGAATCGAGTCCAAAATCCCGTGGGATACGGCTGCGCCAGTGGTCAGTTGAGCGGAGAAGCTGGGATTGATAAGAAGGATTTTGATTGAAGGCGGAAGCCGTGACGTCGGTAAGGAGTTGGTAGGGGCCGGTCTGTTTGACTTCTTCAAATTCCTTGAGGGTAATGGTCTCTAATTTAGGGGGAGAGGTTTCTGTCCACGTGCAGGACCAATGAGCGTTGATTTGGTGGAGGGAGGATTTGAGGGTAACGAGGGATTCTGAGGTTTTGGAGGTAACCGAAATCATCTTAATCTTGGTTTTGAACCCTGGTTCCGTGCGTGATGTGATTTCGGAATAAGGTATTTTGACCGTATCCTTAAAAATTCTACGAACGATGAGCCCGGCGTTTTTAAAGACGACATTGGTTTGGGGCTTGAGGAGCTGCGCGGATTTAAAATTTGGCGTGATATGCTTGGTTTCTCGCTGGTGGAGGAGGCTATCGAGGAAATTTTCGAGGGCTATTTGGTATTCGGATGACCGGGCTTCGGATTCCCATCCGTCTTTCGAGGGATCGATGCGTTCGTAAGCATCAGCGAGTTCTTCCTGATATTGCCGATTTTTCAGTCCGGGATTTGGAGATGTTGCTTCGAATTGACCGAAAACCATCGTTGCGAGGGTCGATATTATGCCGATAACCGCTGCTTTCATCACCGGATGAGATTGTTGTGGCTCTCGAGAGTTGTCCAGTCTGGAGCATTGTTCATGAAAAGTTTGAAAAGTTAGAGTGAGGATGACTCGAAACGCGCTTGTAAGATTGCAAGGTTAGCGCCATGTTCCGGCGAGGTTTCTTTAGATCCTTTGTTGTTTCAGATGAGTTCTCCGATTGTCATTCCAGAAAATGCCCCGTTCAACGCTGAGCAACGCGCTTGGCTCAGTGAGTTTTTAACTAAGGCGCTTGGCGGCGCATCAGTTGAGGTCGAGCCACCAGGGCCGGCAATTCCCGTCACAATTCTTTGGGGGAGTCAGACCGGGAATTCTGAGGGAGTCGCCAAAAAGTTTTTAAAAGCTCTCAAAGCAGGGAATTATGAACCGCAGGTTTTTGACATGGCATCTTACGACAAGAGCAGGTTGCCAGCCGAGAAGAATCTCCTTATAATTACGAGCACTTACGGTGACGGTGAGCCGCCCGACAATGCCTCTGACTTCCATGAATATCTCATGGGAGATGCGGTCCCAAGCCTTAACGAGGTCAATTACTCAGTCTTCGCACTTGGCGATAGCGAATATCCTGACTTTTGCCAGTGCGGTATTGAGTTTGACCAGCGTCTCGAGGCCTTTGGAGCGAAACGCATCTTCAAGCGGATCGATTGTGACGTCGACTACGACGAGCAATTTACAGAGTGGAAGCAAGGTGTCATGACGGCAATGGGCGGCAGCGGAAGGGTGCCGGAGATCGAGGAAGTTGTTGCGGAGGAACCTTTCGGTAAAAAGAACCCCTTTCCTTCGCCTCTGCTGAATTCTTACGACCTAAATAAGGAGGGATCGGCACGTGAAACTTATCATGTGGAGCTTTCTCTCAAGGATTCAGGCTTGGAATATCAGGTTGGTGATGCTCTTGGCGTGCTTTCTCATAATCCGGCGCAAGTTGTGGACGAGATACTTCCTCTCCTTCCTTTTAACGTGAAGGATGTTGTGCCACTCCCAAGCGGAGCGGAGGTTTCGCTCCGTGAGGCTTTGATTACTTCTTATGACATTCGGAGTCTCAATAAAAGGCTTCTAAAAGCTTGGTCGGAGCGGTCTGGTTCGCCTTTCCTACGCGCGCTTGTCGAAGGCGGGAGCCGAGAAGAAATCGAAGAATTTTGTTGGGGCCGGGAGTTGATTGATTTGATAAACGATCATCCGGCCGACTTCGCAGATGGCGAAGAATTTGTAAGTGTGCTGAAAAAATTACAGCCACGTCTTTACTCAATTGCCTCCAGTCCAAATGCCCATCCCGGTGAGGTTCATTTGACTGTAGCAATTGTTCGCTACAATTCCCACGGTCGTGATCGGGGCGGGGTTTGCTCCACTTATCTTTCGGATAGAGTCGGTGATGTTTGTTCTGGGGTTTTTGTTCACAACAACAAGGCTTTCCGGCTACCCGAAGATCATTCTAAAGATATTATAATGGTGGGACCAGGGACTGGAATTGCTCCGCTCCGTGCCTTCCTTGAGGAACGCGAGGTTTCGAAGGCAAGCGGCCGTAATTGGCTTTTCTTTGGTAATCCTTGTCGGGCTACTGATTTCATCTATGAGGACGAAATCAATGCTTGGGTGGATAATGGCACCTTAAGCAAACTTGATTTGGCCTTCTCCCGTGATCAGGAAAACAAAATCTACGTTCAGGATCGAATGCTCGAAGCTGGAGCCGAACTTTGGGACTGGCTGCAAGGGGGAGGATATTTCTACGTTTGTGGCGATGCTTCTCGAATGGCAAAAGATGTGGACAAAGCCCTTCAGACAATTGTGAAAACCCACGGTGGTTTGAGCGATGAGGAAGCAATAGACTACCTCAAAAATCTCAAAAAAGAGAAACGCTACGCTCGCGACGTTTATTAAAAGTCGATGCTGGTTTTTTAAAACGGAGGGTTAAGACTTGGGGTATGAGTGGATTGGTGCGTGTCGAACCTGTTGCGCTTCTGCCGACCCCGGCGGGATGCGCTGTGTTTTTGGGCGACGGCACGAAAGTTATCGTTTTTTATATCGATCCAGCGATCGGAGCTTCGATTAACGCGGTTTTAGCTGGGACGATTCCCCCGCGCCCTCTCTCGCATGATCTTTTTTCGCAAACGCTCGATGCGTTTGGTGCAGAGGTCCTTCACACCACTATTGTGAAGCAGGAAGGGGAGGTCTTTTTCGCACGCTTAATCATCAAGGCTGAGAACGAGATCATGGAAAAAAAAATCGTGGAGCTTGACGCTCGTCCAAGTGATTGTCTTGCCCTTGCGGTGAGGCATGAGGCACCGGTTTTTGTAGTCCCAGATGTTTGGGAAAACCTAGAGGACATGAGCGAAACTCTCGATAGCTTAAGAAATCAGGAGAACCCGCCCGAGGGTTTCGGAGTCTAGCTGAGTTTAAAAGATCACTTGCGAGACTAATAAGGGGCTTTAAACTTCGGCCGATGAGCAAACCAACTTATTTAGAAGAAGAAATCCTCTTGAATCCCGAAAAGCGCGTTTTCCCTAAGTTTGATTTAAGCCAGCTGCTGGATACTGTTTTTGCTCCGACTCAAGGTTGCCGTATTTGCATCTTAGTGGACTTCGAATCTCCTCTGATGTGGATTAAAGATTTCGCGTTTCGTGATCACGATGAGTTTGAGGTGCAGAACAACGCATATCATTATTTTTATGAGAGACTTCAGAGTGGGGTGCTTGAGGAATTAGGCATGAGCGGGGGCGAGATGTTTGCTTATAAACATACCTATGGTTCAAACCTCGATCTAAGCGACGAAGTCTGGGATACGGATGGAAATCAGCTCTCATTGGATCACGACATTTATTCTAGATACGATATTGTTCTTTGTATTTCCACATGGTCTGCGACAGCTCCTCTGACTTCCAAGTGTAAGCAATTCAACTTTCGTGGGGCAACAATGCACGGAATGAACGACATCATTTTAAATTCAGGTCTCGCGGTAAATTACCAAGAAGTTTCCGACGATGCCGAAAAAATGCGTGCAGCTCTTACCGGCGCCGAGTCGGTGGAGATCGATTTTGAACTCGAAGATGGTGAGATCCTTACAGCGTGGCTGGGCCTCGGCGGACAGGAGGCGCAGAAGTCACATGGTCTGTGTCGCGGAACAAAACCCGACATCGCTAATCTTCCGGCGGGTGAAGTTTATTTTGTCCCTCAGGACGCTCGAGGAAAGTTCCCGATGAAGTATGAAGACGGGACCCTTGGGGTATTAGATGTGGTGGATCGTGATGTTGTGAAATCTACCCTTATCGAAGGTAGTCAAGCCACGATTGACGAGCACAACGCTCGCCTTGCTGATGATCCGATGACTGGAACTCTGGGTGAGCTTGGATTTGGCACGCAGGTTTTGCCGGTCTCATATCAGGATATTCAAGACGAGAAAGTCCTTGGGACTTGTCATCTTGCGACAGGTCGTGATGACCATTTGGGTGGAGATATTATTCCTGAGATGTTCAAAAAGCATGAGAATAGCACTCATGATGATATTTTGTTCGCACCTCACAAGACACCAAACTTCAACGTGAAAGAAGTACGGTTGAGCTGGGGAGATCGTAGTGAGGTGGTTATCGAAAACTTTCGACCTAGCGCTTATGTGATGAAGGCCCTTTGCGAGAAATCGCCTGGAGAGTTAGTTCCAGCCTAGGTTATGCTTTTTGCGACAGTGGACATCTTTTTATAAAATTCAGTTAATTGAAACAATTCCTCCAATTTGCAACGCTCTTACTTTAGGTTACTAAAAAGCGTGAATTTGGCACCCCAGCAAAACAAGAACTCATCACAGTTTCGTCCGTGGCTTGAAAAGCACGGTTCAAAGTTTCTGTTGTTTGCAAGGCAGCAGACCCGAAGTATTGCGGATGCTGAGGATGTTTTACAGGATGCTCTTGTGAAATTGGCTCGCAAGGTCGAGGAGGGCTCGTTTGTAGGGGGTCAGGATGCTTGGATCGCCTTCATTTACACTCAAATTCGTCGGGAGGCAATCGACCTGGGTCGGAAAGATGATCGACGAAGAAAGCGTGAGGAAAATGTCATCAAGGATGATCGCTCTCTTGGGCGTGACATTGAGATGCCTCTTTTCGAGGGAGGAACGAGTCAGGAGGAAACCCGCCAGATTCTTATTGAGGGAATGAAGACACTTCCCACGAAGTTTTCTGAAGTGATTAGCATGAAGCTTTGGGGTGAACGGACCTTTGCGGAGATCGGAGAAGTCCTAGAAATTTCACTCAACACGGCGGCTTCAAGATATCGATACGGAATAGAGGCTCTTAGGAAACAACTCGCTACGGCACGCTTAAATGACGATATTTAAGAAGCTTATTGGAACACGTAAAAACTAACAGTTCTTCGATTAAGATAACTTTAAGGATATGGACTCCATCACCCTAGAAAACGAACTCAAGAAACTGGTTCCGATTCCATTGCAAGACTCTCTGCTTGATCAGCTAGATGATGCGATGTCAGATGCGGCAAATGAAATATCCCCTTCAAGTGAAAAGATAATAGTTGCTGCGTTAGATACTGATCTTTCGGATCTTGAAGAGGGCCTCCGGAGACTTGTTCCTTACGGGGTTCCGGAAAATTTGATTTCCAGGCTGGATGACGCGATGTCGCGTTGGCATGAGGAAGTTCCGGTCGATGAGAAAATTGTGGAGATTAGCCGGGGTGTTAAAAGGGGGAAATCGTCGTTTTCTGGCATTCGTTCAGTGGCAGCGGTCGCTATTCTTGGCGCAGTGGTAGCAATTTTTTCGAGTAATATTTTTTATGAACCTGATCGGGTTGCGGAGCGGATCCCGGATCTCACTAACGGGCTTACGACACCGGTTGTTTTTATTCCGAAGAATGCCCGTGCTTCGGTAGTTTCGGCAAAAGATCATGGAGTGGTTTGGACCAAAGGCGGGCAACCCCTCCGTTGTCTGGAGGTTCACGTTAATAATAAACTTCAGTTCGTCAATGAGCGTGGTGAAAAGTTAATAATTGAGCAGCCCAAAAGAGAAGTGACTTTTACTCCAGTTAAATTCGATTAAACAAATTATTTGAGCCAAACCGCTAAAACTCCAAATGATGGGTCCTGACATTAAAATTACGATAATCGCACTGGCTGCTCTCTTTGGCCCGTTTCTCGATCTCCCGGCGATTGAGCGCCCAGATGGAGGCGGCAGTAATGAAAAAATACCAGCCCAACCCAAGGGGGGCATTCTCAGAGAGGATCAGAAAGGGGATATAGATGCTAAAGTCGCTCCAAAGCCAATACCATTCAATAAGGTTGCTTATCTTGGGGTTCGTGGGGACGAATCAAGCGAAGCCCTTCGTTCGCACCTTGAACTTGAAGGGGGGCTCCTTCTCAGTACGGTAAAGCCCACCAGTCCTGCCGGTCTCGCTGGTCTCAAGCGATTGGATGTTATTGTTTCTGTTGACGGTAAAAGCCTCACTGACCAGGACTCACTTCGAAACGTGATCACCAGCTACAACCCTGGTGATGAGGTGACGCTAAAAATTGTTCGTCGGGGAAAGGAAATCGAGCAAAAGGTAACGCTTGGCGAAGCTCCTGAAATTCAGGATCTACCTCTTCAAGCGATCATTCCTAATCCTGCAGCCGATATGAATCGCTTACTTAACCAGCAGCTTGAGAATGCTTTAGGTGGCCTTGGCGATGACAAGTTGCAGAAAGAGATGATGAAGCAGCTAGAGAAGGCTCTTGGGAACGATGGGGCCGGGTTTAAGCAATTTAAATTCAACCTCGGTGGGAATATGCTCGAGGAGAAGGATTTGAAACTAGGGTTTCGTGGGATCGGCTCAATGAAGTTTGTTGACGAAGAGGGTTCGATAGAAATGAAGATGACCGATGGTCAGCGGGAGCTTTCGATCCGCGACAAAGAGGGAAAACTTCTTTTTGAAGGGCCTTACGATAACGATATCGACAAGGCGGCCGTGCCTGAAGAATATCGCGAGCGGGTTGAACGAATTGATAGTAGTGGTGATGAAAATGGATTCCGCTTGAGGTTTAATGGGAATTTTCTCCAGGAACAGGGGGAAGGTGGCAAAGAGATTCCCCAGAAAAATGGGGAGTAACGAACTCGTGGATCTCGAAACCTTCTGAAGGATCTAGGCGGTGGTGGAGAGCTCCTAGTCCATTTCTAATCGATAGCGGGGAATTGTGGAGTCAGCTTCCTTGGCGTAGCGATCAATGCCCCCATCAACTCCGAAGGTGTTAGGTAGACCGTGTCCCCGGAACCACGCGCAATGATCTAGTATATTCCGACCTTGATGGTCGAATAGAACCACTCTCTGATGATCGTTCTTCTCAGCAAACAAGCTAGTTTGTAGCTCTTGAGTCATTAATTGTGCGCCTGGTAGAGTGATCGCCTCAAATTCTTCGCGAGTGCGGGTATCTAGTAGAATAAATGACTCCATTTTATGAAGTAGGGCTTTTAGTTCGGTGGGCGAAATCAACATACTTGCGTCGTGTTTTTGACTTTCGGCTAGGCAGCTTAGAGCGGCGTCCAAATCGATGCTATGACTTTTGCAAACCTCCTCGAGCGTTTCGTCGAGTTCATAGGCGCAGGATTGGCACCCTCCAATATGAAAGGCGGAGAAAAGTGCTCTCCGTGCCCCCGGATATTGATCTAGGAGAGATTTCATAGAAAGGTCGGCGTGAAGCTCAGTCGGCATAGCCAAAAGATGACAGATAATCTGTTGGGGGAAAGAGGTGAGTTGAGACTTTCCAAGACCTAAGACCTTTGACAGTTTAGAAGGTGCAACGACTCATGGGACAAGAAGACCAAGAACCTAAAATTTATCTCCTGCCGAATTTAATGACGGCCGGTAATCTTTTGTGCGGATTCTTAGCGATCTTGACGATTTTCAAAGGGATGCAGGCTGACGATCTGCTTGGGGCGAAGGATTATTACCAAACGGCGATGCTTTATATATTTGGATCGTGTTTTTTTGATTTACTTGACGGTCGGTTGGCCCGGCTTGGTGGGCAGGAATCTCCTTTTGGTCAGGAGTTTGATTCTCTTGCTGATATGGTATCGTTCGGGCTTGCGCCCGCAATGTTAGTGTCTCGGGCCGTTCTCGCCGATTTACAGCTACCTGAGATCTTCGATCCCAATGGCACTAAAGAGCGTGGCTTGACATGGGCGATTGCCTTTATCTACCTGCTTTGCGGTGGGATCAGGTTAGCGCGATTTAATTGTCTCGCTCGAATTGGATCCACTAGTGGGGACTTTCGGGGGATTCCTATTCCAATGGCCGCGGGATTTATTGCTTCGCTCACCTTTGTTATGATAAGCTTGGCTGAAAATGACCGATCGTTGGGGCTTTGGTCTTTCGTTTTAGCCGGGATGATACTAGGTGTTTCGGTTTTGATGGTAAGTAATGTTCGCTATCCAAGTTTTAAAAAGATTGATTTAAAGACTAAGGCGAATGTTTGGAGTCTTTTGGGGTTTGCGCTCCTTTTGGGGCTCATCGTGAAGTGGACTATCTATACGCCAGCCGCTATTTTTGTGGTTTATTTGGTGCTCCCGCTATTCCTTGGAAGGAAGAAAAAGGCTAAAGGTTAACTTATTAAGACTATTAAGGTTTTCTAAAAACTTAGTTGACTTGACTGTTAAATGAGAATAAGTGTTTTCATCTTTTATGTTTAGTGGTGTCTTTTTTAAGAAGTATCTATTCGGCGTTTTTGTCGCTGTATTTACATGCGGTTTGGCAATGGGGCTGACCCACAAAGTGAAGAAGGCTGAGAATCTCTATCGTATCGCGCTAAAATATGGAGTCTCCATAGATCGCCTTGCGGCGTTTAATGGGATTAAGGATAAGAACAACCTCGGTGTGGGGCAGGTTTTAAAAATTCCTTCGGGTAAGGTTGCCTCTCCGGCGGCAAACGTTCGGAGAACTCCAAAATCTCTAAGGGTCATCATTGATGCCGGTCATGGAGGCAAGGACCGCGGCGCAGTCTGGGGTGGCGTCCGAGAATCGGATCTCAATCTAAAGGTTGCTCGTCGCGTTGAAACTTCCCTAAAAAGTAGGGGATACCCGGTGACGATGATTCGTCGTAGCGATGTTTTTGTTGATCTGCGGCGTCGGTCAGAAATTTCAAACCGATATCGCAACTGTATTTTCATTAGTATTCATTTTAATGCGACTTCTCACACGGGAGTTAGGGGGGCAGAAACCTTTTATGTCGGTAAGCGTGGGAGATTTCTGGCTAAGACCATCCAGAGTCATTTGGTTAATACTCTCAAAGTGCGCGATCGTGGATACAAATTCAAAAGGTTTTCGGTGCTAAATGATACCTTGTGCCCCGCTGTTTTAGTGGAATGTGGATTCATCAGTAATTCTTACGAGCGTTCCCGTTGCAATTCATCGAGTTATCAAGCGGCGGTGGCCCGCTCGATCGTTTCGGCAGTGGAGGGCTATAATCGGGCTTATTAAAATACCCCGAAGGCACATTTTTTCATGATCATTCTGAATTTTTGTTAGAAACATTTGGGAATAGGTCAAATCTTTCGGGCGTAAAAAGTACCTTTGTCGGATTGGCTATGTCAAAGTCGCTGTTAGTGTTAAGCCATGGCCAGTAGGAGAAATCGAAAGTCAAGAGCGGGAAAAGCACAAAGTCGGAAGTCTCGGAAGAGGGTCTATTATGCTGGGGGGGGCGTGGCGCTTGCGGTTTTAGTAGGGTTGGTCGTTGGTTACAATTCAGTGCGAAGCTACCTTCGTAGCGATGAATTCAGATTAATGCTTGGAGATGAGGTGGGGTATGAACTTAACGGCGAGGCTGAGTTGTCAATTTTCGAATGGGATGGTTGGAGCGTGAGAACCGATAACTTTAGCTTTGAGGAGCTGAATGGATTTCAAAATATCAAGGCAAGTGGAATCGATGCTGAGGTCGATATCGGAGCGATTTGGAGCGGGGTTTATCGTATCGAAAATGTTCACCTTCGTGAGCTTGAATTCACTGGTGACTTTAGAGATGATCCCAACCGCGAAATCCTTATAAAGGAACGTCCAGTGGAGGAAAAAAGCTTCTGGGATCCTTTTTTGCCGGACTCTCTTGAAGTAACAGGAATCGATATCGCTTCCGTAAATGGATCAGCTAAGTTGGACGATGGGGAGTGGGAATGGCAGAATGCTTCAGCAAAGATTCGGCCTGGTTCAACGAAGGATGTTTACGATGTAACACTCGTTGGCGGCGAGATTTTGACTCCTGTTTCACTTGCAGAAAAGATGACGCTACGTGTGGCCAAGGGCAGGTATTCAGGTAATCGCTTTTACCTGCTAGAATCTGAATTTGAGGTGCTGGAAAATGGTTTGATGATCGCGGAAGGGGATTTCGGTATCGAGGACGGAACTTGGCAGATCCGGGGCGAAGTGACTGGTTCTCGGGTTCAAGAAGTAATTGCTGAGGATTGGAAACGGCGTCTCATGGGGCCGCTTGATTTTTCCTTCGAAGTGATAGGCAAGCCAGACACTGAGTCTAGATTGACCGGTCATCTCAGAATCAGGGATGGGATGCTCACGGCCCTTCCGTTGCTTGATAAAATTTCGGCCTACGCTAATACTTCCCGCTTTCGTCGCCTGTCTCTAAATGAGGCAAGTCTAGACTTTGAAAAGGTTGGGGAACACATCAAGTTAGCTAACATCGTCTTGTCTAGTGAAGGATTAGTTCGTGTCGAGGGCGTGATGGAGATTGAGGGGAATGAAATTAGTAAGGGCGATTTACGCATTGGTATCACACCTGGGACTTTGGCTCATATCCCAGGTGCTGAAACTAAGGTTTTTAAGCGTGGTGATTTAGGTCTTTTGTGGACTCCGCTTAAAGTCAGCGGCACGCTCGACGCTCCTCAAGAGGATCTGAGTGATCGATTGATTGACGCAGCCAAGGAGAGGATGTTTGAGATACTTCCTGGTATTGGAGGGTATGCGCTCAAGTTTACAGGTAAGCCAATTGGTGAGGCTACCAAAATGGTCCTCAAAGAGAAAGGGGTGATTCTTAGTGTCGCTGAAATAGCTTTGGGTAAAGCTTCCGATTTATTGAATCCGAGTGGTAGCGGTAATTCGGAAAAAGAGAAAGGGGAAGAGGCTGGTACAATCGAAAAGGGGGCCGAAGTAATCAAAAAAGGAGTCGGGACTATTTTCGATATTTTCGGACGACCAATCTCAAAGTGAGGTTAGGTTAACATTCGAATGAAAGTCTACTCACTCTCGCAAAAACAAACGATTCCAGTTTCGAAAGATCAGGCTTGGGAGTTTTTTTCAAGCCCTCGAAATCTTGAAGCAATGACTCCTCCCAAAATGGGATTTAGAATTGTTTCCCTTCCTTCTGAGGTACTTTATGAGGGCGAAATCATTGAGTATTCAGTAAAGGTCTTACCTGGTATTTGGATTCCGTGGGTTTCGGAGATCAAAGCTCTAAGAAAAGGAGAAAGCTTCGTTGATGACCAGATTTCTGGTCCATTCAAATTTTGGCATCATCGGCACTCCTTTGAGGAAACAAGGGGGGGAACAATCGTTAAGGATCTTATTCACTACTCAGTAGGTTTCAGTATTTTTGGTGAAGTTGCTCGAGCTCTGGTGGTGAAGAACCAGTTAGCGAAGATGTTTGAACATCGCCGATTAGTACTGGAAGAAAAGTTTGGGAAGGTTATTTAGAAGAATCAATAAACTGGGGATCGGTCAGAGTTTTCAAGAAAGCAATGAGCGCCTTTTTTTCTGCGGCTTTTAATTGGAGCCCTTGTTTCTTGATTTTTGGATCAAGAGTAGAGGTTTCATGGGCTGCGTTATTATAGTGTTCAATTACCTCGGTAAGGTTCTCGAATCGCCCATCATGCATATACGGTGAAGTGATAGCGACATTGCGAAGGCTTGGTGTTGAAAAAAGAAACTTGTCCTTTTCCTTACCTGTAATTCCAAATCTCCCAAAATCGTTGAGATCTGGTGCTGGCTGCAAACCATTGTTGCGGAAAGTAAAGTCACTGAAATGTGGTCCACTATGGCATTCGGAACATCCTGCCCCGCCTTTTCTATGAGAGCTGAAAAACAGCTTGCGGCCCTCGTCCTCAAGCGGGTCTAGCTTCACTTTTTTTTCGAGGGATCGGTCGAACTTTGAGTCGCCGCTTACGATAGTGAGGAGGTAGTTTTCTAGTGCTAGCGAGAGCGTCTCGCTGGTGATTTCGCCGGGGCCGTAGGCCTTCTTAAAATCCTCCCGGTAGGATTTGCGCCGATTGAGCCTGTTAAGGACTTGGTTTAGGTTGGCAGCCATTTCAAGGTGGTCTTGAATAGGTTGTAAAACTTGATCCCGGACCGTTCTAGTGCGGCCGTCCCAAAAAAAGTGATCTTTCCAAGCGAGGTTGAAGATGGGAGGAGAATTTCGTTTCCCGAGCCGACCTTCAAACCCGCGGGACAAATCGACGTCATCACTAAAAGCAAACTCCTCAACGTGGCATGCCGCGCACGACACCGTGCCATCAATCGAAAGAATGGTGTCGTGGAAAAGATTTTCTCCCAACGAAATTCTCTCTTTCGTGAGTTTGTTGTCTATTGGAAGAGTGGGTTCTCCAAATTCTTTAGGGAAAATCAGCTGGACCGATGTAGATTCTGGAGACAGTTCCTTTTCCGCTCTTATATGAGAAAATCCTAGCAACAATGTCACCGCCGCTGCACTACAGGTCTTAACCATGTGTAAGAAATAGCACAGGCGGACGAGATTGAATGAAAAAAATCAAGCAAGTTGGTGTAAAGTATGATTTCCATTGGGTATTCAAGCACCTCTTCAATACTAAGATTTTTTTCTTTTCGACTTAGAGATGTTAGACAACATCGGGCAACTATGAAGCCGCCAATTGCTATATTTTCGTCCCTGATTCTTACATCAGCTCTCTATGCCCATGAAGGTCACAATCATGGAGACGGGGTGGGAGCCGTCATCACGACCGCAATTGTGACAGGTTCCGAAGGCCATAAATATGTTACGGTTCCGGGATGGGGCGTTCCTAAAAACCGGAAGAATATAGGCTCGTTACATGGTGATCTTGCTGTTGATCAATTTGGAAACGTTTATGCTGCTACTAACAGCGAACCAGGAATCGCGGTCTTTGATTGTTTTGGAGATTTCACAAAATCGCTTAAGGGGGGGCTTTCTGGTATGCACTCGTTAACAACTGTAACGGAGGGTGATCAACAATTTATTTGGGGTGCGCAGGTCCGAGAAAATCGCGCTGTAAAATTTGATTTAGAAGGGAACATTGTGGCAATTTTACCAAATGATAAGACGGGGGAACTTGAAGGCGGAATGGGCGGCTTAACGGAGCTTTTAGTTGGGCCGGATGGGCACATTTATTTTTTTATGGGATATGGATCCAAAAAGATTCACAAACTTAAGCCTGATGGTGCTCTCGTAAAAACCTACGGGGGAAAAGGAACTGGTAAGGATCAATTTACGTCGTGCCATGGAGCGGGAATCGATCTCCGTTATGATGAGCCTCGAATTCTTGTTTGCGATCGGGATGGACGACGTATGATCCACTTGACGATGGACCTGACTTGGATCGGGATTTATGGCGAAACTCCGATGCGCCGGCCAGCTGATGTTGACGTTCGTGGGGATTATGCAGCTGTTGCCGAGATTGAAGGCCGTGTTATTTTAATGGATAAAGCCGGAAAGGTAGTTTCAGCCCTTTTAGACAATCCAGATAAGAAGCAGTGGGCCACGAATGGTGTCCCGGCTGAAGGACTTCACGATGATGCTTTTTCGGCACCCCACGGGATCAAGTGGGGACCAGCAGGTCAAATTTATGTGACCGAATACTCTAAAGTTGGCCGTTTGGTTGCTCTCTTTCCTAAAAAGTAATCTTTCCCTGAAATCATGATCGAACTTGAAGATTTTTTTGAAGACGTCATTGGCAAAACTATTCGAGGCACGGGAATGGCCGATGGAGTTTTGTCATTTCTCACGAATGTCGAACCAGATGCCATCGCCAAATTGAAGAATGGGGAGTTCGACGAAGTGGCCGTTCGCGCTATTGCTCCAGCGCTTGGGCTCGATGCCGATTGCCTGGTGGAGCTCGCAAATCGGGATTGGAGGCCGGAGTCGGTTAATCTTGAAGGACTGAGGCAGTCTAATACAGTCTTTGATCCAGACCCGGACGACATGATGACTGTAAATTCGTATCTCATTTGGGATCCCCAGACCAAAGAGGCGGCTCTTTTTGATACGGGTGCCGATTCTAGTCCTGCCCTTGAGATGGTGACAAATTTAGGTGTTGATCTTAAGACTCTCTTTATCACTCATTCTCACATTGATCATATTATTGATCGCGAAAAGGTTGTTGAGGCACACCCAGAAATTCGTGTTTTGGTAAATGCCAAAGAACCTGTTGCTGGGGCCGAACGATTTGCGGCTGGTGAGACTTTTTCAATTGGAACGCTTCGGGTTAAGACCCGTTTAACCTGGGGGCATTCGCCAGCAGGAACCACATATGTAATCAACGGTCTCAGCCGCCCTGTAGCCATCGTGGGGGATGCTCTGTTTGCTCAGTCGATGGGCGGCGGGGTGATTTCTTTCAAGGATGCTCTTGCGACGAATCGTTCAGAGATTTTCACTCTTGAAGACCATACCGTGGTCTGTCCCGGGCATGGGCCTATGACCTCGGTAGGAGAGGAGAAAGCTCACAACCCATTTTTCCCTGAATTTAAATCTTAACAAACCAAACCACTAAAATATCATGAGCAAAGTAGCATTCGTCGGCGTAGGCCGAATGGGGGCCAATATGGCACGTCACCTTCAACTCGATTGTGGACACGATGTCACCGCGGTCTTTGATGTTAATAGGACAGCGTCAGCCGAGATCGCAACCGAACTTGGAGCCAAAGATTGTGAGGCCTTGTCAGAAGTCACCGAAGCGGCAGAGATAATCTTTACCGTGGTCACCAACGATGACGCGATGCGAGCTATCTTCTTGCAAGATGGAGATAATCTTTTTTCTGGAGCGTCGGGTAAGACGTTCATTAACTGTGCTACTCTTTCACCTGGAATCCATAAAGAAGTCTACGAGGCTGGAAAAGGGGTTGAAGCGCATGTTCTGGAAGGGGCGATGGCATCATCGATTTCTCAAGCCCGCGAGGGAAAATTATTCTTAATGATTGGGGGGGATCAGGAAGTTTTCGCCCAGCATAAAAAGCTCCTTGATCAGCTCTCCGTAAACCTCCGCCTCTGCGGTCCAATCGGTAAAGCTGCCGAGGTAAAGGCGCTCGTCAATATGGTTATGAATATCAATACTGCGGCTCTAGCTGAGGGCTTGGGTCTTGCGGATGCAATGGGTCTTGATCTTGAGATGGTGTGCGATATTTTCGCTCAGACCGGGGCAAATAGCCGCGTTCTCGAGACTGATTCTGAGGATATGATCGATCGTGATCATGAATGTTGGTTCTCAGCGGAACACGCTGCTAAGGACTCTGGGATCGCCGCTGCCTTAGCTGAAGGGGTCGGTGTCAGCCTGCCTGTCAATGATGCCACTAAGGCTCAATATGATAAAATGGTGGGAGTTGGACTTGGAGAACTTGATAAATCAGGAATCGCTGAGCTGACCTTCAAGGGTCGTGGGCCCTCAGCATAAATCGCGCATTTTAGGATGGAAGCGGTGGGTTTTTACCCACCGCTTCTTTTTTTCCCCCTATTTGGTCTTAAATATTCGATATTTCCTCAATTTTCTAAACTTCGTGGTTTGACAGGTTGAGGCGTAATTTTGTTAACTCTTCTACAGCACTGGCAAACACCACGCGATTATTCAATTCATAGACACCACGATCTAATTATGGCCGACGAAAACGAAAACACACAGCCGCCCGCATCCGATGATCAAACTTCATCAGTGCCCGTAAAGAAGGAGACCGTCCGAGCGACGCTCAAGGCAGATCCGCCGGCTCCGAGTGCACCCGCGCCTCCGGCACCCGCGCCAACAATTCCATTGAAGTCTGCGCCAGCACCTTCTGGTGCTCCGACTCCACCACCTGCTCCAAGCGCAGGTGGTGCACCCGCGCCGGCTCCTACTATCCCTCTAAAAACTGCACCTGGTCCGGCAACCGTTCCACTTGCTACCTCTCCAGCTCCAGGAGCAGCCGC
>CESO01019836.1_pt1 | contig 41928 bp, 46 predicted proteins | sample 356341 | NCBI WGS metagenome assembly CESO01 (sample SAMEA2621812, study PRJEB7988) | marine metagenome | biome: marine biome (ENVO:00000447); feature: deep chlorophyll maximum layer (ENVO:xxxxxxxx); material: "saline water (ENVO:00002010), including plankton (ENVO:xxxxxxxx)" | depth 35 m | reverse complement strand
GAAAGTTAAAGTTTTTACTAATTTCGCAAGGATGAAAAACTTTATTTTAAATAGAAGGTCCATAAAAGCAATGGTTACTTTTATTAATAAATCCATTTCAGGATTTATGTTGCACTTTGTTTTTAAATCTGTGGCCTATTTTTCTATCAATTCTTCTCTTTTGTTCATATTGTTTGGGTTATGTTACATAAATAAATAGGCTTAAATAAAGCCTTTCATTTAGATATAGACACGGAATAATTCAAAAAGTCAGACTTTTTATAAAAATTATTTAAGTGCGTCAAAGTAGGCCAATAAAATTTTACTGTTTTCTTCAGAAGGTGTGAAAATCTCTAATAGTTGAGGTGAGTTTGAAGCCTCAAAAAATGAAGGCAAAGCTTTTGATAGGCTTTCAATCGAATTCGCAGCATAATAATCAAATCCGAAATCTTTTGCCAATAGCTTAGCAATACGACCATGTTTGGTTTCAAAATAGGTTTTAAAGAATTTTGAATTGTCATTTCCTGGTAAAATTCTAAAAATACCGCCACCATCATTATTGATAACGATCATTTTGAAATTATTAGGAATGTACTTGTTCCACAACCCATTAGCGTCATAAAAGAAGCTCAAGTCTCCTGAGATAAGCAAGGTTGGGAGTTTTGAAACAACAGCGGCACCAACCGCTGTACTTGTAGAACCATCTATACCACTGGTGCCTCTATTACAGTACAACGTAATAGAACTATCAAATTCAAACAATTGCAAATAACGAATGACAGAGCTGTTTGAGGATTGCACCATATAAGACTTAGGAATGGTCGCTGAAATCAACTCAAAAGCTTTGAAATCACAAAATGGCATGACTCTTAAATAGGATTGATGGGCTTTGAGACGCTTCTGTTTTGCGGCTTGCCAAAATTCAAAGTAAGAACTTGTTGTTGGAGCAACCGATTTGTACAATTGATCAAAAAACATACTTGGTTTACATTTGAAATGTTTTGAAAGACTAAAAAACGTATCATTGGCACTGTGAGGGTCTACATGCCAATGGTGCTTTGGTTTGTAAGTTCTTAAAAATGCTTTGATTCTTTTGGAAATAATCAAACCTCCAAAAGTCAATAATATATCGGGTTGCAACGCTTTAAATCCTGAAGGATCTAAAGGGATAATCAACTGGTCAATGAAGGGGAAAAATCGAGGATGTTGCAAGTTAGAAGTCGTTTCTGTAAGTACAATCACAGAAGGATCATTTGCCAGCTTTTCGATCATAGCAACTTCTATGGTATTTGGTGGATTTACTCCTACGAGCACAAGCTTTCTTTTTGCCTTTTGCCAAGTCCTCAAATTTGAAGAACTGATCTTAATAGATGCTGTTTTTGTTAGACTTTTAGACGGATGTGGCATCACATCCAGCGCAGTAACGGTTTCATATAAAGGCTCCTCAAAAGGAACATTAATGTGCACTGGCCCCATTTTATTAAAACTGGTGTTCAGTGCCTTTAAAATTAATTTTTGAGCCTTAATTTCTGACGATTTTAGGCTTTTGAAATATTGTTTTTTCGGAATTTTTAAGTTGGCTTCGAAAAGCACATGGGCTCCAAAAGCATTCGGTTGAATAATTGTTTGGCCATCCCCTATATTGACAAGGTTTTCTGGACGGTCTGCCGAAATAACAACCAATGGAATACCTGTATAAAAGGCTTCAGCAACAGCAGGATAGTAATTTAGAAGGGCACTTCCAGAAGTACAAACAACCGCAACAGCATCCGAAGTTTGTTGTGCAATACCTAAAGCAAAAAAACCAGCAGAACGCTCATCAACAATACTGTAACATTTAAAAAAAGGATTGTTTGTAAATCCAATGATCAAAGGGGCGTTTCGGCTTCCCGGAGAAATCACAATGTGCTTAACTTCCTTTGCTTTACAAAGCCATATAACATATTGTGCTAAAGTTTGTTTTGGATAAATCATTAGGTTGCAAAGGTATTGATTTTACATATTTAAACCTTAATGAAAATATAAATTTTGAAGCTTAAAATACGGATTTAAGGGTTTGAATTTTAGCTTCTGTTTCTTCCCATTCATTATCAGGAATTGATTTTTCAGTAATGCCACCACCTGCATACAGTTTAGCTGTATTTCTGTTCAATTGCATACAGCGTAAATTGACAACTAAATTGGCATGCTGAAGTTTAAGGTTGGAATGAAGTTTAATTTCGCCTAAAAAGCCCGAATAATAGCTGCGATCGATAGGCTCGTGCTCGTTTATAAAAGCCATCGCCGCTTTTTTAGGAGTTCCGCAAACAGCCGGGGTTGGATGTACATCATTAAGGAGCGCTTTAAATCCGTTTGGAGTGGCCTTTAGATTTCCTGATAGTAGAGTTTGTAAATGCAATAATTTGCCTGCTCTAATTGTTTTAGGCTTAGAGGTATCTACAAATTCTAAATGCGGATTTAAAGTCCTTTTTAGATAATTTGTTACGATCGTTTGCTCTTCAAAATTTTTCACATCCCACTTCACTTCTGTTGAGTCTTTAAATCTTTGTGTACCCGCTAAAGCAGCGGATTGAAGCTTATGGCCTTCAATTTTTAAAAGGGATTCAGGTGAAGCGCCCATCCATGTCCCTGTTTTGGGATGAAACCAAAAATAAGTGTAAGCCTCGGGGTAGGCTTTAGCTACAGAACAAAACAGGTCTAAAATATTTATATTTAAATATTCTATTTCAGCAGTTCGCGCTAAAACTACTTTTTCCAGCGCTGTTATTTTGATGGATTGAATGGCTTTTTTGATTAAATTTTTATGAACTTCTGCATTGGATTTCGAATTTTGAGAAGATAAAAAAGAAGGTGATTTGCTTTTTAAATTGAATTCCAAAGATTCAGAAACAGGTTCTGGGATTATATAAGTGGGCTGATTTTTTAGATCAAAAGGTGCGAATACAAAACCAGATTCATTAAATTTTGAAGTTTGATAGGATTTTGCGTTGGTTTGGATCAATGCTTTTATGGCATTTTGATTAAAATCCGAATACAAAACAAAAGGCTTTTGACCATCCATCTGTAGCTTGATTTTTTCAAAAATTGAAGGTTTGGGCATTGTAATTATTTTGGGAGCCTAATGGTTGTTAATTTGCATAAGGATATAAGCTCCTCATTTTCATTGGTGACGCGAATGCTAAAGATCTGAGTGGTTCTACCTTTGTGTTGGCACTGAGCTGTCGCATAGATAAATCCATCTTTAACGCTCTTTATATGTTGAGCTGAAATATCAATTCCCCGAATAACGTAAGATTCAGTGTCTAGAAAAAAATGAGCTGCAAAACTGCCAACAGTTTCCGCTAGAGCCAATGTGGCACCACCATGGAGAACACCATCCGGTTGGTATACTTTAGGCGTCACTGGCATTTTAGCAACAATAGAATTTTCAGTAGCATCAACGAATTCGATGGACAGTGTTTCCATTAAATTGCCTTTGCAAACTGCATTTGCCTTTTGAATTAATTGTTCTTTAGAAAACTGCATTTTGGTAATTTTTACAAAAATACAAAAACAAAAAACGGCTTATATGCCGCTTTCGTTAAAATTAGTGTAAAAAAAAGCGCAATCAAATGATTGCGCTTTTGTTGTAATTTAAATTGGTATTACAAATTAGGAAGTTTTCTTACATGCTAGAGCATATACAACTAAACCAAATCCAATTTTATTAATTGCATCAGCGATGTTGTACCAAACATTAATATCAAGTAATCCTTCAGTCGGCAATGCATCATACCATCCAGTAGTACCGTCCATGTATCCAAGAGGATATATAGCCCATCCTACTAGTACAAACCAGCAAAGGTATTTGTGTGCTTGTAGAACATCTCCACCTGCTTCGGTTGCAAGTGCCTTAGCCTCACCAAACCATATCATATATGCGATTGCAAAATATGCAAGACCTGAAAGTGTACCGTACAATACAGCATTATCACCTGTTTCACCCATATAACCAGCAACAAGCATTACAGTTGATAATCCAATTAATTTCCACATTAAGCTTTTAGTTGCACCTGCTACTTTAAGGATTAAATAAAACTCCACACACATTAGTGGTACAGTTAAAATCCAATCTACATAACGAAAAGCAGTTACATTGTCAAGTGATCCAGCCATAGCTGCATCACGCATGTACCAGTAGTGTACTGCTGCAATAAATGTGATTAAACCAGAAACTAAAACAGAATTTCTCCATTTTTTATCAAATTGGTTTAATGAAAGAAAAAAGAAGGCAGAAGCTGCCATCATAGCCATACATCCTATAAAGAATGTAAAATTCACTGGATCGTTAACGTTACCTGTAACATCTGCGATAAGTGGTAAGAATAAATTTGTCATCTTTTCTAAATTTTTGTTAGTTTTGTTTAAACAAATATATAATTTTTTAGTCATAAAATTATTATTTCCTGTTTTTTTTTGCTTTTTGTATGGCTATTTGACATTTTTTTATGAAAATTATTTATAGTTTTTCAATAGTATCTAGCTTCATGGGCTTATGGATTACTTCACTTTTACCAGAAGCTTTTGAGTTGTTTTTAGGTTTTATATTGATTTTTACTTTTGGTATGGTTCATGGATCTAACGATATAATGATTGTTGATAAACTATCAAAAAAAACAAATTCAACTTTCTTTAAAACTATATCAACTTACCTTGTAGTTGTGACGGCTGCGATTTTAATCTTTTATTTTATTCCTGTATTGGCACTGTTACTTTTCATATTGTTTAGTGCCTACCACTTTGGAGAACAACACTGGGAAGAGGTTTTATCAAATCTTAGCTTTCCGATTCAAAAATTTTTCTTTTTTTGTTATGGTCTGCTGATTTTATTTCTGGTCTTTTTATTTAATGTTGAAGAGGTAATTAAAATAATATATGAAATCACTTCATTAGAGCTCAATAATATTTATGCTTCAGAAGTGACTCAGATTTTGTTTGTAATCTTATTTGTAATTACTGGAGAAGCAGTTTACAAAAAACAAATTGCTATCAAATCAGTGTTAAGAGAGTTGTTTTCGCTTTTAGTTTTTGCAATTATTTTTAATTCCTCTTCACTTATTTGGGGGTTTACCATCTACTTTATTTTTTGGCATAGCATTCCATCATTATTAGATCAGATTAAATTCATTTACGGAGATCTAAAGAAAAAAAGTGTTTTTAAATACATAAAAGCAGCACTCCCTTATTGGCTGGTTTCACTTGTTGGTATTGCTGTTTTATTCCTCGTTTTCAAAGATGAAAAACATTTTCACAGCTTATTCTTTGCATTTATTGCGGCAGTTACTTTTCCGCATGCCATTGTGATGCTTAGAATGTTTTCAATGAAAAGAACATAGTTTTCAAAAACAACACATAAAAAAAGCGCAACCATTTGAGATTGCGCTTTTTTATTTTTAGATAACTTTAATTTATTTCACTTCTTCGAAATCTACGTCTTCAACATTGTCACCTTCTGCTTGAGTAGGCTCTTGTCCAGTATCTGAGCCTGGAGCACCATTAGCTTGAGACGCTTGTTGTGCTTTGTACATTTCTTCACTGGCCACTTTCCATGCTTCGTTGATTTTCTCTAAAGCAGGTTCAATGATTGCAAGATCCTTGCTTTCATACGCTTTCTTTAATTCTTCCAAAGCAGCCTCGATAGGCTGTTTTTTATCGTCAGATAGTTTGTCTCCGAATTCAGTCAGCTGCTTCTCTGTTTGAAAAATCATCGCGTCTGCACTGTTGAGCATGTCTGCTGTTTCTTTTGCTTTTGCATCTGCATCCGAATTCGCTTCTGCGTCACGCTTCATTTGCTCGATTTCTTCTTCGGTTAAACCTGAAGAAGCTTCGATTCTAATGTCCTGTGACTTATTGGTTGCTTTATCGGTAGCAGAAACTTTAATAATTCCATTGGCATCAATGTCAAAAGTAACTTCAATCTGAGGCGTTCCTCTTTGTGCTGGAGGGATACCATCCAAATGAAAACGTCCAATGGTTTTGTTGTCCGCTGCCATGGCGCGTTCTCCTTGAAGCACATGAATCTCTACAGATGGCTGGTTGTCAGCCGCCGTAGAAAAAACTTGTGATTTTTTTGTTGGAATGGTTGTATTGGCATCAATTAACTTAGTCATCACATTGCCCATGGTTTCAATTCCAAGTGACAAAGGGGTAACATCTAATAGCAATACATCCTTGACATCTCCGGTTAAAACACCACCTTGAATGGCAGCACCAACGGCAACAACTTCATCGGGATTAACACCCTTGTTTGGTTTCTTGCCAAAAAATTTCTCAACAGCTTCTTGAACTGCAGGTATACGAGTCGAGCCACCTACCAGGATAATTTCATCAATATCACTTTTTGAAATACCAGCCGCTTTCAAAGCAGTTTGACATGGTTTGATAGTTCTTTTAACCAAATCATCGATTAATTGTTCAAATTTTGAACGAGATAAGGTTCGAACCAAATGCTTTGGTCCACTTGCTGTGGCTGTTACATATGGCAGGTTGATTTCAGTTTGAGAAGAGGATGAAAGCTCAATCTTGGCTTTCTCAGCAGCTTCTTTTAAACGCTGAAGTGCCATTGGATCTTCTCTCAAATCCATTTTTTCGTCTTTCTTGAATTCCTCTGCCAACCAATTGATAATTTTCTCATCAACATCATCTCCTCCAAGGTGGGTATCTCCATCTGTTGATAAAACTTCGAAAACACCATCACCAAGTTCCAGAATGGAAACATCGTGCGTTCCACCTCCAAAATCAAAGACAACAATTGTTTGGTCTTTTCCTTTTTTATCCATTCCATAGGCCAAGGCTGCTGCAGTAGGCTCGTTGATAATTCTTCGAACTTTTAAACCCGCAATCTCACCCGCTTCTTTTGTTGCTTGTCGTTGTGCATCGTTAAAATAAGCGGGAACTGTAACCACAGCTTCCGTCACTTCTTGATCTAAAAATTCTTCTGCGGTTTTTTTCATTTTTTGAAGAACCATAGCAGATAATTCCTGTGGAGTGTACAAACGCCCATCAATGTCAACTCGAGGCGTATCGTTATCTCCTTTAACTACTTTATATGGAACACGACCGGCTTCTTTTTTAGATTCCGAAAACTTATTTCCCATAAAGCGCTTTATAGAATAGACCGTTTTTTGAGGGTTTGTGACTGCTTGTCGTTTGGCAGGGTCGCCAACTTTTATCTCGCCACCTTCAACAAAAGCGATAACAGATGGAGTTGTTCTACGTCCTTCGGCATTGGTAATTACCACTGGTTCATTTCCTTCCATAACAGATACACAAGAGTTTGTAGTACCGAGATCGATTCCTATAATTTTACTCATAATTTCTAAATATTAATTTTTTTTTGAAATTTTTAATTCGATAAGTACTAGGCAATCATTGTGCCATGGCAGAAAATATGACAAGGTGTCATAGTGGTAACGTTCTTTTTCACTATTTTTACAAAAATTTTGATAAAATGTCAAACTCTAAAGAATACAAACGTGTAACAGTCAAATCGCTTGTCGAAATGAAAGCTTCGGGGGAAAAAATATCCATGCTCACGGCTTATGATTATACCATGGCAAAGATTGTTGATGGGGCTGGAATCGATGTCATTTTGGTTGGAGACTCTGCCAGCAATGTCATGGCTGGTCATGAAACGACACTTCCCATAACCTTAGATCAAATGATTTACCATGCCTCTTCAGTCGTTCGTGCTATTGAACGTTCGCTAGTCGTAGTTGATTTGCCTTTTGGGACTTATCAAAGTGATTCTAAAGAGGCCCTGCGATCTGCCATACGTATCATGAAAGAAAGTGGTGGCCACGCTGTTAAATTAGAAGGCGGTAAAGAAATCAAAGATTCTATAAAAAAAATTCTCAATGCAGGTATCCCTGTTATGGGCCACCTGGGGCTTACCCCTCAGTCCATATATAAATTTGGTACGTATTCGGTTCGTGCTAAGGAAGAAGAAGAGGCTGAAAAACTTCTAAAGGATGCAAAACTTTTGGAGCGTTTAGGCTGTTTTGCAATTGTACTCGAAAAAATTCCGGCTAAATTAGCAGAAAAGGTAGCAGAAGAACTCCGCATTCCTGTTATTGGTATCGGAGCTGGTAATGGGGCTGACGGGCAAGTACTTGTATTGCATGATATGCTTGGAATGACCCATGAATTCAATCCACGTTTTTTAAGACGTTACATGAACCTTTTCGAGTCTATGACCAATGCTATTGGACAGTATGTATCTGATGTGAAATCTTCTGAATTTCCAAATAATGAGGAACAATATTGATACATGTCACGAATTGTAACAGATGCATCCAACATACAGCTACTTTACGAAGATAATCATCTGATTGCTGTTAACAAACGTATTGGAGATATTGTTCAAGGAGACAAAACAAAAGACAAACCGCTCTCAGAAATCTTAAAGGCCTATATAAAATACAAATACAACAAACCTGGGGCGGTATTTTTAGGGGTCACCCATCGCTTAGACCGTCCTACCTCTGGTATCGTTGTTTTTGCAAAGACCTCTAAAGCTTTAAAGCGAATGAATTTGTTGTTTCAAGATAAGTGCATTCATAAGATATACTGGGCGATTGTCAAAAATAAACCTGTTAAATCTAAAGATACTTTGATTCATTGGTTGAAAAAAAATCCAAAAACAAATACAACCAAAGCTTACCCAAAAGAGATTAAAGACAGTAAAAAAGCAATTTTACATTATGAAGTAGTTAAGGAATTAAAAGCTTATTCCCATTTGGAAGTCGTGTTAGAAACAGGGAGATCCCATCAAATTAGAAGTCAATTAGCATGCATAGGTTCGCCCATTAAAGGAGATTTAAAATATGGTTTTGAAAGAAGTAATAAAAACGGAGGGATTCATTTGCATGCAAAATGCATCGAATTTACGCACCCCGTTTCAAAAAAAATGATTAAAATTGAAGCAAATCCACCAACAGATGTTTTATGGGACGAATGTACTAAAATAAAAGCCCAATGAAAGACCCAAAACAACTTATAAAGTCACAAAAAAGCTTTTTTGAAACCGGTAAAACACGTGATATTAGTTTTATTAAGGCTAAGCTTAAGCGCCTCAAAAAAAGTATTATTACCAACGAAGACGCCATACACCAAGCGCTCTACAAAGATTTTAAAAAACCAAAATTTGAAGCCTATATCAGTGAATTTGGTATTCTAATTTCAGAAATAGACATTGTACTCAATAATCTTTCAAAATGGTCTAAACCTAAAAAGGTACGTGCCTCAAAACTTAATTTTCCCTCAAAAGACTACATCTACAGTGAGCCACATGGTACTGTTTTAGTGATCGCGCCCTGGAATTATCCATTTCAGCTGGCCATCAGTCCAGTCATTTCAGCCATTGCGGCAGGAAACACCGTGGTCTTGAAGCCAAGTGAGGTGAGCTCACATACCGCAGTGATCATTAAAATAATTTTATCAGATATTTTTGATGATGCGCACCTTTGTGTTGAACTCGGAGGCGTTTCAGAAACCACTACACTGTTAAAAGAAAGATGGGATTACATTTTTTTTACAGGGAGTGTCGCTGTAGGAAAAATTATAGCAAAGGCTGCAGCCGTACATTTAACGCCTGTAACGCTTGAACTAGGAGGTAAAAACCCATGTATTGTTGATGAATCAGCTGATATAAAATTAACCGCCAAACGCTTGGTATGGGGCAAATTTTTAAATGCAGGCCAAACCTGTATTGCACCAGATTATATTTTGGCGAATAATCGCATTAAAGCAGACCTTGTTCAACATTTAAAAACAGAAATTTTCAAAGCATATGGAGAAAATCCTGAAATCTCTCCAAATTATCCCCGAATTGTAAATGCAAAAAACTTACAACGCCTTACAGCAATGTTAGAGGATGCTGAAATCCTCGTCGGTGGTAATAGCAACAGTAGCGATAATTATTTGGCCCCAACATTGGTAAATAATCCAAAATTGGATTCCAAGGTTATGGAAGGGGAAATATTTGGCCCAATTTTACCTGTTTTGGATTACCAAACTGAAAAAGACATTGAATCTATTGTGAAATCCTATGAAAAACCATTGGGTTTCTATGTTTTCTCAGAAAATAAAGCGTTTTGCAATTCTCTTATCCAAAAATATAGTTTTGGAGGTGGCGCAGTCAACGATACGATGATTCATTTCGGAAACCCGAGATTGCCCTTTGGTGGGGTCGGAGAAAGTGGCATTGGTGCGTACCATGGTCATTTTGGTTATGAGACCTTTACGCACAAAAAAGGCATCACAATCAAAGCCAATTGGCTTGACATTCCATTGCGCTATGCGCCTTATAAAAATAAATTGAAGCTTCTCAAAAAAGCCTTTAAATGGCTCAGATAACTAAAATAAATAACAATAGATATTCCTTATAATATATATTTAAATTGCTTATTTTGAGTATTTTATGATATTTATATGAAGTAAAGGTTTAATATTTTATTGTTATTTATTTCAATTTTTAAATCGACTCAAAATTTGCCGTTTATAGCATACAAAGAGCCCGCTTGTTACGTAATTAAGCTTAAACAACGTACCCGCTATAAATTGATATAATTAAGACGAAATGTTAATATTTATTTAATTATTGAAATTATATCTAAGACAAATTTTATTTTTGTTCAAACTATTAAGGTTATGGCTAAAAAAACTAAAATCAATAAAGAAAATCTTGTCGCTTTATTCATGGACGTTGTACTTGAACACAATGAAGTTCCCAAAAGCGTTTATTCATTTGCAAAAATGAACCATTTTGAAGAATCTGAATTTTACCGCTTTTTCGGTTCTTTTGAAGCCTTAGAAGCTGCCATTTACGAGTTGTTTTTTGAAAATACAATGAAAACACTTGAAAAAAGCAAAGAATATAAGGATTATGACGCAATGAATCAATTGCTGAGTTTTTATTTCACATTTTTTGGCAATTTAACCGCCAATCGCAGCTATGTTTCCAAATCTCTTCATTTGGAAATGGGCGGGCTCAATCACATGAAAAAACTTAAAACACTCAGAAAAAAGTTTTTAAACTTCATTGATGAGCTGGATTTAGGAGTAATTGATATCAAAAATAAGCGATTAGATGACATCAAAGACAGTGTAGTCAATGAATCCTATTGGATTCAAATGCTGGTAACACTTAAATTTTGGTTGGACGACGATTCAGCAGATTTTGAAAAAACAGATCTTTTTATTGAAAAATCTATCGCTGCTAGTTTCGAACTAGCAAATACCAAACCTCTCAAGAGTGTTGTTGATTTTGGTAAATTCTTGTTTAAAGAAAAAATCAGCATGCGTTAATGAAATCTATTGATAGAATCCCGACCTCAAAACTACAACGTGCTTCTAAATTGGTATCTACTGGCGCCAAAGTTGGTGTGAACTATATCAAATATTATGGAGAAAAAATCAGTAAAACAAAAGAAATTGCCAAGGAAAACCTGAATAAAAACAATGCAAAGGATATTTATGGTGGCCTAAAACAACTCAAAGGCAGTGCTTTGAAAGTTGCTCAAATGTTGAGCATGGAAAAAAACCTTCTTCCGCTTGCTTATGTTGAAAAATTTTCTCTTGCTCAATTTTCGGTGCCGCCGCTCTCCCCCCCCCTGGTAGTAAAAACTTTCAAAAAATATTTTGGTAAAGCACCAGAAGCTATTTTTGACCAGTTTGATGCCAATTCAGTCAATGCTGCGAGCATTGGCCAAGTTCACAAAGCAAAAAAAAACGGTAAAGCATTGGCTGTCAAAATACAATATCCAGGCGTAGCAGACAGTATTAAATCAGATTTGGCAATTGTAAAACCCATTGCTTTAAGGATTTTCAACATCAAACCCAAAGGGGCTGAAAAGTATTTTAAAGAAGTAGAAGACAAATTGACTGAAGAAACAGATTACTGCCTAGAAATTGAACAAAGCCAAGAAATCGCTAAGGCCTGTGCACACATTCCAAATATTTTATTTCCCACCTATTATGCAAATCTATCCTCTGATAGAATCCTTACAATGGATTTTATGAATGGGGTACATCTGTCTGAATTTGTAAAAAATAATAAAAATTCTAAAAAGTCAAATAAGCTGGGACAGGCGCTTTGGGACTTTTATATGCACCAAATTCACAACTTGCGTAAAGTCCATGCAGACCCACACCCTGGGAACTTTTTAATCAATGATGAATCTCAACTTATTGCTTTGGATTTTGGTTGCATGAAAACGATTCCGAACGATTTTTATATTCCCTATTTTGAATTGGCTGACAAATCAGTAATGGATAACCCAAAATTATTCACTGAAAAACTCTATAACTTAGAAATTTTAACAGCTGAAGATTCTCATGAGGAAAGTAGTTTTTTTAATGAGATGTTTCATGAACTGCTGACTGTTTTTACATTGCCATTTCATAGCAAAGTGTTTGATTTTTCAGACCCCGAGTTTTTTGGGAAAATTGGAGATATTTCAGAGCGTTACAGTCAAAACACTGAGCTCAGGAAGCTTAACAACACTCGTGGATCAAAACACTTTATCTACATGAACAGAACCTTTTTTGGCCTTTACAATCTAATGTTTGACCTTAAAGCCAATGCGGTTAGAATTAACCAATTTCAACACTACAAATGATACATATAAAACGCAATGATTTTGATAAACTCGATCATGTCTTCAGAATAAATTTAATAAACAGCTGTTCAGGGTTTAAATCTGCTAATTTGATTGGGACGAAATCCAATGCCGGCACCTCAAATGTTGCAGTCTTTAGTTCTGTAACACACTTAGGATCCAATCCTCCACTGCTGGGTATGGTTTTTAGGCCGGTCACAGATGTTCCGAGAAACACTTATGAAAACATAAAAGAAACTGGTCAATTTACCATCAATCACATCCATGCACCAATTATTAAAGATGCCCATCACACTTCGGCAAAATACAGCAAGGAAGTTTCGGAATTTGAGCTCACTAAATTAAAAGAAGAATTTAAAAATGGTTGGCACGCCCCTTTTGTCAAAGATGCGCCCATCCAGATTGCGCTCACCTATTGCGAAGAATACCTTATTAACCGTAATAATTGTATCCAACTCATTGGAGAAATAAAAGATTTATTCATTCGCGAAGATTTGCTAGAAGCTGACGGATTCATCAATCTCTCCAAAGGAAATATTGTAGCTATTAATGGTTTGGACGGATATTCGCTGCCCAAACTCAAAGCCCGATTGCAATACCAACGTCCAAAAAAAGACATGAATTCTAAAATTTGACATTTTGAAAAAATCTCATCTCCCTGTCAAAATTTGTATGGTTTGTCATCGCCCATTTTCATGGAGAAAAAAATGGGAAAGAGATTGGGAGTTTGTAAAATATTGTAGTAAAAAATGCAGCAAAAACAAAACACATCCATCGTCTGGTTCACAGACAACTTAAGAGTAAGAGACAACTTTGTGCTCAGTGCTGCTATGAAAGCTTCAAGACAAGTTATAGGGGTTTATTTTTTAACTCCCGAGAAGTTCAACGATACTCAATTTGGTTTTAAAAAAACTGAAAAATTTAGAGCTAAATTTCTACTTCAAACACTAAACGATTTAAAATCAGAACTTGATGCGCTAAACATAAGCCTATTGGTGTTTAATACTGCTGGAGAAAAACAAATGCGTGAATTGGTCAAAATATATGATGTGAAAGCAGTCTATCACCAAAAGGAGTGGACCGATGAGGAAGTCAAAAAAATTGATTTTTTGAAGAAGACTTTGCCAGCCAATGTAAGCGTTCACGAATATTATGATCAATTTTTATTTCACCCTGATGACGTAACATTTCATTATAGCGAGACTCCAAAGGTTTTTACACAGTTTAGAAAACAACTAGAAAAAAAAGCTTTGGTTAGATCATTGTTTTCTATGCAGCCTCAAGAGTTATCCTCTAAAGTTGAAACGGATTTTAAATTGCCAACATTGGAGCAATTGGGATTTGAGGATTTCGAAATAGATTCGCGGACTGCATTCTCATTTAAAGGCGGATCTAAGGCAGCCGAGCAACGCTTGGACCATTATTTTTTCAAAACGCAATCACTTGGTGTATATAAAAAAACACGAAACGGTCTTTTGGGTGAAAATTACAGTTCTAAATTTTCACCATGGCTAGCTAATGGGAGTTTGTCCGCTAGACAAATTTATTGGAAAATCAAGGCGTTTGAAGAGCAATTTTACGCCAATCAATCTACTTATTGGTTAATTTTCGAATTGATTTGGCGTGATTTTTTTAAATACATTTCTTTAAAAAATGGAAATGCCATTTTTAAACTTGATGGAATTCTAAACACCGTTTATGGTTGGTCTAAAAATTCAAAATTCATAAAGGAATGGACAGAAGGGAGAACAGCGAATGATTTTGTCAATGCGAACATGATTGAATTGAAATATACAGGATGGATGAGCAACCGAGGACGGCAAAATGTCGCTTCTTATTTTGCAAAAACTCTAAAGCTTGACTGGCGTATCGGAGCAGCCTATTTTGAAAGTATGTTGTTGGACTATGATGTACATAGCAATTATGGCAATTGGATGTACGTTTCTGGGGTTGGTAACGATCCAAGAGATCGCATCTTTGACCTTAAAAGACAAGCAGAAATATATGATCATGACAAGAGTTTTAGAAACCATTGGCTTAAATAACAACGACTATGGAACTCACACTAATCTTTCCCAACCAACTTTTTGAAAATTCAGAACTACTTCAAGCTTCCAAAAAAGTCATCTTGATAGAAGAATTTCTGTTTTTTAAACATTTTAATTTTCACAAGCAGAAAATTCTATTTCATAGAATGAGTATGAAATCTTACGAAAACTATCTAAAAGCACAATTCAATATTGAGTATATTGATTCAACTCAAACGGAGAGCGATGTTAGAATGCTTATAAAGAACTTGAGCGGTGATATCCAAAAAATCAACATATATGATCCCAATGACAATTGGCTTCAAAAGCGGATTAAATCTGCTTGTAGCAAAAAAAAGATTGAGCTTGCGATTTTTAATAATCCCTTATTTTTGCTTGACAAAGCAGATTTGAATCCATTTTTTAGAACAGAAAAGAAAAAATTCTTCCAAACCGCTTTTTATAAGAACCAACGTCAGCAAATGAATCTTCTGATGCAGAATGGTTCCCCAGAAGGCGGTGAATGGACTTATGACAAATACAACAGAGAAAAATACCCAAAAGGAAAGCAAACACCAAAAATAAAGCGCCCTGAAGAAAGTACTTATTTTGAAGAAGCGTTGGCCTACGTTGAAAAGAATTTCAGCAATAATTGTGGTGAATTACCAAAAAAACCAAATTACCCGCATGATTTTGAGTCTTCAAAAAAATGGTTTAAAGCATTTTTAAAAACAAGATTTGAAGAATTTGGGCCGTTTGAAGATGCCGTACTTAAAAATGAAACTGAACTGCACCACAGCCTCCTGTCTCCTCTTATAAATGTTGGTTTACTGAACCCAAATTATGTGGTTAAAACAACAGTAGACTATGCAACAAAACACAATATTCCAATCAATTCAACAGAGGGATTCATTCGGCAAATTATTGGCTGGAGAGAATTTATAAGGGGTGTTTATATTGCGAAGGGTACGGAAGAACGTACTAAGAATTTTTGGAATTTTAGCAGGAAAATGCCAACTGCTTTTTACAATGGGACTACAGGATTAGAGCCTTTTGACGATTCTATAAAGAAAATCACAAATACCGGGTACATACACCACATTGAAAGATTGATGATTGTTGGTAATTTAATGCTGTTGTGTGAAATTGACCCCGATGAAGTTTACCGCTGGTTTATGGAGCTTTCAATTGATAGTTACGATTGGGTCATGGTCCCCAATGTATACGGAATGAGTCAATTTGCAGATGGAGGTCTCATGTCTACAAAACCCTACATAAGTGGCAGCAGTTACATTTTAAAAATGAGTGACTACAAAAAACGCGATTGGTGTTCAATTTGGGACGCTTTGTTTTGGAATTTCATAAACAATCACAAAGTATTTTTCAAAAAAAATCCAAGAATGAGAATGTTGGTGAGTTCTTTTGAAAAAATGAATCTAGAGAAAAAGAAATCTTTGATAGAAATATCAGCAAATTTCATTGAAAATTTAAAATAAAACCTTCAATTATTACTCTGTTAAAGAAAGGCTAAAAATGTTAATGTTTTTTTAATTCTAGGTCTAAATGTGAAGACATTCGCTATGTTTGAGGTAAATCAATTTAATCTTGATCTTAGATACCACTTACTTCAATAAAGATCACAAGCAAATCCTCGAAGAATTTGTTGGCAAACCCTATCGTTTTTGGGAATCTGTAAAAAGAGGTGGAATTGGATCAAAAAGAATGATTGTAAAGCAACTGAGCCCAAATTTAAAATTTATAGAGAATATTATATCAGATTTAAATTATGCCAATATTGAGTTGCGAAAAAAAGGTGTTTTGATCCGCATTAACAAGGGATTAAAGAATTTCACATGGGCAATCCCCTTTTATCAATTGGTTTTTTACAAAACAGACTTTACCAGCATCCATGCACAAGGACGGTTCATTCGCTTTGAAAAATCTAGAACTTACAAAGAAAATGAACGTTTTTTTCAAAGATTGATGCATGAGAAGATAAAGTTTGATGAACAATATACCCTCCCCAGCTATGACTCTTAGTGCTTTAGAAATTGATAGAATAATTGAAATGGCTTGGGAGGACCGCACTACTTTTGAGGCCATAAGTTTACAATTTGGATTGTCCGAACAACAAGTGATTTCACTGATGCGTAATCAAATGAAACCTAAAAGCTTCAGGCTGTGGCGAGCAAGAATGAAAGGAAGAAAAACTAAACATGAAAAACTAAGAACTTTTGAATCGGGACGCTTTAAATGTTCCAGGCAAAAGTCAATTTCAAATAATAAAATATCAAAACGAATATATTAAGCTATGTCAACTAATATTACAAAACAAAAAACAAGACGTATTAATGGGTTTAATCACCATGAAATAGGAGACGATCACCTATATACAGGCTTAAACACACCCCTAAAGAAGGATGCATTTGCAATTAGCGATGCGGAGAAAAAAAATAAGATATCTATGCTTTTTGAAGAAATTATGGATGTCATGGGCTTGGACTTAACCGATGACTCTTTAAAAGGAACACCTGATAGAGTTGCAAAAATGTATATTGATGAAATCTTTTCTGGACTCAACCCTAAGAACAAACCCAAAGTCGCATTATTTGACAACAAATACCATTACAATCAAATGCTGGTTGAAAAAAATATTACATTTTATTCAAATTGTGAACACCATTTTGTTCCAATCATCGGAAAAGCGCATGTTGCGTATATTTCTTCCGGAAAAGTCATTGGGCTATCAAAATTAAACAGAATTGTACAGTATTATGCAAAAAGACCTCAAGTTCAAGAGCGTTTAACCAATCAAATCGGTGAAGATTTAAAAGCCATTTTAAAAACAGATGATGTTGCCGTTATTATTGATGCAAAACATCTTTGTGTTTCTTCAAGAGGGATTAAAGATGAATCTTCTGCCACTGTAACTTCGTTTTATAGTGGTGCATTTAACAGCCCAGCAAAAGTTAATGAGTTTAATAATTATTTAAAATAAAACTATGACAGCTGTAAAAAAAGGTCAGGATTTTTTAGAGAAAAAGCTAAAATTCAAAAACACAAGTGAACGCATTGAGGCTTCACGCGAGGTCAAGTCCATCATATTGGAAATTAATGAATTGTACAAGACAAATAAAGACCAATCCTTGATGGATTTGATGAAAGAGCTCACATTGATCAAACAAAAAATTGAAAAACGCCTCAAGGGAAGACCTTTAACGTCATGAAAAAAATTATCATCATCGGGGGCAGTCGTGGGATCGGTAAAGCCATTATTCATGCATTATTGCCATCTCATCAAATTATTAATATCAGTCGCTCTGTGCCAGAATATTCACATGCAAATCTATCCCATCACAGTTGCGATGTTATTTCAGGAGATCTCCCTGAAATTAATGAAGCGGATGGATTGATTTACTGTCCGGGTAGTATCAATCTTAAACCCTTTAAAAGATTGAGTTTAGAGGATTTTAGAACTGATTTTGAAATTAATGTCATGGGTGCTGTTAAGGCCATACAAACTTATACCCCTGCGCTGTCTAAAAGTGATTCTGGCTCTATTGTCCTCTTTAGTACAGTTGCAACCGCCTTAGGCATGCCATTTCATGCGAGCATTGCTACTGCAAAATCTGCTGTTGAAGGCTTAACTAAATCTGTTGCTGCCGACTTAGCACCTAACATCAGGGTCAATGCCATTGCCCCAACAATTACACAAACTGATTTAGCAGCAAAACTACTCAGAAATGAAAGAATGGTAGAAAATACCATCCAAAGACACCCACTAAAAAAGTTTTTAGCACCCAGCGAAGTCGCATCAATGGCAGCATATTTAATTTCAGACAACTCAAAATCAATTTCTGGTCAAGTGTTTAAATTGGACTGCGGTATTGTTTCTTTAAAAATATAACTATGATCGCCTCGAAAACCATTACAGCTTTTTTATTTCTTTTGGGAATCTCAACGTACAACCCTCAACATTCAGAAAAAATGACCCTACATGATATTCAAATTAACAATTTAGATGGATCTCCGATTAATTTATCTGATTATATAGGAAAATATATTCTTTTTGTAAATGTCGCTTCTGAATGTGGCTTTACAGGGCAATATGAAGGTCTACAACGTCTCTATGATCATTACAGCAAGGATCTTATGGTCATTGGAGTGCCTTGCAATCAGTTTGGGCAACAAGAACCAGGCTCTCTAACACAGATTAAAACTTTTTGCAAACAAAATTATGGAGTCACTTTCTTAATGACCGAAAAAATTGACGTCAAAGGAAAGCGTCAGCATCCTCTTTACAATTGGCTTACAAATAAAGAACTGAATGGTGTAAAAAGTACTACTGTAAGATGGAACTTTCAAAAATACATTATTGGAAGAAATGGTGAGTTTATAGATTATTTCTATTCAATGACACGTCCTATGAGCAGTAAAATCACAAAATTAATTCAATAGTTATGTTTAAATTATTCAAAAAGAAAACAGCCGTTGAAAAACTACAAGACCGCTACAAAAAATTAATGTCTGAGTGGCATGACTTGTCTTCAACAGATCGCGCTGCCAGCGACAACAAATATGCCCAAGCACAAGAAGTTTTAAATGAAATTGATAAAATCAATGCATAAATGAAATTAACGCTAACTTTTTTAGGCTTTTTAGCGATAAATTTAGGGGCTCTATTTTTAGGAACTTTGCTCATGAATGATGGACCCACATCTAGCTGGTATTTTGATTTAGACAAAGCGCCCTGGACGCCTGCTGGCTGGGTTTTTGGTGCAGCATGGACCTGTGTAATGGTGTTTTTTTCTGTGTTCATCAGCTATTTATATCAAAATCTTGAAAGTCGAAAGGTATGGTTTCTCTTTGGAATTCAATTTGTATTGAATGTGTCGTGGAACTACATTTTTATGAATAAACATTTAATTGAGCTAGGCTTAATTAACATTACACTATTAACGGTTTTGATGTTCTATTTCTTCGTCGCTTTCAAAGACTTGATAAGTCACATGCGGTTTTTTGTACTTCCCTATTGTGTATGGCTTTTGTTGGCAAGCTCCTTAAACCTCTACGTGGTGCTCTACAATTAAACCAGATGAAACTATACAATTTACACAAAAGACAGAATTTACCCATTACAGTTGATGAAGCTTGGGCGTTTTTATCTAGTCCTAAAAATCTTAAAACCATCACACCCGACTATATGGGGTTTAACATTCTTAGCGGAGCTGAAAGCGAAATGTTTGCTGGACAAATTATTCAATACATTGTGACTCCCGTACTAGGAATAAAAACAAAGTGGGTTACCGAAATCACCCATGTTAGAAAAGGATATTATTTTGTTGACGAACAACGTTTTGGGCCATATGCTCTCTGGCATCACAAGCATTTCATCAGACCTATAAAAGGAGGTGTTGAAATGGAAGATATCATCGACTACAAACTTCCTTTTGGTTGGATTGGCCAGTTGGTCCACCCTTTATTAGTGGAGCCGAAACTAAAAGAGATATTTGATTACCGTCAAAAAAAACTGATTGAACTTTTTGGAGAATTCAAATCATGAGACCCAACGCTATATTTTGGTTTCGCAGAGATTTAAGACTGGAGGATAACCACGGTCTTTTTGAGGTCTTGAAAAATTACAAGAATGTACTTCCTATATTTATTTTCGACCCCGAAATTTTAGATAAACTTCCAAAAGACGATGCCCGTGTAAATTTTATTTACGAGCAATTAAAAGTCCTTAACAACTCCCTTGATATAAATCAAAAAATTAATACTTATTATGACCGTCCGGAGAAAGTTTTTAAGCAGTTGGCTTCTGAATTTCCTATCGAAGCTGTATACACGAATCACGACTATGAACCCTATGCAATTGTAAGGGATAAAGCAGTTTCAGATTTATTAAATCTAAAAAGTATAGCATATAAATCCTTTAAAGACCAAGTTGTTTTTGAAAGAAATGAAGTTGCTAAGGACGACGGTTTACCCTACAAAGTATACACCCCTTATTCAAAGAAGTGGCTAGGCGCTTTTAATGAGAAATGCATTGATGCTTACCCCTCTGAAAATTTACTAAAGCACCTTTCTAAAATGGATTGTAACCGATGGGTGCCATTAGAAGCAATGGGATTTTCATCATCAAAATTAAAAATTGCTCCCTTTAAAATGGATACACAATTGATTCATTTGTATGAAGAAAAAAGGAATACACCATCTGTTTCGGGAACCTCTAGGCTTGGCCCCCATCTTAGATTTGGAACAGTCAGCATCCGCAAGGTTGTAAAAAAAGCTTTAAAAAGTTCTAATATTACTTTTTTAAAAGAACTGATATGGCGTGAGTTTTTTATGCAAATTTTATGGCATTTCCCACACACAGTCACCAAAAGCTTTAAGCCTCAATACGAAGCCATTCAATGGCGAAATAATAAGGAAGAGTTTGAGAAATGGTGCCAAGGTGATACTGGGTATCCTCTAGTTGATGCTGGTATGCGAGAGCTGAATCAAACTGGTTTTATGCACAATCGCGTTAGAATGCTAGTTGGAAGTTTTTTATGCAAACATTTACTAATTGATTGGCGATGGGGCGAGGCTTACTTTGCTCAAAAATTGCACGATTTTGAACTTTCAAGTAATGTCAGTAATTGGCAATGGGTTGCAGGTTGCGGAGTAGATGCAGCGCCCTACTTCAGGATTTTTAACCCAACCACTCAAATTACAAAATTTGACAAGGACCACCACTACATCAAAAAATGGGTTCCTGAATACCAAGAATTCAATTATGCAAAACCTATTGTAGACCACAAATTTGCAAGAGAGCGCTGTTTAGAAACTTATAAATCAGCGCTAAATAGATAATTTATTTTAAAACATCAAATTTCAATACGCTCAATCTTTGCACCAATTGCTTTTAGGCGTGTATCAATGTTTTGATAGCCTCTATCGATCTGTTCAATATTGTGAATGGTTGAAGTCCCATTTGCGGAAAGCGCGGCTATTAAAAGGGACACACCAGCTCTAATATCTGGGGAAGTCATTGTTGTTGCTTTGAGTTGAGATTTGAAATCATGTCCAATAACAGAAGCTCTGTGCGGATCACATAAAATTACTTTGGCGCCCATATCAATCAATTTATCTACAAAAAAGAGGCGACTTTCAAACATTTTTTGATGGATTAGGACACTGCCCCGTGCTTGGGTTGCGACAACCAAAATAATACTTAGTAAGTCTGGTGTAAAACCAGGCCAGGGTGCATCAGATAAGGTTAAAATTGAACCATCAATGTAATTTTGGACTTGATATCCATCCGTGTGGGCGGGAATAAAAATATCGTCTTCTTTCCTTTCTATTGTAATGCCTAACTTTCTAAATACATTGGGAATTACTCCAAGATCTTCCCAACTGACATTTTTAATGGTGAGTTCACTGCGCGTCATTGCGGCAAGACCAATCCAGCTGCCAATCTCTATCATATCTGGCAGCATGGTGTGAGAAGTTCCACCAAGTACGTCAACCCCTTCAATAGTGAGAAGATTAGAACCAATACCACTAATTTTAGCCCCCATTCGATTCAGCATTTTACAAAGCTGCTGTAAATAAGGCTCACAAGCAGCATTATAAATTGTGGTGGTGCCTTTGGCTAAAACAGCAGCCATTACAATATTGGCCGTCCCCGTCACCGAAGCTTCATCCAACAGTATATAAGCACCTTTTAATACTTTGGCTTCAACCCCATAAAAGTGATCTTCCTTGTTGTACCTAAACTCAGCACCTAATTTTATAAACCCTTCAAAATGGGTATCTAAACGTCGGCGGCCAATCTTATCTCCACCGGGCTTAGGAATATAGCCTTTACCAAAACGAGCTAATAAAGGTCCAACAATCATAATAGACCCTCTCAAACCTGCCCCATCGACTTTAAATGCGGGGGTTTCCAAATAGTCTAAATCTACAGCATCTGCTTTGAAAGTATATGAATTATCTGAGTGCTTTTCTACTTTGACATTTAATTTACCCAACAAATGAATGAGTTTGTTGACATCAATAATATTTGGGATGTTATGAATGCTAACCTTTTCAGAGGTTAAGAGAACCGCACATAAAATTTGCAGGGCCTCATTTTTTGCGCCTTGAGGCTGAATGGAACCTTTGAGTGGGTGACCTCCTTCAATTTTAAAAGACTTCAATAGCTAAGGATTTAATTAGTTATTAATTTACAAATAAGAATTAATAGCGCTTTCTGTTTCTATTATTGTTCTTTTTGTATTGTTTTTTATAATTGGTTGTTTTACGCTGCATTTTAAGAAGTTGAGATGACTCCGTCAGTTGTTTCTCCGAATTTCTAATGTCAATTTTACCATTAGAAAGTTCAAAGAGATGGTCAAATATAACAGCGTCTTCAACTGTGTCCTTATTCCAGCTTAAAAATGATTTTTTCATGTGATTCGCTATGGTAAAAATAAGCGCATTTTTCATTTCGCCTTCCTCCCAAGACGAGGCGGCATCGATCATGGTTTTAATATTGTTTCCATAAAAGCGGTATTTGGGATAGTTTTGTGGATATGGGAGCGGATCAGGGCTAGCGTTTAACATTTCCTTAGAAGGCTTTTCAAAAGGGGAATCTGCATCGAGTTTAAAGTCTGACATGATAAACAATTGATCCCAAAGTTTATGTTGAAAGTCAGGAACATCTCGCAAATGTGGCTGCATATTACCCATCACTGATATGATGGCTTTGGCCAGTCTATTGCGGGACTCTTTGGATTCTTGAACCATGGCATGGTTGATCATTTTTTGAAGATGTCTGCCGTATTCTGGAATTATGAGATGATCACGCTCTGTATTGTATTCTAATTGATCTGTTAAGATTGTCATTTATTTTTTATTTTAATGCGCTTGCAAAGTACAAAAAATTAAACAGAAACGAGGCTTAAAAATAGAGGTATCACAAAGAGATGACATCTTTAACTTCTTTGCCTATTTGCAGATATTTTTCAATAACGGCTTCTGGATTTTTCATTTCCACATGTATAGTAACACTTGTATACTTGCCGTTTTTTGAAACGGAACTCGTAATGATGGCGCCCATATTATCAAAAGCAATTTCAATTTTGGAAATTTTATCGGGGTCTGATTTGATAATAAATTTAAACAAATATTTTGAGGGCCAAGAAGTTGTTTCGTACAGTTGGGCTTTGAGTTTGCTGTAAAATTCTTCAGAATGATTGGATGATTGCATTTTGCGTATTTAGTACTACAAATATACATCAAGTCATATTTTTTATTTAACTTTTAAATCACGAATTTTACAAATACCATGACTTTAAATTCAAAAATAAAAAAAATAGCGATTATTGGTGGTCCGGCTTCTGGCAAAACTTCAATTATAAACCAATTGATGAACAAAGGCCATGTTTGTATGCAAGAAATTTCTAGAAAAATTACGTTGAAAGCACAAAATGAGGGTGTAGATCAATTATTTTTGAAAGACCCTATTTGGTTCAGCGAGCAACTTTTGGAAGCACGAAAAAAACAATTTATTGACGCAGATACTGCAAACAGTCCTTTTGTGTTTTTTGACAGAGGATTGCCTGATGTGATTGCCTATTTAGATTACATTGACTCTAATTACTCTGAAGAATTTATTAATAGTTGTAAAAAACACAAATACGATAAAGTTTTTATTTTAATGCCTTGGAAAGACATATACATTCAGGACAATGAGCGTTATGAAACTTTTGAACAAGCAACAGAAATTCACGAATACCTAATAAAATGGTATACAAGCTTTAATTATGAATTGGTTGAGGTGCCGCAATCTACTCTAGAGAATCGCGTAGATTTCATTCTAAATAATATTTAACACAATGTTGCACCCGCTTCAAATTTTAGAGAAATACTGGGGCCATACTGGTTTTAGGCTAAATCAGCAAAAAATTATTGAAGCCGTTTTAGAAAATGAAGATTGCTTGGCCCTGTTGCCAACGGGGGGTGGAAAATCAGTTTGTTTTCAAGTTCCAGCGCTAATCAAAGAAGGAATTTGCATCGTAGTTTCTCCACTTATTGCCCTGATGCAAGATCAAGTCGCAACGCTCAATCAAAAGGGTATAAAGGCCATGGCCTTAACCAATGTCAATCACTACAGTGAATTGGAGCGAATATTAGATAATTGTGTTTTTGGAAATTATAAATTTTTATATATATCTCCTGAACGCTTAGAAAATAAATTGGTTCAAGCCAGGATTAAATCTATGAAGGTAAGCTTGATTGCGGTTGATGAAGCCCATTGCATCAGTCAGTGGGGACACGACTTTCGGCCCGCTTATAGAAATATCAAAACACTGCGAACCTTGTGTCCACAAACTGCTGTGATCGCATTGACGGCAACGGCAACAAAACACGTGATTAAGGACATCACAGAACAGTTGGGGTTTTTGGGGCCCAAAGTATTTAAAAGCTCTTTTTTTAGGCCTAATTTATCTTACCATTCGATGACTATTGAAGATCCTAAACACATAACCATTTCCCTTTTAAAAAAGGTCAAAAGTAGTGCTATTGTATATGTTAGGAGCCGGATTGAAACAGAGCAACTGGCAACAACTTTAGAACTTCAAGGAATCTCTAGTGGTTTCTACCATGGTGGCATGAGCTTTAAGAAAAAAGGAGTTATTTATTCAGATTGGATAAATAACAAATTTAGCGTCATGGTAGCGACCAATGCCTTTGGTATGGGTATTGATAAAAGTGATGTTGAAATGGTGATACATCTTACGATACCTGATAGCTTAGAAGCTTATTTTCAAGAATCAGGAAGAGCAGGTCGAAATGAAGAGAAAGCTTTTGCTTATTTAATAACAGGTCCAGATACTGTGTTGAATATGAAGCCTTGGTTTGAAAATCTAATTCCAAATGTTCCCTTTTTAAAATTAATTTACAAGAAATTATGCACCTACTTTCAAATTGCCTATGGAGACAATAATACTGAAAGACTGGGACTGCATTTTGATGAATTTTGCGAAATTTATAAGTTATCCAAGCGCAAAACCTTTAATGCGCTTAAAACTTTAGAAAGCCATGGAGTATTGGTCTTTGAGACGGTTCGAGAAAACAAATTGAGCATTCAATTTTTGGTATCTAATAAAACACTCCAATCATTGGTTGAAAAGGATACTATAGAAAACAATGTTACCAAAGCTGTACTCAGAACCTACGAAGGGGTCTTTGGCAAATCAACAGCTATTGATTTAGAAAAAATTACAACCAAAACAGGGCTTAAAATCTCAGCTATTTTGGAGGTATTAGAGCGGCTAAAATCTGTGAATGCTATGGCGTTTGAAAAGATTCAGACCGATGCACAAATCACATTTATAGTCCCAAGAGAAGATGAAAAAACAATTCATAGAATTTCAAAATCGGTTTCAAATCAAAACAAAATAAAACTTAAAAAATTTCATGCAGTTTTGAAATATGTGGAGAACAATTCAGTTTGTAAAAGTCTTCAACTCCTCACATATTTCAATGAAAAGAAACCAAAACCTTGCGGAATATGCAATGTCTGCACTGTGAATAGCTTTGTGAATAATAAATGCTCTCAAAAGGAAATAATACATGTGCTTGAAGCACTTGAAAAAAAGCCATTGAGTTCCAAAGAATTGGTAGAAATTTGTACTTTAGAAGATGAGAAAATAATTATAATATTGCAGTATTTAATGGAGGACCAAAAGATTAAACTCACAAATTCAAATCAGTATCAAATTTTATGACAGCCACTACAAATATTCGAATTGTTTTTATGGGAACACCTGACTTTGCAGTTCATATGCTGAAAGGGCTTATTAAAAATGGGTATAATGTGGTAGGAGTCGTCACTGCTCCAGACCGACCTGCAGGACGTGGTCAAAAAATTAAACAATCCGCAGTAAAAATTTATGCGCAAGAACAAGGCTTAAATATCTTACAGCCAACTAATTTAAAATCTACAGTTTTTATAGCCCAACTCAGCACACTAAAAGCCAATTTACAAGTGGTTGTGGCGTTTAGAATGCTCCCGAAAGTGGTTTGGGAAATGCCTAAACTTGGAACCTTTAATTTGCATGCATCGCTATTGCCACAATACAGAGGGGCAGCACCAATCAATTGGGTGCTTATAAATGGAGAATCCGAAACAGGAGTTACAACATTTTACATTAACGACAAAATTGATACTGGAGCCATTATCTTGCAATCTAAGGTTTCTATTTGGAAAGACGATACAGCTGGAAGCTTACACGATAAACTCATGGAAAAGGGTCAGGAATTGATTTTAAAAACTATAAATCAGATTGAGTGCGGATCGGTTGCAACAAGCATTCAGACAAACGAAAAAGAACTTAAAACAGCCCATAAACTTCACAAAAACAATTGTAAAGTTGATTGGTCAAAAAGTGGTGTAGACATTCAAAATCTCGTCCGTGGTTTGAATCCTTATCCTGGTGCTTGGGCTTTGCTAAAAAATGGCTCCGATAAATTAAATATAAAAATTTATAAGGTTAAATATGAAAATAACCCGCATTCAAATATTATTGGAACTGTAATTACAAATAAGACTTCTATTATAATTTGTGTTGAAAATGGATATATCCATTTAACTAACTTCAAATTTCCTGGAAAAAAACAAATGGATGTTAAAGCATTTTTAAATGGGTTCAAATTTGATACGAATGCAAAAATGATTTAGAAAAAAGAGCCATTTAAAAAAAATTAAAATTAAATCACTACTTTTAATTAATTAGACCTGAATTGTGATCATTAAAAAAGGAAAATTATTAATTGCTGAACCTTCTATCATTGGAGATGTGTCGTTCAATCGATCAATTATCCTTTTAACAGAACACAACAATGAAGGATCTATTGGATTTATCCTCAACAAACCCTTGGATTTTGAACTTGGGGATTTGATACCAGACCTTAAATCTAATTTTCCAATCTACAATGGGGGCCCAGTACAACAAGACAATTTATACTTTATTCACAAAGTCGCAGAACTTATTCCGGAAAGCATGAAAATTTCAAAAGGACTGTATTGGAGTGGTGATTTTGAAAAAGTTACCAGGTTAATTACAGATGAAAAAATCAATCAAACCGAAATCCGTTTCTTTTTGGGGTATTCCGGATGGGACATCAATCAACTCCAATCTGAGCTTAGTTCAAATACATGGATATTGTCTGAAAACATCCATAAAGACAACATTATTCAAGAAGTCGATACGGCTTTTTGGAAGAAAAAAATGTTAGCCCTTGGAGGCGAATATAGTCTTTGGTCTAATGCGCCCGATGACCCCTCCTATAATTAGCCCAATCGAAGCTTTATATTGAGCTTGTTTTGAAATTTTTTGGCGACTTCCGTAGTGTAAGTTTTTTTTCTAAATTTTGTAACGGGCTTGATACCCTGAATGACATTTGTAATAAAGATTTCATCCGCCTTTTGCAACTCAAATGGAGAAATAGAAGTTTCAATCAAATCGTAATTGTCAGATTTAGAAATCATGTCAATTAATTGATCTCTAATAATACCCTTTAAACAACCATCTGCCAATGGCGGTGTTTTGATGACATTATCTTTGACAAGAAAAACATTTCCGTTAAGGGCCTCAATGATATTTTTGTTGGTATTTAGCAACAAACAGTTGTCATAGTTGTTTTCTTTTGCAAATATACTGCCCACAACATTGATGGCTTTGTTATTGGTTTTTAAAGTTGACAATAAATTTGGAGCGATAAAATAATCCTTGAAAAGTTCTATTTCACAAGAATCGGTATGTGAATTGTAAATATCAGAATCCAAGGGCGATAAAGTAATTATGAATTTGACGGAGTTGGAAGTGGGTGTATAATAACCTCCTGTTGCTCTAAAAACTGTTAATTTAATTCGGTAAGACTTTGCTTTATCCGATTGTGGATCAACTAAATCCATGATTTGAGACTCTAAAAACTCAGGAGTAAAGTGCATCGGAATCTCCATACGAAGAATGCGCATTGAAGCCATAAGTCGGAAATAATGTACTTCCCAAAAAAGAGGCTTGCTGTTAACTTTAATGGTTTCAAAAACGGCATCGCCATAGCTAAAACCCCTGTTGTCAACTGATAAATAGGCTTCGGAATCTTCTAAAATGGTCCCGTTGATGTTAATCATAAATGTTGAGGGAAAATACTGTGAATATATGCCAAATTAAGCATTTTAGCGTGAGCCTAAAATTTGCTTTAAACTTGCGATTTGATTTTCCCATAGCATTTTAGATTCATCAACCTCATCGTCATCTGAAAAATCTGTTACTATGATGGAAACATCTTTTGTAATACTGTCTACCTGAATTCTAAGTTCAAAAAAACAGTCGTCATCTTCATTTTCTAACCATCTGAATTTGATTCGCTCTGAATTTTTTTTAATCAACAATTTAGCTTGCTCTTCAGAATCATCCCATATAAATGTGAACAACTCTCCTCTTGAATTTACATTATCCGCAAACCATTCTGAAAGGCCTGAAGGTGTAGAAATATAGTTGTAAAGCAACTGCGGAGAAGCTTGTATTGGAAATTCCAATTCGTATTTAACTTTGGTACTCATAGTTGTGGTAATTAGCTTCCAATATATACATTAATTTATTAGTTTTAAAAAAAAAATAATATTTTTTACAAAGGATTTATTTTGAAAGCCCAGCAATTTGTTTCTATATTTGCAGCCATCATTTATGGCGTGGTAGCTCAGTTGGTTAGAGCGTCGGATTCATAACCCGGAGGTCGGGAGTTCAAATCTCCCCCACGCTACTTTTAAACCCTTGTACTTCAAGGGTTTTTTTAGTTATTAAATTGTGAAATTAGCGCTTCTAAGTTCAGTGTTTTTTGACTGCCATCCAACATATTTTTTAGGGTAAAAGTATTGGAGTTCATTTCTTGATTTCCAACCAACACTATATATGGAATATTGCGTTTATTGGCGTATGTGATTTGCTTTTTCAACTTAAGTGCATCAGGATAGAGCTCGGCAACAATACCATTAGATCTCAAAGATTGAATGGCTTTGTAACAATAAAGACTTTCTTCAGGTCCAAAATTGATAAACAATACTTGGGTTGTTTGGGTATTATTTTCTGGGAAAAGTCCCAATTCTTCCAAAACAAGTGCGATTCTGTCAAGGCCAAAACTAATGCCTACTCCGCTCACGCCTTTGAGTCCAAAAATACTGGTCAAATCATCGTAACGCCCACCACCGCCAATAGACCCCATGGCAACAGCATCTGGCGCAGAGACCTCAAAAATAGCACCTGTGTAGTAGTTTAGACCACGTGCGAGTGTAATATCTAATTTTAGAGTGGCTGTTTTGAGTCCCAGTTTATTGATTTTATCCGCTATAAATTCTAGCTCGGAAAGTCCTTCCCTACCAATCTGAGAAGTTCTAAATAGACTACTCAAGGCTTTTAGCTGTGCTTTGAAATCCCCTGAAATCTTTAAAAGAGGAGTTAATAAAGCGATACCATCGGGTGAAATGCCTTTAAAAAGCATCTCTTCTTTTACTTTTTCTGCCCCTATTTTATCCAGCTTATCCAAAGCCACAGTAAAATCTATAAGCTTGTCTTGTGCTCCAATTCGTTCTGCAATGGCTGCTAAAATTTTTCTATTGTTAATTTTAATAGTGACCCCTTTTAATTTTAAGTCTGAGAAAACAGCATCATACAACTGGATAAATTCAACTTCTTGCCACATGGAATCCGAACCAACTGCATCAGCATCACATTGGAAAAATTCTTGGAAGCGCCCCTTTTGAGGACGATCGGCACGCCAAACAGGTTGAATTTGATAACGTTTAAAAGGAAAGATAATGTCGTTCTGATATTGTACAACATAACGTGCAAATGGTACAGTTAAATCGTAACGCAATGCTTTTTCAGAGAGTGAATTTGAAAAGCGTGCAAGTTGATTGTTTTCTAAGGCGCTTAAATCCGCTTTTTTAACCTTTTCACCAGAGTTTAAAATTTTAAAAATCAAACGATCGCCTTCATCTCCGTATTTTCCCAAGAGGGTTTCCGACAACTCAAAGCTGGGTGTTTCAATGGGTGCAAAACCAAAGCGTTTGAAATTTGACTTTATGGTACTGAAAATGTAATCGCGATTGGCAATCTGTTGCGAGTTGAAGTCTCGTGTTCCTTTAGAAATGCGTGGTTTAGAAGCCATAACGCTTATTTATTAACAAATATCTGATTTTTTAAGATGCTAACCAATGAGTTGCTCAAAATACTTAAACAATTCACCCTTAGTTATCTGCGCACCCTTTTCTATCAATTCAAAAATCTGTATCTTTTTATCCTCTTTAATTTGCTTTTCAGCATCAAAAATTTCTACAGTATCAGACATCAAGTTCTCACGCAGCCAAGAGAAGCCGGCTTTTGTAGTTAAATCTACAGTTTTAATATTGAGTTTTAGCCCAATCAAGGCGATAGAGTTTTCTTTAACATGAAATAAATACATGTTTTGAGGTGCAATATTTTCTAAAAATAAAACTTTATCCAAAACACCTTCCCATATTAAATCACTGAAAATATCCATCTCAGCTTCAACAACTTCTGGTTTCTGAGACTTTAGTACTTCCCATTCTGCTGCAGTAATAGATTGTGTCGCCAAAAAATTAATAAATTCTTTGTGCAATTCTTCAAATTGTTCTTTGCTAAGTCGTCTATACTTCATGTTTTTAAACTTAAAAAAAGGCCTGTCGATTAAACAGGCCTTTTAAACTAAAAATTTGAGTTTGATGATTATGCTTTTTCAGCAATAATTTCAAAAGGCAATTCTACATTCACATCGCGATGCAATCGAATCTGAGCATTGTATTTGCCTAATCGTTTCACATTACCACCTGTAACAGTGATAAACTTTTTTTCAATGCTTTGACCTGCTTTGTCTAGTGCAGCCGCTACATCAATATTGTTAACCGATCCGAAGAGTTTGTCGCCACTGCCCACTTTGGCCGTGATTTTAAGCTCTAGATCCTTGATGTTTTCAGCTACTTTTTGAGCATCTTCAATGATTTTCTTTTCTTTGAAAGCGCGTTGCTTTAAATTTTCAGCACGTACTTTTTTTGCTGAAGTTGTTGCTAACACTGCCTGACCACTAGGAATTAAAAAATTTCTACCATAACCATTTTTAACGGTTACAACATCATCCTTAAAGCCCAATCCTTCAACGTCTTGTTTTAATATTAGTTCCATCGTTATGATTATTTTATTTTAATAAATCCGCTACATAAGGCATCAATGCCAAGTGGCGTGCTCTTTTTACAGCAACAGATACTTTTCTTTGGTACTTTAAAGACGTTCCTGTGAGGCGTCTTGGAAGTAGTTTTCCTTGTTCGTTCACAAATTTTAAGAGAAAGTCTGGATCTTTGTAATCAATGTATTTTATACCTGATTTTTTAAAACGACAGTATTTCTTTGTTTTGTTGGTTTCGATATTCAAAGGAGTTAAATATCTTATTTCCCCCCCTTTATTTCCTTTAGCTTGTTGTTCTAATGACATAATTACGCTTTGATTTTAAGTTTATCTCTTCTGCGCTCTGCCCATGATATGGCGTGCTTGTCTAATTTAACAGTGAGGTAACGCATAAAACGTTCGTCACGTCTAAATTCAACCTCAAGAGGACCAATGGCCTCTCCTGGGACTGTGTATTCAAAAAGGTGGTAAAATCCACTTTTTTTATTTTGGATGGGATAAGCCAATTTCTTTAGCCCCCAATCCTCTTTTGATACCATCTTAGCTCCTTTTGAAACGAGAAAATCTTCGTATTTCTTTACTGTTTCCTTTATCTGGTCATCAGATAAAACGGGATTTAAGATGAAAACAGTTTCGTAATGATTCATAATTTATATTTTAAAATGGGTGCAAACTTAAGTAATTATTGCGGTTTTGACAACACAATTTTCATCTTTTTAATAACTCTAAATAAAGCATTTTAACGTCTTTAATTGGTTTTAATCGATTTTTTTAGTTAATTTTGTGAATTGTCTCTGAATTGTAGAACCTCTAACCAATTTATCATGACTCTAAATTCAATTGTAATAGACTCCAACGCGCTCCAGCGAATGGACACTGTAAAAAAAGCCAATGACCATGATGCTGTCAATTTATTGGCAGAATTTAGCTCCTGTATTGAAGCCAAAGAATTCTTATCCAATACAGATGTTGATCTAATTTTTTTAGAAATTGATATCCCTAAGATGGGAGGATTTGAGTTTCTAGATATTCTAAGTGCTTCAAAATTATCAGTCCCAAAGATCATTATTATTTCGAAGCGAACTGAAGCGGCTTTTACTTCATACAGCTATGGTGTTGCTGACTTTTTATCAAAACCACTTGACGTTGACCGGTTTGACAAAGCAATAAATAAAACACTTGCCTTGTTTGCTTCCACTAATGCTGTGAGGAAACCAAAAGAAAACCAGCATATTTTTATTAAGAGCAACCTTAAGAAAAGAAAGGTTTTTGTTAAAGATATTAAATGGATAGAAGCACTTGGTGACTATGTAAAATTAATTACAACTAACGGCAGCTATGTAATCTTATCAACAATGAAAGCTTTTGAGAACGATTTGCCAGCAGGAAAATTTCTAAGAATTCACAAGTCCTACATCATCAACCTTAAAAAAATTGATCGCTACAACAGTCGTTTTGTTGAAATTGACAACTCACAAATCCCCTTAAGTCGCAACAAAAAAAATAACCTTACTAAAGCACTTGAAGCAGCAAATTGATTTTAATAATTATCCACATTTAGGACAACTCTCAAGGATCTAAATGCCTTTGTACTCAAAAAGCTATTTTTAATTTTACTAATCACTAACTTTGTCTTTTTTAAGGATTGCTCGTTTGGTATTTTAATCAGTATATTTTTGTGATATAAATTTCTAATACGTGGTACGGGTGGGAATTCAGGTCCCAAAACATGATCCTTAAAAACCTGATAAAGTACTGTTTTTAGCCAATCAGCACCTTCATTGACACGGTTATAGTCTTTGTGTTTTAAAGTGATTTTTATAAGTCTATAGTAAGGCGGATATTTGTATATACGCCGTTGGTAGTTTTGTTCCTCAAACATTTTGTGGTAATCATTTGTCGAAACCTGTTGCAATACATTGTGATTTGGATTAAAAGACTGAATCAATACTTGGCCTCTAACATCCCTCCTACCAGCACGGCCTGAAACTTGTTGCAGCAATTGAAAACTTCTTTCATGAGATCTAAAATCAGGAAAATTAATCAATTGGTCCGCGTTGAGCACACCAACCAGCTTCACAAATCTAAAATCTAAACCTTTGGTAAGCATTTGTGTACCGACTAAAATATCAATGTCTTTTTTCTCAAAACGGTGAATGATTTGATCATAGCCATATTTTCCTCGAGTCGTATCAAAATCCATGCGCGCAATAGAGGCACTTGGAAATAAAGCTTGTGCCTCTTCTTGAATTTGTTCAGTTCCAAAACCTTTATGGTTTATATCAACCCCTCCGCATGCCATACAGATAGGTTGAACAGCGATGGTATAGCTACAATAATGACAGCGCAATTGTTTGCTATGTTGGTGATAGGTTAAACTGACATCACAATTGGAACATTGGGGAACATGACCACAACTATTACAAGATACTACTGGCGCATAACCACGTCTATTTTGAAATAAAATGACTTGATAGCCTGAATCTAAAGTCTCTTGGATTTCAGAAATTAAGCGGTCACTAAAATGACCTTTCATTCGTTTTCGCTTGTATTTATCCTTTAAATCAACCAACTCAATACCAGGTAATATAACATTGTTATAACGCTTATTTAGAGATACATAGCCATATTTTTTATGAATGTTAGCATTGTAGTAACTCTCAATACTTGGCGTAGCAGATCCTAAAATTGTTTTCGCATTAAAAAATTTTGCCAGCACAATGGAAGTGTCTCGCGCATGGTAGCGCGGCGACGGATCAAATTGTTTATATGAAGGTTCGTGTTCCTCGTCAACTACAATCAATCCCAAATTAGAAAATGGAAGCAACAAGGATGAGCGGGCACCAATTACCACTCTTGCCTGCTCAGATTTATTTAACACTTTCTGCCATATTTCTACCCGTTCATTGGGACTGAAGCGTGAGTGGTAAACCACGACTTGAGATCCAAAAAATTGCTTGAGACGAAAAACCAATTGAGAAGTCAGGGCAATTTCAGGCACTAAAAATAAAGCTTGCTTCCCGTGACGCAAGATACTTTCAATTTTTTTGATATAGATTTCCGTTTTTCCAGATGAGGTAACGCCATGAAAAAGACAAACCGATTTCTCTTTTAAGTTGTGATTTATAGCATCAAAGGCGGTTGACTGCTCTGGACTTAAAGCAATGTCTTGCTGGTCTTTGGAATTATCAAATTTAATACGATCGACTTCAATAAAATAAGCTTCAAAAACCCCTTTATCAATCAGAGTTTTAATTTGAGAGGCGGTTGCATTAGTCTGGGTTTTTAAATCAGATACGGTAATTTGACTTTTCTGACTTACCAAAGAAAAATACCCCAAAACAATGGCGCTTAACTTTTTAGCTCTTTTAAATTCCTGTTCAAGTTTGGCCAAGGCATCATTGCCAGAGTAAGAATTAGAAATTCGAAGGCATCTTTCTAATTTTGGTTTAAATTTTTCTTTAAGACTTTGAGAGGTTGTTAAGATCTTAGCCTCCATCAAGGGTGTTAAAACAGAAAAAATATTCTTTTTATTGAGAATATTTTGGATGTCTTCTATTTTTAATCTTGATGCTTGTTCTAAGGCCTCTAATATTAAATATTGATCATCAGTTAGTTGAATAGTATTGACATTTGCATTGGGAACAAGCGCAACCAATGTTTCACTTTGCAAAAGAAACGCACTTGGAATGGCTGCGCTCATAACTTCTCCAAGGCTACACATATAATACTTAGATATCCAATCCCATAACTTAAATTGAAAAGCATTTACCATGGGTGCATTGTCTAAAATGCTGTGAATGGACTTCACTTCATAAGCAATGGGTGCTTTACAGTGTAATTTTAATGCAATACTTGTGTATATTTTATTCTTGCCGAAAGGAACCGTAACTCGGAAACCGGGTTTTATAAATTCTGACTCGGCTTTGGTAATCGCATAGGTGAAGTTGCGTTCCAACGGAAGCGGTAAAATCACATCTACAAAATATTGATGTGCTACTGACATGAGTCTTTCAGGCGTTGCAAAGAAGCATTCAATTCAAACCCTAGCAATAAAATAATGGCATTGAGCCAGAAGTAAAAAAGAAGGATTAAAAGGGCTCCAATAGATCCGTAAAGTTGATTATAAGTTGAGAAATTCTCAATGTAAATTCCAAAAAGATAGGAGTTCAAAAGTACCAAAAAAGTAGTCAACAAAGCACCGATAGAGAAAAACCGAAACAATCTACCGTCTTTTGTACCAAAAAAATAAAGAACAGCAGTACCTAAATAAATCATCAAAATAAAAAATAAGAATTTTAAAGCATTTATCCATTCTAATTCAGAAACTGAATCGGTCATATTCAAACTTTGGTATATAGGGTGCACTATATAAATTTCTAAAAATCCAACACCAACAAGGGTTGAAATCAGTATGAGAACCAAAATGATGGAAACGCCAAAAGCATGCAGATATTGATTGATGAAATTTCGATTTAATTTTTGATGGTATGAGTTTTCAAAGCCAGAAAAAACAGCATTAACCCCGTTAGACATCAACAACATAGAAACTATGAAAACAGAAGACAACAAACCGCCAGAACTGTTTTTATTGATGTTTTCAAAAATATTTTGATTAAAAAATTCAGAAGTGTTTGGAGGCAAGGACGCATCTAGAAAATTGAGAAATTCAGATTGAAAGCTCTCTATTGGAATATACGGGATAAGAATAATAATAAACAATAAAAAGGGGAAAATAGCCATAAAGAAACTGTAGGCTACCGCACTGGCTCGTATACTAAGTGCACCATTAATAATTCCTAAAATATACATTTCAAACAAATCGTATAAAGACAAGCCCTCAAGTCCTGGAAGCTGAATGGATTTAAACAGTCGAACCACCCATTTGACCAAAGGAATTTTATTCAATTTATTTTCAATATTTTGACTCATTTAAAGGCTTTTAAACTTAAATCTAAGTTGTGAACTGAGTGTGTCAATGCACCTGATGAAATATAATCAACACCACATTCGGCATAATGTCGTAAAGTAACCTCATTAATGCCACCAGAAGATTCTGTATGGCACTGGTCTCCAATTAAAGAAACCGCTTTTTTGGTGTCTTGTATCCCGAAATTATCAATTAAAATACGATCGGCACCCCCGTGGTCTAAAATTGCTTGTATTTCGTCCAAATCACGTGCTTCAACAATAATTTTTAGGGACAAATCGTGTTTCCTAAGATAAAGCATTGTTTTTTCTAATGCCTCAGTAACTCCGCCTGCAAAATCGATATGATTGTCCTTGAGCATGATCATGTCATACAAGGCAAATCGATGGTTGACACCCCCACCAATAGACACCGCCCATTTTTCCAAAACTCTTATGCCAGGGGTTGTTTTGCGGGTGTCTAAAATTCTTGTTTTTGTGCCCTTTAGTAAATCAACATATGCACTTGTCTTTGTAGCAATTGCACTCATTCGTTGCATGGCGTTGAGTACCAAACGCTCAGCTTTTAAAATAGATTGCTGTGAACCCATTACTTCAAAAGCAATATCCCCAAATTTAACAGCAGTTCCATCCTTGATCAGAATCTTTACCTTTAGCTTCGGGTCAACATATTTAAACACACTTTTGGCGAATGTTACTCCAGCTAAAATTCCATTGTCCTTTACAATAAGTCGGGCTTTACCAAAGGTGTTTTCTGGAATACACGCAAGAGAACTGTGATCGCCCTCCCCTACATCTTCGCGAATGGCATTGGCTATAATACGTTCTATTTCATTTTTAAAAGCTAATGAACTGATCATAGGATTTAGTTTAATGCGAATGTAATAATTTGAATGCTTATAAATATAAGAATAAAATCTATTTTATGATTAACTTTGCCATGTGAAAATCAAAGTATTGGTACTAGGGAAAACAGACGCAAAAGCGCTGAAAGAATTGATTCAAAAATACGAATCCAGACTTCGGCATTACATTCCGTTTTCGATGGAAATCATTCCCGACTTAAAAAATACCAAAAATCTTAGCATAAGTCTACAAAAAGAAAAAGAAGGGCAACTGATTTTGAATAAAATAAACACTTCAGATCGATTGTTTTTATTAGACGAAAAAGGAAAAGATTATGATTCTATTGAATTTTCAATGTTTTTACAAAAACAAATGAACTCTGGATTAAAACAAATGGTGATTGCGATTGGCGGACCTTATGGTTTTTCAGAAGCAGTATATAAAAGTGCTCATGGTAAAATTTCGTTTTCAAAAATGACTTTTTCCCATCAAATGATTCGTTTATTTGTTGTAGAGCAATTGTACAGAGGTATGAGTATCTTAAAAAACGAACCCTATCACCACCAATAAAAGAGGCCATGATTGAAATCGTTTTTGCAACTAATAATCCCAATAAACTTCATGAAGTTCAAGAACAACTTCCCAAAGGGATTAAACTCATTAGCTTAAAAGACATTGGATGTAACGAAGACATTCCTGAAACTCAAAATACCATTGAGGGTAATGCCATTCAAAAAGTCAATTATATCAAGAAAAAATACAATTTAGATTGCTTTGCTGACGATACTGGCTTAGAAGTTGAAATTTTAAATGGGGAACCTGGAGTCTACTCAGCACGTTATGCCGGTCCTGAAAAAAATGCGGATGATAACATCCAAAAATTACTTTATAAATTAAAAGATAAAGCCAACCGAAAAGCACAATTTAAAACGGTCATTGCATTGCATTTTAGGGGGAAATTAATAACTTTTGAAGGGATTTGCAAAGGAGAAATTACAGAAAATGTTATGGGTTCCGGAGGCTTTGGTTACGATCCAATTTTCAAACCTTTAGGGCATTCAAAAACTTTCGCGCAATTGGCTTTATATGAAAAAAACAAGATTGGACACAGAGGCCAGGCTGTTGCTCAGTTAATTGATTTCTTTGAAGCTTAAACAAAATTAATTAATGTACCTTTGCCGCAAATCCTCAGGGTGAGGATGTGATGTAAGGAGCATTAGGTATAAAATTCGATACGCTTCTGAGGCAACACGACAAACGCATATCGAAATAAACATACTAATGAATGTATTCCAAACATTAGGCCTTGAAGCACACTTGCTTCAGGCCATCACAGATCTTGGCTTTGAAACACCAAGTGAAGTTCAAGAAAAAACAATACCAACCCTTCTCTCTAAAGAATGTGATCTTGTAGCACTGGCGCAAACAGGAACAGGTAAAACTGCAGCCTTTGGCTTTCCAATGCTGCAAAAAATAAATATTGAGAGCCGAACGACCCAAGGTTTAATTTTATCGCCAACAAGAGAACTTTGTCTTCAAATAACAAATGAGATAAAACTCTATGGAAAATACTGCAAAGGTTTAAATGTCACGGCTATTTACGGTGGCGCTAGCATTACAGATCAAGCAAAAAACGTTAAGCGTGGTGCGCAAATAATTGTAGCGACTCCTGGACGTATGAAGGATATGATCAACAGGCGCTTGGTTGATATTTCAAAAATTGACTATGCCGTATTAGACGAAGCTGATGAAATGCTTAATATGGGCTTTTTTGAGGATATAAAATCCATTCTTTCGCATACTCCAGAGGAAAAATCAACTTGGTTGTTTTCTGCTACCATGCCCAAAGAGGTTTCAATAATCGCTAAAAAATTCATGTCCAATCCAACGGAAATCACAGTAGGACACAAAAACATTGGCAGTAAAAATGTTTCACATGAATTCTATTTGGTAGGTTCAAGAGACCGTTATCCTGCTCTAAAACGTTTGGCAGACGCCAACCCAAATATATTTGCTGTTATTTTTTGTAGAACAAAAAGAGACACCCAAAAAGTGGCTGAAAAACTTATTGAAGATGGGTACAATGCAGGGGCATTGCATGGTGATTTAAGTCAAAATCAACGTGACTTGGTTATGAAATCTTTCCGAAATAAACAAATTCAAATGTTAGTCGCTACAGATGTGGCAGCTCGTGGTATTGATGTCGACGATATCACTCACGTCATTAACTACCAATTGCCGGACGAAATTGAGACTTACACTCACCGCAGTGGCCGAACAGGACGTGCAGGAAAGACAGGCTTATCTATGGTTATCATTACCAAAAGTGAGCAACGCAAAATCAAGTCAATTGAAAAAATGATTCAAAAACAGTTTGTGAAAAAAGAAATTCCGCAAGGAATGGAAATATGTGAAGTCCAACTCAAGGCATTGGCGCACAAAATTCACGAAACAGAAATAAATCATAAAATTGACAACTATTTAGAAGAAATTAATGCGTTGTTTGAGAATGCTTCAAAAGAGGACCTCATCAAAAAATTCTTTTCTGTTGAATTTACACGCTTTTACAATTATTACGATAAAGCGAAAAATTTGAACGCCCCGAAGGGAAATGACAACTTTTCAGAAAAAAATGAAACTGATAACTCTGCGAGATTTTTTATAAATATTGGCAAAAAAGACGGTTACGATTGGATGCGGCTAAAAGACTTTCTTAGAGACAGTCTGGAACTTGGACAAGATGCTGTTTTTAAAGTAGATGTGAAGGATAGTTTTTCATTTTTTAACACAGAAACTGTTCATATGCCAAAAGTGCTAGAGTTTTTTAGTGACTTTAAACAAAATGGCCGCTACATAAATGTTGAAATCACGGAGAAACAAGACCGAAGTCGTCAAAGACGTAAAGGAAAAAGAAGAAACGACAGTCAAAAGTCACGTGGAAATTTTAGCAAAGGACGAAAGCAAAGAAGTTCTGATTTCAAAAAAGGTTCAGGCCACTCTCGACCAAGAAGAAACCGCCGTAGGTAGCCACTATATTAATATTCAAATAAAATTTAATTAGACATTGGGTATTTAAGCTTTGTTTAGTATTTTTATAGAAGCATTTTTTCCATGAAACACCTTCTGCTAATCATTTTATTATTTGTTTTACCACAACAGTTAGTGGCGCAACAAAAGGAGCTTGTGAGGGGTAAAATTGTTGATGCTTCCGACGATAAGCCCATGGAAAATGTCAATATTGTAAATCTCAATCAAGTTTTTGGAACTGCGACCAATCAAGAAGGGGCGTTTGAGATTCAAGCGAAGGTAAATGACACACTTCATCTTTCATTTTTGGGTTATAAATCCATTAAGGTTCGTGTCACAAACGACTGGGTTAATTTTGGCAATCAAACCACTATTAAACTTACTGAACTTGCTTTCGCATTAGAAGAGGTAACCATTAATAAGCTCAAGCTCACAGGTTATCTAGAAATTGATATCAAGCAAATTCCGATACAGAAAAATATACGTTACAGTATTTCTGGTTTAAATTCGGGCTATGAATCTAGTCCTAGAACTCCCAGCATGGTTACAAAGGTTTTGGGCGCTATTTTTAACCCAGCAGATTTTTTACACAATGTCTTTGGTAAGAAGCCTCGCGAAATGCGAAAACTTCGAAAAATGAAACAACAAGACGAAATCCGTATCATTCTCTCGTCTCGTTTTGATAGAGAGATGTTAACTGCTCTTCTAAAGGTTGACAAGATCGATCTAGATCTTCTTATAAGTGAATGTAACTATTCGGATGACTTTATAAAAACAGCAAATGACCTTCAAATTCTGGACGCGATTAGTGAATGTTACGAGCAATATAAAATTTTAAGTCGCGAACGAAATTAGTTTTATAAAGTTTGTTGTTTGGTAAATTTTCGTAAAGTAATACTACATGCCCCAAAATGAACATTATTTGCTATTTCATCAAATTTATTCTTGCATCTTTATCTTGGGATTGTTATTTACAATTTTTAATAACCAACAATTCATACAATGGGAATTATAAGTACAATCATTACAGGTGCCATAGCGGCATGGCTTGGCAGCCTAATATTTAAAGGAACAGGCTTAGGGCTTTTTGGAAATATCTTCATTGGTATTGCAAGAAGTTTTGTAGAAAACTGGTCGCTTGGCAGGTTTGGAATTAGCCTTGTTGACGGCTGGATCGGTGCAGTTTTGACACCAGCTATCGCTGCGTTCATTATTCTATTTTA
>CESO01020464.1_pt1 | contig 42237 bp, 54 predicted proteins | sample 356341 | NCBI WGS metagenome assembly CESO01 (sample SAMEA2621812, study PRJEB7988) | marine metagenome | biome: marine biome (ENVO:00000447); feature: deep chlorophyll maximum layer (ENVO:xxxxxxxx); material: "saline water (ENVO:00002010), including plankton (ENVO:xxxxxxxx)" | depth 35 m | reverse complement strand
CGCGGGAGCTAACACGCTTTGAGATAACGATGCCCCAGACATGGTTACCACGTAATGTTGTGCCACAGAATTTATACTTTGTGATACACCTATCGTTGTTGAACCAGATGGTATAAAGAATAGTTTACCATCTATAGCTTGTATTGCATCTTTTGATAATTGTCCCATTTATAGCGCATCTCCTTTAATTGCAATTTTACCTTCAGTAGGCATTCCAGTAGATCCAAAATCAACTCCATAAAATTCTGAAAATTTTCTTGGCGAGTTTGAGGATACATCCTCATTACTAGCACCAGGCATGTCTAAAGGTAAAAAATTAAAAAAATTAGATTCTGCTAAACCACGCGTTGTATCATATCTATCTTTAAAACTAGTTGGTGCATCTAAAGATTCTGGAAAAATGAAGCCAGAGTCAGAATATGGATTGCTGTTAGTGATTCCTGTAGGTCCGAACCATCCTGGATAATTTGAATTTACTTGTGTTAAAAATCTGTTTATTCCGTTATATGATGTACTAGACGCCATTATTTATCCTCCAATTTAAGTTTTAATTCATCTATCTGCGTTTGTTGATCCTTTACACATTCTATTAGTAATGGTATCAATTTTTCATATCGCACTGACATTACGCCATCAACTTCTCGAGTTATATCCGGTAACACAGAATTAACTTCCTGAGCAATGACTCCTACATCTGCGATGCCAACCTTTCGTTTTCCGGCAGCTGGTTTCCATGTAAATGTATTACCAGATAATTGCTGTATTTTACTTATAGGATTTGTAATAGGTGTAACATCTGTTTTAAGCTTGATGTCTGATGTGGAAAATGCTATTATATCACCAGTACATCTTATTTCGCTGTCAGAGTCTGTTCCTACATCTAAATCTCCTTTTATTATGGAATCGGAATCTGCACTAATACCAAAAACGTGAGTCGTACCTCCTAAAAATCCAATATTTTCATTGCTATCAGTTGTAAATGTATACATACCTTTTTTAGCTAATCTCATTGTTTTATATGACATATTTTATCCTCCTCCTGGTCCTGCTCTCAATTGAGGTGGCAGGTAGTTCATTTGCTCAGTAAATACTCTATAAATATTCCCAAATGGTGAGCCGCCAGATGCGATACCAACAGGTACATACATATCCACATCCACATCATCTCCTATTTCAATTGTAACCGGTACTTTGGCGCCGGATGGTGTATTAGGGGACGTAATTTTTCGTATGCCTCCAAATGCATAAGTTCCATCATCAGCTGACGCGTCCATAGTATGTGTTCCATTCGGATAAACGTCAATGATTTCAGATGGTATGTTAGAACTTATTCGTTGAAAATCAGATGATGGCACGGTTCCTTCGCCGATGACTTCTAATTGGCCGGCGGTGAAATTTGCATCATCTGGACTTTGGGATGCAAGATCTACATTTATTATCACATGCGATGTTATTTCCCCGCCTAAAGAACCATCTAATACTATTTCAGTTGTTGTAGAAACAACGTTGTCAACATCTTGACCGTTTAGTTCTCCATTAGAATTTTCACCCTTTATCAATTGTCGACAATATTGATGCATATTAGCCTGTGTTATTGTCACAGCTTTTTGTCGTAATGATCTGGCAATTGCAAATCCATCAAAGTCCGCGTTAGATGCGGTTAAATCGCCTTGAGTCGTTAAATGAAAATTGCTAGACGATATTTCAATGTTTCCATTTGCTCCAGATATAAATTGATTTTCGCTTCCTAAGAAAAAGTCTCTAACATTTAATGAAACTAATGATCCGCTCACTTTTAAAGCACCTTCAGATTCATCCCATACAAATGCTCCTCCGGTACCACCTAAAAAGAAATCACCAGATGATGACATAAATGTTTTTGGTGACGACCCTTCAAAATATCCAAAAAAGTCATGAGTTTGATTAAGACCGGTATTAGGATTATGAGTACCTAATGTAAATCCATTTCCTCCAAATGTATATTCGGCTGGATTTGTTAATGATTGTGTCACTGCTTCAATTGCATTTGCTGTGGCCTGAGCAGCTTGTGCTGTGACATTTGCTGCATTGGCAGTATTAACTGATGCTAATGCTAGAGCATTTGCAGTATTTGCATCAGTCTGTGCTGCCGATGCTGATGTTTGTGCAATTGATGCCGATGTTAAAGCTTCGGTAGCTGTTGAATCATCTGTGAACCCAGAGGTGGAGTTATCTATCTGCGATGCATCAATATCTCCTGGATTGGTTATTGTAATTGTTCCAGCAATTGTTAAATCTGATCCATCCCATTTAAATTTTTGACCTAATGAAAATTTACCACTCGAACTAACAAAAAATTTGGTATTAGTATCATTATAACGGTTATTACCAATGGATATGGATTGAGATCCAATACTCAATGCTCCAATTGATCCATATGTGGCTACTATACCACCTTTCAAGAAAGCATTATCAGTATATAATCCAAATCCAGTAACCTCTTCTCCATTAATGGTATCTGTTATTCCTTTTAAATCACCTAACTGTGCTTTTAAATCTAAATCATAAATACCACTTCCAGTACGTTCCACAATCTGCATATACGGTGTATATTCATCATTTGGATTTGCATTTAATCGTATATAACCAGTACCTTGTTTACCAGTTGATACAATTACTTGAGAACCTGTATATGGTACGGCACCGCCTGGTGAGCCTCCTAATGAACCGGAGCCGCCGGCTTGTCCTTGTCCGTATGCACGTTGAACAAATATTTTTCCGGAAAAATCTGTATCACTTGATGCGGATGCCCGTGATGCAGAATTTACTAGTAAATATTCTGTATTAAATCCTGTTGCAGAGATTTTTTTAGCTGTGAGTATTTCTCCGACCGCGAATCCAGAAGCATTAACTACTGACATTGTTGTATCAGTAGCAGTATATGATCCGCCAGGATTTTCAGCAGATCCTGTCAATGTTGTTGAATTAGCTACATATAATTGACCACCCACAGCATTCACAGTTTCTTTTTCAAATACTGCGGTTGATAATGTACCACGTATTCTTGCATTTTCTACTTCTAAAAATCCTCCAGATGCTGCCGTTAAACGGAAACCAGAGCCAGGAACATTTGATTGAAATCCATCAGATTCAATAGTCCCATTTGATCGGATAATCATTTGATCACCGGTGATATTATCATCGTTGATAACCCAACCACCAATTTTTGATGTACCAGCGCCATCAAATTCTACTTTATATGAACCGGCTCCGTCACCAGAAAATTTAGCAATACCACTACTATTAATAAATGCTTTATTTCCAGAACCGGCGGCGGTAGTACCTGCGGGTACAAATAATTGCTCAACTGATAAGTCTGCGTTAATAACAGTATCTCCGCCAATTATTAATCCACCATCAGGTTTTAAATGAAAATTAGATGATGAAATTTCTATTTTACCAGTACTACCACTTACAAATTGCGAAGCTTCTGAACCTATAAAGAATTTTTTAGCACGTATATCAATTCCATCTTCTGTATCAAATTTGAAAAAACTCGATGAATCTTGTACAATTTCAATTCCTACACCAGAATAGTTATCAGGGGCTCCTGGTAATACAGATCCAGTATATAACATGAACCCACCAGGTTGATCTGTACGTGATGCTGATATAAATCCTTCATAACCAATAGATCTAATAAACCCAGAATTTACACCGGCTAATTCAATACCAGAACCTATAGTATTACCAATATATACCGAACCGCTTAATAAATTATTATCACCGCTTATTACTAAATTATCACCGTAAAATGTAACTGGATATACAGTTGTTTCAGCTTGTGCTTTATTATTATTTATATCATAATAAAGAAATTTAAATGTTAATGGTGTTTCTAAAAATTCAGATGGTATACGTGTATTTATTCGTGTAAAGTTTGGAGAAAATCCAGTTTGTTTATTTGATTTCAGACTTAAATTTGATATAGCCCATTTACCACGACGAACCACAAAATATACGTCAATATTTTCTTCTCTTAAAGTTTTAAAATAAGTAAATATTGGAATATCATTATACGTAATTCCTGGTTTTATTTCAATTGTGGATACACGAGTACCTAATTTTCCGTTATTAATTAAATCGCCAGATAAATTATTATCAACATCTAAATTTGATATCAAATATTGATTAATGTATTCGGAATCAGTTTCTATAGATGAATTACTTCCGGAAATATAAACATCTAAACGAGAATATTTAATATCCGGATCTGAAGATGTATGTGTAGTATCGTCAGCCACGGCATTAAATGATAATACATATCTTGTATCTTCAAATACTTTTACATGATATTCTGATTTTAAATGAATATATCCAAAACGATTTGAAGTATTATCAAATGTAGAATCTGGAGTAAATTCTATTCCATCTAATAAAACATCAGAATCATATGATGGTGTTAATGTAACATCTGGAGTAATAGATCCATTTGTTGTTTCCCAGTATTTATTAAAATCACCTAAATCAGTAAAAAATCCAATACGGTTATATACTACACCTAATCCTGGTATTGACTCAAATGACGTTACGTCTTCAAAAATTTCAACTTCTTCAACTTCCACATATCCTGCATCTATAAAATCGCCAAACTGACCTGATGGTTTATATAATGTTTGAATTTTATGTACATCCCCAGTTGCAGGTTCAATATTTGATAATACAATTTCGGCAAATGATTGTGATTGCTGCGTCTCTGATAATATGAATGGTTCTACATAACTACATGTGAAATTTGATGTCGCATTTATATCTTTTATTTCATATTGAGATTGTGCACCAATGGTTATAAAAGAAAATGCTCCATAGGTATTTTCTTCTTCATTTTTAAATCCATTAGTTAAAAATACATTTGCCTTTGTACTTGATAATATTTTATCGATGACAAATGTATAACTTCCGGAAAGTTGTATTGATGGGTCACCTAGTTCATAACTAGTAACGCCTGCCCAATCTGTTGGTTGTGATACCGGTATCAGACGTCCATCAGTATCAATAAAACTATTACCTTGAAGCATATTAACGTTTGGATTCACAATTGTTATTGTACCTCCTTCCATGGAAGATGATAATACAAATCCAGAAGTTTCTAATCTACTAAACGTTGATATTGTAACAATTTGAGCACTTTCTACTTCAACCGGCTGGCCTTTTTTATTAGCCGCTTCATCAGCCGGTGTTGTATTAAATTTTTTAACTTTAGGTACTACTACTACTTGTTTTCCAACTGATTTCATTGGAGTTTTTGCAGAAGCAGCTCCTTCAAAATTTGTTTGTTTTTTAACTCCAGAAGAGCCTTTAGAAGCTGCCGCATATGGTGATTTTATTGAAACTGGAGGTTGAGTTGTACTTGGTATAGCTGAAATTGTAACTGTACCAGAACCAGGTTTATCTACGGCAACATCAGTTAAATTAATCGGAGTAAAAAATCTATTTACACGTTCACGTACAGTTGCTTTTGGATACGGACGTGTAAAAATTATCTCTGTTTTATTTTTTGAATTTTCTGGTGCAATTGAAATATTTCTTGACCAAATAATATTTGGATTATTATAATAATTTATATCTTTCCAATTTCTACTAAATGGTACAGATTCACCTGTATCTAATGTTTCTTTAATACGTCCAGCTAAATAAATAGTACCTATACCAGGAGCTGTTTTATCAGGATATACATGTATGGCAATTACTCGAGTACCATCATGTTCAAGATAATTAAGTGGCTCATAATACATTGGATCACCATTAGAATCTAATACTTCAATATGAATTGTAGAATTTTTAACTAATGTCTTAGCAGAAGCACGAATTTTTATTAAATTTTTTCCAGCTGTAAACCGATTTGGAAATTCTACAACATTAAATACTTGTTCTGATGTTAATGATGCGTCTTCAAATTGTATCGTTGGATATTCATTTAATTTAATTTTTTCAACACGTTTTTCAAGTCGACCTTGATTCCATGTACCTGCAGCCATACGTTACCTTTATTTCATATAAATATTAGTCATATGCAATTTCAGAATATCCGTTAACTTTTTTGATTTCTATTAATTTATCTACGATATCACGCATTGCATCAATGTGAGATATACACATTATAAATCCAAATTGTGATTTCAAATAATCAAACAACATATACATGCTATTTAAATTATCAGAATCTAGAACTCCAAAACCTTCATCAATTGCTAAGAAATTTGGCCTAGGTAAATTTGACACATTAATTAATGAAGTGCGTATTGCTAAAGATGAAATAAATTTTTCCATTCCGGAAGTCAATTCTAATGGCCAATAATTATCATCATCATAAACAATATAAGCATTTATATTCTTACCATCGGTATCCATTACCATAGTAAAATCAACTATCTGATTAAGTATATTGTTTATTTCGGATTCTATTTGTGGTAATGCTTTAGATATTAAATGGTACGGTACGCCGTCACGATTAACTGCTTTTTGATAATATTCATAAGCTTGATATTGTTGTTCTAATGTTTTTAATCTGTTAATACCTGATTCAGCATCTTCACGACTTTTTTCAGCCATTTTTAATTTACCAGATAAATTTAATAATTTAGAATCTAAACCACTTAATTCAGTATTTACGGTTGTTATTTCATCACGTATTTCTTGAATTTCAGAATTTTTCTTTTTATTAAATTCAATATTATCTTTTTGTCGCTTAGACTTTGTTAATTGTTTTTTATAATCAGAAATTTTAACAAACAATGTTTCAATATCCCATTCACATTTACTATGTTCATGTTCCATTGTAGCTAATAATTGATTCCATTTATTGACATCAGATTTAAATGCATTTAACATATCTATCTTTTCACGTGGTTGTTCTTTTCGTAATTCATCTATTTTATTTCCAAGATCATCTATATCAAATAATATTTGTTGTTCTTCGTCAATTAATTTTGGTAATAAATCTGCAACTTGTTTAGTTTCATGAAGCCATGGATTAGCCATGCAAAATTTACATTCTGGATCCCATTCATGTTTATCTAATTTGGAAACCATTTTTTGAGCATGCTGAATTTTAAGTTGTTTTAATTTTAAATCATTCTTTAATTTTTCAACATCAGATATATATGTTTTTAATATATCAATGTCAGAATATAATTTATCTTCATCAACTGAATCTATTTTAGATTGTGTATTATTTATCAAATCTTTTTTAGATACGATCATGCCAGCTTTTTGATCTCTATCTTGTATATACTCTTGTAACTGTATTTTAGCTTGTTCAATTTTATTCGAGATGATATCCGGATCTAATGTTTCATCAACTTTTTTTAATTCTTTTGTCATGACAAAAATGATATCATTTAAATTTGATTTCATTTCTTCATGTTCAGTTTTATCTAATTTCATTTGTTCATATGAACCGGTAAATTGAGATATAATATCTTTTGCTGCAGATAGATCTGTTGAAAAATCTTTTCTTTTATATTCACGAATTAAAGCCGCAGTTTCTCTAATATCTTCATGTCCAATTAAATATTGTTTTTCAAAAATATCTAAATCTAAAAATTGAGATAAAAGATCTTTACGTTCTCTTTGTGTTTTATCAATAAACCCAGTATTATTATTTTGTAATGATAAAGCAGTTAAAACAAAATCTTCGTATGAACCTAAATATTGTCTTATACTTTTATTTGTAGAATCTCGTTGTTCGCCATTTAAACTTTCATGATTACCAGATTCATCAATACGCCAAAAATCTACATTTAATTTAACATGGCCATTACTTTGTTTCTTTGCTTTACGTTCAATAAAATATGTATATTTTCCTAAATCAAATTCAAATTTACATTGAAAATTAGATTTTTTATTATTTAATACATGGGCTGCTTTTTTTGTTCGCGAACATCGGTCAAAACAACAGAATGCTAATGCATCTAATAATGTTGACTTACCAGAAGCATTTGGAGCAAATAATCCATATGTTCCATTCATGTTTGAAAAATCTATGGAATTATTTGTACCATAACTAAACATATTTGAAAACTCAAAACGTTTTGGCGTCCATGTTATATTTCTAGTCAATGTACTTGTTGGTAATTTACTATGCACTTGTCGATTAATATATCTAACAGTATCTAATAATTCATCATCTAAAGCATATTCATCTGTTAAATAATCTGTAATTACTTTATTTTGCCATTCAACATCACGTATATTACCAAAATTAATTTTATTTTTTGAATCAGTTGTATTCAATGCATTGACTTTTTGTAACGCAATATCCTGTACTTTGTATTGAGATTTAACATCTGCGATTATTCGTTTCAACGTTGCAGAATCGGTATCTTTCACTTTAAATCGCAATCTAGGACGTAAAGGTATTTTATCGCTAGGATTTGTTATTTTACCAGCATCTACATGAAATGTATAATATCCATAATCATTTTCAATATCAATAAATTCACATTGTTTAGATTTTAAATCCCATACCATTATTCCATGGTCTAATGCTTCTCCATGATTTTGTTGTATTAATGAGCCGGCATATGCTATAGTTTTATCATCATCTAAAAATTGTGGTTTATGAATATCACCTAATAATACTAAATCATGTCCTTTAAATATTTCAGTTGTAACATGAGTATTACTTAATACAAATCCGGCATCTGTTGATGCATTATGTACTGAACCGTGATGTAATGCAATTTTATAATCTCCTTCAAAACTATCAGCTTTTATATAATCTGATGGCTTATCAAACACCGACATTACGTTAAAGTGTACTCCGGCCATACTATATACACCGTTGTCTTTAAGATAGTGTAAGTTTTGATGATTTAAGGCTTTAACAATAGGAGATAATGCATCTAAGCGATAGTTATTATTTAGGTTACAATCATGGTTACCAGTAATTACTATAGTAGGTGCTAAATCTGCTAATTGTTTAAAGAAATCTGAAACTACAGATACAAGTTCAGGTGACATATCTGTTTTTGCATGTACAATATCACCGGCCACATATATTAATGAATCAAGCGTTTTTGTTTTTTTAATATACGAATACAAACGTTTAAATACTAATCTATATTCTTTATGACGTTTAACATTTCTAACATGTACATCTGCAATGTGATAAATTTTATCAATCTTTTCAATTCCAATATCTATATTGTGCATAATATCTTTTGTTCCATTAATTTTTCTTGAGTTAACATTACAGTATGTTCAATTTCATATTTTATTCGGTTAAATCCTAATTCGCTAGGATCTGAATCAGGTAGGTCTACAAAATATACTTCTAATCCATTTGACATGAAATAATCCGCGGCTTCTAATGCTTGTTTACGTGCATCCATATCTAAACAAATATATATTTCTTTAACACCTTTTTCGACAATACGTTTTTTAAGAGTATTTGATATTGTTTTACCAAACAATGGAATTGCATTACGTTTAATTGCAATTGCATCAAATGCACCTTCTACTAATATAATTGGCATATTCCAATTAATATGTAATTCAAATCCTACAATATCTTTTGATGCATTTGGATTCTTATGTTTATAATCAGTATCATAATATGCACGTCCTACAAAATAGTTTAAACTACCATTTGCATCATAACTTGGAATAATTATTTTACCATTATATAATCCATTGGTACAATATCCTATTCTATATTTAAGTATATCATATATAGTAATACCTCTATTCTTTAAATAATATATAGCATTACGATACTCCGGAGATTTTGTATCAATTTTCCATAATGGTTTATATTCTTCGGGTAATTGTATAACAGGTGTATCTGTTGTTGTTTTTGTAGGACGGTATTCAACGTCATCGAGTAATTGAATTAACCGCGATATTTTTTCTCGTTGGACATTTAACTTACGAAATAATACAGTTAATTTTCTTCCAGCGGCATTACATACCCAACAATGCCAATGTTGAGAAACAACATTAACTTCCATTTTCTTTTTAGTAGTAGGACAGAAAGGACAATGAAATGCAATATTATCATTAGAGTTTATTTTACCTTTACCTAATACGGATTCTAAAAGTGTAATTACAGAGAATTTGCTCATTAATATTATATTAATATATTAGCATTGTCATATACTATAACAATGTTTCATTTCAAGATTAACTTTCATGAAAATTTAATTATACATTGAATATATCAAAAATATTTCGTAAGATCAACCTTTTAACCAACTTTCTGGTATACTTTTTTCTGCCCATGGAATTCCATGTTTATCACAAAAATCACCATATGTTGTTTTTGAACCTTTACGTATTTTTGTACGAGCTGATTGAAATACTATTCGTATATCTAATTCTGGATGTTGTTTTTTAATTAGTAAATGTTTTTTACGGTCTTCTAAAACCCAACGACCTTTTGTCTCAACTAAAATTCCATTTGGTAAAGTAAAATCAATTGTATAAGTATGTTTTGTTTCTGGTTTGATATATTTTATAACCGTATCTTCATATCCAAATTTAACTTCTGCTTCATTTAATTGAGCTGATACTCGATGTTCAAATCCACTTCTATAACCGTGTTTAATTGCGTTTGCACGTATCTTAGATTTACGTTTCCATGCCATAACTTGTTCCTATTTAATATAAATATGTTAGTAGTCCCAACGAACGATAAAATTCATATCAATATCATCACGTTTTTGCACCGGTTGAGCTAATTTTGAAACTGCTAATAATTGAGCTTTATCATTATATAATCCAATTGTAGTAATATATGGATTAACTTGTTTTGATGTAAACATAGTTTTACGTGTATCTCCTGGTAATGCATGCCCTTCTTCTGTTTGAGATAAAATTTTATTTGTAGCAGGCGTGAATGTGGCAGTAGGATTCATCGAAACATTGAATTGATCTTTTGGTACACGTACTAGTACTTCATTTTCATATATAGTATGAGTACCTTTATATGAAACATTAAATGTATTACCGAAACCACCGGATCCGGTATTATATTTTGACATAGGCGATGAAATTACCATTTCGCCATTACGGTAAAATACATTACCCGCTACATTTGTTTGAAATAATGAACCAGATAAATAATGACGATTTGATAGTGAATTAATTTCTGTATTGGATACCGCATAATCATACATACGAATTTCTGCTATATAATTATCATTTGTTATACTTTGACTTCCAGAAATAAAATTACCTATTATAATATCATCATTATTTGATGTTACACCTATAGGTAATGATCCTGATGTAGTACCTGCAGAATTTCCATTAACAAACATTTGACATAATGAAGCTGAATTACGTATACATACATGCTGCCATTCTAAATTCGATGATATATAATTTGCAGCTGATGATGATATATGAAGTTCACGCGTACCATCAGATGCATGAAAATGAACAGAGCCTGATAGTCCATTACCTGCAGGCCTAGCAACACCAATTACAAATGGTGTACGTATGTTAGAGTAAGATGATGTAATACTTGGCATATTAACCGTCTTATCGCGATATTTAGTTAAACTATTTCTTTTATCAATATAAAGTTGTTTACGTACACCACCTTTTGATATAATAGGTCTATTTTTGACTACTGAATTATATATCCAGAATGATATAGACCAATCATCGTAATAATTAAATTTATTAAATGTTTCCTCATGAGGAACACGTATAAACGTTTTATTATTAGTTTTAAATGAATTACCAGAAGTTTGAGTTACACCACCGGTCATATTTATACCAATACCATCTTCTTCTTTAAAATTGCTAGTTTTATATTGTTTTTGTACCGGGCCTTTATTACCAAATTCTTTATTAAATGACATATGAAAAATATTACGGCTAGATGATGCAAAACTAGCTGTTGATATTATGGTATCACGTAAATTACCGTAACCATCATCTTGTAATGTATATGAATGTCCATTAGTAAATGTTCCTGTAACTGTACCCGGTTTAATACGTTCACCTACTTCTAAATATGGCGCAACTAAACATGATGCTGATTCATATAAATGTTTTTCCGTAACAGTTGCGTTAGTTAATTCATTAGATTTAACTGGGTTATACGGATCTCCATAATACCTATGATCTAAACTATGCCAAATCACATGTTGATTTGTACCATCTAATGAATTGACTGGAAAGGTTTCTGCTGCATGTCCTATATTAATTGGTAATTTACGATATATACCATTATGATGAACATATCCAGATGATGTAGTAAATGCAGTGCTAGTTATTCGATATGTTTTATATGATTTAAATGCTCGTCGCTGAAAATCATTTGATCGTATTGGTCTGAAAACACTTGGAATAACTGGCATATCATATCATTTATTATTTTAAAAATCTAATTTTACTTTTATTAACGCTTCTCTAGTGTAATTTTTCAATAAAGGCTGACTTAATTTAGCGATTGCTAATAACTCTCGTCTATCATTATATAATCCAACTGATGTAATAAAAGTTTGAGGATCATTTTTAAATGAATTAAAAGATAATTGACCTAATGATCCAGTAACAAAAGAAGGATTATTGGAATAATTAAATTCAGCATTTTTAGCTCTAACAAAGTAATATGTTGATTTAACTGCTTCCGCGGAACGAGCCTGAATACCACCAGTAATAGATCCGCCTACTACTCCAGCTGAACTAGAAATTGATGTAAATAATTTTACAGCATTTTCACCTTGTATTTGAGAACCAGTAACAGTATGGAAATTAACTCCTCCAGATGCATGTACTTTATCTAATTGTCGAGCATCTAATATTGCAACACCATGTTGTGGATATAATAATCCGTAATTTACAGTATCACCGCTATTTAAATACATACCTGCTCCATCTAATGAACCAGATACTATATTATAAACTTGACCTGATTCTCCTAAAGTAGCAGATGTTAATGACGAATCATCAATTAATTGTATATATAAATCTTTACCAGCTATTTTTACATGAGATCCAGTATGAGCAGCATTTGGTACCGATGGTCCTAATGAACCAGATAATTGAGCTAATGTTATTTCAAAATTTCCTGGATCTACTTTTTCTCGCATACGTGCGCGGTTAAAATTTAATACATAAATTGAATCTGTATCTGATCCATTAATGGTAAACTTTTTATCATCTGGCCCTAATAATACTTGAGCATATTGTTTATAAATTGCTCTAGATGGTGTATCATTATTTAAACTACCTGCAGCATCTTTAGACCCAGAACCATTAAAATGTCCATATGCTAAAGATAATTCTACATTTGCAGAAGAATTAGAAGCAGGATCTCCGGTACTATAAATTTCCTGATAATATGTTTTTTGAATATCTGTTAAATTTGAAGATGTAAACATACTTGTTAAACTTGCAACATTACCAGCAAATAATCCACGCGTTACAGTTTCAACATTATTAGCTAATACATCATCAACAACATCAAACCGAGTATATATTTTTCCTAATCTAGATGTACGAGCTTCGGCTTCGCGTTGTGCTATTATTTCATCAGCTAATTCCTGCGCACGTTCTTCTATCGATATACTACTTATTCGAGTAGGAACCGGTGCCTTTTGACGTTGACGGGTAGGTTCTGGTGAAGTAGCTCGTACCGGAGTTGCTTGCCGAGGTGCTTTATTTGCAGCACGCGCACCTCTAAAATTTGATCTATAAGTTCGTCTAGCCATTTTTATTATCCTTTATCTTGTACGAGTACGATTGCCTCTATTTTTAATCGTCGATACGCTTAATTTTTTAACTGTTAAATCAATTGAAACTCTACCACCTGTTTCATTTCCAATAATTATTATAGTAGCTGTTTTATTTGAATCAAATTGTTCTTTTGCAATTACTTCAAATTCCATACCTTGTATAGTTACACTTTGAGCCGCCTCAGAATCTCCTATAAATTGAGGAACTGATGCCGATGCTCCATCACCGCCAACTGTTTGAGTAGCTCTAATTTCAGCTACATCAGAATCTGATAATATTGCTGTATAACCAAATTGTCTATTACCACCAGAAAAATTAACCGTATCAGGTTTAATAACAGTAGTTTGGTTAGATTGCAATGTTATAGCTGTTTGTCCTACAGATACTACCGGTATACGTGCAGTACCTTTTGGTAATGTAACTAATTTATGTTTCATCATCTGTGTTTCATCTGGCAATGCTTCTAACATTGGTAAATTTTCTATTGCTGCACCATAAAATGCAGTACCACTAGGATGTTCTGGATTATATAAATCATAATCAATTTCATCATCTGCTAATGCAAATTGTGTAATTACAAATTCATCACGTCCACGTGCTAACAATTCTCTACCTTTTTTTGTCAGAATTGCATCAATTGTTATTGAACTATTATTTAAATATCCCATATCTTATCCTACTTTTTAATAAATATGCTTATTGGTAAATTTACCATGCCTTTACTCTACACGTAATGTTCCTACACCATCTGGTGGTGGCGTTTCATTATAAATTAATTGATTAGGATTAACAGAATACACTTCAATAATTGGTTTAAAATCTAATTGAGGATATATTGATGCTTGGTTAATTCCTGGCCCGGTTATTTTACTACCTGCATATTTTTGATTTTCTGGCATTATGAAAACATCATCGCGATATGTTCCTGCCGCAGATGATCTGCTAAAATATTGTCCTACCGATGCACTTTCAGGTGAACTATAAAAAAATGTTTCAGTTGTGTATATATCACTAGTCCTAGAATTTAAAACAAATCCTTCATTAACAGACCCGGTATGGCTACCAGTTTGTGAAACTTGTACATTTATTAAATAATTGCTATCAACATAACCATTCGACGCTGTTTGATATATCGATATTCCAGATATTATACTTTCATCAAATGATATAGAAGCTTCATAATTAATACTTTCTGCGCTTGAGCTAGGTATTTGTTCTGGTATTAATGCATCATACTGTGGATTGGTAAATTCTGGTTGTCTTACTAATCTAACTTTTGCTCTTTCAATTGCATGTGGTTCTACTAATAATCCCATGGCTTCATCTGCTCGTTCTGGTAATAATTGTTTCATTTGATCGAATAAAGCAAAATCAAATTGACTGAAAATTCTTATAAAAGCATTAACATCATTTCTATCAGTATATTTTTTCCAGTATTCTTTTGAAAAAGAATCTAAATCAGGATAATCAATTTTAAATTGGTCTTCTGGATTTCCTATAAAATTATCAACATCAACATCACCAGTTTGATTAAAAATATCTTTATTAATTTGATCTGCCATGGAATAGAATAAACCTATACGGTTTGTATCAATTGGAGCTCTATCAAATCTAGAACGTTCTGCATTTTGTACCGGTGATAAATTATTAATTAATTGGTTATCTTCTAAACGTATTTTTTGTGATCTAGGTAAACTACCACCGATTGATACACCTTGTATATAATACGTTTCATTAACTGGTACAAAGTTACCACGTATTTCACTGACAGGAGTTTGGAATCCGCTAGCGGATGCATATGTATTATTTTGATCTGTAAATGGTGGTGAAAAATCTTGTATTGCTTGATTTGGATGACTCGATGTAAATCGATAATTACTAGGAGCTCCAGAACAATCGAATGTTTTTAAATCTGTACCAAAAGGATAATGTCGTATCAATGTATCAAATGATGAAGTAGGAGAAATGCTAGACACATACGAAGTTGGATTAAATGTATGTAAATCAAAACTAACATCATTTACCACCTCGAGCCAACTTCGGTATTCTTGCATAGAACCAGTAAATGTACCAGGAAATATATTTGAATATCTATCATTATTTGTTATAGGATTTCCATTATAAATACTAGCACTATTAATAGGAGCTCCAAATGAAGCTGATAAAGTAGCTTTAACTGCATACGTATCAATGCCATTAATTTCTCCTCCTAACCGTAATATATGAGAATTTGTTCCATCTGAAGCTGATGCCCACATTTGATGTGTATCTACTGATGGTGTTAAATTAATACTAGCTGAATGTACAATTTTATTTGTAATATAATCAGATGCTTGCTGACATCTAACAGTATATGTAGTATCGGTATTTGAACTAGTATTATATGTATCAATTCCAACACTTAAATTCCAAAGATTACCATCATATACTGGAAAGTAATTTGTCATTGATGCGGATGCTTTACCAGCACCAGTCGGCATTACAAAATGTAGTCTTCCATATTTATCACTTCCAGAATATGAACTAGTATATTGCAGCGCTATAGCCCATGATTGAATCGAATCATTAATACGATTACTCATTAAAGCCATATTCTGTTTTTTATCTGGACGGAATCTTAATTCATGAGTTAATATTGGAATTTCACCTCTATCAATTCCCCATGTTCCGATACTACTTGAAACCCAATTATTAGGAATTTCTAAATGTGCATCAGAATCAAAATGTAATGCATATACAAAACGATCTTCGATAATTGCCGGTACATCATCTGCAACTTTAGGACCTCCATATTCTCTTATAGAAAGTAAAGTCTGCGGGATACCATATATATTTAATAAAGCTTTTAAAGACCTTGTAGTACCTTTAGTTTTAAGTATATACGGTAAATTATTAACTATTCTACGCCAAATATCAGTTGTAATTATTTCATCTGATTTAGAAAATAATGATCCAGTACTAGCAAATTGTCCAGAACCAGATGATACACCTAATTTATACTGCCATAATGCTGAAGCTTGATTACCATCTGATAAATTCCATCCTAATGATTTCGCAACTTGATATAATACATGTTTATTTTGCCCTAATTCTGGATGTTCTTCTGGTTTATATATTTTTGATAAATTATTAATATATGAATATATAATATCATAATGATGTCCTATCATATTAACAAATAATTCATATTGAGAATTATTTTCATCTCGCCGTATATGTTCTGGTATTGTTTTTTGTAACGAATTATTATTCTCTGAATCGTATAATGAAGCTGTAGCAGATACATTTGTATACCAATTGGTTGCCAATGGTGAAGTTGTAGTATGCAAAACATATTTACCATCAGATATATATTTAGGCCATGATGGAATACGATATAATTGTGATCCTATACGCCCACCTTCTATTTCATATTCTTCCGATTCATACATTGTTTGATGCGTAAATAAACTAGACGTTGGTTCATGGTATAACCATCGTTCGAAACCATCAAATGATCCTATAACATCATTTTTTCTATTAGTATTTATAGCCACATTATTTTGCAATGCAGAAATATCCGATCCAGAAGTATCGTTTAATATACTAATACGATTATCATAATATTCAATTAATTCTAATTTATATTTAAAATTTGCAACACGTTCTTTAGCAGATGAAAACTGTATAAAATTATTAAGTCCGGAATAATCTATCCCTAATTTTACACCTGATAAAGATCCGGAAAACATTTTATCAATAATATTTTGAGATGTAGCTGTATTTGCATTTAATAATGAATTCCATGATTCAAAATCTGTTTCTGTAATAGTACCATATGACGTTTCAATATTAAAGTTTGGTCCAAGTAATTCTGTATATGAATCAAAACCTTTATCTTCTGAACTTATAGTTATAGTATCATTAAATGTATCTGCAATTTCATCGACAATCCAAGCAGATTGGCCTTCTTCAATGTCTGCCGGTAACGGTTCTAATAATCGTATTATTAATTCATCATCAATTACTATTTGATTAATAATTTTTACAAGTTGATCATCACCAAAATTTAATACGGGTTCTGCATCGACAGTTAAATTATCAACAAATTCTTGTAACATTCCGTCATGATTTTCAGGATCATCAACTACCACATGTTCAAGTTTTAATTCACGGCGATCTGGAGATATCTCTTTAAGGAATATCATTGGGAAATCTACAGAGCCTAATAATGGATTATATATGTTTATATTAACATCAAATTTTCCTCGACGAATATTAAAAGAATTTAAAACTGCATTATGATTTACAAGAAGTGTTGATGTATCAAATAAATGATTTTCAATAACACCGCCTACAATATACCGAGGAGAATCTCCTGGTGTATAATAATGACATTCAACTATGCCATCTTTAATTAAAACATCTTCTATATTATTTATGATATTTTTTGCCATTTATCTTCCTAATCGTCTCACGTTTCGAACTTGAGATACTACACGTTCCGGTAAATTATTACGATCTATGAGTACTGATCTTCTTACATTAGGTTCAGATTGTTGACTAGAATTATTTGATACTAAATCATTCCAACCAGCATACTCATCATAATACAACTCAGATCCTTCCGGTTCATATGGCTGCATATATTCTAAATCAAATACTTCATTGTTTGTTGTATTAATATATCGTTGATATCTAGCAACTTGTACATAATCTGTATTACTTATACCACGACGACCTCCTTCATCATATTCATAATGATTGAAATCATTCCAAACTGGCGAACTTAATCCATCATCTTGTAAATTAGTAATCACCCCTTCATCGATCATTACATTTAATATTGAATTATCATCATACCAGTCTGCTGTTGCATCATAATCTAATCCTAAACCATTAATATGATTATAATATTCTAATGTGGTTGACTCTGGAAAAGGCCGCCCGTTCTGTGTAGTTGCATATGCAATAGATCTCCATTCACCGTAAATCATCATTCTTACAGATTCTACTATAATATCAGCATTAAAATCATTTAATACAATCATTTCGCCTTCATATTGCGCACGAAGTTTTTCTAAATATGTTTGTTTCTGATATACTTGTTCATCATAATCATTACCATCAATATAATCTCCTGGATCTCTAAAGAATGGAAAAGCCGGCTTATAACCAGATTCAAAACGAATAACATTATTATATTCTGATAACCGGGATGCCAATTCATTTAAATCATCATATATAAATTCATCTATATTTGTTTGAATACGTATTGCATTATATGTTAGTCCACGTTCTACTAACATTACCTCTAACGTTTTATAATCAGGAATTAGTATAGGTTCTATATTACCAGACTTTAAAGCAATCTGAACTTCATTATTAATTAATGCATCATGGAAATCGCCAGATAATTTTACATCAGAAATAAATTCATCTGTACTTATATCGGTACCGACTCCAACTATAGTATCAAAAAATTCAAACTCTGAATCTAACTTACCTTGTATGCGAGTCTGTACTAATTTATATTCTCTATATTTCGATCGATCTATCATTAATTAATAACCTTAAAATAAAAATCGTCAAATACTTGTATATCATCGCCGCCATCTCTTTCAATCTTTAATTCTATTTGATAATATCGTTCTGGCATAAATGAATCCATTCTTAATTTAAAGAAACTACCATTTACATCACAGTCAATTTTAGTTCCTAATACATCATATGAAATAATAGTTTCTTTAGTCTCAGTATCTAAAATTTTATAAAATGATGATGTAGGTAATCGTTCTCCAGTTAAATAATATGAGGATGTTACATATGTCTTTGATGGAAATTCTGGACGTACGCCTAATCTAAACTTCGCTATTTCTGATGTTTTATATTCTGATTTTATATTTTTAAAATATGGAACATATGAGTCGGATGTGATTTGAGCAGAAGATGTATTTGTAAATAATGTATTATCCCATATTACTTCTAATCTTGGTACAAAAATAGTATGCGATTCTCTACCAAAAAATTTAATTGAACCTAACACATCACCAGATAATTCATCATCCTTTGTACGTTTAATTATAAATCCATGATTAGAAATATTACCTTTAACCCAATTATTTACTATATCAGTTACATCCATACGTATATCAGGTATCTGATTTTCAAATGATTGAGATGCTTCATATAATGAACCGGTAATCCATGTACCACCACCTAAATGTTTTTCAGTAGCTGATGGTTGCCAATTATATTGAGCAGACCCCGTTCTCCAATATGTTGCTTGATCTTTTGAGTTTCGATAATACCATGATGCACCATTTGTTGTTTTAGGAGTATCATTTTTATATCCATTTCCATTTTCCCATGATTGTGATATTGGAAATGCTTGTAAATTATATGTTTGTAACAAATCAGAAGCATCTGACGATCTTAAAGATAGATATATAGAAGCAGATGTATTACCGGTACCAATTGGTGGAATTTTCCCATTAGTAACAGCTGTGGTTAAATTAGTAATTTCCGAACCAAAATCGATTAATATTCTAGAATTATATGTCTTGTTACGAATCTTACCTTCAATTTTAGAACCAGATACATTTTTTGTTAATTCTAAAATTTGGTCAATACCAGAATTTTGTTCTGGGTACCGTTCGTATAAAGTCGCATCCTTTTCTGCATAAAATATTCTATACATTTAATCTCCTTAAGGTTTAATCACCCTTCCTTTTATATCATCATTTGGATATTTTATTTCAAATATACAAGGATCTAAAGAAGGATATAAAATATTATTTTTAATAGCTGATTTTACGTCATAAATATTTGAAGAATATACACCACCTACTTTATTTGTAAAATCAAAATCTACAACACTTTGTACGCCATTAACTTTATCAAGCGATGAAATCAGGCTAGAAATATCAATCGGTCCATTTATTTGCATTCTTTCATTTGATAATAATGTTTTTAGTTTTGCAATACATGCAAGTATTACTTCATTACTGTTAAAATTAGGACGTGTAATAATTTCAAAGTCAACAGCTAAATTAATTATAAATGCTGTTTTACAATTTATAGCATCTGTTAACATACGATATTGTGATATATAAGTTCTTATATTCTCTTTAAGAGCCTGATTCGCTTCGACAAATTGACCGGACGTGTTATATGCTAACAAATATAAATTTAACGCATATGGATTATCAATTATATCAGATGGATATGTTTGATCTGATACGTTAATTTGAGTATCTCCTACAATATATGCTTTTGCAACCGAACCAAATCGTGATGGCATGGCATATACTCTTGCAATATAATCTTCTCTAGTAATTGCTCTATTTTGAGCCGCAAATGCTGCCATGGCATTTTGACGAATACTTTCGATATTATCTTTAGATTTCCCACCAGTTGCTGGTTCTGAATTTGTAACAGCAACTGATTGTTTTGAATCTGATAAATCTACTATATTTGTTTCATTTAAATATGATATAGAATTTATCTTTGTTATCGAATTAACTCCTACATTATCTGTTACAGCTCCTCCTACGGTATAACGCACTGTTAATGTAGTATTTGAAGGAGCTATACCATATGTACTAGTATATAAAAAATTAGTAGGATCAATCGAATCAGTTGTTGTTCTCTTAAGGTATTCTAATCCCATTCCAACATTTTTTGGATTAGGAATAATTTCTTCATCTAAATCAGAAGAAATGCCAGATCCGAATTGTATCTCTAAACGATTATCATCACGTAACCGAGTAATAAATCTTCTAGGTGTTTTACGCAGTTTTAAGATATAAGGTACAGTAGATCTAAATTTAGATAAAGTTGGATCATTAAATGGTATATTTGCAATATCTTCAAAAATAGTATCTTGTGCTAAATAATCAACGTTATACCAATTATTACCTGCAGAATCTATTATACTTACAATATCAATTACATTTGTATCTGGCAATGTTATTCGATCATATGGTTTAGGACTATCAAACGAAAATTCCAATTGTTTTATTTCACCAGATTCAACACTAACTTGTTTCTTTAAAAGATATCGAGCAACATTTTTATCTCCATCAATTTCATATACAGATATTTCTGGATCATCGTTAAAATCAATTGGCTGTACTGTTCTAAATTTTACACCTTCTTCACTTTCTAATTCCATATTAGAGTCAATTGATAAAGCATATGACATATCAGGCGCCGCATTTTCTCCGGAACCAGATGCAATTACTAATTGAAACACATCTAATTTAGATGTTGCTGGTGAATTTAATTTTGGTTTATATCCAAAAAGATGAGATAAAGCTAATACATTAGAATCTTCTTGCGCTGAATTTAGTAATGATTCGCGGAAAGATGTATCTGTATAGTATGATAATACATCACCAACATATGATGCCATTTCTATAAACATCATACCAGGAGAAGATTCGTTAAAATCTTGATATGTATCCGGAAAATAATTTTTTGCAAAGTTTATTAAATTTTGTCTAAACTGAGCAAAATCTTTATTTAAATATTTCACATCTTTTTTAATTAAATCGCTCATGAGTTAACCTTTCCTTAATATACTCTACTAATTTGTTGTAATTCTAATGACGGAGTTGCATCCGATACAGTAAAATCATTTTCTGATGCTAATATATTAATTACCATTTCTGAACCAATATTAGTTATTGTAAATTTTAACATAATTGATAATGCATGCATATCAGTACTACTAGATATAACAACATCATTTACATTGATATATGGTAACCAATATTCAATATCTTCTATTAAACTATCTTTAAGAGTTAATCGCAAATCATCAACATTATTTTGAAAAAGAGTATCATAAATATTAGTACCAAAATTAGGTTGCATATATCGTTCACCTTTACGTGTTAACAACAAATTTTTTAAATTTGAAACAACTTGATCTTGTGTAGTATATGATTGAGCAAATACTATACCACCAGCAATGCTGCCAGATGCATAATTCGAAGTAACAGGTTTTGATTTACTAGAATTATTAAACGGTAACATAATACCGATAGCTACATCCGGTGATTCGTTACGTGGTTGGTATTTATATACTGGTCTAGCCATTATTTACCACGCTTTTTATCTATAGCTTTCATTAATGCGGAATAATCTTTTGTCATAGCATTCATTGTGGATGCTACTGATTGATTATTCATATTAATTGCCTCTCCATTAATACCTGTCGTCGTTAATGGAGCAGTAGGTCCTGCATTCATACCAAAAGCATCTGCCATTTCAGATTTAAAATTCATCGTATTCCAATCTAATTGTTCCTGAGATGGAACAGTATTAGCTGTTTCATTTAATAAATCATTTAACATTGAATTTTTTGTAAACTGTTTTTTAGCAATCGGACGATTTGGCATTGGATTTTCTGTAATTTCAGATAAATTCATACCATGGTTGATAATTTGATTATGGCTAACTTTTTGTTCATTCAATACTTCACGTACTGCTCCTCGAACTTCTTCTTTTATAATTTTTCGTAATAACTTTACAAATGATTTTGAGCTCATAGTATTATCCTTTTTAATAAATATGTTACATTAATAAATTAGGTTGATAATTAATTGAATTGATCTAATCGTATTTGGTATTCATCTGTATCATATGATGTAATTTCACGCGTTGCTTGAGTAATAGATGATTGAACTGCAGATCTAACTTCTGTTTTAGCATTTAGAATAATTTGATCAATATCTACTCCTTGATCTTTTGCTTCATCTTTAATCTTTTTTGAAAGAAATGGAATATTCCATGTAGGTATAGTAGTTCCAAATGGAGTAAAAATTGATTTACCTAAAGTCCAATTTATGTAAATAGCTTTTGCTAATGCATCACATAAAAATTTTTTGTCTTGTTTTAAATCACGTACAATATCATATAATGGCTGAGTACCTTTAAGAGGAGGTGGAGCAATTCCAGTAAATAATCCAGTTGATATAGGAGACATTCCATTTGCATTTTGTTTAGCAAATGTATTTACCGCATCTTCAATACCTTTAACTTTGCCATATATACGTGCTGAGTTATATGCACGCATTGCAGGAATGATACCAGTAGCCGCGCCTAATGTAGGAGGAATAATAGTCAATGAGAATTTAGCCAGTACAATACCTAATTTTAGACCATTTAATGGACTATTATTATCTATTATTCCTTGAAGCTCAGCTGAAAGCCATGATGGTTTATTCATTATTGTTTCATTAGTTTTATCTCTGTTAATATCTTTGCAAAGTCAGCAATGTTTATAGGTGGACCAGAAGGGCCAACACCAGTAGGATGTGTCATCTTAGTTATTGCAGTTACTAATGCTTCTAATTGAGTTACTAAATTATCAACATCTACAGACCAATTTGGAGTTGCTAACTTAATATCTTTTTTAGATGCTAATATTAATTCATCTTCTCGTGCATTAAATATTAATCGATTAGATGATATAATTACTTGAGGGTTTTTATACGAAGATAAAGGTTTAGTTTTTTGACCAATTTTTTGTTGAGCCAATTTTAAATTATTTATTTTTTGCGTTGAAGATAAATAAATTAAACTTGCATCTTTATCCGGATTTTCTATGGTGTAATAATCATCTTTTGTAGCACCGTCAATACCACATGTCAATGCAATAAACGGGTCGCCTACTGTTGATCCTTCCCATATAGGAGATTGTAAATATTTATCTAACTTTTTATGAGTACTAGAAAATCTTAATGATGATCCAAATCTGCCTTGTAATATTGTATCTCCTTGATATGGTTGTATAGTAACTATATCTTTTTCTTCAAATGATATCTGTTCTGGCTTTTTTGATTTAGAAGTAGAAGATATTCCAGATGTGGAATATGAATTTGATTTAGCTTTAGTATCTTGAATAAATGGCATAATGCCATTATTAACTTGGCCATGTGTATTTACATATGGTAAATAATAATATTGTTCTTTTTTTGTATTAGGAGTTTTACCATCAATGGCAGAAAATATAATTACTTGTTCACCATATAATGGTACATTTAAATAATTTGGATTTGCTGGCAAAGCAATTACTTCGCTAGCTAATGCAGTTGTTGAACTACGTAATCGCACACGTACAGATCCAGGAAGTAAATCTATATTATTTTTATCCTGAAATTTATCATATTGAATTTTATCATCTGTCTGTACTACTTGACCGATCTGTAGATTTATATTGTTCGGCATTATTTTCCTTATTATCTGCTTGCAATTTTTTAACTTCAGATTCTGCTTCTTCTAATAATTGTCGACGTTCTTCATCGGATAAACCAAACTCACTATCATCGGATTCTTTATTTGTAGCAGATATTAAACGTTGTACAACTGCGGCTAATTTTACTAAGGCATCATCGTTTTTAACAGATACTTCTAGATAATCTTTTATCATGGGAACTAATACAGAGGCATCACCAGTATTTTTAATTAATGGTTGTAGTTCTTTTATCAATCCATCGATCTGTCTAGACTTCTTTTTTGAATTATGATAAATATCACGCATCAAATCAGAAAAATTTGTTCCATTAAATAATTCAAATTCTGTACTCATGATAATCCTTTTATATAAATATCAAAGATTTGTTGAATCGACTATATGACCTGATTTACGATAAACAGTATACATTTTCATATAATCTCGTTTCATTACATTGAGTACTTTTGTAATATTTTGTGTTTTTAATCCGGTACGTTCTCTAATTAGAATATATAATGCCTTTTTATTAAAGTTTTCTATATTCTCTCGTATTCTAAATAATTCAAGTATTGTATCGGCTACAATGATATCACGTTTATTAACAAATATTGTATTAATATGAGTATCATACCAATTGACCCATAAATCGGTAAAATCTCGTAACGATTCTTGATGATCATTTAATGATACCTCTGCACTAATATTTCTATTAGCATCTATCTCAGATGGTTCACTACGTAATTTTAATTTTGCATAATTTGCATTATTTTGTATAATAAGATAATTTTTAGCAACAATAGAAAAATAAGAAAAAGCTTTTCCTTTCCCTTCTTGATACTTTCCTATTTTTTCTGTTAAAAATGCTACTACTTCTGCTTTAACATCTTCATAAGGTACATCAAAATACGAAAATCTAAATGTATGATAAATATTTTCTACTAATTTATTAAAAGGATAATTAATATGCTCACGAAATACTTTATTACGTTTAGCATAACTAGATTCTTTATTATATGCAATAATCGCTTGATCTGTCATGTATGTGAAATACATATTTTTTGTAGGTTTTCTACCACGACGTTTTTTTGGACCATTCGATTCTATATCTGATAATTCTTTTTCTAACCATTCATAAAATTTATCAACTGGGCTAAGTGTTTCCATTAAAATCCTTTATTGAGGTTTTCAATTATATCACGCAATTCATCAAATATAAATCCGGTTTCATCATCTGATTCAAAAGATCCTAATCGGTCAATTTGTTTTAATTTTGAATTAGATTCGTTCATTCGCGACTTTAAAGTTGTAAAAAATTGATAATATTCTGTATTTGAATTTTCTAATTCTTCAATATATGATTCGTTAGCTTCTTGTTTACGTATTTGATTAAAATTTACAAATACCGAAATTAGTAATAGTACTGATAATATTATAATTGTTGTTATCATATTAATCTCCAAATAAATCGTTAAACATTTTATTAGCATTGATTTGTGTTTGCGGATTTGTTATTTTCTTTTTAGGTGTATTAGTAGTAATAGGTTTATTATTATTCCAACGCTCATACTCTATCCTCGCTGCCATACAATCAGCTTGGTGCATTACATACCCTAAATTAGTTTTTAATTTAGCATCTGCGGATCTAGAAATAAAATATGGTTTATTGGAATCATCATATAATCCATCTGTTAATTTAATACCTAACATTTCATTCCATGATATTTCTATTCCATAATGTTGTAATAACCAAATAGATAAGTCATTTACTAATGTAAATGGATTATTAGGATTAATTTTATATTCTTTGCCTTGATTCTTTCTATGCCATTCAGAGTCATTCCATTGATAAACTTCGTTACCATCTCCTGGAAATCCCATTTTACCAATATCATGATTTAATGCAGTAAAAATAAGTTCTTCGCGCGTATAACCAGACATATCAGCTTCCATATCCGTCCATAAGTCATATACCTTTTTAGCACATTTTATTACACGTAAAACATGTTCAACATAACCGCCAGCAAAGGCATTATGAAAATGGCTATAAGAAGAAGCTGGAGCCATAGCCATGCGGTCTTCTAAATCAGTATACATTGCTAATAATTTATCTTTACGAGTTCCTGTAAATTCTGTTTTTATGACGTTTAATAATTCGTCCCAATTCTGTGCTATTTGATCGGCTGTTAATTTCATATTATTGTATCAATTACGTTATATTCTTTTAATTGTTCCGCGGTTAAGTATAAATCTGATTTCATATTATCTTTCCACCAAGCTTGGTCTTTATTAGTTTTTTCTGCTAATATATCATATATAGTCTTTTCTATATTCTTTACGTTATCTAAGTATGCAGATATATCACTCATTTTACCTCCTAAGAAACTAGATGATTGATGAAACATAACTGTTGAACGTTTACTCATCATTCTTGTACCAGTACCACATGATAAAATAATAGCCGCCGCGGAAAAGGCTCTACCTCTACAAATTGTATTCACTTTAACATCTAATGATTCAATATAATCAATAATACCTAACATTTCATGAACATCACCACCTGGAGAATTGATCATTAAATTAACAGGTGCTGTTTTATCTTCACGATTTTGCAATAAACTACGCATACGTATAATAAGATCTGTTAATGTAGTATCAGTTATTTCATCATTAAGAAATATTATTGAATCATTATAATCAACTAATGTAGCTAATTGATTATGTAAGGCCTCATACAATGAGCCATTTTCTTTTTCATCTTCTTGCTCCACCGGCTGCGTAGCATTTTCATCGTATATACTCATCTATTACCTTTTATTAATTTATTAAATATAAAGAATTTTTTTCGTAGATCAAAAGATTATCTAATCTTTTTCAATTGGCGTTCTAATTTTTTCAATTGTGATTGCCCCGATTTAATATCCTTTTTAAACCGTGCCTTCTTTACATCACCTCTAACCAATGCCATTTGTTCTAAAATAGCCTGTCTTAAATTAGCCTTTTCACCTTTTGACATTTTACGTTTAGATTGTTTAGGTTCAATTTTAGTAGCAGCTTTAGTACCTTTTAATTTTTTCTGCTCTACACCTTTATGAAATACGTTGCCATCTTTATCAACAAACTCTTTCATAAATTGCCAACCACGCGGTCTTCCTTTTGAGACATAACCTTTTCTCATTTCTGGCGGTGGTACAGTTTTACCAGTACATTTAGAACATAGCACTGCCGTTGTATTTTCAGTAACCTTAACCCATTGTTTACATCGATTAAGAGATTTCAAATGTTCCCATGCAAAATAAGATTCATCTGCAATACTATTTCTGCAAATCATTTCTCGTTGATTATCTCGAGTGCGAGATTTAAATTTGTGTGTAACTTTTTTCTTTCTAGCCATAATTTATTTATTTATTAATACCAATAACCATTGCCCCGATTTGGGCCTTTCTTATCTTTTTCATCGTATATATCTTCCTTGTAATGTAATCCATCATTACCATTCTGTCCAATAACATCCATACGCTTTTCATCTTGATCTGTAATTTGTATATTTTTATCCTTTTCTAATTCATCTTCCCAATGTTTTAATTCATCAACATCTGCTGGATCAAAATGATTGTTATCTTTTAAAGAATATGATACACCCCATTCTGCACCTTCTGGCAGACTACCTTCTACTCTACGTTCTAATTCACGGTTACGTGTTTTAAAATAATCTTCTTTTTTACTTTTAACAGTTATTTGAGAAAATGCAAAGTTTGCAGCTACAACCATTGAGATTGCTAATGGATCAAATACAAAAATAATTAACAATAAAAACCAGTTAATAATTTTATCCATTTCCACATCTAATAAATTTGATAAATATTTTAAAGGTCCTAACTCACGTGCAGTATCATTTCCTATTTGTTGTTCTAATATTTCTACATCTAATTTTGCTATGGAATCTGTAACCGCATTAAAATTAGTTTTTGCTTCCTGTAATTGTGATTGTAATAATTTGCGTTGACGTGAAGATGTTGTAGTTACTAGTTGACCAGTTTCTTTATCTACATATTGTATTGTAATAGGATTACTTAATGCCTCTGACCAAGTTATCACAGATTCTTTTAAATCATTTCGTTGTTCTTCAAATCTTGTTCTTTTTTGATCGATTATAGCTATGCGTTTATCTAAAAATTCTGATTCATTTGCTGTTTCTTGGTACGCCCCAGAAAGGTATCCATATATACCGCCAGATGTTATAACCATTAATATGAATACGGATATAGAAAGATATATTCGTAATACTTTATTTATACTATTCCAATATTGATATAATAAAGACGCTACTACTAGTTTTGCAAATTCTAAAGAACTAGCCATTATAATTACTTGTATACTAGCTCCTGCGAATAATTTACTTAATCCAAATACTGAATAAAATGCTGCAGAGGCAGATACTGCTAGAGCAGATAATGCTATAACAATTGGAAGTAATTTACGTTTCATATTTAACTTGCGGTTACGCGGTCAGTCACAAACTTTAATTTTTGACGGATAGTACGAAATCGATTTCTAGCTTCTAACGGATCAATAGGATTGCCATTCTTTACTGCTTGATCAATAATCATGACCATGTTATCAGTTTCGTCTAGTATTCTTAATACATTTTCTCTATCTTTCATAGTAAAACCTTTTTATTATATTGATAAATATCGCGATAACGTAAAACTGCCAATTCTTTGGCTTTAGCTTCTACTACAATATCTAAATCCATATCATAAGTACGTATCTCATCTTTGATATAATTGGAATGAGCTTGCATACGTATCTTATCTATGTCATGTTTCATTTTAGCAAACGTTGGCCATTCGCTAACTTCGTTAAGTGGAATATTCTGCTTAGCCATTTTAGCTTCAAACTTACGTTGGAACTCATGTCTACGACATTCGCTATAATGAGTACATTGTCTAACATCATCTGGCCATGTACTAGCAGCCATCTGTAATGCTTCGTATTCGCTAAGGCCAGCCGGATGGAACATATGATGATGATAATCAAATGTAATAGGTATGCCAGTCTCGCGATGGAACAGGTCATACAATTGACGCACGCTATACATGGAAGGCTTATCATCATTCTCAACAACTAAACGAGCTCTACATGCTTCAGATAATCGATAATAGTTTTTGATCCATCTGGTTGCAGTAGTCTCGTGGTCACCATAAGCGCCGCCAATATGAATATTGATCTTGTTCTCATGAGATGGTGTATAGCCCATAAGGTCCCATAGTTCGGAATGTCGCTCAAGACCGATAATAGTCTTATCAACAACATGCTCATGCGGAGAACCTAACACATGAAATGGACCTGGATGTGTAGTTAATCGATGACCATGCTCTCGAGCATAGTTACCACATTCTAACAACTTAGCTGCTAACTCATCATACTGAGGAAGTTCATGTAATTCGAATTGATCATGCCATGGCACTAATTCAGAACCTACACGAAATAATTTGATGTTATGGTCTTCGTTCCATTTCAGATAATGTAACAAGTCAGTAGCGTTTAGTAATGCACGCTCACCTAACAATGACAAGTCACGCGTTGGATACCAGCTAGCTTTTCTAGCCGTACGAGAAGTTGTAACTCTACCACCTAACTTTTTTGGCCTCTCGGTTAACGTCATGTTAACACAGGCATAACCTAGTCTTACGTTTTCATTCATATTTTAAATATAAGAAAAATTTTACAAATAAACAAATAATTGATTAGCAATTTCTTCCATTTTCAAAGACATGCTTAACGGTTGGGAATCGTAATGAAAGGCCTCCTTGCTGATTCTTAGTCTCTTCAAAGTACTGAACGGTAATTGTTTTACCAATTAACTCGCTAGGATTTTTCTGGTAACGGATTCGTTGTTCTTGGTTCCATCCAGAACCAACTGCTACTTTATAACCTTTATGCTCAATCCATACCTGAGCTAACATTGGCATTACAACTTCTTTACCTTCTCGGATAACACGGTGGTCTTCAAAATCTAAATCTACAACTTGATATTCTGCATCATGAAACTTTTTAACTTTCAATAAGTTTTGAGTTCTCTTACCTTCATAGCCAACATTCTTTCTTACCATAAGACCTTCATGTCCTAACTTTTCTGCTTCTGCACTTAATTTAGCAAAATGATCATCATCGTTAACTACTACCTGATTTAATACACTTAAATATATAGAACTTTCTATATATGATGTAATCTTAGCAAATCTACCTAATCTACCGGTTAACGGCATTTCACTTGACTTGTTATCAAATTCTGATAAGGTTAAATAATCAAACATCACATATCGAGGATTGTCAATAGTATGATTTTTTCTTTTGATTTGTTTCATGATACCTGGAAAATCTTCATTACCATCTTTGTCCATTAAACAAATTTCTCCATCAAATACAACACCACGAAGTCCCATTTGTTTAACGGCTTCTCGTACCACATTCAATGTTTCAAACTCATTACCTTGACGTGAATAACATTTAACATTACCTTGTATATCGACAATTGTAATACATCGTACGCCATCTAACTTACGAGATGCTAACCATACATCGTTCCAATCAGCTCGTTTAGGATCAAACTTATTAGCTAAGACAACATCAAAGGTTGGAATCAATCCAGGAATAACTTTGTTAATAACTGATGCAGATGCACGAAGTTCCAAATTACGATCAATAATTGAAAAAATTAGATCTTCAAATTGCTCATCTTGTTCTTTAATAAACCCATTTACTAATCCAATTGCATCATGTCCGGTATAATACCTACTATTCAAATCATCTAATATACAGAACAGATCAGCAAAGACTGGAAGTTCATATAAATCGGATCTTTTCTTACAAGTCGCAGAAGTAACATAGTACTTCTTATAGGGGTCATAGGCGTATTTTAAGGCCCGTTTAATGAACTCATCGTTCTTAATAGTACCAATAATAACCTTTTTCTCATTAAGAGAAGAAGTAGCCTTCATTTGGTTAACAAAATCTAATAATCGTTTTAAATCTTTATTCATATCTTAGTATTTATCTATAATTCTATAACTCACTTTTCTACCACAATCTTCATCCCAATCATCCATCCAAAGTTCCATTTTAAGAAATCTTTCTTGAAGTACTTCATGAATTTGTTCTAATTGCTCTTCGGTTAACATTCTCCAATAACCAAATCTTAATTCTACAAATGAAACTACATTTTCATACTTTTCATTATTAAAGGTATCCAATTCTTTTGTAACATTATCGGCGCAAATTTCTACTTCGCATTCCGCAATCTCTTGAATCTTTAATAATCGGTTTAAATTTAATCTTTCCATATCTTTATTTTAATTAATTATCTACTATATAAAAATAAGGAATAGTTCTCACGCTACCAAATCTTTTGGCAGCTTTTTTTAAAAAAGTTTCTTAATGTAAACTTAATGTTTACTTAATATGTTTTAGAGAAAATGTTGTTATATTATAATATGAAAAGAAAAGTAGAAATATCAAAAGGATTATACGTGCTAGTTATGATGGCTGCGTACTTCCTGAGTTTTGTGTAAGTACCGGAACTTCTTCCGGTTCAATTATTGTGGCGTCTTGTATTGTTTCACAGCAATAGAATATGCCATTCTTACGTAATATTATATCTGTACCAAGCCACTTATTTAATACATCAACATTAAATTGAGGCTTTAATTGATACTCTTTAAAGGTACGTTTGATTAAAAGTTTTTGATCACCATGATCGATAAATTGGTAGGACATTTGTAATTAACTTAAAGAAATTGGATTGCACCGGCCTTCCACTTTGAAAGCTTTAAAATACCGGTACATATCCATTTCTGATTTTTTTGTATCTAATGGCATTAGTATAACGCCATCCATAAATAGTTTTAAAACAAAGGCTCGTATTGTTTTAGGACTATCCGAATTTAATTGAACTTCATTTTCAAGAGTAGTAACACATAATCTATAATCACCTGACATAAAGTCTTGTGATGATACTACTGGCATTTTAGGTGTCGATTCAAACTCACTTGACAATCGTTCGATTTGTTTTAACATGGCAGCCTCAGCACCAAACTCCAACGCATCAGATAAAAATTCAATTTTATGAGTTGCATTAATGTTTATGAAAATATCAAATGTATCTTCATCAATATTTAGTTCTGAAAATGTCATATCTATCCAAGTAATAATCCTTTATTAGGATTTGATTTTGATTCTTTCATGAGATCGACTTGATAAAGATTATCAAATTGTTCTGCATTTAATCGTTTAATACCCATAAAATAAGCTCTTGCTTCTGCCTTCGAAGTTTGTTCTGTTGACATAACATAAGATCTATTTTCATTTGAATATCGTGTATACAATGCCCATTTTGTCATACCTTACCTCTTTTAAATAAATATCAAATTTTACTTATTCATAAGACCTAATCGATACTTAGATTCTACGGTTCGTTTTGCTTCTTGCAACGTTGTCATCATTGCATCAATTTCTTGATATGTTACTTTAAATGATTTGCCACCAATTTCTAATTCACCAACAATTGGTTTCTCTGGAACTGCTTTAAATAAATCCGCAGAGATTTTATCATTTACATTGAAATCAATTGTACTATACAATTTTCCCATTCTTTGACTGCGTTTCTTATCATACGCAAATGCATTGTTTACTCTTCCCATGATCTGGTTCTTTTTATTTATAAATTATTAATGTATATTCGTTATCTGAAAAAGAATGGTCTATTGCCACTCCTCCTAAAGTATCCTGTGCCCAAACTAAAACATCGCCAGGATTATGTACTGTGCTATCTAGTAATATAACAATACCGTTATTTGCATGATCATACATTGATTGGATTGTATCTTTAAGATATTGGTTATCTGATAATTTTAAATTTGCATCATATCGTAAATTATTAGATTTAATATTAATACACCAATCCATTTTTAAATTTTTATCAAGCTTGAACCAATCTTCACATCTTATATCAACTGTATTTTCATATACTTTCAATCCAGCATTAATCAAGTTTTGATTCATATCAATACCAATATAATCTAAATCAAATTTATAATCATTTGCATAAAATATTTTAAAATCTCCGCGCGCGCAACCAAAATCTAATACACTATCACCTTCCGGAATATGAGATACTACATTCCTATATAAATCCCATTGCATTTCACGATTACCAAATCCTACGGCTTCTGCAGAATATTCTAAATATTCTGGATCTGTATCTAATGGAGTTAATTCTTCCGTAGGTTGCCAATCATCTGGTAACACTCCTTGTTTTTCATCTGGCCATTCTTTACCTCGAGGTATTACTTTATCTACCATGAATATTTCTTTTAATTTATTTAACACGTCTACCATTCCGTTTACGTCGATTAATTCTAGCTAACTTATTTTCAACATCACTAAGATCCATCCTCGAGGGATGGGCCCGATTAAAATTTTGAGCCATTTTACATGCCAATGCCGCATATTCCCATGCCGTATCTTCACATGTGGTATCTGGCATATAAAATTCTTTAGCTAAATACCGATCATTATTAATAATACGCAATCCAGTTGCAGATGATTCTACATATGCATTTGGAAATTGTTTAAGTACTTTTTTTTGAAATTTATTCATATTAAAATGATCTAGGTCCTTGAGTTGGAAATATTAAATCGTTATGTCTTTCAAAATGCTGGACACATCCAGAACCTTCACCATCTAAAACTAAAGTCATATCTTTTGAAAAGTTCTGACGAGTATGTCCTACATTTTCTTTTGCAAATAAATTTGTTTCGGAATCACTACCAATCCAAGCCGCGGTTAACTTGGAATCAATTAGCGGATACTCGACACGTTTATTACGTTGTCTGGTAGTTAAATTAGCATCCACTTGTACAATAACGTAACCAGAACCTTTTTCAGATCTGATATCATAACCTGTTATTGTTTTTTTATGCCGTCGCACATTTGTTATAACGGCTACTTCATTTACGTTGTTGAATCGAAATACAACTTTGTCATTAACTTCATATTCTACCATCTCCTTATAATTTTTTAGTTGTACCAATTACTTTATTGATCGGAGAGGCCGATACTGACTTAACTTCAAAATCAGATCCGCTATCTTTAAAATCTTCATGAACTAATTGTTCTGCATGACCAACTGATACCGCATTGACTAAATAACTTTCATTCAACCATTTAACACCTTTTGGTGTATCGGTTGCAATTTTTACTCGAGATACATAATATGCCATCTTCTCTTTCTTTTAAATTAATAATACTTAAATATAACAATTCTTTTTCATTCTACCAAATCTTTTTCAAGAAATGTTTAAGAAAAAGTAAGACCCCGGAGGGCCTTACTTAAACTTATTAAAATAAAAAACTATTTCTTCGTAAAGAATGATACTACCAGTACCAATACTACTATTCCAACAAATCCACCTTCGCCTAAACGATTAATAAGATTTGAAAGATTAGCTACGACATCGATACCAAATACGGCACCACCAGTTAATACATACCAAACAATCGATACAGGAATAACTGCCATAAAAATAGCTAATAATCCTGAAAAGAAGTTAGTAACGTACTTAATTACTGAATCCATAATCTTGTCCTTTTCTTTTTTGTTTTGTGGCAATATCGCCAATATTAGGAAGCTCGCTTAAAAACTTTAGAACCTGAATCCGAACCCTAATCCTAGGTTCGTAGTCTGTTCCTCTGTGTTATAAACGATTTTTGGATCAACATATACATTCTCACATAATGTAAACATTTTTCCAATTCCAAGATGCATATCTTGGGTGTCCAAATTTAAGTTAGATTCTAGGCTTGCAAAATATCCGTTAAAGAAATATCTTACATTTACATCCACATTCATTGTTTCGTCAGTTACTTGCGTAACAGATGCTCCTAATACTAATGCGTCTGTCACTGCATATCCAACTGTTGGTGACACAGCCCATTCTGTCCAAGCGACATTTGATACGTCGCCGGTTCCAATGTACCAGTCACCTTTTGTTTGCGCGTCAGCTGTCACTAATGACGCACACGCTAATGTAATTGTTAAAATTAACTTTCTCATAAAATTTCTCCTATAGTTTAATTATGCCAATATTGGCTTAAATTAAGGAGCCTCCTAATAAATGTGCACGTAGGTACACATATTTTTTCAATGTTTATTAATATAAAAAAACTTTTTCAAATAACCTAATAAAACTTTATTTTTGTTTAGGGATTGGAATGGCGCGCCGGCCTCCCTGACTACGTAACTCTTCCATTTGTTGTGATATTTCTCTTTCAGCTTTTAATTGTTGCTGAAGTACTCCATTTGGTTCTAAAACTCCTTCAAGTGATTTAAATTTATCATATGAATTACTACCTCCTGTAGCCGCATCCTTTGCAGTCTTTAATGCACCTTGTAAACGTCTTACAATTTCTTGACGTAAAGCAGATCTGGTCATTGAACCAAATCCTATTATATGTACTTCTGGATCTACTGGATCAAAATCTGTTGGATCTAATAAACCGCCGTATTTATAATCTCGTTCGGCTAGTAAAGAAGATACTTCTTCTTTAACTAACGATTTTAATTTATTTTTTAAGTCTGATTTTTTCATTTAGTTCCAAAATATTAATTTAGCTAGGACGCCAACCATGGTTACCCAAACGGACCATAGCGCGCCACCAGCTATCTTTCTAAACTCGGTATTACGATTAACTCTTGCAATTGCACCTTTATCCGGATCTAATAATGTACGCTTAATCATTGAAATGTCATTTGCCATTTTCAATTGAGCGCCTTTCATATGATCGATATCTTGCTTTAATAACTGGATATCTTTGTGCAAATCTGCATTAGTTAGTCTAGCCATTGTTTAAGATCTTTTTGATTCTGCAACAGATGCCTTTCGATATTCTGTTACTAATTTTTTTAATTCACCAACTGCCTTTCTTGCACGAGTCGCAGCTGCTTTATTTCCTTTTTCTGTAAACTTGGAATGATTGTCTTGGAACTCTGTCCATAAACCTTCCATCTTTGCGAATAATTCATTCGATGCCATAACATTAATCCTTTTTAATAAATATACAATTAATGACCAAAGTTAGAAAATATATCTTCTTCCTCTTCGACCATTTTAAATTCTAACTTTAAAGCATGTTCTAATTGGTCATCATCAAGGACATCTAAAGATTGAAATATTAAATCTCCATCTAAAAATACTTCTCCGATAAGAGTATCATCATCGACAAAGAACTCTAATTCATCGCCGGCAAATACCTCTCCTGTTGATATGTTTTCTAACGTAATCATTTAATATAAATATCTAATCTCTAAGTTTTTCCCTTAAATGCTTGATATGTTTACAATCAGTATATGGCCGGAAAGTCCAGGCTGGGCATGAACAACTATAAGATCCATTTTGTCGTTCAATATCATAATAATTTAACTTACCAGTCTTCTTATTACGAGATCCCATTTCTCTATACTTGGCTACCATAAGTCTGAAATAAAAGTATAAAATGCAAATAATATAAATGATATCCATACTACGCCTAAGGTACATGCTAACCATGCTGCAATTGTTTTTTTCATATTATAAGTTTATATTTGAACCTTTCACATTTCTTTCATTACCAAGCATCCACTTCAGAGTAGCAGACGGAATACCTATATTAAGATGTGGTTCTAATTTAGCTAATGCTTGAGTAACATCAAATGCTATGATAGGTATATTTTTTTCAATACCATTATCTAAAAATCGCACTTCATAAATATAATGATCTGCTATTTTACTAACGCCTTGAAGTTTGATTGAAAGAATAGCTGTTAGTTTGCCTTTACTAACTACATCTTGAATTAGATCTGGTTTTTCTTGTTGATATTTTCTTCGTAACATATTATACATTTTTACTTTTAAATTCTCGTATACGATATGCCAGGTAACCTATAGCAGGTGCACCTAACAATACAGTTATTAGGTTAGGATGTGACTCACCACATAAGCCTAACGCATGTTTAAGGAACTCTAACATTGACCGGTAATCATTGCAAAGGTCCATAATGAAGCAGTAAATAATGCTATTGTACCTATCAGGAATGTAATCCCTGCTAACGCTTCTTTATCCGTTGGATGCATGTTTTTCAAAATTTTCATAACTCTTTGTTTTTCTTAATAATTATCTACTATATAAAAATAAGAAATCTTTTTCACTCTACCAAATCTTTTTACAGCTTTTTTTCAGATTTGTTTGGATTCCAGCCTTGAATTCTTCTTAACGCATAATCCCACCTTTCATTGGCAGTTTTATGATCATGCTTAGATTGCATGCGCATCTTTTCAAGTTGATTATCAAATTCTTTTTGAAGTCCTTTATCACGAACTTCATTAAACATATCCATCATACTGTCTTCTAAACTCATGGCATATCCTTTTATTTACGCACACGATATAAACTTGAGCCAAATCCGGTGCGGCCTTTGGAATCATATCGTCGCATTTCTTTTATTGCATCTGTATCTTTTATTACTTCAACTTCCGAGTAAGTTGTTTTACCTGTTATAACTGGCCTTGCGTACCATTGGCTGGTACTTGAACAGTTAACACATGTTTTTGTATTTGGTAATATTTGTATTCTACCTTCTGGTATCCGAGAATTGCATTTTATACAGTCCATAACTTATTTTTTTATGTTACCTTTTATGAAATCTTTTTGTTTTTTAATAGCTTGATCAAGCTCTGATTTTTTTGTAGTCTGTTTTCTGGTATCTATGCTCCTTGTTGACTTTGCGCCAGGAGTATCTGAAATAAAAGCTTCTATAAACCATACCGATTTTTTATCTTTATGAGCCTTCCATCGCAGATTAGGAATGATGACTCCAGTTTTTATATTACGTGCTTTGTATGTTGTCTTATCAACCACTTCAATAATCTCGCAAACGTAGTTCGAGCCAATAAAATTGACCCGAACAATATTTCCTAATTTTAATTTCTTACGCATTCTTTAACACATATGATTCAACTTTGTTACAAATTGCTTCAAATTCGCGAATCGCATTATTAGGCGAAACGGTTTGAGCTTTTACTAATGATCCATTACTTGAAATGGAAACTAAACTACCTGATAACTCTACCTGCATTGTACCGAATGACTTTTTCATATCTCTATCTTTTAATTTATTAATATAATTAAAGATAAGAAAAATATTTCACTCTACCAAATCTTTTTATAGCTTTTTTTCTGCCAATCCAAATTTACTATATTGGTTAAGCGCATCTTCATCCGTAATTGGATGTACATCACCAGATGATGTTATTCCAAATAACCTAGCGGTAAATGGTCCTGGCATGCCATCTGAACGTTTACCTGTTTTAATTTGTTTTAATGCTGCTTTAGCTCTACCTCTGTTTATCATGGATAGATCTTTTGCGTCGGGTACTTGTCCTTTCTTTCTATCTAAACCTACGCCTGCAAAGCCATGAGTTGCTTCTGCAAATTCAATATCTTTAATATCAATATAATCTTCAGACCCATCTTTATCCATTACTGATAAATCATCTTTAAAGTCTTGGAATGCTGATGTTGCTTGATAGTATTGCCCATTGGCAAAAAACATTGTATCTTCATCACGAGTAATCATTTTCTTTAATTCATCTCCAGTGAACGGCCCAGATAGTCTAGTATCATTACTAGCTTCGTTAACTGATTCTACATGAATAGTTACTCCTCCACCCATATTAGGTTTAGCAACATATCCTGCTTTTTTAGCTCTTTTGATAATAGCTTCCTTTTCTCTATCCTTCATCGGACCAGATACAATTGCTTTTCCTTTTCTACCATCACCAACATATTTGTATCTAGTGTGTCCTACAACTCTATCTACTTTACCTTCGTTTACTGATTCTTTTAAAGATTTACCTAACACCGACATGAACCGACTAACTAAATGGTCGCCATATTCTTCTTTAAAGAACGTTGCAATATCGCGAGCAAACTTATCATAAGCGTAATTGTCCGGAACACTTTTATATAGCGCCGGAACAATACTTTCATTCATCACATTATGAATCTCTTCGCGTATGATCTGATGTAGTCTAAATTTCTTCATATTAGTATCTTTTTATCTTACCAGTTTTAAATCCTTTAAGGTAACGTTTAAGTTCCATTGCATATTCTTTTTTCTTAGCACTGTAATATTGACCACTATAGCTATCTGCTTTTGCAGCCCCATCTTCATCATTCTCATACTGGATATAACGTCTATAATCTTCTAATGCATTGCTCATTGATTGAGTAACATCTTTAAGCATAACTTCTTGGCCGCTTACGGTTGTCATGATATCACCATATCGGTCTTGCTTCAATGCACCACTAACTGCATCTGTTACAGCTTGGTTTGCAATTTTAACTATATCTGCTACCATACGGTCTACTTGGTCTCTACCACCAACACGAGATCGTAAAATATCTTCGTAACGACTCAAATTAGCTTTCTTCCAAGCTTTATGATCTGTAAATTTATCTTTACCTAATTTCAATTGCGCTCTAGCAGATTTCAATGCAGTGGTTCCACCTCTATAAGATTCCAAATCAAACACATATACCATATCGGCTATGTCTTTAAGTTTATTAACTTGCATGGTACCTCTAATAGCTTTACCTACCGGTTCACTTCGGCGACTCTTACCACCAACTGTAGCATCGTCACCTCTACCGCTTTGATATGTTATTTTATTGTTGATAGTAGCTGCTAATACAGCTGGACCATAAATTTTGGCATCACGTGAATAACCATATCGATCTGTACCAGCAAATGGATTCTCTACATCACCTTTAATATAATAAATAGCTAATCCTTTTTTAGCTAAAGGAGAACCCGGAGTTACTTTTTGAAATGCTCCTTTAGGTACTTTATCCCAAGCAATATCAAATGATTTGGACATGGCATTAAAGAAGTTAAACCAGCTATTACCTAAGCTTCGGTCTTTAGCTAACATTCGTGCGATTGGGTCTTGGAATGCTTCAGTTATAAGTGTTTCTTCGCGAAGGATGTTTACAAACTCTTCACGGATGATTTTATGTATATCAGATTTCTTCATTGGAGAACCTTTTTAATTCTTTTAAATAAATATGCAGTGAGCGGAGTTAAAAGGTGGGTATAAGGTGATAGAGTGCGGCCTAAAAAAAAGTTGAGTGTGGCTTAAAAAAAGCTTCAAAAAGATTAGGACGTTTGCGAATTATTCCTTATCTTTAATTATATTAATTAATTAGAGATAGAGATGCTTAAAGAAGATTTAAAAATAAACCAGTTAGTAAAATTGAAGCCAGAACACCGTACACCAAGATGTGAGAAAGGTGGAGAATGGGAAGTATACCGAGTGGTTAAGATTCATAGAATGAATGTGATAGCCGTTAACTTAGGTACATGTATAGATAACAAATTACGAATTGCAAATTTAATACCAGCATAATATGAAACCAGTAAGAGAATTTGTTTGTGCAATGACGGGAGTTGTATGCCAGATAGTGTTAGTTAACGGAGTAGAAACTTGTATAGAAAAACAATAAAGATATGGAACATTTATTTGGAGACCCGGTAGGGGAAATAGAATCGATTATCGATAATATGAAGAACATAGTATACATTGAAGGAGTAGGTCGATGCCGCGTTATAACAGTTAACCGTACGAATGAGAACGGTGTAAATGAGCCTTATGATGTATATGAACCTATTGAAGAGAAGAGCGTTACTTGGGATGGGAAGCAGAAAGGTAACAATGCAATCAGTGTTACTTATACAGGGAGAATCTAAAAGGTAAAGGTTATGGTAATAGCTCCTAAGCCAGAGCCTATTGCATCAGCCGCTATATCACCCCATTGCGGAGAGCCATGTTCTATATCATATATCTCTTTGGATATACCCGCTACCATACCAACCCCGAAACCTACTAGGATGGCTTTACGCTTATCTGCTGTCCTATTATACACATAAGAAGTGGTTACGGATGAGATCATGAAGCAGCCTGCCATATGCAGTTGTTTATCTGTAGATGCTAGGAATACTTTAAAGGAATTAGGATTAGGTGGATTTGGATTAGACAATACGTTCTGCGCGGCAATATTCGAACTCCATAATATGCATACGAGCAACCAACGCACAATTCTCCCCCTTTATTATATATATACAGATCACTTGCAGTGCTTACAGCAATCTCCCATGTTTGTTGAGCATTTCGTTGTGGCGGGC